>FWWL01011002.1_pt1 | contig 10129 bp, 10 predicted proteins | sample 2228331 | NCBI WGS metagenome assembly FWWL01 (sample SAMEA103939775, study PRJEB20133) | metagenome
CTTGCCCGCTACGGGCATAAGTGGTTTAGGTTGAGTGTAGGTGTGTGGCCTCAAGCGAGTACCGGCCCCAGCAACAGGAATGACGACTTTCACAGTTCGGTGTTGTTGTCAGGCAAAGGTAGCGGCTGCCTCCCAACCTCATAGCCGTTTTTATACCGCCCTACAAACGGCCTCCGGCGCATGCTACCAGTAGATGTATCTTTTAAATTAGACCCTCAAATACAATTTTAATGGCCTAAAATGGCGTTAACGTCACATCAAGAACAACCCTATTGCTCACATATCCAATCGTTTAACCATGAAACATCTCTGTCTTCTTTTTGTCGTTTCTGCTCTTCTCTCTACATCTGCATGCCTTTGGACAAATACCTCCACTACCAGTGTATCTGAGTCTAACAAGAACCCAGATTGGTTGGAAGGCCCCAATGGGCTGCGTCTTTACCTCAAAAGTGATACGGCTTGGATGTGCGGTCCTGTAAGCATATATCCCATTGCTCTGGCAGAAACAGCCCTATCTGAAGAAAAGAGGCCAAAGCTTGCTGTATTGACATTGGAGGAGGCCATACAGCAACCAGGTTTTCGCATCACAGAGATGCAAGATTTTGGCCGCAGTCCTACGGTTTGGTTCCGCGGCCTCACAGTGCAAAACAAAACACCCTATCCCGTTCTGCTCATGGCCGGCGACATCGTTCAGGGTGGAAATCAGGATCGCGTCATTGCTCAGGATTATATCATAGCGGCCAAAAGCCTCCAAAACATCGAAGTTTTCTGCGTAGAGGCCGGTCGCTCACATTATTACAACCCTAATGCTTCTGAAGGAGAAAAGCGATTGGCTGCTTTTTACGGCTACCACAGCGTCTGTAGCCCTTCTGTGCGCCAGAAAGTTTTTGCCAAAGAACAAGATGCCGTCTGGGAAGCCGTTGCCCAAATAGCACAGGCTAACAATGCTGAAACGCCTACCGGCGCCTATACAGCCATCGGTAGCCATGACGGCGCTAAAGCCCAGCGCGAGACCTGCGTGAAATCGCTGACGGATCAATTCAACACTTTGCCCAATGTCGTTGGCTTCGTCGCTGCCAAAGGCGATAGGGTAATGATCGTAGAAATCTTTGCCCAGCCCGACCTCTTCCGAAGGCGCCTAAAAGCTTTACTCGAAGGGCTTGCTGCTGAGGCTATTAGCAAGGATACCCAAACTGGCCTGGTCGTCAAACCATCAGAAGCCTTTCAGATGGTCGCAGCCTATTCCAGTAATACCCAAGACTCTAATGAGCGCGTAGGCAAAACCACCTACGCCGGCTCGTGGGTGCACTTATACAGCAAATGGTAGGGGAACGCCCCATTTACTCCATGAGGCCACGCCCTTCCTTCACAATCCGCCCTTCCTTTTGTAGGCGCTTCATGAGACGATCCAGAATGCCATTAATGAACTCTCGGCTGTTATCTGTGGAGTAAATCTTGGAGATTTCTACGTATTCATTAATGGTAACCTTCACCGGTATGGTTGGGAAGTGCAGCAGCTCGCATACAGCCATCTTGAGCATAATCATGTCCAGAATAGCCACTCGCTCGGGTTCCCAGTTGCGCAGCATAGGCGTGATGAGGTCATACAAGGCCAAATCCTCCTGACAAGTCTTGCGCAATAGCTGCTCGCCAAACTCGCGTACTGTTTCGTCTGAAGGCTCGTGCTCTCGGTAGAACTCGCCCTCCACAGGCATTGCCTTGATGGTTTTTTTCATGGCCCCCACTACCAATGACTCATCGTCGGCCCAGTTGCTATACCTATCCTCGACAATCTCGATAAACAAGTCGTGGCTTATCAAGAGGCGATATAGCTCCAACAGCACCTTGATGTGGTCTTGAGGTGAAGGCTCTTCCAAAGTCAGATAGCTGTGGTAAGTTTCCGTATTAGCAAAGGCCTGATATAAGAGCCGAATTTGCTCTGGATCAATGTCTTCGTAGGCACCGTACTTGGTAACCAATTGGAGAAAGCCCACATTGTTGGCCACGCTTTGCACACAAGGGTTTTTATACAGGCGCGGCGTGAAGTTCGTGTCCTCCTCTGTAGGCAACATCTTGGCTGCGCGTATTTCTGCGTCTTTTTCGGCGTATTGAGCCACTCGCAGCAAGAGGTAAAGTTGCAGGATGTACAGCTCAAAGGTCTTTCCAATGCCTTCGTTGTACAGGCTGACCACATCCTGATAGGTAAGCTTCTCATCGCGGCTGAGCATGTACAACAGCTGCATGACTTTTATGCGGACGCTGCGGCGGCTGATCATAGACTTTTCAAATAACTACAAGGTAAGGAGGCATAGGGTACAAGAGGTCCCTCGTTGCAAAGCCGCCACAAAGAAACGGCAAGGCGTTAACATGTACAAAAGAAACTTTCACTCGCGCCTCTCTCCTTCACCTCGTTTAAAAATACGTTTGGGCAAACAAGGCCAACCAGGCTTCAATTGTTGGCTTTTTACGTCGCCCTCTGTCCTGAGGAGCAGCGTGCTAAAAAACAGGAAAGTGGTCATTTATCCAAGGCACCTGTTAGGCGCCCTGTTGGGGGTTTCGCCCGATGCGCAATTGGGGGGTGTTTGTCCTTATTGTCGCACTAACTGCAGGGGCTGGACGTCCCGGTCGGCCAGCAGCCTTACCCAATAAAGCCCAGGTGGCAATGCGCCGACATCGAGCACCACGCTGTCGGTGGGCAAGCCGTGCAATGGCTGCTCTACCATCAAGCGCCCCATGGCATCCGTTACGCGTATGGCCACAGGGCGCAGTACCTCTGTACTCTGAAGGCGAACCATCGAGCGTCCGGGGTTAGGAAATGCCATCAGCTTTAGTCCTTGCACGAAGGGATTAGTAGCCCTGAGACCAATGCCTTGGACTACCATGATATCGTCTATCTGCAAGATGTTATCATCTTGAGAGTCGTGCAAGAAGGCAATATAGATCTGTTTACCTGCGTAGGGCGCAAGGCTCACTTCATGAGGCTCCATCAAGCCTCGATTGTTCGGATATGAGGTATCAGCAGGTAGGAAATAGGCCGAGTCGCGAAACCAGTTGGCGTGAACGTAACCAGCAGAAAATATGTAATCATTCGGGTCTAAGGAAAACGGGACGATAAAGTCTACCATCTCCGCCGCTACAAAGAGCGTATCGGTAAAAGCCCCCTCATAGGGAGCATTACTCGTTGTAGAGAGCAGCACTTTGTAGCCATCCAGATACGCCGGCCCTTCAAAAGAAAGCGAGCGCCAGCTCAGCACCGCCTGGGTGTCTGAGATAAAGATAGGCGGTGTGATGAGCCAGTTCTGGTTGGGCTTATTGGAGGTCAACAGATAAGAGCAGCTGGTGTACGCGTAGTTGGTGCTGTCGCCCAAATCGCTATCCCAGAACCAATTACCTGGCACTTTCCCATCATCGCACAGCGGCGGTATAAGGTCTGAATCCCAATTAACCCACTGCATATCATTACCCAAAGGGAAAGGCAGCATAGTATCTGTAGGATCTACCTCAAAGCGCTGCACCAGCAAAGTGTCTGGCACTACCATTCTCTGCGCAAGCATCCCCGTCGCTTTCAGCATCACGAGGAACATGAGTAAAGGTCTCATCATAAAACTCAACCATTTTGCAGGAGCCACTGTTCCAACTCTGCTTCTAACAGCTCGGCTTGTACCGGCACGACGCCAGGAAACTCGCACACTTGACCTCCGGCTAAATTGGACAGGGTTGCAACGATTCGAGGCTCCAAACCTGCTGTGACGCTCAATGTTGCCACACTGATCACCGTATCGCCGGCCCCACTGACATCAGCTACCTTCCGCGGAGCTGTCGGATACAGATGTGCACCATTTTCGTCGTCCAAAAATAGGCCTTTTTCTGACAGCGTAATCATAATCTTGGAACACCGCAATCTATCTCGCAAAAAGATGGCAGCTGTGCGCAGAGAGGTTACCGTTGGCTCCACGGCAAAAGGTAGGCTATCGCGCACCTCCTTAAGGTTGGGTTTGAAAAGCCCAGCACCTACATAGGTAAAGAAGTTCGCCTTCTTGGGGTCAACGGCGGTAAAAATATCTTTCTTTTTTGCGTGCTCTATCAAACTCCTAATGACGTTGGGGGTCAGCACACCTTTATTATAGTCTTGAAAAATCAGCGCCTGCACCGGATGCGCCTCCATGACGCTCTGAACGTGCTCGATAAAGCGGCGTTCCTCATAGGCATTTAGGTCGTGGACGTGTTCACGGTCAATGCGAAGCATTTGCTGGTTGTTGCCCAGCACGCGCGTCTTTACCGTCGTGTGCCGATAGGGTATTTGCACTAGCCCTGCCGTAGTCAGTTGGGCCTCAGGCAACAGCGCGCGAAAGGCTTCTCCTTCGGCGTCTTGCCCAACCACTGTGCACAAGATGGCTTCGGCTCCCAAGGCCCGCAGATTCAAGGCCACGTTAGCCGCGCCACCCAGACGGTCTTCTGTGTGCTCATACAAGACTACGGGTACTGGGGCTTCTGGCGAAATGCGGCTAACAGAGCCAATAAGGTAACGGTCAAGCATGCTGTCACCCACCACCACGACACACTGGTTGCGGAGGCGGGCCAAAATTTGAGAGGCGTTCATGCAGGTAGTTTTTTCTTCCAATAGCGCAGTAGTCCGACCACCGACATAAAGGCCGGATTAGCGGCCTCGTAGCGCGCAGCCGTCAGCTCATCTATGCCAGCAGCGGCCATGTCATCACGGACAAAGGCAAGAAACAGAGGCAACACCTCATCCGGTGGTGTCTGGTGCTCTGCGTAGGGCTTCATCCAGTTGGCCCACCGCAACAGGCGCTGCTCCAAATGTTGGAGAAGGGCTTCTTTATTTGAAGTGGCACCAAAATGTGTCAAGTAAAGCATCTGAGTAGGCAATTCACGCAGGAGTCGGATGGACGCCAGCCAATCTTCGATGTCTATATCGGGCGGGGGACAAGGCGGAGCAATGTAGCGGCCATCTATACAGACCCCAGCCACATCACCCGTAAATATTACAGAGGCTTCATTAGGCGGGCCTACCTCCCAAGCAATATGGTGGATGGCATGCCCAGGGGTGTGCCAAGCACGAAAATGTAGCCCGGCCGCTGTGATGATTTCTCCATGCGCGGGGGCATAGAGTTGCCCCGGAGCAATAGGCTCCATGGTGCCCCAGAGGCGTTCCATGTCGTCGCCATAAATGCGTTTTGCCGATTGGTACAGTTTTTCAGGCGAGACCAAATGCGGTAACCCTGCAGGATGCACGTACACGCGGGCGCCTGAACGCGCCCAGACCCAAGCAGCACCTGCATGGTCAAAGTGAATGTGCGATAAGAAAACGCTTGACACATCGGATGGCCTCCAGCCGCGCAACTGCAATTGCTCCACCAAGTGTTCAAAGGTAGAGTGTGGCCCAGTCTCTATGAGCACCAATCCCTCCGGTCCTTCTACGGCAAAGGCTGCAATGGCGCGCTCTAAGCCCAGAAAATTCAGGTCTAAGATGTGAACGGTCATCATGCTGCCTTACTTTTCTCGAAGCAATTCGCGCGCAATGACCAGTTTTTGTATTTCGGAAGTACCCTCTCCAATGGTACACAGCTTAGAGTCGCGGTAGTACTTTTCTACCGGAAAATCCTTAGTGTAGCCGTATCCGCCGTGGATCTGCACAGCATCTGTACTGATTTGCACCGATATTTCAGAGGCGTAATACTTGGCCATAGCCGCCTCGCGCGTGCACTTTATCCCCGCATTCTTCAGGTCGCCTGCCTGGCGTGTCAGCAATTCAGCAGCGCTAATCTTGGTGGCCATGTCGGCCAACTTGAAGCTGATGGCTTGGAAGTTGGCAATGGGCTGCCCAAACTGGTGGCGCTCCTTAGCATATTTCACAGAAGCTTCATAAGCGCCTTTGGCTATGCCCAAAGCCAGGGCGGCAATAGAAATGCGCCCACCATCGAGAATCTTCATGGCTTGGATGAAGCCTTCGCCCTCCTGGCCAAGCACTTGGCTTTTATGTATGCGGCAATTGTCGAAGATTAGCTCCGCCGTTTCGCTAGCGCGCATGCCCAGCTTATTCTCTTTTTTGCCGCTGCGAAAGCCCGGCGTCCCTCGCTCTATAATAAAGGCCGTCATGCCGCGGCTGTCCAATAGTTCTCCTGTTCGCGCGATGACCACAGCCACTTGCCCACTAATGCCATGGGTAATCCAACATTTGGTGCCGTTCAGCACATAGTAATCGCCATCTCGCTGGGCTACGCACTGCATACGCCCAGCATCGCTACCGGTGTTAGGTTCGGTAAGCGCCCAGGCGCCTATCCATTGCCCGGTGGCTAAAAGAGGTAGGTACTTGCGCCGTTGCTCTTCATTGCCGAAAGTATATATGTGATTTGTACACAGGGAATTATGTGCAGCAACGCTCAAACCTATGGAACCGCATACCTTCGCTATTTCTTCAATGATGGTAATATATTCTTGATAGCCCAAGCCAGCCCCCCCATACTCCTCCGGGACGAGCACGCCCATGAAACCCTGTTCACCCATGCAGTGAAAAAGTTCTACGGGGAAATGCTGGGCTTCGTCCCATTCCATAACATGCGGCCGGATATAGGTCTCTGCAAAAGCGCGAGCACTTTCACGAATGAGTTGAAGGCTATCTGTGTGGTGTTGTTGAGCAACTGTCATATCCTGAAACGATTAGTCCTCTCCTTTTGGATGCGCTTGTTCGTACACTTCTATCAAGCGGCTGATGCTGTTGTGGGTGTAAATCTGCGTAGCAGCCAAGCTACTGTGCCCCAGAAGTTCCTTGATGGCATTCAAGTCGGCCCCTTGATTGGATAAGTGTGTGGCAAAGGTGTGTCTCAATACGTGGGGGCTGCGCTGCTCAGCATTACTTACAAGTGAAAGATACTTATTAACAACCCGATAAACGAAACTGGGTTTAAGTTGTTCGCCTTTTTTGCTCAAAAAAAGCCACGCGGGAGCAGTAGGGAAATGTTCGCCTCGCAGTTGCAGGAAGGTCTTCAGTCCATCAGCCAAATAACTCGCCAATGGCACCATGCGTTCTCGGTTACCTTTACCTAATACTCTCAGCATCATCCGTTCAAGGTCAACGTCCGAGACTTTCAGGTTTATCAACTCGCTGCATCGAAGTCCTATACCATAGAATACTTCCAGGATCATTCGCTCGAGTTGTCCCACGTAATTGGGCGCAAAGGCTACCTGAGAAAACAGGGCTTCCATGTCTGGTTCTGCAATGAAGATAGGCAAGCGGCGCCCCATCTTAGGGCCTTGCACCTTGCGCATGGGGTCTTGTTCTATCCAGCCTCGCGATTTCAGGAACTTGAAATACGCCTTCAGACTGGACAACCGACGATTGACGCTACGCGTACTGACACCGCGCTGGAGCTGCCCCGCCGCCCAGGCCCGTATATGCCAATGCCCCACATCATGAACTGATGTGAGGCATTGTTCCTGTTGTATAAATCGCAAAAAAGCCTCTACGTCGCTACGGTATGCCGCTATTGTATGAAGTGATAAACGGCGCTCGATGGCTATGTGCTGTATAAAGTCTGCCTCGTAGAACATGATAGAATGAGAGCCTCCCTATCATTTTTTACAACACACGCACTACCAGCATGGCGAGTGAAAGGCTCCGATTAACTGTTTTTATTGCCGTACATCTTCTCTCGGTAAACAGCGCGCAAAATTTCAGAGCGGCGCTCTACCGATGGCTTGCTGTAAGCCTTCCGACGGCGCAGCTCCCGAAGGACGCCAGCGCGGTCGAACTTTCTCTTGTACTTCTTGAGTACTTTGTCAATGGTTTCGCCTTCTTTGACTTCGACGATGAGCATGCAGTTTCTCCTTTTTTGTTTGTTTAAAAAGTTTGTGTTTGTACGGAAAGTGGGCGGCAAAGTTAAGCAAAAAACACGGCTCTGAAAAAAGGATAAACAAAGTTTTTTACCGATGCCCTTCCAAGGCATACACACAGAACTCCCTCTCCCTTTGCGCTTACTGTTTGCGACCACTTGGGTGCTGGTTCACTTCCGTTTTCGCTTCTTGTAGCTCTCCAGCACAAAAGAACCCAGCCCTTGAAGAGAAGAGTAGAAGGCTTTGCCATTGTTGGCCTGGGTAAAGGTCTCGATGAAGCGCACCAAATAGGGATCGCGCGCTATCATAAAGGTGGTGATGGGGATGCCCAGTTTTCGGCAGCGCATCGCCAGGTTTAGGCAGCGATTAACTATTTTACGGTCGAGACCAAAGGCATTCCTGTAGTAGTTCTTACCCAGTTTGAGGCAGGTAGGTTTGCCATCCGTAATCATGAAAATCTGCTTGTTGGGGTTGCGGCGGCGGCGCAAGATGTCCATGGCTAACTCCAGTCCGGCCACGGTATTGGTGTGATAAGGGCCAACTTCCAAATATGGAACATCTTTCAGTTGGATGGGCCAGGCATCATCTCCAAATACAATTATATCTAAGGTGTCTTTGGGGAAGCGAGTCTGGATAAACTCTGCCAGCGCCAACGCCACTTTTTTGGCAGGTGTAATGCGATCCTCACCGTACAGGATCATAGAGTGGGAGATGTCAATCATCAGCACCGACGACATCTGGCTCTGGAAGTACGTCTCGTATACCTCCAAATCGTCCTGGGATAGGCGAAACTCGTCAATGCCGTGGTTGAGGTAAGCATTTCGCAGCGAGTTGGTTACCGCCAGGTTTTCCAAGGCATCGCCAAACTCGTATGGTTTCACATCGGCGGTAAATTCATCACCGCGCCCAATGAAGGTGGTGTTGTGCTGGCCGCTTTTGGTCTTTTTAGGGTCGCCAAAAATATCTTCTAGGCTCTTTTGACGCAGCGAGATTTCCATTTTAGCCGTAGGCCGAAAACCCGCCTGACCGTCGCCGCTCCGCTGAATATAGCCCTTTTCTTCCAAGTCTCGAATAAAGTCGCCGATGCCGTACTCCGGCGTGGTGAGGTGATACATCTTGTCCAGCTCTGTCAGCCAAGCCAAAGATTCTTCCACATTCCCGGAGGTGTAGAGGAGTAATTCCTGGAAGACTTTGAACAAACGGTCGAAGGGAGCCTCATTCGGATCGGCCTTGTACTCAGAAAAGCGATAGCCCAGCATGTTGCGCGTCTTTGCTCAAATAAACGCCCGAAAAGCGCCTCTGGTTGCGGGCTATGCCGGCCCGAACACTGATGGCTCAGGCCGGCATAGCCCTCCCTACCTCAACCGAACATGGCGCGGTTATAGCGGTTGGCTACTTCTTCCCAGTTAACGACGTTGAAGAAGGCGCCTATGTAGTCGGGACGTCGGTTCTGATACTTAAGGTAATAGGCGTGCTCCAAGACATCCCACCCAAAGATAGGCGTGCCTGTTTTGGGTACAATCTGCAGCATTAGCGGGTTATCTTGGTTTGGAGTGGTTGTGATAAACAAGCTTTTGTCTTTGCCCACACACAGCCAAGCCCAGCCGGAGCCAAAAACGCTTTTTGCAGCGTCGGTAAACTTAGCTTTGAACTGGTCGAAGGAACCAAAGGTGTTCACCAAGGCTGAGGCGAACTGCCCCTCCGGCAATAGCGCGCCGCCTGGCTTCATAATCTGCCAGAAAAACGTATGGTTCCAGTGTCCGCCAGCATTGTTTCGGATCTTTTTATCGGCGTCGGCCGGAGTAATGCGCATCAGAATGTCTTCCAACTCGTATTCAGCGTACACTGTACCCACAACAGCCTCATTGAGGTTATTGACGTATCCGCCGTGGTGTTTGCCATGGTGAATTTCCATGGTTTGCTTGTCAATGTAAGGCTCCAGAGCATCCGAAGCATAGGGCAACGGCGGCAATTCGAAGGGCTTGGTACGGCGCAATTTGGGCGGTGGAATGACTGGCGCCTTGTTTCCGTTGGCCTTTTTGGCCGGGTCGCAAGAGCTAAACAGCGGAGAGAAGGCTGCTCCGGCAGCCAGCCAGAGCGAGGTTTTCAGAAAAGTCCGTTTTTGCATGGCGATTGCAATTAGATGTTTAAAAGGAAAATGGTATTTTAATTTTAATAGCACCAAGTTGTTTGAGGAATGACGGCTCAAACACTCACCTTAGTACTAACCGCGCGCAAGTTAGCAAGCCCAGCATGCGGCCGAGAAATCTTTTTGGGT
>FWWL01011009.1_pt1 | contig 10128 bp, 8 predicted proteins | sample 2228331 | NCBI WGS metagenome assembly FWWL01 (sample SAMEA103939775, study PRJEB20133) | metagenome
CGCAGCTCTACAACCGCTCGCGCCAGGCGATGATCACCAAGGAACTGATCGAGATCATCTCCGGCGCGGAAGCGCTCTAACGATTTGAACGAGGCCGGCTCGTCCGGCTGCCAGACACGCTGACCCGAGGTTCGTAAAACCATGGCCAAAGCCGCAACCAAGACCAAGACCGCCGCCGCCGAGAAGCCCGCCAACACCGGCACGGGCAAGATCGCCCAGGTCATCGGCGCCGTCGTCGACGTGCAGTTCGACGGCGTGCTGCCGGAGATTCTGAACGCGCTGGAGACGACCAATCTCGGCAACCGTCTGGTGCTCGAAGTCGCCCAGCATCTCGGCGAGAACACGGTGCGCACCATCGCCATGGACTCCACCGAAGGTCTCGTGCGCGGCCAGTCGGTCACCGACACCGGCTCCCCGATCATGGTTCCGGTCGGCGACGAGTGCCTCGGCCGCATCATGAACGTCATCGGCGAGCCGATCGACGAGGCCGGCCCGATCATGACGACCGCTACGCGCGGCATCCACCAGCCCGCGCCGTCCTATGCCGAGCAGGCGACCGATGCGCAGATTCTCGTCACCGGCATCAAGGTCGTCGATCTGCTCGCGCCTTACGCCCGCGGCGGCAAGATCGGCCTGTTCGGCGGCGCAGGCGTCGGCAAGACCGTGCTGATCATGGAACTGATCAACAACGTCGCGAAGGCGCATGGCGGCTACTCGGTTTTCGCCGGCGTCGGCGAGCGCACCCGCGAGGGCAACGACCTCTATCACGAGATGATCGAGTCCGGCGTGAACAAGAAGGGTGGCGGCGACGGCTCGAAATGCGCGCTGGTCTACGGCCAGATGAACGAGCCCCCGGGCGCGCGCATGCGCGTCGCGCTGTCGGGCCTCACCGTCGCGGAGGATTTCCGCGACAAGGGCCAGGACGTGCTGTTCTTCGTCGACAACATCTTCCGCTTCACGCAGGCGGGCTCGGAAGTGTCGGCGCTGCTCGGCCGCATCCCGTCGGCGGTGGGCTACCAGCCGACGCTGGCGACCGACATGGGCAACCTGCAGGAGCGCATCACCACCACCAACAAGGGTTCGATCACCTCGGTGCAGGCGATCTATGTGCCCGCCGACGACCTGACCGACCCGGCGCCCGCGACCTCCTTCGCCCATCTCGACGCCACGACCGTGCTGTCGCGCTCGATCGCGGAGAAGGGCATCTATCCGGCGGTCGACCCGCTCGACTCGACCTCGCGCATGCTTTCGGCTGACATCGTCGGCGCCGAGCATTACGGCGTTGCGCGCTCCGTCCAGCAGATCCTCCAGCGCTACAAGGCGCTGCAGGACATCATCGCGATCCTTGGCATGGACGAGCTCTCCGAAGAGGACAAGCTGACGGTGGCGCGCGCCCGCAAGATCGAGCGCTTCCTGTCGCAGCCCTTCTTCGTGGCCGAAATCTTCACCGGCTCGCCGGGCAAGCTCGTCTCGCTCGAAGACACGATCAAGGGCTTCAAGGGCCTGGTCGAGGGCAAGTACGACCATCTGCCGGAGGCGGCCTTCTACATGGTCGGCTCGATCGACGAAGCCATCGAGAAGGCCCAGCGCCTGGCGGCGGAAGCCGCCTGATCCGGCCGTAACGCGCGGAAAGAGAGCCGATGGCCACCTTCAAGTTCGAACTCGTCTCGCCCGAGCGCATCCTGTTCTCGGGCGAGGTCGTCAGCGTCATCATCCCGCCCGTGGAGGGCGAGATGACCGTGCTCGCCGGCCATGCGCCTCTGGTGGCGACGCTGAAGGCTGGCATCGTCTTCGCGCAGACGGACGCCGGCAACGGCAAGGAGTTCTTCGTCAATGGCGGGCTGGTCGAAATCAACCAGGCCTCGACGACGATCCTGGCCGAGCAGGGCCGCTTCATCGAAGACGTCGACGCGGCCGTGCTCGACGCCGAGATCCTGACTGCCGAGACCCGCCTCGCCGGCACGTCGGACGAAGCCGAGCAGAAGCGCCTGCACGACGTGCTCGTGCAGTTGCGTGAGTTCAAGGGCGTGTTCGAGCAGCGCAAGGCCGCGTGAGCCTCCCGCCATATTGGATCTTCGAAGGGTCGCGCGAGCGGCCCTTTTTCATCCGTAACTGATGAACTCCATCAGCGAGCCGTCCGGATCGCGGAAATAGACGCTGGTTCCGTTGCCGCCGACGCCGAAGCGCTGGACGGGTCCAAGTTCGATGGCGACGCCGACCTTGGCCAGATGCGCAATCGCGCCGTCGATCGGGCCTTGCCATGTGAAGCAGAGGTCGCTGCCGCCGGGCAGGACTGGCAAGCGTGCGACCGCCGCGGGCTTGACGCCCGGCCCGTGGCAGTTCAGTTGGGCCGCACCGATCCGGTAGACGAAGCCCGCGCCGTTGGGCACCACCTCGGCGCCGATCACGTCGCGATAGAAGGCGTTGGAGCGTTCCCAGTCCGAGACGTGGATGACGCAATGGTCGAAGGTGACGAGGCTCATGCAAGGCTCCGCATGTTCTGGGCCGCCATTACGTCATTGGGAGCGCAGCGAAGCAATCCAGCGTCTCGCGCAAGCTCTGAGTTGCTTTGCTGCGCTCGCAATCACGACAATCACTCCCCCATCGCGATCAGGCTCGCATTGCCGCCCGCTGCTGCCGTGTTCACCGTCACCGTCTGCTCGGTGGAAAAGCGCATCAGGTAGTGCGGGCCGCCTGCCTTGGGGCCGGTGCCGGAGAGACCGTGCCCCCCGAAGGGCTGCACGCCCACCACCGCGCCGATGATGTTGCGGTTGACATAGATGTTGCCGGTCGAGAGCCGGCTCGTGACCTCCTCGACCGTGGTCTCGATGCGCGAATGCACGCCGAGCGTCAGTCCGTAGCCTGTCGCCTCGATCGCCTCGATGACCTTGTCGAGCTGGCCCGATTTCCAACGGACCACATGCAGGATCGGGCCGAAATGCTCCTGGTTCAGCTCGCTGACGCTCTTCAGCAAGATGATATGCGGGGCGACATAGGTTCCGTCCGAAGCCGGAGCTTGGCCCGCAAAACTCACCCGGCCGAGTTTGCGCATCGCCGAGATGTGGCCGTCCAGCCGCGCCTTGGCGGCGGCGTCGATCACCGGGCCGATATGGGTCTCGATGGCGCGCGGATCGCCGATGGTCAGTTCGCGCGCCGCGCCTTCGATCATCTCGATCATTTTGTCGGCGACGTCGTCCTGAACCACGAGCAGGCGCAGCGCCGAGCAGCGCTGGCCGGCCGAGCGGAAGGCCGACATCACGACATCGTCGGCGACCTGCTCGGGCAATGCGGTCGCGTCGATGATCATGGCGTTGAGGCCGCCGGTCTCGGCGATGAGCGGGACGATGGGGCCATCCTTGGCGGCGAGAGCGCGGTTGATGGCGCGCGCCGTCCCGGTCGAGCCCGTGAAGGCGACGCCGGCAACGGCCGGGTGAGCGACCAGCGCCGCGCCCAGTGCCCCGTCGCCTGGGACCAGATGCAGCGCCGAGGCAGGAATCCCGGCCTCGTGCAGCAGGCGCACCGTCACGGCTGCGATCAGCGGCGTCTGCGGCGCCGGCTTGGCGACGACGCTGTTGCCGGTCACCAGCGCGGCCGCGATCTGGCCCGCGAAGATGGCAAGCGGGAAGTTCCATGGCGCGATGCACAGGAACGGCCCGCGCCCGCGCAGGATCAGGTGGTTCTCCTCGCCGGTCGGGCCGGGCAGGGCGGTCGGCGCGGCGAATTTCGCTTCGGCCTCGGCGGCGTAATAGCGGCAGAAATCGACAGCCTCGCGCAGTTCGGCGATGGCGTCGTCGAGCGTCTTGCCGGCTTCGGCCTGAAGCAGCGCCAGCAGCAGGCCACGCCTTGCCTCCATCAGGTCGGCGGCCTTGCGAAGGGCTGCGGCGCGGGTGCGTACGGGTGTGCCGTTCCAGGCCGCGAAACCGGCCTTCGCCGCCTTCATGGCGCGGTCGGCGAGCGCAGCATCGGCCTCGGCGACCGTGCCGATCGGCTTGCTGTCGATCGGGGAGAGAACTGCCCGCTTCGCGCCGCCGGCCGGCGTGCCGTCGATGATGGCGCTCGCATCTGGAAAGGGCTTCGCGGCCGCGGCGGCGACCTCCGCGAGCAGAGCCTCAAGGCTCTCCGCGTGGCCGAGCTCGACGCCGGTCGAGTTTTTCCGCGACGGGCCGAAGAGATCGGCCGGGAGCGGGATGCGGCGATGCCGGGCCGCGCCGGCATGGCCGATGGCGTCGGCCGGCGGAACCAGCAGTTCGGCCACGGGCACATCGGGATCGCCCGAGACGCTGACGAAAGAGGAGTTCGCGCCGTTCTCCAGCAGGCGGCGGACGAGATAGGCGAGCAGGTCCTGATGGCCGCCGACGGGCGCATAGGTCCGGCAGGCATAGCCTGCGTTGTCGGCGAGGAGCTTTTCATAGAGCGCCTCGCCCATGCCGTGCAGGCGCTGGAACTCGAAGTTTTCCGCGTCGCCGGCCATTTCGGCGACGGTCGCGACCGTCAGCGCGTTATGCGTGGCAAATTGGGGGATGATGCGCGGGCGCAAGCGGAGAAGCTGCGCGGCGCAGGCCTCGTAATTCAGGTCGGTCATCGCTTTGCGGGTGAAGACCGGATAGTCTGGTAGGCCGCGCTCCTGGGCGCGCTTCAGCTCGGTGTCCCAATAGGCGCCCTTGACGAGGCGGACCATCAGGCGGCGGTCATGCTGCTGCGCCAACGCCGCGATCTGGTCGATTACCGCCGAGGCCCGCTTCTGATAGGCCTGGATGGCGAGGCCGAACCCGTCCCAGCCGGCGAGCGTGTCGTCAGCCATCACGGCGGCGATGACGTCGAGGGAGAGTTCCAGCCGGTCGGCCTCCTCGGCATCGACGGTGAAGTTGAGGTCGTAGCGCTTCGCCTGCTGCGCCAGCGCGACGACCTTCGGCGTCAGCTCGGCCAGCACGCGCTCGCGGTTGGTCGCCTCGTAGCGCGGGTGCAGCGCCGAGAGTTTTACGGAAATGCCCGGCCGGTTCGGCAAAGGCTCGTTGCCGGCCGACGCTCCGATGGCGTCGATCGCGGCTGAGTAGGAGGCGAGGTAGCGGTCGGCGTCGGCTTGCGTGCGTGCGCCTTCGCCCAGCATGTCGAAGGAGTAGCGGTAGAGTTTGCCACTCTTCGAGCCGGCGCGCTTCAACGCCTCCTCGATCGTTTGGCCGAGCACGAAATGGCTGCCCATGACGCGCATTGCCTGCCGGGTTGCGGTGCGCACGGTCGGCACGCCGAGGCGCTTAGCGAGGCTGCCGATGATGCCGGTCGGGGTCTCGCCGGGCTGGATGACGCGGGCGGTGATGCCGAGCGCCCAGGCCGAGGCCGAGACGAGGAAAGCGTCCGACTTCGATTCGTGATGGGCGAAATCGCCCTGGCCGAGCTTGTCCTCGATCAGCCGGTCGGCGGTGGCGGCGTCGGGCACGCGCAACAGCGCCTCGGCCAGCACCATCAGCGCCAGCCCCTCCTTGGTCGAAAGCGAATACTCGCGCAGCAATTCCTCGATGCCGCCGAGGCCGACCTTGCGGGTGCGGATCGCCTCGATCAGCGAGGTCGCGCGCGCGTCGATGCGGGCCTTGGCGGCCGGATCACGTTTGGCGCTGCCCAGCAGGCGGGTCGCGATCGCACCATCGTCCTCGGCGTAGGGCGGGCGGAAGGGCGGAACTGACGTGGCTACGGGTGGGCGCGGGGCAGGTGCGGCCATGACGGGCTCCGGATGAGCAGCGGCGGGATGATCTGAAGCATCAGGCTTCTCGAGCCGCATATCAATTGGAGATATTCGCAGAAACGCCGTATAAAGTTTGGCAGTAATCCAAGCTGATGGCGAATAATCCTATGCTCGACCGAATCGACCGCCGTATCCTCTCCCTGCTGCAATCCGACGGACGCATCGCCGGCGTCGAGCTTGCCGACAAAGTCGGCCTCTCGCCCACTGCGGTCGGGGAGCGGCTGAAGCGGTTGACGCGGGATGGCTTCGTCACCGGCTATCGCGCCACGCTCGATCCGCTGAAGCTCGGCCTCAACCTGCTGGTCTTTGTCGAGGTCTATCTCGACAAGACGACGCCCGACGCGTTCGAGCGTTTCGCTGCGGCGGTGAAGCGCGCTCCCGAGGTGCTGGAGTGCCATATGGTCGCGGGCGGCTTCGACTATCTGGTCAAGACCCGCGTCGCGGACATGAACGCCTATCGCCGTTTTCTCGGCGAGGTGCTGCTCGCCCTGCCGGCGGTGCGCGAGACGCGCACTTACGCCGTGATGGAAGAGGTCAAGACCGACGGCGCGCTGCCCCTTTAGGCAGCGCGCCGTCGGCTCGTCAGGAGGCGCTGTCGATGGAGGCGGGGCTCGCTTCGGCCTTGTCGGCCAGGACAGGCGCGTTGCGCGTCTTCCAGAGCGACACTGCGACGCCGCCGAGGATCAGCGCGAGCGTCACGCCGAGCGAGATCGCCGGATCGACCTTCCCGAAAATCTGGTTCCAGAAGATCTTGCCGCCGATGAAGACCAGCACCAAAGCGAGCGCGGTCTTGAGATGCTCGAAGCGGTGGACCATCGCTGCCAGCGCGAAGTAGAGCGCCCGCAGGCCGAGGATCGCCATGATGTTGGCGGTGAACACGATGAACGGGTCCGTGGTGATGGCGAAGATCGCAGGCACGGAATCGACGGCGAAGACGAGATCCGCGACGTTGATGACGATCAAGGCGAGGAAGAGCGGGGTCGCGTAAAGCAGGGCCTTGCCGGTCGCCGGATCGGGCAGGCGGACGAAGAAGCGCTCGCCGTGGAGCGCGTCGGTCACGCGCATGCGCGCCTTGAGGAAGCGCACCAGCGGGTTCTTCGAGACGTCCGGCTCTGCCTCGGGCACGAGCAGCATCTTCACGCCGGTGGCGATCAGGAACGCGCCGAAAACGTAGAGAATCCAGTCATATTGCTGCAGCAGCGCAGCGCCGACGCCAATCATCAGGCCGCGCAGCACGATCACTGCGAGAATGCCCCAGACCAGCGCGCGATACTGATAGCGCGGCGGCACGGCGAAGAAGCCGAAGATCAGGGAGATAACGAAGACATTGTCGATCGACAGCGCCTTCTCGATGAAGAAGCCGGTGAAATAGGTCACGCCGGCATGGGTGCCATCGGTGGTCTTGAGATGGCCGGCCTCGAAGGCCCACCAGACGGCGACGCCATAGAGACAGGCAAAGCCGATATAGAAGGCCGACAGCCTGAGGCTGCTGGCGATGCCGATCTCGCGCTGCCCGCGATTGAGCAGGCCGAGATCGAACGCGAGAAGAAGGAAAACGATGAGAAGGAAGCCGCTCCACATCCAGAGCGGCTTGCCGAGCCAGTCGGCAAGCAGAATATCCATGTCCGGGCGCCTTTGGTTGCGTTGACGTCGAAGGCGGTTCCGACATCGCGGCCGCGTCATCCAGACGCGCGCCACCAGAGGGGCCCGGCACTGCCTGTGCTCGAGATGGGACGCAGAAGCGCCTGTCGCAAGGACAGAACTGACGGTCTCGCCAAAAATCTCTGAATCGAACCGCGACCGCCGTTTTGCGGCTTGACCGGCGCTGCCTCTCGGTCAGTGTGAAGCGGCCGCGCGGCACGAACCTTGCTCGCGAGACGGCCAACGCATGTCATGTTCGCCAAGGAGACCAAGATGCCCGCGCCGACAAGCCCGACCCTCTTCGGACGCCTGCATCGCCTGATCGGACGGCCCGCACTCGTCGCGAGCCTCGTCGCGGCTGGCCTCGCTGTTTTCGCGCCCGCCGCGAGCGCCCAGACCGCTGTGCGCTTCACGCTGGACTGGCGCTTCGAGGGCCCTGCTGCGCTCTTCCTGATGGCGCAGGAGAAGGGTTATTTCAAAGCCGAAGGGCTCGACGTCACCATCGACACCGGCAACGGCTCGCGCGAGGCGATCCCGCGCGTCGCGTCCGGCACCTATGATGTCGGCTTCGGCGACGTAAACTCGCTGATCCGCTTCCGCGACGAGAATCCCTCGGTCGATCTCAAGGCCGTGATGATGGTCTACGACAAGCCGCCCTTCTCGATCGTCGGTCGCAAGAGCCGCGGCGTCACGGCGGATGTGAAGTCGCTCGAGGGCAAGAAGTTCGGCGCGCCCGCCGCCGACGCGGCCTTCGCGCAATGGCCGATCTTCAAGACGGTCAACAAGCTCGACGACAGCAAGATGCGGCTGGAAAATGTCGGCTTCCCTGTCCGCGAGCCGATGCTGGCCTCCGGCGAGGTCGATGCCGTCTTCGGCTTCGCCAACTCCTCCTTCATCAATCTCAAATCGCGCGGCGTGCCGGTCGACGACATCGTCGTCATGCTGATGGCCGATTACGGCGTCGAGCTCTACGGCAACGTCATCATGGTCTCGCCGAAGTTCATGGCCGAGAAGCCCGAGGCCGTGCGCGGCCTGCTGCGCGCCATCACCAAAAGCGTGAAGGAAACGGTCGCGAATCCCGATCTCGGGGCGCAGCTCGTGATCAAGCGCAATGACGTCGCCAAGGTCGAGGTCGAGCTTGAGCGCCTCAAGATGACGCTGGAGCAGAACGTCATGACGCCCTGGGTCAAGGCGAACGGTTTCGGCGGCATCGACAAGGCCCGCTGGGAGCGCGCCGTCGAGCAGATCGGCCTGACCTTCCCCTTCAAGGACAAGGCGAAGGCGGGGGATGCGTTCGTGGATACGTTCCTTCCGGCTTCGGCGGAGCGTGTGTTCTGACGCCACGGTTGCCGGACCCGGTTCCTCCCTTCCCCCTCGTGGGGAAGGGTCTGGGGATGGGGGGCTAACGACCGGGCGAACGGTCATCCGCGAGATGCTGGTATCGGCGGTGCAACCGGGAGCCGACCGTCTCGCTCTGACTTTCCGCCCCCCCACCCCTATCCCCTCCCCACAAGGGGGAGGGGAAGAGCCTCTCTTGCGTCGCCCGGAGCCCGCTTGACCGCCTTCGTCGAACTCCATGATGTCACCCATGTCTATGGCGGCGGCGATGGTCCGCCGGCTGTCGAGGGCCTGTCGCTGAAGGTGCGCGAGGGCGAGTTCGCCGCGATCGTCGGCCCGTCGGGCTGCGGCAAATCGACGATGATGAAGCTCGCCACCGGCTTGCAGCGGCCGAAATCCGGCACGGTCGTCGTCGCCGGCAAGGAGGTGGCCGAGCCGATCAAGATCACCGGCATGGCCTTCCAGAACCCGGTGATGCTGCCCTGGCGCACGACGCTGGAGAACCTTTTGCTGCCGCTGGAGATCGTCCAGCCGCACCGCTCGCGCCTGCGCAGCCACAAGGCGGAGTATGTCGCCCGCGCCGAGGGTCTGCTGGAGACGGTGGGCCTCAAGGGCATGGGCTCGAAGTTCCCGTGGCAGCTTTCGGGCGGCATGCAGCAGCGCGCCTCGCTCTGCCGCTCGCTGATCCACGAGCCCAAGCTTCTGATGCTCGACGAGCCGTTCGGCGCGCTCGACGCCTTTACGCGGGAAGAACTCTGGTGCGTGATCCGCGATCTGCATGCGCAGCGCGGCGTCACGGTGATCCTCGTCACGCATGACCTGCGCGAAGCGGTGTTCCTCGCCGACCGGGTGTTCTGCATGTCGGCCCGGCCCGGCCGCATCATAGCCGAGCGGGAGGTGACGTTTGCGCGCCCTCGCGATCTGGAGGTGACCTACACGCCGGAGTTCGCGGCGATCGTGCATGAACTGCGCGGCCATATCAGCGCGGCGAGGCAGGCGGCATGACGCGCTCCACCTGGCTCAAGCTTGCGCCCTATCTCTTCACCATCGCCTTCTTCCTGCTCTGGGAAGCGGCCTGCCGTGTTTTCAAGATTTCGGGCTTCATCCTGCCGCCGCCGACCGCGATCTGGGCGGCGCTCGTGCAATACCAGAAGCCGCTCTACACAAACGCCTTCCACACGCTCTGGATGACCTCCTTCGGCTTCGGGCTGTCGATCGTGTTCGGGCTGGCGCTCGGGCTGCTGGTCGGCTCGTCGAAGCTGATCTATGCCGGGCTGAACCCGCTGCTTGTCGGTTTCAACTCGATCCCGAAGGTCGCGGTGGTGCCGATCCTGGTGATCTGGTTCGGCGTCGGCTGGCTGCCGCCGGTGCTGACCGCCTTCGTGATCTCGTTCTTCCCGATCGTGGTCAAT
>FWWL01006441.1_pt1 | contig 10127 bp, 10 predicted proteins | sample 2228331 | NCBI WGS metagenome assembly FWWL01 (sample SAMEA103939775, study PRJEB20133) | metagenome
GCATGTATCCCGATATCGCAACGCTGCAACGGAGGTTTTCGTGACTCAGAAGACCAAAATCGGCGGCATCATCCAGAATGATCAACTGGCCAGCATCAGCGTTCTGGCCGTTAAGGATCGGCCGGGGATCGCGGCGGCCGTGCTCGATGCCCTGGGCCAGCGCAACATCAACGTGCAGTTCGTCGTTCAGATGATTGATCAGCTCGATCAGGCGCAGATGGTGCTCTGCGTGGATCGGGTGGATCTAAAGGCCAGCCTGGACGCGATCGAGGCCATCCGGTCGGAACTCCAGCCCGCCGCAGTGACCGCGCGGGCCGATGTCGCTTCGGTTGCGATTTTCGGGCCGGATTTTCGGGAACGACCCGGCATCGCCGGCCAGATGTTTCGTGCCCTGGCCGGGCAAGGGGTGAACATCCTGGCCATCAGCACCTCGATCTCCACCATCAACTGCATCATCGAATTATCCCGGCTGTCTGATGCGCTGAAGGCGATCAGCCAACAATTCGATCTGCCGTGATGTCGCGGCCGACGCTCGCCACCGACGCTCGTGACGCTATCGTGCTTCGGCGCGTTCGCTTGCTCTGGCCTCTGCTGGCGTGGCTCCTGGCGTTCGTGCTGATCGGCGCGTCGATGCCGGTCGGCGGCCGTGCCGGGAGCAATGAATCGGCCGGCGCGCCGCCGCGCGGCGACGGCGCCGCGGGTCCCATCGCATCGCCCGTTTGTCTCGATCGCACGACAACCCCGCGTCTCATCCCGCCGGCAGACAGCGTCACGCTGCCCATCCTGATGTATCACCACGTCAGACAGCTCTCCCCCAATGCCAGTGCCACCTGGCGCAACCTCACGGTCAGCCCGGAAGCGTTCGAGGCACAGCTCCGTCATCTGGCCGAGCAGGGCTATCACACGATCTACTTCTCCGAGCTGATCGCCTATTTCGACGCCGGTGTGCCGCTGCCGGAGAAGCCGGTCATCCTGACCTTCGATGACGGCTGGATCGAGCACTACACCGTCGTGTATCCGCTCTTGCGCAAATACTGCATGGTGGGCACCTTCTTCCCGCCGGTCAATTGGGTGCAGAACGGCAACGGCAAGCTGGTGATCTCGTGGCCGATGATCGAGGAGATGAGTCGGGCCGGCATGGAGTTCGGCAGCCACACGCTCAACCACTATCTGCTCACCGGGCAGACCGAGAAGGAGATCATGGAGCAGTTGATCGGCTCAAAAGCGGCGCTGGAGCAACATACGGTCAGGCCGGTGGTCGTGTTAGCCTATCCCGGCGGGGGATACAATGCGCTGGCGATGTCGCTGGTGCCCAAAGCGGGCTACGACGCGGCTGTGGGCATCATGGCCGGCACCGAGCAAACGCGGGATGATCTGTTCCTGTTGCACCGGATCACGGTGCCCTACGGCGATGACTTGAAGACATTCGCGGCTCGTATCCGCAGCAAGCGACCGCCGCCTTTTCTGCCCGGCTCCTCGCTTTGGCCCGATCCGCGCAGCGAGCTGGCCGACCGATAGCACCGCGGGCTCATCCGGCCGGCTACGGCTGATTGGGTTTCGAGAAGTAAATGATGATGGTGAGGTGCGTGCCTACTCCGACCGTGGACTCCAGTTTCATGACGTCGGCGCACGATTTGATGTTCGGCAAGCCCATGCCGGCACCAAAGCCCATCTCCCGCACCCAGTCGGGCGCTGTAGACCAGCCGGGCTTCATCGCCAGCTCGATATCGGGGATGCCGGGGCCGCGATCCATGGCCTCGATCTTGATGCGGTCGCGGCGCACTTCGGCGACGATCTCTCCTCCGTCATCGCTGTACACCACGATATTGATTTCTGCTTCATAGGTGGCGACGGCTACCCGGCGGATGATGGCCGGATGGATGCCCAGACGGCTGAGGGTGCGCTTCAAGCCGCTGGAGGCTTCGCCGGCGTGGCTGAAATCGCGCGGTTTGACGCGATAGCCCAGCACCAGCGCCATTTCGTCCGCGATGATGTCCTCGAAGATGTGGCTGGCGCGATAGCGATGGATTTCCTCTTCTCGATAGTTGATCTCCAGGCGTCGCAGCATGGCGCGCACGATGTCGCCCTGGGTGATAATGCCGACGAGATTGCCGGCCCGATCAATCACCGGGAAACGGCCATATTTGAGCTCGCTGAAGCGCGAGACTGCATGGACCAACGGCTCGTCCGCGTAGAGGATCACCGGCTTGGGGTGCATGCGCTCGCGCACGGTGGCGTGCAATTCGCCCGCGGCCAGGGCCTTGATGAGATCCTCGATCGTGACGATGCCGATCATCTTGCCGTTTTCCACCACCGGCGTGCCAGAGATGCGATTGGCGCGCAAGATCTCGCGAAAGTCGGCCATCGTCGCCTCTGGAGATACCGTCAGGACGCGGCGAGTCATCGCGTCTTCGACCTTCAGCTCGTAGGTCAATTCCTGGAGTTTGGTGATCTCCTTGCGCTCTGTCGGCGAGTCCATAGGGCGGGTGTTACTCCCTTCCCTCGAAAGCCTCATGCCAGTGGCGGATGGTCAGCTCGAACAGGCCGTGCGCGGGCAGCCCGGCCAGATAGAGGCGACCGCAAGTCTCGAACATGGTATATTTGGAGGCCAGCAGCGGAATTCTTTTTTGCTCGGCGAGCGCGATGGTTTCCGGCGGGGGGATTTTGCCGCGCACGAAGACGATGGCCGCCGTGCCGGCCATCTCGGCGGTGCGGACGACCTGAGGATTGGTCAGGCCGGTCATCAGGAGCATGCCTTCCTGGGCAAACGCCAGGACATCGCTCATCAGATCTGCGCCGCCGCCCGAGGTCACCTCGATGTCGAGGTCCACGTCGCGCGAAATAACTTTGCCCTCGATGATTTGAAGGACCTGTCGAAGCTTCATCGGTTCGCTTTCTCCTGCACCGGCCCTCAGCCAGGCCCGGTGCATCATGGCTGAGCTGTTGAGATTTGTGCTGCGACTGTCGCAACTGCGTCCGATACCGCCGCGGCAACCATCGGGGTGAGGGTCTCGCCGAAGGTCAGCACGTCGGCCACCTCGATGGCGATGATGGTGATGGCATCATCGGCCGGCAGAGCCAGGCCCATTGCCCGACCCCAGGCCAGCGCGCCCCGGAACGAGAGGTCATGGGTAGACCCGGCATGCAACGAAGTGCGCAAATCATGCGGTGACAGCGTGTAGATCTGTCCTGGCGTGCCATCCGGCGTCTGAATGGCATCCACCAGGATCAGCCTGTCGTAGCCGGTGATGGCCTCCAGCAGCCGCAGGCCGCCGACATTGGCTTCCTGGAAGTCCACATCGGCAGTCGTCGCTTGCAAGGCAACCGCGCGCACGACGTAGATGCCGACGCCGTCGTCGCTGAGGATGGGATTGCCCAGGCCGAGGACAAGGGTTTTCACCGGCTACTGCGCGTGCTTCAACGTTGTCCGGCTAGAAGCGGCGCAACCTGGCGTGCGCCGCGCCGCAGATCGGGCATTTCTCCGGCGGCTCGCCTTCACCGGTGAAGCCGCACACGTCGCACACCCACACGACGCCCAGCTCGGCGTCTTTGCCTGCGGCGACGGCCTCTTTGGCCCGCGCATATAAATCGGCGTGCACCTTTTCGGCGGCCAAGGCGTCTTCCATGCTGCCCAGCGCACGTTTCTCTTCCTGCGTTTTTGCCACTTCGATATAGGCCGGATACATCTCGGAGATCTCAAAAGTCTCACCGGCCAGGGCCGCTTCCAGGTTGGTCAGGGTCTTGCCGATGCCGCCGAGTGCACGCAAGTGATTGGTGGCGTGCATCTGTTCGGCAAAGGCCGCGGCGCGGAAGAGACGGGCGACATTGGGGAGTTTCTCGCGCTCGGCCATCTCCGCGAAGGCCAGGTATTTCACGTGCGCCTGGCTTTCGCCGGCAAACGCCGCACCCAGGTTCGCTTTCGTCATTGCTTTCATCGGGACACCTCCTCGTTGCAAGGCGGGATAGTGTGTGCCAAATCGCACAAAGACCATATCACAGCGCCGCGATTTTGTCAAAAGACCTGCCCGGCCGCAGAGTCGTCAATGGACCAGGATTTTGCTCAGGAACTGTCTGGTGCGTTCGTTTTTGGGCGCAGTGAAGAGGTCGTGCGGCGTGGTGTCTTCGATCACCTGGCCGGCGTCCATGAAGATCATCCGTTTGGCCGCTGCCCGCGCGAAACCCATCTCGTGGGTCACGCAGGCCATCGTCATGCCGGTTTGCGCCAGATCGAGCATCACGTCCAGCACCTCTTTGATCATTTCGGGGTCGAGCGCGCTGGTCGGCTCGTCGAACAGCATGATCTTGGGGTCCATGGCCAGGGCGCGCGCGATCGCCACGCGCTGTTGCTGGCCGCCGGAGAGCTGGCCGGGGAAGGCGTGCGCCTTTTCGGGAATGCCCACGCGTTCCAGGAGCTCGTAGGCTTTTTTCTCGGCCACGGCCTGATCGCGCTTGCGCACCACGCGCTGGGCCAGGCAGATGTTTTCCAGCACGCTCAGATGGGGAAAGAGGTTGAACTGCTGAAACACCATGCCGATCTCGGCCCGCACCGCGTTGATGTCGGTCGTCTTGGCGGTCAGGTCCACGCCGTCCACCAGGATGTGGCCCGAATTGACCGTCTCCAGGTGATTGATGCAGCGCAGCAGCGTGGATTTGCCGGAGCCGCTCGGCCCGATGATGACCACAACCTCGCCGCGGCGGATATTCAGGTTGACGCCGTTCAGCGCGTGGATGCGGCCAAACCATTTGTGGACGTTTTTGATCTCGATGATATTGTCGGCCATAGGCCCTCCTGCGCCGGCCATTAGCGCTTTTCCACGGCCAGCTTGCGCTCGATCGCCGTGCTGAGACGGGTGAAAAGCAGGGTCAGGATCAGATAGGTGATGGCGACCGCAGCATAGGTGTCGAAGCTGGCGAAGGTGCGGCCTACCCATTCCCGGCCGCGGCGGGTCAGATCGGCCAGGCCGAGGATCGAGACCAGCGAGCTGTCTTTGAGCAGGGTGACGAATTCGTTGCTGACCGGAGGCAAGATGACGCGCACGGCTTGCGGCAGGATGATGTAGCGCATAGCCTGGATATAGCTCATGCCGAGCGAACGGGCTGCCTCCATCTGGCCTTTGGCGATGGATTGGATGCCGGCCCGGAAGATCTCGGTCATGTAGGCGCCGTAGGCGAAGGTGAAAGCGATGACGGCGGCGGTGAAGTCCGGGATCTTGAGCTGTAACAGGCCGGGCAGGCCGAAATAGATCCACAACAACCAGACCAGCACCGGCACTCCGCGCACGATCTCCACGTACAGCGAGGAAATCCACTGGAGGACGGGATTGCTCGTCACGCGGAAAACACCCATGATCATGCCGACGAGCAGAATGAAGATGAAAGAGATCACCGTCAATTTGAGGGTCATGAAGACCCCGTCCCCCTCGGTGAAGGAGCCCCAGATGAAACGGAAAATCGGGCCGAAGCGTTGGGGAAGGCCGAAGTAGAGCAGCGCGACCAGGGCGATGGCACCGATCAAGAGCAACCACATGTGGTCGAGCCGTCGCCAACGGCTGAGGGTTTTCGGCTGAAAGCCGCCGACGCCCATGCCGCTCAAACTGGGAGGGTGGGCCGATTCCGGCCGGGTTGTCATGCAGGACCTCCTGGATGCATATGGGGGATAGATGAAAACGACAGCGGCGAGGCACTCCTGCTCGAGTCCGCTGTCAATCGGTTGCGCTCACCCGAACGGCGGCCCGATGTGCTGTCGTGTGGAGGAGCGAGGTCACCTCGCCCCTCCACCTGCCTCTGCATCTGCGTAGCGAGCCTGGAAACGGCCACCTTTACCGAGCCGGGCGGAGCATCGCCCTCAGACGGCCTCAGGGCGCCTTGCCGATCCACTTCTCGTAGATCTTCTGGTACTCACCGCTTGCCTTGATGTTCTTCAGGCCGGCGTTGAACAGCGGCAGCAGCTTCTTGGGATCCCCTTTTTGTACGGTCAGGCCATACGTCTCATCGGTGACGATCTCGCTGGCGATCTTGAGCTTGCCCTTGAACTGCTCGGATTGCAGCGCGTAGTTGGCCGCTACCGGCGTGTCCACGACGACCGCATCCACGTTCTTGTTCACCAGATCGAGCATGGCCAGATCGGGCGTGTCGAATTGCTTGATCCTGGCACCTTCGATCTTGCGCACCGCAATGGCACCGGTGGTCTCGATCTGCACGCCGACCGTCTTGCCGACCAGGTCTTTCTCGGTCTTGATGGTGTTGTCATCGGTGCGCACGACGATGCCCTGATTGGCATTGAAGTACGGCTCGGAGAAGTCGTACTTCTGCTTGCGCTCATCGGTGATGGTCACCGACGAAAGAATAGCGTCATATTGGCCGGCTTCCAGTCCGGCGAAGATGCCATCCCACGCGGTATTCTTGATCTCCACTTCGAACTTCTGATCTTTGGCGATCGCATTGATCAGGTCAATGTCGAAGCCGACGATCTTCTTCGCCTCATCCACGAACTCCATCGGCGGGAACGAGGCATCACTGGCGATCACGAACTTCTTGGCGGCCGGGGCGCCCTGCGCACAGCCTGTCAGCAGCGTGATCACCATCACGATGGCCGTGAACGCGCTGAACAACTTCCATTGCTTCATGTGGGTCTCCTCCTGAGATTGAATGCAAACGAACAGACAGACGATGAGTGGAGAGTATTATAGTCCCAGCCCCAGGAATGTCAAACGCCGCCTCTGCGACCGATCATCGGCCCGGAATTTGACAGGGGACGCGGCTGCGGATAAAATCAGGGTGAAGCTGTCAACGGGGCAACACAGGTTGCCCCGTTTTCGCGTGACCCCCACGAGGGACAATTCGCACAGCACGGAGGTAATGCCCGCGGCGACGGCGCCGAGGTATCGTCGGCCATTTCGGCGCAACTATCCTGCATTCGGAGGAACACCATGACTGACCGATCACTTCTCATCGCGCGCGCCCCGGAGCGTTGGCTCCTGTGGGCGCTTTGTTTTTTCGAGACAGTGATGTGAGAGAGCCGCAAGGCTCTCTTTTTTTGCCCTGCGCCAGGCGCAGCAAGGAGGAGGGATGCGATTACCGGGATTGATAGACGTACACGTGCACATGCGGGAGCCGGGCGGCACGCACAAGGAGGATTGGGATAGCGGCACGGCCGCCGCGCTGGCCGGTGGCTTCACGGCTGTGCTTGCCATGCCGAAAACGCAGCCACCGATCACCACCGCGGAGGCGCTGGCGGCCAGCCTCGACGCCGCGCGCGCGAAAGCGCGCTGCGATTACGGGCAATATCTCGGGGCCGGGCCGGACAACGTCGCCGCCGCGGCAGCCCTGGCCGGCCGTGTGCCCGGCCTGAAGATGTACCTGGATCAGACCTACGGCCCACTGCGGCTCGACGACATGACGCTGTGGATGGCGCATTGCGCGCACTGGCCGCGGCATCTGCCTATCGTTGCCCACGCCGAGGGCCGCACCCTGGCCGCGATCATTCTGGTGGCCGCGCTCTACGATCGGCCGATGCACCTGGCGCACGTCTCGCGGCGCGAGGAGATCTTGCTGATCCGCGCTGCGAAGGCTCGCGGCCTGCCGGTGACCTGCGAGGTGACCCCGCATCACCTGTTCCTCTCGGATCAAGACCTGTCCGGCCTGGGCCCTGGCCGCAGCGAGGTGCGGCCGCGGCTGGCGACCCCCGCCGACCGGCAGGCCCTGTGGGACAATCTGGAGGTCATTGACTGCTTCGCCACCGACCACGCGCCGCACACAGCAGTGGAGAAAGACGGTCTTAACCCGCCCCCCGGCTTCCCCGGCCTGGAAACCGCCCTGCCCCTCCTGCTCACTGCTGTGGCCGAAGGCCGCCTCACCGCCGATGACCTGATCGCACGGCTGGTCACCAACCCGCGACGCATCTTCGGTCTGCCCGTTCAGCCCGACACCTGGATCGAGGTGGACGAGACGGCGACATGGGAGATCCGCGGGGCCGAGCTGCGCAGCCGTTGTGGTTGGACACCTTTCGAGGGCCGCCAGGTACGCGGCCGGGTGCGCCGCGTCATCTTGCGCGGCCAGGAAGCCTATTGCGACGGCCAGGTGCTGGCCCGGCCCGGCACAGGCAAACACCTCTATGAAGGAGCATGAAAAACGATGGCTACTTACGTTCCACCTTTGCGACAAAATAGTCCCTACCTGCCTTTCGGCGACAAACAGGATGCCCCCTTCTACGGCAAGGACATCCTCTCGGTCAAGCAGTTCGATCGCAAGAGCCTGGAATACATCTTCGGCGTGGCCCACGAGATGGAAGAGATGGTGCGTCGCGTGGGCAGCTTCGACCTGCTGAAGGGCAAGATCCTGGCAAACCTGTTCTACGAGCCCTCGACCCGCACCTCATCCTCCTTCACCGCGGCGGTCCTTCACCGCGGCGATGGAGCGGCTGGGCGGCAGCGTCATTCCGATCAACGAGGTGCGCTACTCCTCGGTCTCGAAAGGCGAGTCGCTACCCGACACGGTGCGCACCCTCGAATCATATGCCGATGTGATCGTGTTGCGCCATCCGGAGACCGGTTCGGCCGCGCTGGCGGCGCACTATGCTCGCAAGCCGGTCATCAACGCGGGCGACGGCATCGGCGAACACCCGACGCAGGCGCTGCTCGACCTCTTCACCATCCGCGAGGAGCTGGGCCAGGTGGACGGCCTGACCGTCACGATGCTGGGCGACCTGAAGTATGGCCGCACCGTGCATTCTCTCGCCCGGCTGCTGACGCTGTACGACGTGCGCCTGAACTATGTCTCGCCCGACATCCTGCGCATGCCACCGGAGATCATCGAGGAGATCAGGGCGACCGGCACGCCGCAGGCCGAGTACGCCAGCCTGGAGGCCGTGTTGCCCGACACCGACGTCCTCTATGTGACGCGCGTTCAAAAGGAGCGTTTCAGCGACCCGCAGGAGTACGAGCAGGTCAAAGACGCGTATGTGATCACGCCGGAGACCATGCAGATGGCGAAAGAGCGCATGATCCTCATGCACCCGCTGCCGCGCGTCGGCGAGATCAGCATGGACGTGGACGACGACCCGCGCGCGGCCTACTTCCGCCAGATGGAATACGGCCTCTACACGCGCATGGCCCTGCTCGCAGCGGTGCTGGGAAAGGCGTGAATCCGATGGCCGGCTTCTTCACCCGTCTGGCCGATCGCTGTCGGCAGCTGGATTCGCTCCTCTGCGTCGGCCTGGACCCGCATCCGGCCGATCTGGCCGAGCCGACCGTGGCCGCAGCGCGCGCCTTCTGCCTGCGCCTGATCGAGGCTACCGCGGACGTGGCTGCAGCCTACAAGCCGAACGCCGCCTTTTTCGAGGCGCTGGGGCCGGCAGGCTGGGCCCTGCTTCAGGAGGTGATCGCGGCGATGCCCCCCGGGGCACCGGTCATCCTGGATGCCAAACGCGGGGACATCGCGTCCACGGCCGAGGCGTATGCGCGCGCGGCTTTCGCATGCCTGCGCGTCGATGCGATCACGCTGAACCCCTATCTGGGTCGCGACAGTCTGGCCCCCTTCCTGGCCGACCCGCAGCGTGGTGTCTTTCTGCTGTGCAAGACCTCCAATCCGGGTGCGGCCGACCTGCAGGATTTATTGCTGGCCGGGCCGCCGACGGAACCGTTGTGGGAGCGAGTGGTCGCGCTGGCCGATGCCTGGAACGCATGGGACAACCTGGGCCTGGTGGTGGGTGCCACCTATCCTGACGCCCTGGCCCGTGCCCGCGCACTGGCACCCGATCTGTGGATCCTGGCGCCCGGCGTCGGCGCGCAGGGCGGTGACCTGGGAGCCGCCCTGCGCGCCGGGCTGCGACCAGACGGGCTGGGGCTGCTTATGCTGGTCAGCTGTGCCATCTCGCGCGCGGCCGACCCGCGACGCGCTGCGCACGATCTGGCCGCAGCGATCCGTCGCGAGGCGCGGCAGCCCCAACCGGCATCCCGCCCCCGCGCGCGCGATCCGCGCGCTGCGCTGGCCGACGCCCTGCTGCGGGAGCGGCTCCAGGTTCTGGCATGGCTGGTGGCCCACGGGCGGCTGGAGGTGCGGGTGGTGGTGGAGGCCGACCCCGACACCCGACGGCCGGTGGCCTCGGGCGGTTACTTCCACGCCAAGGG
>FWWL01011010.1_pt1 | contig 10126 bp, 11 predicted proteins | sample 2228331 | NCBI WGS metagenome assembly FWWL01 (sample SAMEA103939775, study PRJEB20133) | metagenome
CGGGCCGCGCCGCCAGCGGGCCGGAGCAGCCCGGCGCCAGCGGCGCGCCCATGTCCTGTTGTACCGTCAGGCGCATACCGCCGAGTCCAGAAATATCAATCCGGCGTGTCTTTGAGACGCCCGGCGCGCCGCGCAGCAAGCCGACGCCGGCCACGAGGAAGCAGCCGGCCGCGAGCCAGGCCGGAGCGAACCGGGCGGGCATGAGCAGGCCGACGGCGGGCGCCGCGACGAGGTTGGCCAGGCCATAGGCGATGCGCGCCGCGCGTAACAGGCGCGAGGGCGCGACGATGGCCGAAAGGGCGATCGACATGAGAAAAGAGGAAGGTGAAGCGGGACGCCGGCGCCGGACAGGCGGGCGATGAAGCGCCCGCCCGGTTAGACCGGGGCGGGCGTAAGAGGTTCAGACCTTGGCGAAGACGAGGGTACCGTTGGTACCGCCGAAACCGAACGAGTTCTTGACCGCGTAGTCGATCTTCATCTCGCGCGCCGTGTTGGCGCAGAAGTCCAGGTCGCACTCGGGGTCCTGGTTGAAGATGTTGATCGTCGGCGGCGAGACCTGGTGGTGCATCGCCAGCACCGTGAACACCGATTCCAGGCCGCCCGCGCCACCGAGCAGGTGACCGGTCATCGACTTGGTCGAGTTCACGACGAGCTTGCTGGCGTGGTCGCCGAAGGTGCGCTTGATGCCGCGGACCTCGGCCACGTCGCCCAGCGGGGTCGAAGTGCCGTGCGCGTTGACGTAGTTGACCTGGTCGGGGTTCAGGGCCGCGTTCTTCAGCGCGGTGACCATGCAGCGGGCGGCGCCGCTGCCATCCTCGACCGGCGAGGTGATATGGTTGGCGTCGGCGCTCATCCCGAAACCGATCACCTCGGCATAGATCTTCGCGCCGCGCGCGACGGCGTGCTCGTATTCCTCCAGCACCATCACGCCGGCGCCCTCACCCAGCACGAAGCCGTCGCGGTCGCGGTCCCAGGGACGCGAAGCCGTGGTCGGATCTTCGTTGCGCGAGGACAGCGCGCGCGCCGAGGCGAAACCGCCCAGGCCCAGCGGCGAGATCGTGGCCTCGGCGCCGCCGGCGATCATCACGTCGGCGTCGCCGTACTCGATCAGGCGCGCGGCCGCGCCGATGCAATGCAGGCCGGTGGTGCAGGCGGTCACGATCGCCAGGTTCGGGCCGCGCAGGCCGAACTTGATCGAGAGATCGCCAGAGATCATGTTGATGATCGACGCGGGGACGAAGAACGGCGAGATGCGGCGCGGGCCGCGGTTGTCGTACTCCTCCTTGGTCGCCTCGATCATCGGCAGGCCGCCGATGCCGGAGCCAACGATCACGCCGATGCGGTCCGCATTCTCCTCGGTGACTTCCAGGCCGCAGTCCTGCAGCGCCTGGATGCCGGCGGCCATGCCGTAATGGATAAAGCTATCCATGTGGCGGCCTTCCTTGCCCGGCAGGTAGTCCTCGACATTGAAGTTCTTCACTTCGCCCGCGAAGCGGGTCGAAAATGGCGTGGCATCAAACTTGGTGATGTTGGCAATGCCCGACTTGCCCGCCAGTGCCGCTTCCCATGCCTCGGCAATGGTGTTGCCGATCGGTGAGATGCAGCCCAGGCCGGTGACGACGACACGACGATTGCGTGAACGGCTCAAGCGATTCTCCCAGAAACTTAAGACAGCTTAGGCCTTGACGTTGGCCTGAGCGTACTCGATTGCCTGGCGAACGGTGGTGATCTTCTCAGCCTGCTCGTCAGGGATTTCCATTTCGAACTCGTCTTCCAGCGCCATCACCAGCTCGACGGTGTCCAGGGAGTCTGCGCCCAGGTCGTCAACGAACGAGGAATCGATCTTGATGTCTGCTTCGGCAACGCCCAGTTGCTCAGCGACGATTTTTTTAACGCGTTGTTCGATATCCGACATGTTATGGCTCCATTAGGTATGTGTTGCGGAAAGTGCGCGCATTTTAACAGGTTTGCGCGTTGAAAAACTAATTTCGACTTCTGATCTCAATTCAGCCGAAAGTACTGCCAAAAGACGAGAATCCGCCGCGAACCGGGGCGGCGCCGAGGCCTTCCGGCCCGTGCCGCGGCGGCCTGCGCATCAATTCATGAACATGCCGCCGTTCACGTGCAGGGTGGTGCCCGTGATGTAGGCGGCCTGCGGACCGGCCAGGAAGGCGACCGCGTGCGCGATGTCTTCCGGCTGGCCCAGCCGGCCCAGGGGGATCTGGCCGAGCAGGGCCTCGTGCTGGCCTTCGCCCAGCGCCTTGGTCATGTCGGTGTCGATGAAGCCGGGGGCCACGCAGTTGACGGTGATGTTGCGGCTGCCGATCTCGCGCGCCAGCGCCCGGCTCATGCCGGCCACGCCGGCCTTGGCCGCCGCGTAGTTCATCTGGCCCGGGTTGCCGCTGGAACCGACCACCGAGGTGATGTTGATGATGCGGCCGTGCTTGGCCTTCATCATCGAGCGCAGCACCAGGCGCGACAGGCGGCCGACGGCGGTCAGGTTGGTGGCGATGACGCTGTCCCACTCCTCGTCCTTCATGCGCATGGCGAGTTGGTCGGCGGTGATGCCGGCGTTGTTGACCAGGATCGACAGGCTGCCGAATTCCTTCTGCACGGCGTCGACGACGGCGCCGCAGGCGGCCGCGTCGGTGACGTTGAGCACGACGCCCTTGCCGCCGAATTCGCCCAGGTAATCCGAGATGGCCCGGGCGCCCGATTCGGTGGTGGCGGTGCCGACCACCTTGGCGCCCTGGCGGGCCAGCTCGGTGGCGATGGCGCGGCCGATGCCGCGCGAAGCGCCGGTGACGAGGGCGACTTGGTTCTGCAGGTTCATGATGTCCTCTTGTTATGAAACGTCTTCAGATTCCGGTGGCCGGGCTCAGCCCTGGCCCAGCGTGCCGAGCACGCGCTCGAGCGATGCCTGGTCCAGCAGCGCGTCGCCGGCCAGCACCGGATCGATACGCTTGGCCATGCCGATCAGGGTCTTGCTCGGCGCGCATTCGATCACCTGGGTCACGCCCTCGGCGGCCATCTTGCGCATGGTCTCGACCCAGCGCACCGGGCCCGCGGCCTGGCGCACCAGCGCGTCCTTGATGGCGGCTGGATCGTTCAGGATAGCCACGTCCACGTTGTTGATCAAGTCGATACGCGGCGCGGAGAAGGTCAGCCCGGCCATGTAGTCGCGCAGGCGGTCGGACGCCGGCTTGAGCAGCGAGGAGTGGAACGGGGCCGAGACGGCCAGCTTCATGGCGCGCTTGGCGCCGCGCGCCTTGGCGAGCTCGCAGGCGCGCTCGACCGCGGCGCTGTGGCCGGCGATCACGATCTGGGTCGGCTCGTTGAAATTGACGGCCTCGACCACTTCGCCGGCGGCCGCTTCCTGGCAGACGGCGCGCACGGCGTCGGCTTCCAGGCCGAGGATGACGGCCATGCCGCCCTGCCCCACCGGCACCGCTTCCTGCATCGCCTGGGCGCGGAAGCGCACCAGCGGCACCGCATCCTTGAACTGGATCACGCCCGCCGCCACCAGCGCCGAGTACTCGCCCAGGCTGTGGCCGGCCACCACCTGCGGCGCGGGTCCGCCGGCGGCGATCCAGGCGCGGTACACCGCGACGGCGGCGGTCAGCATCACCGGCTGGGTGTTGGTGGTCAGGTCCAGGTCCTCCTTCGGTCCCTCGGCGATCAGGCGGCCGATGTCCATGCCCAGCGCGTCGGATGCCTCGGCCACGGTCTCGGCGACCACCGGATTGCCGGCGAAGCCGTTCAGCATGCCGACCGCCTGGGCGCCCTGGCCCGTAAACAGGAATGCGAATTTGCTCATCTTTTCTGTTCCAGTGTTATTGTTTTCAGATCACATGCGGGCCAGGATGGCGCCCCAGGTAAAGCCGCCGCCCACGCCTTCCATCAGCACGTTGTCGCCGGCCTTGATGCGGCCGTCGCGCACCGCCGCGTCCAGCGCCAGCGGGATCGAGGCGGCCGAGGTGTTGCCGTGCTGGTCGACGGTCACGACCATCTTCTCTTCCGGCAGGGACAGCTTCTTGGCGGTGCTCTTCATGATGCGGATGTTGGCCTGGTGCGGCACCAGCCAGTCGATGTCGGATGGCTGCATGCGCGCCTGGCCGATGACCTCGTTGGCGACCTGCTCGAGCACCGAGACGGCCAGCTTGAACACGGCCGGACCGTCCATGTACAGGAAGCCACTGCCGGCCACCGCGCCGCCGGCCAGGTTGCCGGGGATGGACAGGATGTCGGCGTGGCTGCCGTCGGCGTGCAGCTTGGTGGCCAGGATGCCCGGTTCGGACGAGGCTTCCAGCAGCACCGCGCCGGCGCCGTCGCCGAACAGCACGCAGGTGGTGCGGTCGTCGAAGTCGAGGATGCGCGAGAACACTTCGGCGCCGATCACCAGCACCGTCTTGTGCGCGCCGGACTTGATGAAGGCGTCGGCCACCGAGACCGCGTACACGAAGCCGCTGCATACGGCCTGCACGTCGAAGGCGGCGCTGCCGGCCGGCATGCCCAGCTTGTTCTGCACGATGCAGGCGGTGCTGGGGAAGCTGCCGTGGAAGTCCGGGGTCGAGCTGGCGACGATCACCAGGTCGACGTCGGCGGCCGACTTGCCGGCCATCTCGAGCGCGCGGCGGGCGGCGCGCACGCCCAGGTCCGAGGCCTTGTCCTCGGGCTCGGCGTAGTGGCGCGCCTCGATGCCGCTGCGCGAGACGATCCACTCGTGCGAGGTTTCGATACCGCGTTCGGCGAGCTGGCCGGCCAGCTCCTCGTTGCTCACGCGCCTGGCCGGCAGGTAGCTGCCGGTGCCGGTAATCTTGCTGTACACAGTCATTGCTCCACCATCCCTGCGTTTATTGTTGCGTCTGGCGCTCCACATCGGGAGCGGTTGGCATCAGGTCGGCGATGAGCGCCGACAGCTGCTCTTGTACATTATTGTTGGCCGCGTCGAAGGCGCGCTTGATCGCCCATTCGAACGCGTAAGCATTGGCGCCGCCGTGGCTCTTGAACACCAGGCCTTTCAGGCCGAGCAGGCCGGCGCCGTTGTAGCGCTCCGGATTCAGCTTCTTGAGCGCGCCGCGGGCCAGCACGGCGCCGAGCATCGACAGCGCGTTCTGCTTGAACACCGACTTGACGAAGCGCGACAAGCCTTCGACGGCCTTCAGCGTAACATTGCCGACGAATCCGTCGCAGACCACGAGGTCGGTCGTGCCCTTGAAGATATCATTGCCTTCGACATTGCCGTAGAAATTGAGTGCCCCGCGCTCGTGGTCGGCGCGCAGCAGGGCGCCGGTGGCCTTGACCACCTCGTTGCCCTTGATGTCTTCGGTGCCCACGTTGAGCAGGCCGATGGTCGGGCGCTCGATACCCTCGATGGCCGAGACCAGGACCGAGCCCATGATGGCGAACTGGTGCAGGTGGTGCGGCTCGCAATCCACGTTCGCGCCCAGGTCGAGCATGTAGGTCGGGCCGTTCTTCTGGTTCGGCAGGATCGAGCAGATCGCCGGGCGATCGACGCCGGTCATGGTCTTGAGCACGTAGCGCGACACCGCCATCAGGGCGCCGGTATTGCCCGCGGAGACGCAGGCGGTGGCGCGGCCGTCCTTGACGGTCTCGACCGCCACGCGCATCGACGAGTCCTTCTTGCGGCGCAGCGCCACTTCGATCGGGTCGTCCATTTCCACCACTTCGGTGGCGTTCAGCACCGACAGGCGCGGCAGCGCGTCGGCATGGTGTTTCTTGAGTTCGGCGCGCAGCACGTCCTCGATGCCGACCAGGATCAGCTCGACCTCGGGTTGCTTTTTTAGAAACGAGATGGCTGCCGGAATCGTAACTGAGGGGCCGTGGTCGCCGCCCATGCAGTCAATGGAAATTTTAATTGTCATTTGGGGTCGTACCGCGGATTACAGCGGGCGGGCGGCAGGAGGTGCACCACGGGCGGCGGGAGGCCGGCCACGGAGGGCGCTAAGCAAAATGACGTGCAAGCTCGGGTTGCAGCCGGGGACAAAGAAAAAGCGGCGCCACGCAGAAAACATACGTTGCACCGCTTCTATCGTACTAAAAAACAAGACGTCGATTACTCGTCGTTCTTGGTCTTGATCACTTTACGGCCACGGTAGAAACCGTTCGGGCTGATGTGGTGACGCAGATGGGTTTCGCCGGTGGTCGGCTCGACAGCCAGGTTCGGCGCGACCAGGAAATCGTGCGAACGGTGCATGCCGCGCTTGGAAGGGGACTTCTTATTCTGCTGAACTGCCATGATGACTCCTAATACATAAGTTCTAAAATTCTAACACAATCGATTTGCAAATGACATGCGCATCGAGTATCCCACCGGCAATCTCTACCGATTGCCGACATGTTTGAAACGCCCTACATCACTGCTACTGCCATACTCGGTGCTGCACGCGTTTGACACGTTCTTTGTCGTACTGCTGTGGCGCAATACCGCTTATTCTGATTTCAGGTTCTTGAGGCCGGCGAACGGCGAGACCTTGTCGGTCTTCAGGCCGTCCAGCAGTCGCGTATCCGGACACACCTCGTGTTTCGGCGCCTGCGGCAGGGCCAGCAGGGCTTCGTCCTCGAGCAACTGGAGCAGGTCGCACTCGCGACTGCCGACGATCACGTCGATGCTCTCGTCGTCGAGGATCTCCTCGATCTCGTCCGCTTCCTGGTCGTCCTTGCCGAGCACCAGCATGGTCGACGAATCGATCTGGTGGCTGAACGGGGTCAGGCAGCGCTGGCACACCAGTTGCACGGGACCGCGCACGGTCAGGGTCATGGACGGGTAGCCCTGGCGGGTCTGTCCGCCCTGAACGCTCCAGGCGATCTCGCCGCTGGCGTCGGCGCAATCGGCAGCCAGACGCTTCATTTCCGCCACGGGCGTCACGCCTTCGCGATGGCCGTTGTTCCGGCAAAACTCGAAGGCATCGATGACAAAAGCGCTCATTTGGAAAAATTTCCCCGGAAAACCTGCGATAATAACAGGCTTGACGCCGCCCAGTCAAAGACTTGGCGCAGTTTTTTGGCGGCGCGGCGACAGCCCGTGGCGCCCCGTCCGCATCGATGAGATTTGCTTGCCGGGGCCGCTTATCTATCTGATTTGCTTATAAGTGTACATTCGAGCGACCGCCATGATACCAAGTTCCGAGCCGCCGCGCCTGATTCTCGCATCCAGTTCCGTCTACCGCCGCGAATTGCTGGCTCGCCTGGGGCTGCCCTTCTCCACGGTCAGCCCGGACATCGACGAGACCCCGCGCCAGGGCGAGACACCGGAGGCGACCGCGCTGCGCCTGGCGCGCGAAAAGGCCGCCGCCGTGGCCGCCGCCCGTCCGGGTGCGCTGGTGATCGGCTCGGACCAGGTCGCGACCCTGGACGGCGCCCAGATCGGCAAGCCCGGCGACCATGCGCGCGCCCTGGCCCAGTTGCGGGCGATGCGCGGACGCGAGGTCGTGTTCCACACCGCCCTGTGCCTGTGGGACGGCCGCGCGGCCGACCCCGCCGCCGCCGCCCAGGTCGAGAACGTGCGCACGGTGGTCGCCTTCCGCGACCTGCCGGATGCGGAACTGGACGCCTACCTGCGCATCGAACAGCCCTACGACTGCGCCGGCAGCGCCAAGAACGAAGGCCTGGGCATCGCGATCCTGGAACGCATCGACGCGAGCGACCCGACCGCCCTCACCGGCCTGCCCCTGATCGCGCTGACCACGATGCTGCGCCGCGCCGGCGTGGCATTCTTCGCCTGACTTTCCCCGAGACACCATGCCTGGCACCCTATACCTGATCCCGAACACCCTCGGCCCGACCGACCCCGCCCCCGGTTGCCTGTCCGCCCTGCTGCCGACCCAGGTGCAGGCCGTGGCGGCGCGGCTCGATTACTTCGTCGCCGAGAACGCCAAGACCGCCCGCGCCTTCCTGAAACTGGTGGCGATCGACCATCCGCTCGCACGCCCGCTGCAGGAAATCGAGATCGCCGAACTGAACGTGAACACCCCGGCCGCCGCCCTGCAGGCGCTGCTGGCGCCGCTGCTGGCCGGACGCGACGGCGGCCTGGTGTCGGAGGCGGGCGTGCCGGCGGTGGCCGACCCGGGCGCGGACCTGGTGCGACTGGCGCACCAGCACGGCATCGCCGTGCGTCCGCTGGTGGGGCCGTCCTCGCTGCTGCTGGCCGTCATGGCGAGCGGCCTGAACGGCCAGAGCTTCGCCTTCAACGGCTACCTGCCGACCGACGCGGCGCAGCGCACCAAGCGGATACGCGAACTGGAGCAGCGCTCGCGCGCCGAAAAGCAGACCCAACTGTTTATCGAGACCCCCTACCGCAACGGCGCGATGCTCGAGGCGCTGGCCGGCGCCTGCCAGCCGGGCACCCTGGTGTGCGTGGCGACCGACCTGTCGCTGCCGGGCGAATCGGTGCGCACCCTGACGGCGTCGAAGTGGAAGGCGGAACTGGCCGCCGGGCGCGCACCCGATTTCCACAAGAAGCCGACCGTGTTCCTGCTGCTGGCGCGCTAGGGGCGCAGATAAAGCGGTAATGCCCTCTTCGCTTTCCGAGCCCCGCTCTTTCAGACGCCCCCCCCTCCCGCCCGCCCGGCCGAAAGGGCGCGCCTTGCGCGATCAGTGCACCTGGTAGGCCAGGCCGCGCACCCAGTCGAAGGCTTCGAGCTCGATCGCGCGCATCTGCGCGACCGTCAGCCCGAGTTTGCGGCACGCCGCCGACAGCGCCCGCCCGCTGGCCGCGCGTTCGAGCAGTTCGACCACCACCAGCATGTTGCCGAAGACGCCCTCGCGCGCCAGCAGCGCCGCCCGGACGTCCTCTGCCGCCTCGATATTGTCGAGGATCTGCTCCATCGACATGGCGAATAGCGCGTCGGCGAGCGACATGATGCCCACGGTGAAGGCGCGGTCCGACCGGGCGACGTCCCCCGGGTGGGTTTGCAGGCTCATCAGCTCAAGCAGCTTGCCGCGCGTGGTGGCCAGTTGCAGCAGCGGCGACGTGAGTTCGACGCCGGCGCCCGCGGCGGTGTAGAGCAGGATCTGCAGCCAGCGGCGCAACTGGCGCCGCCCCAGCAGGGCAAGCGCCTCGGACAGCGACTCGATCCGTTGTCCGACGCCGGTCGCGCCGCTGTTGACCAGGCGCAGCAGGTTGAGGTAGACCAGGGCGTCGCCCTTGACCGCGGTCTCGATCGTCTGATTGTCGGCATCGGAATTGACCAGTTCGAGCAGGCGCAGGATCGCCATCTCCGAAGGACTGATCTTCTTGCCTGACAGGATGGCCGGACGGGCGAAGTAATAGCCCTGGAAGAACTCGAACCCGAGCTCCATGCACAGGCGGAACTCTTCCAGCGTTTCGACTTTTTCGGCCAGCAGTTTCTTGTGCGTGCCGTGCAGGGAACCGGCCAGCGTCCCCAAGGTGCTGCGGTCGACCGCCTGCAGGTCCACCTTGATCACGTCGACCAGTTCGACCAGCTTGTCGACCGCCTCCGAATGCTCCACCACGTCGTCGAGCGCGAACTTGAAGCCCGCCGCCTTGAGCTCGGCCACGCGCGCGAGCAACGGCTCAGTCGGCTTGACGGTCTCGAGAATTTCGAGGATAACCTTGTCTGCGGGCAGAAAACGTACAAAGTCGCTCATCAGCACGACCTCGTCCACGTTCACGAAGGCGAGCTGCTCGCCCACCACCTGCTCCAATCCCAGTTGGGAGGCGTGCGAAATCACGGCGGCCGTCGCGGCCGCGCCATCGGTGAGCCGGGCATCCTCGTGCTCGCCTGCCGCGCGAAACAGCAGTTCGAAGGCAACCAGGTGCTGGTCGCGCCCCAGGATGGGCTGGCGCGCGAGGAAAATCTCGTCGGACGGCAAGGTGGACACTGCCGTTGCTTCCGCATGCATGTAGTACTCCCGAAAACGATTGCCGCACGGAAGTGCCGGCAAGGCGCGACGCACGCGCGCCAATACCGACTATACTACATAATCGCTATTCTTTACATTTCGACATCGAAATGATGTGTCAGCGACGTCCGCGCGGACTGCCCCCGCGCGGACCCACCGGCGGCGCCGCGCGCTCGCTGTCGCGTCGCACCTTGCCCTGGGGCGAGGAAGGGCGCGCGCCGCCCGCCGCCTTGGCATCGCC
>FWWL01011011.1_pt1 | contig 10126 bp, 9 predicted proteins | sample 2228331 | NCBI WGS metagenome assembly FWWL01 (sample SAMEA103939775, study PRJEB20133) | metagenome
GCTAAAAATTTCGTTTTTCCCTCATTTTCCTCTCTAACTGGAAGTCCCAAAAGATCCCCCGGCTCCATTTGTGAAAGAACTAAGATAACTAATTCTCTACCAGTTTCCTGTGCTATTTCTTTGGCGATATCAGTCTTACCAACACCGAAATGTCCAACCAAAAGTGGTATCTCATTGCTCTCCATTATCTTTTTCGACAAAAATTTCGCTTCCCAAACTGTCAAAAGATGCACCTCCAGCTTTTTTTATTACCTCGTCTATCATAGTCTCTTCTTTGAACGTTTCAGTTAAATAATACACAAAGGTTCTACCCTGTTTTTTTCGTCTTATTATTCCACTCTCTAACATTTGTTTTAAAAGTCCGGATGAATCTTTTCCACGCATACTGTCTATTTCAAGTTTTGTAGCACTTTTTCTAACTGACAAAAAGATTGCAATCTCAAGTTGTCCAGAACTTAAGTTTCCGAGGTTTTTACGCCTTACCACCTTAGATACGTCTTTAAAATATTCAGGTTTAGTGTAAAACCTGTAAAATCCTTCTATTTCCTTTAACTCAACACCATGAACGTCTGAAGAATACTCTTTTTTGAGCTCTTCAATAATAGATAGAATCTCTTCTTCACTTGTATCTGTAATTTCTTTAAGTGTTTCGATATTTACGCCTCTGGAAGCTAAAAGAACGGCTTCAACCAATGCTTTCTTGTTCAATACTATCGCTCCTTAATAAAATATATTCATCTGTTAGTAGAATCTTGTTGAATCGAATAAGTTCTAAAATCGCCATAAATTTGACAATTAACTCGTATTTATCTTGGGAATCTTTTAGAACATCGTAAATGTTCATCCTAATATACTCGTTTTCAATTCTTTCCATCATATGTTCTACTGAGTATTTTTCACGTTTTATGGTGTACACTTTATTCTTTAGTTCCACTTCTTGAAGTGCAGCTTTTACTATCTTCACAATCTTTTTTTCATCCACTCTTGGAAAAACTTGTGGAACTCTAACTGGATAATAATCAAGTTCATCAGTTTCTTTGGTAAATTCAACAAGCTCTTTTAACCTTATGTACTCTTCTATTCTTCGATACAGTAGTTCTCTTTTCCGTTCGTATTCAGCTTTATCAGCTTCGTTTAAGTTTGGAAGCAAACTTCTTGATTTAAGTTCCATAAGGTATGCAGCTGTAGCAATGAACTCAGATGCTACATCGATATTGAATTCCTCCATCTTATTGATGTAGAACAAAAACTCATCCGCCAAACTCGAAATTGAGACTTGGCGGATGTTAAGTTGTTTTTTTTGAACAAGATAGACGAGTAAATCTAAAGGTCCTTCAAATTCTTGGATCTTAAAAAGTAATTCCATTTAATTAAAAGAATCCTTCCTCTTCAACGAGTGTTTCGTACTTAATGTCGTAAAGTTCTAAGATATTTGCGATACTTTCAGCGTCTTTGCTGTCAAGTTTTATCGAAACTTGTCTTGAATCTCCATCTTTTATTGTAAGAATCGATAAAATATTCAATCTGTTGTTGGCTAAAACATCTAAAACTTTCTTAAGTTCACCAGGTTTGTCGGGAAGTATTATATTAACGCGTACGCCAGGTTCATCCATTGCTGACATTTCAGTCATAGCTTCTAAAACCTCTTGCGTTGACAGAACACCAACGACTTCAGCATTTGAATTTACAACTGGAAGTATCTTTTCGTTATTTTCAATAAGCATCATTGCTGCTTCTTCAATCGTTGAATCTTCTAAAACGTAAAAATCTGGAAATACGACGTAATCTTCTACCTTATCTTCCAAACCAGCTTCTTTTATTGTGTTCCTGTGAACTATACCGTCAAACTTGTTATCTTCATCTACAACGATACAGTAATCGGTTATGTATTTTCTCATTTCGTGAAGAGCCACTGTAACGGTATCATTAGCCTTTACCATTGGGAAAAATGTGCTAACCCATCTAGATGCTTTCATTTTTTACCAACCTCCTGAATTTAAGATTATTGTTCGGTATATATATTTTACAACCTTTGAGTGCTTCTATGACACTTTTACTGAAAATTTAATCAAAAAATTACAATTCGAAATAAATTATTTCACCACTTTCAAAACAATAGACTACACACTGGTTTTGTATGACGAATATGTTTTTTGGAAAGATTCCAGTGTCATAAATTTGATAATTGTTGAAATCTTTAGTTACAAGGAGTTTATCAGATTCAGAACTGACGATACAAAACATATCACCGACTTTTCGGATCATCGAAGGTCTATAAGGCACCTTCACAACTATAAAAGTCTCAAAGTTGCTTAGTATGTATATTGACGAATCTGAAGCACAAACAACGTAGTATAGTTGGCTTTCCTTATCATGCAATATATCTGAAATATATGGAGCTAATGAAAGAGCCTTTCCAGTTTTGAGATCTATAATAATTCCAAGTTTTCTATAAACAAGATAATTCTCTACTATAGCTATGTTATCTGAAATATAGCTAGAATTATTTTTTATTATGTCACTCATAATTTGAACTATTGAATTAGGTTCTCCAATATTGGACACCTTTTCAAAAGTTTTTAGGTTACTATCGAGTTTTAGTATTTCTAAGTCTTCCAAAATTAGAAAGACTTCACCGTTGTTTGTGCCAAGAACTGTAAGAATAGGTCTTTCAAGCTTTACTTTGTTTCTAAAAATACCTGCGTTTGTAAGTAGAAATACTGAATTTTCAGACTTATCAACGATCAAAAAACCATCGTTTGTTGGCTCGACGTGTACAACGTAATTTGCTATATAATCAAAAGTTTTATTTACTTTTTTTTGTTTGAGATCAAATAGTATCCCTTTAGAATTAATTGGATCAACTAAAAGTAATTTATTCTGCTTGTTAACTGCCGAAATAGAGTATTTGGATCCAACAAAAAACCTTTCCACTTTGCTTGAAAACGTTGTAGCGGAGGTAAATATTAGAAATAAAAACAAAAGTTTATAGATTATTTTATCTTTTCGCATATTTGTTTGAACAGCTCCTGTGCAACTTCTTCTTTTGTTCCTTTTGCTTCAACCATATTGCTGCTTGTAACAAAAGTGACTTTGTTGTAATCGCTTCCCATCGCAAAGTTTGCATCGTTCAAAACGATCATATCAGAGTTCTTTTTCGTCAACTTTTGTTTAGCGTTGTCAACAAAATTATCAGTTTCCGCTGCAAATCCAACAAGATACTGATGAGATAGTTTATTTTTCCCCAAATACTCCAATATATCTACGTTTTTTACAAGTTCAATGCTTAATTCGTCAGAAGACTTTTTAATTTTAGTTTTACTAACATCTTTGGGCTTATAGTCTGCAACTGCAGCACACATAATAAGAACATCATAATATTTGTAATTCTCTACAACTTTTTCAAACATCTCTTCTGCACTAATTATATTTACAACTTTATCTATAAAATAAGGGGGAGTTAGACACACTGGACCAGATATTAGTAAAACTTCGGCTCCAAGTCTTTTAGCAACTTTAGCTATCGAATATCCCATTTTACCACTTGAGTGATTTGAAATATAACGAACTGGATCGATAGCTTCCTGAGTTGGACCAGCAGTTATTAGTATCTTTTTTCCAGCTAATATCTTCTTCTCAAAAACGATGTTTATAGCTTCTATAATTTTCTCATTTTCAGGATATCGTCCCTTACCAACATCTCCGCAAGCTAAAGCGCCTTCTTCTGGTTCAACAACTGTCCAACCCAAATTCTTTAGTTTTTCTATATTCTCTACTGTTAAGGAATTTTCATACATTCGAGTGTTCATTGTTGGAACAATCATTTTAGATGTTTTTGAATACGCAAGCGCTGTTGTTGTTAAAATATTATCGGCAAAACCATTTGCTAATTTTGCGATAGTATTTGCTGTTGCTGGTGCAACAACAAGAATATCTGCCCATTTAGATAATTCGGTATGGATAATCCATCCCTTTTCTATTTCGTAAGTGTCTGTGTACACATCACAGTTACCAACAGCTGAAAAGACAACAGGCGAAATCAGTTTCGACGCATTTGGAGTCATCAATATCCTTAAGTCCCAACCTCTTTTTCTAATTTTACTTACAAGGTCCACCACTTTGTAAATCGCAATCCCGGATGAAACACCTAAAAGGATATTTGGCATAGGGAGTTCTCCTCTGATTTTTATTAGTATTCGTATTCAGCTAAAAGAACTCTCATTGAATCGGTTTTTATTTCTAACCAGTTCTCCTTAACTTGTTTTACATCAAATTCCATCATCTCTAAGAAAGAGTACCAATCGTTAAGTTTTCTAACAATAAATATGAAATCGTATCTTCTTAGTCTACTTTTTTCATCTACCAATACTGTTCTACTAACAACTTTAAAATCACCAATTATTCTTATCGGAATTGTTAATTTCTCAAAGAATTCTAACGTTTTATTGATATCTTTTACTTCAGTAACGGTTAATACTGTCCTCAAATCCCCGGATTCATCAATAAATCTTGCTATTTCCTCTATAGCCTTTATCGAGTTATAGTTGTAAACGGATGATACATATTTCAAAGATGGTTGAGATAAATAAAGTTTTGAAATTGCTACGTTTCTGAGGATCTCAACCGACAATTTCTTTTTAAGTCTTATCTTTGATTTCTTTTGTAATGCTCTGAGCATTAAAGATAGATAAGATGCTTTTATCTGCTGACCATCTTCGGTTGTTAAAAGGTATTGGTCTTTTCCTTCATATTCTTTCAGATATTTCCAAAGAATATCCGGAATCTCAAAAGAATGTGGATATTTTGGATAATGCAGTTTTTTATCTTTGATGTTAGTGCCTTTAACTTCAATAATCTCACCGGATTTTAAACCTATAAGACCTGCAAGTCCTACTAATATAACGTATTTCTTGTTTCCGCTTTTTGCTGTTTTTTCCGCTTCTTTAAAAACTTTCCAAAAATCGAGATAACTAATTATTTCATATTCCGTTCTTTTATAAGGAACTTTTAGTTCATCAAGTACAGAAGCGTAGATTTCAGGATAAAATCTTTGAAGTAAAGTTCTGAGAGGAACAAAGTACTGCCTCCAAGCAGTGTGCTTGTAGGTGTTTCTAACGTAATCAATCCATCTTTTAACTGACTCTTCTGTCACGTCATTATCAACAAAATCAAGGAAATTCTTTACCATTTCTAAGTAATTGTCCTTTGTTTTCGGCGAAATTTTCTTAATGTCAAGAAACTTTTTAAATTGTTCAAAAATACTTTGGTTCTTTGCCATAATGTTCACCTCCAAAATAATATTTTACTATAAATAGTTAAGTAAATCTATTATATCATAAAATTTTGTTATATTCAAATATTTATTCCTCAATTAACAAAAATATTTTACTATGCAAACTTTTAAACTTCAAGATTTATTTTTAAGTGGTATAATTAGTTTTGCTGACAATACGACAAAAAAACAGAGGTGATAAGAGTGTATCCGATTCCAAGCTGGGTTTACGACAGCGTTGTTTATCAGATATTTCCAGATAGATTCAAGATAGGTAATGGACTTAGCATAGTAGAAAAGAAAGATCTGTACGAAAAACGCGGTGGAGTAATCGAGAAATGGGATGTTTTACCAAAAGCAACAAAAAATGCTGATCACGTAAAAACGTTTTATGGTGGGGATATCTGGGGCATAATTGAAGAACTTGATTACATAAAATCATTAGGTACAAATTGTATTTATTTAAATCCAATATTCCTTTCTCCTTCAAATCACAAATATGATACTGTAGATTATTTCAAAGTTGATCCACAATTTGGTGGTAATGTTGCATTAAAAAAGCTCATAAACGAAACTAAAAAGAATAAGATTAAACTTGTTTTAGATGGTGTCTTTAATCATATAAGTTCTCAGCATCCGTGGTTTTTGAAAGCATTGAAAGGAAATAAAAAAGCGATAAGTAACTTCTCTTTTTATGAAGATGGTTACAGAGCTTGGTGGGGTGCAAAATCCTTGCCAGAACTACACTTAGAAGAAGTTGAGGTTAGAAATTACATCTTAAGTGTTGTAGAACATTATCTAAAATTGGGAATAGACGGTTGGAGACTTGATTGTGGGCAGGACCTCGGACCGGTTAACAATGCAGTTATCACGGCAAAAGCGAAAGAATTTTCAGCAGAAAGTTATGTTGTCAGTGAACTTTGGACGTATCCTGCAGGTTGGGATATGGTCGATGGAATAATGAACTATCACTTTAGAAATTCCGTATACGCTTACCTAAAGAATGAAATGAACAACTTAGGAAACGTATTAGAGAAAGCGTATAGAGAAACTGAAAATATATTCGGTTGTTGGAATATGTTAGACAGTCACGATACAGAAAGACTTGCAACAACTTTGCCTGACAAAGATTTGAGAAAACTTGCGATAGTTATGCAATTCACTTACCCAGGAGTTCCAGTTGTTTATTATGGTACTGAAATAGGAATGACAGGTGGTAACGATCCTGAATGCAGAGCTGGAATGATTTGGGATAAAGATAAATGGGATACGGATCTTTTGGAGTTTTATAAAAAGATTATTAGTATAAGAAAGAGCAAACCGGCTCTGAGATTTGGAGAGTTTAGAACGTTAAGTGAAGAACCACTTGTATATATGAGAAAAGCACCATATCCATTGGATGACATAATCGTTGCTATTAATAAAGATGAATCTCAAAAGACAGTCACTGTTTCTGTTGAAGACAACAGGATCTTGAGTGGTACGCAATTTATTGATTTGTTTACTTCTGAAGAATTTTACGCTGTTGGTGGGACTTTGAGGTTAAACGTGGAACCAAAGAGTTTTAGAATATTAAAAGCCAGAAACTTTATAAAGAAAAATTACAACCAATACAAAAGAATTTACTGAAGCTCACGAGGTGTTTTCGATGTTCTTCGAAGAACGGGAAAAGCATAAGTTAGTTATTTCAAATCCAGCTCTTTTAGTTATAGATGTTCAGAATTACTTCTTCTCAAAAGATTCACCAGCGTATTTAAAGGGTTGCGAACCTGTTTTGGAAAGAATCAAACACTTAGTTAGTTTATTCAGGGAAAAAAATCTACCAGTAATTACAACGGTTCATTCCGGTGGTAGTGAAGCAATGAAAGACTGGTGGGGAAATATTGTAGACGAGCAATTTAGTGTTGGGTTAATCGAAGGCGATATTGAAATAAGAAAAAATACCTACGATACTTTTTACAACACGAACCTTGAAAAAATACTAAGAGAAAAAGAAGTAGATCAACTCTTTATTTGTGGTGTTATGACTCATCTATGTTGCGAAACTACTGCAAGAAGTGCTTTTGTGCATAGTTTTAAAGTTGTAATGGTAGAAGATTGTCTTTTTGACAAAAACGATTGGTACCATTTTTCTTCTTTAAAAAGTTTAGCTCACGGTTTTGCGGTTATTTCAAATCTTTCTGAAATCGAAAACAAGCTAAGGAGGTAAGAGGTTATGAAAAAGTTCTTGACAGTTTTGAGTTTTTTAGTCTATTTCGTTTCGATAGTTTTTTCGTTAAACTTAGAATATAACATCTACTACGGAAATCTTCATTCACACACCAGTTTTTCTGATGGAAGGAGTTTACCAGAAAATGCTTATGAACATGCAAAAAAATACGGTGATGTTTTAGCAGTAACCGACCACTGTTATTATCTCAAGGCACTTTACGACGGTCAAAACAAGCTTGTTTGGACACAAAGAGAGGCTAAAAATGCAACCGAAGATGGAAAATTTGTAGGTCTTTTTGGTTTTGAATGGACAGCGGGGATAGGACATATAAACGTCTTTGAGAGTTTAGATTTGATAACTCGAGATGAAAAAGGAGATCTTAAAGACTTTTACGAATGGATAGTTAAATACAAAAAATTAGCACAATTTAACCATCCAGGTCAAACCTTTGGAAATTTTGCTGATTTTTACTTTAATCCCGAAGTCGATAGATATATAAACTTAGTGGAAGTTGGAAATGGAAGCAGTGCATCGTACAAATCTATAACTGACGAAATGTTTGAAAACTTTAGGCTTGCTCTTAATCGTGGTTGGCATGTCGGACCAACTGCAAACCAAGATAACCACCGAAAACACTGGATCAGCGCAAACAATACAAGAACGGGAATTCTTGCAAAAGAACTTACTTACGATGATATAATGTCCGCTCTATGGAGCAGAAGAGTTTTTGGCTCAGATGATAATAACGTAAAGGTTCATTTCTACGCTAACGATGCAATAATGGGAACTGTTCTGCCTTATTCCGAGAAAGTTCATATAAAGCTTTTGTATTCAGATTCAAAAGACCTGCTGGATACCGTAGTAATTTACTCTCAAGAAGGTATCGTTGACAGAATTGAAACTATTAATAAAGATGAGTTTGTTTATGAAAAAGAATTTCCCGTTGCTGACGGTTATGAGTATTTCTTTGCACTTTTAATCCAAAAAGATGGCGATAGAATCGTTACAGCACCGGTTTGGATTGAAAATGATAGTAAAGTTAAATTCAACTACGTCAGGTTAGCTCCACCGAAACCATCAGAAAATGATGAAATTAATATACTTTTTGATCTCTACAACTATTACGATACATCTGAAAACTATAACCTTTCAGTAAAGCTGAATTCTGTTGAAGTCTACAGTGAAAGTGGAAAACTAAATCCGTATCAGGTTCTTTATTCAAAGACTGTTGGTCTTGGGAAGTTGAATGAAGGAAATTATAAAGTTGAATTTTACGTAGATGGTGTAAATGTTCAAAGCAAAATATTCTCAGTTTCGAAAAGAGCAGAAGTTTCGATATTAATCGATTCAGCACACGAAAACGATCACTTAGACAAACTTAACGAGCTTACAAATAAACTAAGAGAAAGAGGAATAAGTGTCGAATTCTCAAGGGGATTGATTTCTGAACTTTCAAAATATGATATTGTAATAATTCCAACACCAAGCCTTGATGGTTTAGATTTTGCAAAAGAACTCTATCCTGAAGAGTTAGAAACTTTGAACAATTTCGAAGGTAAGTTGTACATTATAAAAGGAAGCGATGAAGAGTTTTACAAAATTTACAAAGAAAACCTTCAAAATGCAATTGAAGTCACTTTGGAAGAGCTAATTGTCTTTTTGAATGTTGGCGAAAGTATTTCAAAACCAGTAAAACTTAAAGATGTTGTTTACATAGACATCGGGCACAACAATGACTATCCAAAGGATAAATATTCAAAACTTGAGAGCTGGCTTAAAACTATGGGATATGAGGTTCAGTTTATTGATTATCTCAGAAGTTTAGATGGAAAGTATTTACTTATCGCAAATGGTAAAGACTATACGGACGATGAAATAATTGAAATTAAGAAATTTGTAGAAAACGGCGGAACACTAATAATCAGTAGCAAAAGCGATTTTAAAGATGGTGGATACACTGAAGCACTTAATGGTATACTAAAAGCTCTTAACTCTCCGATTTTATTCAACGATGATCAAGTTATTGACAAAGTAAATAACTACGATGGAACACCATACAAAGTTTTGGCAAGTGGCGTTAGGTTTTATTCATCCTGTTCTTTGATAGTTAAAGACATAAAATACGTGCTTATATCTTCCTCAACTGCTGAGAGGGAAGATACTGACAAAAAGGCAGATGCAATAGATTTCAAACCTATAGTCTTAGCTGGAAGTTTCGAGTTTGGAAACGGAAAAGTTATAGTTCTTGGAAAAGCAATATATTCGGACTATGATTTTGACAAGAACCTATTCTTTATCGAAACCTTGCTTAAATAGTCTTTGTTAAGTAACCAAAATATTTTTGTTGCCAGCTCAAATGAGGAAACTATGAGCTGGCTCTTTTTTTGTATTCAATTGAGCACTAATTTTCACAAAATTTTTGCAATTCTAAAATATTAAAGATATTTTACAAAGTCCAAGAAATGTGATATAATGATTATGTGCTGAATAGGAGGTGAAGAATATGTTTGATAGATTTTCTGAAAGATCAGCACGTGTCTTTGTAACCGCCCAAGAAGAAGCAAAAGATTTAGGACATTCTTACGTTGGAACTGAGCATATATTGCTTGCAATTTTAAAACTGAATGATAAACCGTTGAGCA
>FWWL01011013.1_pt1 | contig 10125 bp, 12 predicted proteins | sample 2228331 | NCBI WGS metagenome assembly FWWL01 (sample SAMEA103939775, study PRJEB20133) | metagenome
TGGCTGCTGCAGAAAACGCCTTCCGGTTGGCAGCCATGCGCCCTTCAGTTACCATCCTCGGTTAAGCGGTTTTGGAGTGTGCAAGTGGAGAAACGACTTTGGTTTGTTGCGGATTTGACACACGGGGGATTTGAACTGGTCACTTTCTGTCCCGACGGTCAGTGGCAACCAGTATGGAGGGGTCAACGGTCAAGTTGGTTGTTAAGACTTGATGATTTGAACCATGATGGCATTCCTGAAGGTTTGATTATGCGTGGCGACCTCTCTCACGAACCTGTCTTCTTCCAACCCACCCTCCTCTGGCGGGCGAAAGAGGGAAAGTGGCAAGAGCAAAGGCTGTATGGGGCTACCCTCACCCGCCGGCTGAAGCGCTGGCTCCGACAGTCCGATTTGGGTATCGCTCCCCTTGAGTATTTCGCCATTCTCTGGGAAGGCAGGAAGTGGTTTGTGATTCTTTGGGAGGACGGATATGTTCAAGCCGTGACCCTTCGGTGACGCTTGCTCTTGCGAAGGCGCCAAGTCGTTGGAGGGAGGCATTACTCCCAACCCGCAAAGGGCGCTGGGAGGGAAAAGACGGGGATGGCTTTGTCGCCGGGGCGAACGATAATGCCTTTGTTGCTCACTTCCGCTTCCAGCAGCCAACGGTTGCTGCCGAGCGGTCGGTTGACCGCCACAATGCGTCCTTTGCCCAACGCTGTGAAAGACCCGCTCGCTTCGCGGAAGAACAACACGCTCATGCCTTTCCGCCATTCCCCTTCTGACGCGCTCAAGTGCACCCGCCGACCGCTTTCTTGCAACTGGACAGAAGCGATGGACACCCGTTGCGGAAGTTGCGCGAGCAGCGACGGTGCAACTTGGGGCAGCACGGAAAGCACATCCTCAAGTGACCGAACTCCGATGCGGGCTTGCGCGAGGTGAACCGTTGCTTTCAGGGGCGCCCAAACCACCCGCACAACAATGACCGTGACCCACCGTCGCTTCTCTCTCACCGCACTCGCCAACACATCCACGCTTGCATCGGCTTCCAGCGCCGATGCCAATTCGGCTAACTGAGAAGTTGTCAAGGGTGGCTGCCAGCCGCGAAAGCGCAGTTCGCGTTCCACTTGCTCAGGGGAAACCCACGCGCGCCCAGCCGGTGGCTCAAGCGGGAAAGGTTGCCCGTTCGCCCAAGCGCCAACAAACGCCAATTTTTTCAGGGAACTGGGGATTGGGGACTGGGGACTGGCGAGAGAAAAGGCGAACGCTGTCAGAAGTAGCCAGACAGGTGCGATAGCGAGCAACTTTGGCGTTGGCGAAAGCCACTTCACTTCTCCTCTCCCCCTTCGTCCACAAAGAACTCGTCGTCGGGTTTGAGAGCGGGGAAGCCGATGATGAAGGCTTTGAAGTTGCCCCTGCCCCGATGGGGCGTGTTGGGTTCAATCACGATGACCGTGCCCGGCGCAACGGGCACCACTTCGTCACCCAACTCCATCTCCCCGCTCCCTTCCACGACGATGTAAACTTCGGTGCACTCACGATGGTAGTGCTTGCGGGCATCTTGGATGTGGGTCAAATGGACATTGACCGTCGGCGTGTCCGCACGGGTGATGATGCGGGTGCTGGACCCACACGGGCAAGGCACTGTCGGTGCGTCCTGCAACCGCCGAACAAGGTAGCCCTTCGCCATGCTTCTTCACCTCGCTGAAACGCTACCACACTTTCGCTCTCGCTTCAGGAACCCAAAAACCGTCAATGCAGTCGTTCGTTCCGTAAAACACAACTTCAGCAAGGTTCGTGATTTCGCACGCGTGGTTGGGGACAATGGCGATGCGGTCACCGATGCGGAGCGGTTCGCTCTCGCAACGGATAAGCCCGCACTCTTCCCACAACTTCTCTATGACGGCGTCAATCGGGACAGGTGGCGCAGGACGGGAAATGGGAAAGCGATGGAGCACCAAGCCGAAACCTTCAGCGAAACGGTCTTGCGTGCCCGTCAGCGTTTTCAGCCCAGCATCCATCAACGCTTCACCTCTGCGTGGGGTTGACACGATGGAGGCGATGATGCGCAGGGCGCAATCGTCGGGTTTCGCTACGCCCAAACTCACTTGCATGCGGTCGTGGAAGACATAGTTGCCAGGGCGCACTTCCGTCACGCCATCCAACGGACCGTTAGGCAGCAGCAGATAGGCACCCGGCGTGCTGCCAATGCTGACGATTTCGCAGGGGATGCCTTGTTGACGGATTTGGTCAGCGACCTCCGCCATGCGTTCTGCTTCTTCCTTTGCTGCCTGAAAGCGTTCCTGCGGTGTGGGTAAGCGGTAAGGGCGACCGTCGTGGGAACGGATGCCGCGAAAGCGAACATGGGGCAACCGCGCAATGGCTCCCGCTATTTGCGCTGCTTGTCGCCAGTCCACGCCGAAGCGTTGGTAGCCTGTGTCCACAATGAGCACAAGGTCAATCGTCGCCCCTTCTTGACTTGCGGCTTCGTTCATCGCTTCCGCCAACTCAACGCTGTCCACGCAAACGAGCAGTTCGTTGCCTTTAGCCTGCAAGTCCCCAGTCCCTGATCCCCAGTCCCCCAATCGCAGCGCCCACCGCACTTTTCCCGCGCCCACGAATGGCTGCGCCACCATGTAACTGGTGCGGATGCCTGCATCAACGAAGGCGTGGGCTTCCCCCAGTTTCGCCACCGTCAAGCCTGCAGCGCCCGCTTGCAGTTGCATTTGAGCGATAGCAGCAATCTTGTGGGTTTTGATGTGCGGTCGGAGGGAAACACCTGCCGTTTGGGCTAACGCCTGCATGTGAGCGATGTTGCGCTGCAGAATGCTTAGGTCAACGAAGACGAAGGGCGTGGGCACCGCTTCGTCCCAAATGCTGCGACCAATCCAAAGTTCCGCATCGCGCCAAGTCATCGCTGTCAACCCCTTTTTCGCTCGTCATCGTGGGCAACGCTTCTGGTCACGGCTCATGCCGCTACACGATGGTAGCGTCGGGGCTTGTCCCAGACGGACTTTGAAACGACCGAGGCGACACTCCCTTCAGCCGTTACGCTTTACGCTCAATGGCGTTTCCGATTACGGGCTAAAGCCCACACCAAAGTAAAGAGCGAATGCGCCAAACGACATTCAGAGATGCACCCAAAAGATTTGGTCAAGCAAGTGACAAGGCTTTCTTTAGCGCTACTTGAACTTGCTGCATCAGGTCTGACGGCAACCGTCCCAGCCGTTGCTGCAGCACCGGTTCATGGACAACGGCAATCTTTTCCGCCTTGATCACCGAACTCTTTTTCAAGCCCGTTGCAGAGAAACGGGGGTGCGTCTCTTCAACCAAAACCCATGTTGCCTTTATCGCACCTGTCGGCATGCGGGAGAAAATGCCCACTACGATTGCATCTTCCCCGTGCACCGCCACCACAAGGGCTGGGCGCAACTTCATGGAAGAAAGGTCGGTGAAAGGAAAGCGAACGAGCCACACCTCGCCCCGCTTAGGCTTCGGCATCGTAAATGGCCTCCCCCTCGTCCTGCCACTCACGAAAGCCCGTTTCTGCCAATACCATCATTTGAAGGGTCTCCACACGCTCCTCCAACGCTGCCATCAACTCCAACAGGTCTTGTGGTGGCAGTTGGAGAAGGATGTTTTTGAGTTCTTCCGTGCTCACCGTCAAGGTCACCTGCGGCATTTCCCTCACCCTGCCCAAAGTTTGGCAACCCATCGCGTCAATTGTCACCCAGCAGGTTAGGAGCGTTGGTGCTTGTCCCGACGGACTTTGAAACGACCGTCGCTGCGACCAATCCAAAGTTCTGCATCGCGCCAAGTCATCGCTGTCAACCCCTTTCCACTTGCCGTCATGCGGAATTTTATCGCTCCATCAAAGGTAGCGTTGCCTTGACAAACTTTCAACACTTACCCAACGCCAGTCCCCGATCCCCAGTCCCCAACCAGCGGCAGCGTGACAAACTTTCAACGGTGCAGAGCACGCTCTGGAAAGGAGGATGAGCGATGGACGCCGTTGTGCTCTTTGAGGATGGGAAGTGGGTGAACTTCAAGCCCTTGACATGGATGCGCCCTGTTTGTTTGCTGCGGACGGGCATTTTCGCGCTGTGGGAAAAAGTGCGCAATGCGTTCCCCGATGCTGAAATTCACATCCACACCCGCTCCTACCTTGCTCCCATCTTGCGCCATTGCCTGAAAGGCAAAGGCGTTTTCGTCAACGAACTGGAGCGGCTGGAAGGCAAGAGTGTGCTGTTTGTCAACGGTCGGGTGCTCCTCACACCTGAACTGGCACAACATGCCCGCAGCGTGGAAAAGGGAACGGCTTACACGAAAGGGGACGACTTGGTCGCCGCTTACTTGGGCGAGGCAACGGCTGCGACCGTGCTGCCCGCTTTGCAAAAGGGTGAGCCCTTGACCCCTGCGGACTTGCAAGCCCTCGCCGATGCAGTGACGGTGAAGCGAGAAGTGCCTGAAGTGACCGTCTTGCGCTACCCTTGGCAACTCATTGACCACAACGCCGAGTTAATTGCTGCCGAGTTCCCACTGGCGACAGCGGGGAAGGAAAGCGAAGGGAAGTTGGAGCAAGGCGCCGTCATCTACGGTGGCGATGCATCCCGCATCTACTTGGGCAAAGGCGCTGTCGTCCACCCGACCGTCGTGCTGGATGTCACGCACGGACCAATTTACATCGGCGACAACACGATTGTCTACCCGCCAACCCGCATTGAGGGACCTGCCTACATCGGCAAAGGCACATGGATTGTGGGTGGCAAAATCCGCGAGGGCAGCAACATCGGCGATGTTTGCCGCGTGGGTGGCGAAGTGGAAGAGAGCATCATTCACGGCTACAGCAACAAGTATCACGACGGCTTCCTCGGGCACGCTTATGTGGGCGAATGGGTGAACTTGGGAGCGCTGACAACAAACAGCGACCTGAAAGACACCTACGGCAGTGTCCGCGTGACGGTGGAAGGCGAAGGGAAAGTGGACGCAGGCACAAAGGTGGGCTGCTTCATCGGCGACCATGTGAAAACTTCCATCGGCGCCCTCATCTACACGGGCAAGCGCATCGGCATCTTTAGCCACATTCACGGCGTGGCGACGGACGATGTGCCCAGTTTCACGATTTGGGCAAAAAGCATCGGCGCACCAGGTGATGCAGTGGAGTTGCTGCTGGAAAGCGCATTGGAAATCCACAAGCGGGTGCTGTCACGGCGCAAGATTGAAGCAACCCCCGAAGAAGCCGAACTCATCCGCACCTTGTTTGAACTCACCCGCGAGGAACGCGAGCGCGCCGGCGTCCGACAAGGTCGCCCCAACATCTGAAGCGTGGAGCAGGGAGCAAGGAGCGTGGAGTAAGGAGCAAGGAGCACAAAGCACGGAGCGGGGAGTAGGGGCTTTCCGTCCCACGCCCCGTTATGTGGTGAGCGAGGATGCGAACCGTTAGCGAGTGGCTGAACTGGCTCCATAGCGCTGATTGGGAACGATGGGCGCGCGGAACCTATGGGCAAGCGTGGTCGGGTCGGCGAGAACTTTTTCAGACGCTATTGACAACTGCTGCAGAGCAATGGGGATTATCGTGCCCTGTTTTCCTTGTTCGGGCGCCGGGGCGGTTGAACCTGATGGGGCGGCACATTGACCATCGGGGCGGTTTCGTTCACCCGATAGCCCTGCCCCGCGAAATTTTGGTGGCGGCGCAGCCATGCGATGACGATTGGGTCGTGTTGGAGCATGTCCATCCTGAAGCATTTCCTGCTCAGCAATTTCGTATCAGCGAGGTTTGCCCATCTCGCCCGTTGAGTGTGGAAGAATGGGAGCGTTGGACAAGAGAGGAGGCACCGAGCCGCAAAGGAGCGGGTTGGGGCATTTACGCTCAAGCAGCGGCTGCCACAATAGTCAACTGGCAGCAGGAACTGGGCGTTGTAGGGAACTCATGGCGAGGCGTCAAAGCGATAGTCACGGGCGACATCCCGCCAGAAGCAGGATTGAGTTCCTCGTCTGCATTGTTTGTCGCCTTGCTGCTGACGCTACTTCAAAGCAACGAAGCGACCATCCTTCGCCATCGGGAGCGGTGGCTAAAGTTGGCGGAGATTTGCGGCTATGGCGAGTGGTTCGTTGGCACGCGAGGTGGCGCGGGTGACCACGCGGCGATTTTGCTCTCTGAGCAGGGGAAAGTCACCCGCATCGGCTTCTTCCCTATCACTGTTGCTCACCTGCCGTTTCCTGAAGGCGTTTGCTTAGTGGTCATGGACAGTGGGGAGCGGGCTCACAAAGCCAGCGGGGCGAGAGCCGAATTCAATCGCCGAGTAGCCGCTTACGAGGTGGGCATGCTCCTTTGGCACGAGCAATTCCCGCACTTGCGAGAACGGCTCAAGCACTTGCGCGACGCTGCGCCGTCACGACTGGGCGAAGAAGCGACGGTGTATCAGTTGCTGCAAGCATTGCCCCGTTACGCCTCCTTTGAGGAACTCTTGTCCCTGCTTCCCCACCACGCGGAACGGTTACAGCAGTGGAGGGTGATTTGCCAAGGGAGCCCTGACGAAGCAGTGACGCTGGAAGTGCGTGGCACTTGCTGGTTCGGGATTGCTGAGTGTGAGCGGAGCGAACGGTTCGGGGAAGCGTTAGCAAAGGGTGATGTGATGCATCTTGGCGAACTCATGAATGTCAGCCACGACGGCGACCGCGTGACTCGTTGGCGCAACGGTGATGCGGAGCCGTTTCACTTTCCCACCGACGATGTCGCCTTGACGGTTTTTGCACAAAACCGCGTGCCCTTTTGGAAGCAAGCAGGCAGTTATCGCTGCAGCACCCCTGCCATTGATCTCCTCGTGGACACCGCTTTGCGGTTGGGAGCATTGGGGGCGCAACTGGCAGGAGCAGGGTTAGGCGGGTGCGCAATGGCGCTGGTGGAGCGAGAGAGCGCGGAAGCCCTCGCCGAACAAGTCGCAAACCGTTACCAACGAGTGCTCCATTTGCAACTGGCGTGGTTCATCGCCGAACCATGCAAAGGCGCCGAAGTTCTGCTATCGCCCGAACGCCTTGGATAGATGGTGGGAGTTGGAAACGATGGAGCGCAAATCACTCTTTGAACGCACGAAGTTTTTCGCCTCTTTTGCCTCTAAGGTCATTATTGCCCACAGCGTTACCTACTTCGTTGTTGGGGCAATTGCTTACCAATTGCTCACAAAGCCCCTTTACATAGGCGAAGATGCAGTGATGTCATCTTTCATGCGGACGGAAGAGGAGCCCGAATTGTGGCGGCATGTGATGATGTGGATGCTACCGGTGCAAATTGTTCGTGGCTTCCTTATCGCCATCGCCCTCTTTCCTTTTTACGACACCTTCATCGCTTGGTCGTGGAGGAAGAGGTGCTTTGTCATCGCTGGCGTTTACTTGCTTATTGGTTTTTGGGCATGCACCGTAGCCGCCCCAGGCACCCTTGAAGGTCTTGTCTACCTGCGACCCGAATTCAGTCTTGGTGTCCATCTGAAGGTGCAACCTGAGATTATCGTGCAAGGGTTGTCAATGAGTGCATGGGTAGCGTATTGGATGGCACCCAACACCAGAGCCTCACGACAGCAGTGACGGATTTTGGGCTTATTAGGGGCAATTTGCGGGTTACTCCTCAATTGCGCACGATGACTGTTCTTTGCTACCTTTGCTTCCGCCTCGTTTCCAGAGTCCGCAGGCTTGACATTGGGGCGCGGGTGCGTCATAATAACAGCACCCATGAAGAGGAGGGCTTAGGACATGCGCGATGCAGCGGTCAGTGACAAACGAGGACGGATGCTAAGGCAGGCGAAAAGCATCGCCGCCGTCGCCCCCTCTTCTTTTGCCTTCCACGGCTTCTACTTTGCCGCTTATTTCTGGCGCCGGTAAGGCACCGGCGCCATCCCGCAAACCTCACAATCACCCACAAATTATCCCACTCTTGTCAAATTCCAGTTATGGAGGTGCATTCTCATGATAGTCGTGCTGCGTTACGGGGCTACTGACGATGAGGTGCAGCAGGTCTGTCAGATGCTGGAGGAGGCGGGTTATAAGAGCGCTGTTTGGCGTGGGGTGGAGCGGACAGTGATCGGAGCCATCGGCGTTATTGACGAGGAGGTGAAAACCCGCCTCATGGAGCAGATAGGCAGTCTGCCTTTCGTGGAAAATGTCATTCGCATCTTGCGCCCTTACAAGTTGGTGAGCAGGGAGTGGAAGCAAGAGCCCACTTTAGTGCCTATTCGTGACAAACTGGTGGGTGGCAACCACCTCATCATCATGGCGGGACCGTGTTCCGTAGAGAGTCGCGAGCAAATCAGGGAGGCAGCGTTAGGCGTTCAGCGCTATGGGGCGGATGTGTTGCGGGGCGGTGCTTTCAAGCCTCGCACTTCTCCCCACACTTTCCAAGGGTTGGGATATGAAGGGCTTCAGTTGCTGAAAGAGGCGGCGGATGAAGCAGGATTGCCCATCGTCACAGAGGTTATGGACCCGCGAGATGTGGAAGCGGTCGGTGAAGTCGCCGATGTCTTACAGATTGGCACGCGCAACATGCAGAACTTCTCCCTACTGAGAGAGGTTGGGCAGTTGGGGAAACCCGTGCTCCTCAAGCGGGGGATGTCAGCAACCATTGAGGAGTGGCTGCAGGCAGCGGAATACATCTGTGTGGAAGGGAACCCGTATGTCATCCTGTGCGAGCGGGGCATCCGAACCTTTGAGACCTACACCCGCAACACGCTGGACATCTCCGCCATCGTCGCGGCGAAGCAACTGAGCCACTTACCAGTGATTGCGGATCCCAGTCACGGGACAGGGCGTCGGGACATGATTATCCCGATGGCGTTGGCAGCCATTGCGGCGGGAGCCGACGGACTCATTGTGGAAGTGCACCCTAACCCTGCCCGTGCTCTCTCCGATGGTGCCCAATCCCTTTCTTTGGAACAGTTCAAGCAACTGATGATTGCTCTGGAGCCCGTAGCCACCGCTGTCGGTCGCTCCCTCTACAACCCACCCTCGCAGACGCTCCTTGCGGACTCTACTGAAGGCGATAGCCTTAGGGATGGGGCAAAGGAGCAAAAGTTTCCCGTGAAACGTGACGGTGAAACAGATGAGGGGCACAAGAGCGAGGCTTCAGAGCAAAAGTTTCCCGTGAAACGTGACGGTGAAACAGAAAACCTGCCCTTGAACCCGTTTGAGTTCGGCGTGCTGGTGGGGCTACTCATCGGCGAAGGGCATGTTGGGAGCGATGGGCGCCAGCCGCAAATTACGGTGCGCATGCATGTCCAACACGAGCCCCTCTTCCGCTGGCTCTTGGAGAAAGTGCCTGGCTCCAAACTCTACGGTCCCTACCATCATGGCGGTCGGAACTACTACCAATGGATGGTGCGGGGGAGAGCGCTTAAGCATTTGTGCGCCCTTTTGGAGCAAGCACCCTGGGACCAACTGGATCCCCGCACCGCTGAGCGCCTTCAGCGGATAAAGGCACTCCTTGGGCGCAAGGGCGCCTCCACTGAATAAACCTGGGGGTGCGCACCTTACAGCAACCGCTTTCATCCCGTTAGGCGCCGCTCCCTCAATTTGTGGTGCGCCAAAAACGCTTGAAGGCTGTTGGCGTGTAACCATCTGAGTAAACGATCGTCGCCCACAAGGGACGACGCTACCGTCAACCGTTACGCTTTACGCATCACGCCTTTACGCTCAATGGTGTCACCGACTATGGGCGAAAGCCCGTAGCATGAGTTGGTAACAGCACCCAACAACAATAGAAAGCGTCCCCGTGTCTCCGTTTCTCTGCGTCTCCGCCTCTCCGCTTCCCCGCTTTCTCCTTTCCGCCCGTCCCACGCCTCGGTTCAGGGCTAAACTTTAGGTAGCACCTTGTTGACAGGAGGTGGTGACTGGTCGTGAGCGATTTGCCTTTTGAGGTCATTGACCACACAGCGGATGTAGGCATCATCGCCTACGGTCGCACTTTTGCCGAGTTGCTAACCAACGCCGCTTTGGGGATGTGTAGCCTCATGGCAGACCTAACCACTGTCGCCCCTCGGGAAAAGCGGCTCATCTTCGCTCAAGTTCCTTTACCCGATCAGGAACTCCTGCTCCTCCGCTGGCTTAAGGAAATCCATTACCTGCGCGAGGTGGAAAAGTTCATCCCGTGCCAAGTGGCAGTGA
>FWWL01011014.1_pt1 | contig 10124 bp, 7 predicted proteins | sample 2228331 | NCBI WGS metagenome assembly FWWL01 (sample SAMEA103939775, study PRJEB20133) | metagenome
GGGTGAGGGGGCGCGGGCTGCACCACCAAGGCACGAAGGCACAAAGGGTTCGCTGGTGGATGATGCACCACAGAGGCACAGAGGCACAGAGAGTTCGCTGGTGGAATGGCAGTGCGCGGGCATGTAAGCTCCCGCAACAATCCCCTGCGTCAGCGGACCCCCCATGTCATTGCGAGGGCGCGGAGCGCCCGAAGCAATCCCCTGCGTCAGCGGGAGTCATACCTCAGCGACCTCCCCGCTCCCGCTGGGAGCGGGGACGGGGGTGAGAGCGCGGATGAAGGTTGCACCACAAAGACACAAAGGCACAAAGGGTTCGCTGGTGGATGGCATTGCGCGGGCATGTAAGCTCCTGCAACAATCCCCTGCGTCAGCGGGAGTCATGCCGCAGCGCCCGATCCTTACGTCTGAGATGGGGATTGCCACGCCGCGCTGCGCGCGGCTCGCAATGACATGCGGGAGGTAAGCGATTGCCTGCCTCAATCACTACTTGACATTTTGCGTCAGCCATGTCAAAATTTTACTCCAAATTATCTATAATAATACCAAATTTCACTCTGTCATAGAAGGCAATATCGAGTCAAACACCAAGTTACAATACAAAGCTGGTTCATTAATGCCTTCTCGCTCAACTCGCTCTTCTTTGTCGTTCATCATCTAACAGGAACCAGACAATGACCATACAACGCCGTATAGAACAAGTTCGCGAGCAACTCAGGCGCGGAGATTTTACTTCTGAAGCATCCGTGTCGCAAGGAATACTCCTTCCAATTTTGTATGAACTCGGATGGCCTATATTTGACACGAAAATCGTTATCCCTGAATACTCGGTGGGAGGAAAGCGGGTAGATTTTGCCTTATGCTCTTCATCAGGTCGATCTTTAGTATTCATTGAAGTGAAGAAAGTAGGTTTTATCGAAGGAGCTGATCGACAGTTGTTTGAATATGCATTTCACATAGGAGTTCCAATGGCTGTCTTAACCGATGGTCAGGAGTGGAGTTTTTATTTGCCTGCAGAATCTGGGCACTATGAGGAAAGAAGAGTATACAAAATTGATCTCCTTGAGCGTGATGTGGCAGAAATAACTACTAGATTGGAACGTTATCTCCAATACGGCCGGGTGCAGTCAGGCGAAGCACTGAAGGCTGCACGAGAAGATTACCAAAACGTGTCGCGAGAAAGAGAAATTCAGAGGACACTTCCAAAAGCCTGGAAAAGTCTGCTCGCCGAACCAGACTCGCTATTAGTCGAGCTGTTAGCGGAAAAAGTGGAAGATTTATGTGGGTATAAGCCTACCCTGGATGTCTGTAATAAATTTTTGGCAACGGAGTACCGTAACAACTTTGATTCAGTTCGATCTACGTCAAACAATTCACCAACTATAGTATCTTATTCAAGACAACAAGCCCCGGAAAACTGCAAGATTGCTTCTCAAAGCAGGACAACTGGCGGTTTTTCATTTGTGTTCAATGGTAACATCTATACTGCCGGATCGGCCCAGGAAGTGATGAGAAGAGTGTTTCAGTTATTAGCGGAACACGATAAAGGCTTTCTGGAGCGATTTGCGGCGAGAAAGCATGGGCGAAAACGCAGGTACATTTCTCGCGATCGTATGGAACTCTATCCAGATCGCCCAGATCTTGTGGAATCCCATTCGGTCGAATTTGTTCCTGGATGGTGGCTGGGAACAAACTATAGTCGAAACAACATACAGCAAATCTTGGATCTTGCCCTTGAGGTTGTTGATCCCAGGCTTCGCGCGCTCATACAAGTCGATGTGACGGAATAGCCTAATCCCCCATCTTTTCAATGAGTCGCGCTGAGTTTCTTCGTCATAATCACGAAAGGATTGATTGGCGCGACGCTATCATTTCGGCGTCGCGCCATACTGTACAAGTTTCCGGCTTTTCACGCTAAGACCTCGAAGTTCAACCTTCTGCAGGCGCTAGAACCGCTCGTACCACGAAAATGACTTCGACGAACGCTTCAGCCGGTACGGCAACACCACATGATGGACAACTCTATCGTTTGCCGTCACCTTTTTTGGGTCATATACGTTAATCTTGTCAAAACTGAGACCCACATTGCAGTCATCAAGCATCTGCAACGTGCCATCGAGTGGAAAGTTGGTTTCGGGTCGGGTCAGCGAAATAAAATCAGGCGGTAATGTTTCGTATTGCTTTGGTAGCGAAAGAAGCTGGACGAAACCACCGCGCTTGCCGAGATACGTGATGTGAAGCATTGCATCACGCAGCCAATCCCGCTGCTCGTTGCCCTCCCAGCCTAGCGCAAGACTGAAACTGCCCACGAAGTGAACATATTCACGATAGCCGATCGTTCGTTGAAAAAAGCCCTCAAATTTCGGATCGCCAGGCCTGGCACGGCTTGGCCGCAACACTCCCTGACAGACGTTTGACACAACTGCCTGTTCAGCAGGACGCAGCGCCACTTCCAGCCGAGATATCGCTGTCCAGTGCTGTTTCGCTATGAGCAGCGATTGCGATCGACAGAGAACATCGAAGATCGCCATCTTGATCGCAAACGGCGTCGGCGCGAGCAAGGTCTTGCCGCCAGATGAGGTCGTGAAACCCGGTCGTAGCGAGAAGAGAGTGACTGCTTCAAATTCGCCGATCAACCACATTGTTATGCTCCATTCGCCGCTGGCAGGGTAAACGGTTCAGCTTCTGCGATCAGAGCAGTCATCTGCTCGGCAAATTCGCCCAGCGAAGCGAATTGAATGACCTGAATTGCTTCAGGATGAAGCTGATTGAGACTGGCTGCCACCCGAGCGACATCGGCAACAAAATCTTCTTTCATCGGCGAGATACAGGGCGCAGGGATGACATTGGAGCTGACTGTGATCACGCCGCTGACATCAAGAATGTGCGGATTCTGGGCTGAACGCATTGCTCCCGCCGGTTCAACGAAGGTGTAGAGAACGCTTTCAAGCACAGCACGCAACCTCCTCTGTCGCTCATGAGGGTCAACTGCGTAGCGTTGCGCAATGTCATTGAATCCTATTCGCGCCGCTTCCACCTGGGCTACAATAGCATAGACGCCAGATGAAGCTGGTCGATGAAAGGGAGTCTGCTTGCCCGCAATGGAGCCAGACTCATCTACACCAGCGCTACCACCACCACGTTCGCTTTCAAACTTGACGTGGAAGTAGGAGTCAGTCTTAACGCTCCCTGGAATACCAACCACCCAGCCAAACTCTACCACACTCTTTCTCGGCAACGAGCGATTACCAGCCGTCACCAGCGCGCCAGCAATGTCAGTCACGGCACACCGTTGCAAGATCAAATCGAGCTGTTCAGCGTTGGTTTTTGCCCCTTCCAGTTGCTTGAGAAATGCCTTGTCCAGCTCAATATCGTAGTTGATGCGGTTGGCATTGAACAGCTTCGCGCCCTGTGAGAGCGGCAACCCAGCCTGCATCGCCAGCCGGTGCAAGTGTTCGGATTGAATATGTTTGAACATGTCGCCACTGACTGCATTGACGCTGTGTAATCGGCCATCAGCGAAAACATTGACCATCCGGGTTTGGATCTGGTTGCCTTCACCGCCTTCATTGTTCAGTGAATGCAGATTGAGCACAGCGCGGGCCGCTATCGATAGGCTGTAGATTGGCGTTGGCATACTGATGTTCTCCTGTGTTTACTCTTCCTCATCAAAATCTTGGTCGTCGCCAGCGCTATCAGCAACTTCACTGTCGTCGCTATCATCACTGACATCTGACTCATCGCTCGTATCTGATCGCTCAATCTCGTCATCAGCAACTTCACTGTCGTCGCTATCATCACTGACATACTGCTCGTCTCGCTGATACGTGCTGGCATAGCCGTAGGCAACCAGTAAACTGGCAATCATCTGGGGATCACGATACTCGTCCATTAAGGCCAGCAATTCATCAATGTCCTTGATTGACACATCGCTGCGCGATCCCTTCGGTCGCGCTTCACCCGTCTGTCGTTCCAGGCGTTCGCGCATCCGCGCATTCTCAGCGTTGTAATCGTGAACGAATTCGCTCAGCGCCACAATGAACTCATTCGGGTAAGCGGCTTTTCGCAACAGCTCTTGACCGAGGCCATAGCGTACTTCGTAACTGACGTCGTATTTACCCTTATTTTGTTTCAGATTACGCCAATGCGCCTCGACCGTTGCCATGCGAATGGCATAGGCCAGATTCCGAAAACCACGCGATTGAGTAATCTTACTAAGCTGGGGAGACATCGAACTCATAATAACCTCCAGATGATGTACCGCGAGTTGCGGGGCGAGTCGATCGCGCTGAATGACGAAACCAGCGTATGCATCGGTAAATGCCAGTAGTGTGAACAGATCGTTCGTCGAAAGAAAATCGCGGTACAGACGCAACAATTCGCACTGTTCACCTTTTGCTTCGTCGAGGTTGCGCACAATGCGCAGATGCTCATCAATGATCTGTTCATATCGCTTGATGTCGGCAAGTGTTACTGGACGCACCCACGCTGGCAAGCCAATCCGGGCAATGTTCATCATCGCCGGCGACTGACCGAGATCCTTATAGTATGCGCTGTCAAGACCAGTAAGAGTTCGATTAATACCCTGATTATTGCCAAACAATCGCGTCAGAAGACTCTGATTGTGATTACTCTGATTGCGATTGCAGGCAATCTCTGTGTAGCGCAACGCCGCTTTCACATAGCGCAGCGCAATGAGGGTATCAAGCTGGATCGGGCCGCCTGAGCCGATCATCAACTTGCGAAACTCTTCGCGAATCCCCAGATGGTGATCCCAATCGAGACGATGCGGCGCCAGCACGTAGGTTTTGCGATCCTTACTGTTCCTCATCTGGAACGTAAATCCGGCCCAGCGCAGCCCAACCCACTTCAGGTACTCAACCAGCCAGAAGTTGTCTCGATTACTAGGCTTAGCAAAGACTGCCTTGCTGCTAGAGAGACCTTTTCCCTGTGTCGGGTTGATCAACTGCGAGGCGCTGAGCTGTTTCTGATGCTTCCATCCATGTCGTTTACAAATTGCCTGCCAGCGCTTCGCCGCGCCGGATTCATCGTTGGGCAAAGCACTGGTGTAGATCAGCACAGTGCGCAGCAGATCGGCAAAAGCCCGGCGACCCTGCCACCATTCGGCTGCTGCGCTGTTAGCTGTCTGGAGCGCACCGGGGTTCATCGCGCGCAAAAGTTCCCAGTCAGGATGCGGTTCAACAGGCGGCTGCATCTTTCGCCATTGATCTCCTGCACTTTTGCGCCAATTCCAGTAGGTGTTGTTATCATTTCTGGCCTGCTCGTAATCAACGGCAATTCCCGACATCGCTGCTACGCTGCTGACATCAATCGAAGTGCCTTTGATGACCCTCTGCTTACTTTTCCGATCAGCCGTGATGAGCAAAAAGGCGCCGGTGAAAAACGAACAGCGGCTCACCCAATCTTCTTCAACCGGCGGATCACAAATCACGGTGTAGTGATGATTGCTATCTACAATAGTAATACGCGCGCGTCCATTGGCAATTCCGTGCAAGATGTAGGCCAGGCCAAAAGCAATCAGATTGTCGGAAAACGACCCAGTACGCTTCTCCACATAGTATTCACCGCGATACATTGATGATTCGGTCATACTTGCCCCATTATGAAACATCAGACAGTCAGATTACTCATTTCAGTGCCGCGCTGATCGGCTCTGCGCAACGCTCGCACCACCAACGTGTAGGCCATCCAGCCGTAAGTGTCGTTGGGGGTAACGATGAGATCGGCAAATTGAGCCACGTCATCGTGCGTTGGTTGTAACAGGTTGCACCTGACAGCGCGAATGTCATCGCGAATGTCAGCGGGCAGTATCTCAAGTTTACAGGTCTCCTGCACAGCATTTGCTGCGGTATTACCGAGCTTGAACGACTCGCAATTAGTGACAAACGGCGTATGATGGCGGGCGATCGCAGTAATAACAGCCTTAACCAACGACTGGTTACGATTCAACAGGTTTGTAATCATGTCGGCACACGCAAGTGCGCCCTCAGCAGCATGGCGTGGACGCGAGAATTGTTTCGAGACCTTTTCCTCCGCCTGCACGTGTTGCCGGTTGCGGCGATCGAAGGTCGTGTGCGCAAGCGCAACCTTACTGTCAACAGGTTCGCCAATCGCTTCCTGATACGCATGCGCCCATCGCTGCCATCCTTCAGAGAGCTTGCCGACATCGTGCAGCAGGCATGCCAGCCACGCTGCGCGCAGCACGATCCCTGGTGGTTTCCACTCCGCAGCGACTTCAAGAGCAGTTGCCGCAAACCGCAGTTCGGGCAACGCAATCTCAGCAAATGCCTGTAAGACTCGTTGAATATGCTCGACGTAGGTTTCACACTGGAACGATAGCGTTGTACGATCAGTCGTTGGCAATCTGGCTGGAATTGTTGAGATAAACGACAGATTTCCTTGGTCTGGCAAAAATCCTTCCAGCGGTGAATAGCCAGCCAGCATCGGATGCACAACCAGAACGGTTGAACGGGAAAGGTCATCTACATCACTGACCTCAACCCACCGGTATTCTGGGCAATTAGTCTCACTCCGATCAACCTCCTGGCTCTCATCGAGGCGTTTGACACGCCACGGTACCGTCACCGATCGTTGTAACCATTCTCCCACCATAGGTCGCAGCGAGTAGACTGGAAGGCTCAGGCCAATTGCATCGAAAGGCGCCACAAGCAACTGTTCCGGCTCGCTATGGATCAAGACCGTGCGACTATCAACATCGCGCACCAGCAGCCGAGATGCACCCGCGCGGTTTCCAGTCTGACACTGATGGATGCGCTGCTCGCGGTTCTGACGATCTGCCTTCACACCACATATCACCTGCTCATCGCGCGCTGCACTCACCTCGTTAACCCACTCTTGCTCAAGTTGAAAATCAAACGGCCAATTCTGACGTTGTTTCAACCACTCAAGTGCGCGATCCATTTCCTGCCTGAGCAGATCGTCTGTCTTGAAAGCATACGGGGTATACTGCTTAACCGGATAGACAATCACTGTTCCCTGCTCACCAGGATAGCGCGCGCAACGTCCAGCGCGTTGAATCAGACTGGCTGGCGGCGCCAGATCAGTGTGCAACACCTCAGCCGAAATATCAACCCCTACTTCGATAGCCTGGGTCGCCACCACAATCAGATTGGCTTTCGATCGATCCGCCTGCGCGCCGAGTTTTTGTTGCAATTGCTGTTCGATCTGACGGCGATCATCAGGCAAGAACTGACTGTGAAGCAGCATGACCTCAGTTGGCGGAGGTGCCTGCTGCTTCAATGACCGGTACAGCTCGCGCGCCCGGCGCACCGTGTTGCAGATGACCAGCGATGAGCGCTGGTGATGCGCCAGTACCACCTCTGCCGTGAGCGACCGATCGCCCACAGTCCAGTATCGAACACGCGCCTTCTGACCTCCGCGAGTATCAATGCCCGTGATCTCATCTTTACTCAGAGTAACAATTTGCGCATTATACACAAACTCGCTGAGCTGTTGCAACATTGCTGCACTGAATGTCGCTGTCATCAGCACAACCGGCGCCAGCTTGCTCAATTGCGGCAAGGAGTGCAGGATAGTCGGCAGTGCCGCCTCCGGATCGAAGAGATGAAATTCGTCGAACACCAGATAGGCGCCAGCCAGTGCACCAGCATTGATGTTAGCCAACCGGTAGGGCAGGCTGTACGGCATCATGAGATAGCTACTGAGAAACTGATCGATCGTGCAAAAGATGAGATCCCCTTCAAACCGACGATCATCCGGCTGCTCCCCAGTCTGAATCCGCACATTGAGCCGCCGACCAAAACGACGCTCGTAGCTTGCCGCAAGCTGCGCATATTCGGCGTAGAACTGGTTGGCTAGCACTCGCATCGGCGTGATATACAGACACTTTCGCGGTGCATCTGTTGGTCGATCGAAGAAACCAGCGATAAATGGCGCCAGGGCAGCTCGCGTCTTCCCCGCGCCAGTTGGCGCCTGGAGGATAACCGATTGACCCTTCTGCACCAGCTTAAGCACTCGTGATTGATACGGGTAGAGTATCACATCAGCCTCCGAAGAAGTCTTGCAGAGTCGTTGATCCGGCTGAGAACGGCGCAGATGAAACATGCCAGCCGTATAGTTCCGCCAGTGCGCGCGCTTCGCCAATCAACGTTTCCCGCAATTCACGCGGTTCAAGCACTTCAACACTGGCCCCCCAACCGCGCACCCAAGGTATCATTTCACGCCAGTCAGCCACCTGCGCCTGCCATTCGCAGCTACCGTCTTCCAGTTTCATAATCTGCTGTGACGGATGCCAGACTGTCTCTTGAACGCGCCGACTCGCTTCACCTGAAGCGAAACGCAGCTTTACCGTCACTGGTTCCGCATCACTCGTCCAAATCCCCCAGGTATGACGAATGAATTGCTGTTCGTCAAAATCATCTGGAAACTCAAAGGTTTCCTGTGTCGTCACGACATCTTCAATGCGATCCAGCTTAAACGGTATTACGTCGCGAGCAACGTCGCTGTATGCAATCACATAAGCGCTCTCCCCCCATAGCGCTGGTTCGATCAGATACGGGCATATCGTATGAATCAGCGGGCGTTGAGCGCGCAGGGCGCGATACGTAATTTGCGCTTTGCGCTGATCGATCCAGGCTCTCGTTATCTGTTCCAGAATACTCAAGCGTTGCGGATGGTGTTGCTGTTTTAGGATATCGGTTGCCAAGCGCAGCAGGCGTTCAGTCATCGGCTGTTGTAGGCAGGCAGCCAGCTTTTCGACTGCATTTACGGCATGAGGGTTTGCAAACCTTGTCTGACGAAGCAATCGACGGGCCGGCAAATAGAGAAACAACGCTTCATGAGGATTAAGGCGAATTTCAGAGATCAGTCGGTTACGGTCAATCCGATACCGTCCTGGCGATTCTTCAACAAAAGGATATTCCTGTTCGAGCGCAATCCGGTCACGGTAAACGGTTGTGCGATCAACGGCAAGACGCTCAGCCAGCTCAGCGTCACTGAACGCGCGCTGAACGTACAGGCGTTTCATTTCAGAGAGTCGTTCGGCGCGTGTGTAGCCTCTTCCCATACGTGCTCCCGCCTGCAATGTATGATGCTTTCGATCTGTTGTTACTATAGCATTTGCGCATCGGCAAAATGGCAACAACCGGTGTTGATGACACCCCGGTTACACTCCCGTTCTTCTGCGTGGTATAGTATCTGATGGTATCCGCATCACTGCATCGTGCCTGCCTGTACTGGAGACCAGCGGTATGAACAACTTTTGTCGGATTGGCGTGTTTTACGATGGATCGTACTTCTCGTATGCGCAGCACTATTTCTATGCCGAACGAAAAGTAGGCTGGCTCTCGTTCACTCCATTTCATCGCCTCATCGAGCAGTTCGTGGCCAGCAAAGAGCAACGCTACGCCGCGCATCGCGTCGTCTACGCGAGCTGGCATCAGGGCCTGTTCCCATCCGCGAAGACGAATGAACGGCAGTTTCAGATTGAACGCAATCGGCACATCGATCTGATGCACGCCGGGATTGAGGTGAAGTATATCCCGATGGCGCCCAGCGGCCACGAAAAAGGGGTTGATGTGTCGCTGGCGATCGATGCTATGGAGCGCGCGATCGAAGGCAAGATCGATGTGGCCATGCTCGTCACCGGCGACGGTGATCTGGTACCGTTGACCCGGGCGTTGATGAAGCATGGGATACGGGTTGGCGTGACGTATTTCAAGTATGACTCGCCGCAGCGCAACAGTGCGGTCAACGGTCGGTTGCTGACGGCGTGCAACTATTATCTGAACGTCAACGAACTTGAAACCAATCCGCGCGCTGCGGCAGTATTTCAGAGTCTGTTCCGGCAATCGAAGGCGGAGGCGGTTCAGGCATAAACGGCGGCGCGGCAATCTCCCGCGCCCCCTCACCCCTAACCCCTCTCCTGCTGGGAGCAGGGAGACCCTCACCCCCAACCCCTATCCCGCTGGGAGAGGGGAGAGAAGCGGGCGCTGAGGCATCCTTCCCGCTGACGCAGGGGATTGCGGCGGGCGCTGGCGCGCCCTCGCACTGCCATGGGGGCGTCCGCTCGCGCGGGGGATCGGCGTTCCCCTCATCCCCTCTGTGCCTCTGTGCCTCTGTGGTGC
>FWWL01011017.1_pt1 | contig 10118 bp, 9 predicted proteins | sample 2228331 | NCBI WGS metagenome assembly FWWL01 (sample SAMEA103939775, study PRJEB20133) | metagenome
CCTGCCATTTTGAGCAAGTCCCCGCGTCACTCCTTCGGGTTGCCTCCACCCAAAAAACCTATACTTGTAAAGGGCAGCCTCCCCCCTTTAGGGGGGATTGAGGGGGGTCCGCTTGGGTTTCGAACCGTTCCGCTACTCAACCCGCGACCCCGCCTCACCCCGACACGCAGCTCTAACCCCATGTCACCCCAAAGCGCAGCCTCACCCCCGTGTCATTCCGAAGGAGCGGAGCGACTGAGGAATCCTAAGATGCCTCACTTCGTTCGGCATGACAAGGGGAAAGTGTTCGACATGCCAAGGAGGAAGCGTTCGACATGCCAAGGAGGAAGCGTTCGACATGACAAGGAGAAAGTGTTCGGCATGACAAGGAGAAAGTGTTTGGCATGACATGGAGGGGTGTCACCCCAAAGCGCAGTCTCAGCCCGTGTCATCCCGAAGGAGCGCAGCGGATGGTCACATTTGACCCTTGCATTTTGTTCCGAAAACTGCTATAATACAACTATAATCGGCAATAAATAGTTCCGAAACGGAATAATATGCCCGCTCCGCATACTTCCCTTGACCAGCTCGACTATCAAATTATCCGTGCTTTGCACCAAAACGCGCGCGCCTCGGCGGCCGAAATCGCCCGCCAAACCGGGGCGAATGAACGCACCGTGCGCAAACGCATTGAAAATCTACTGCGCTTAGGGGTGATGCGCCTGACCGCCATCCTCGACCCAGCGCATTTCGGTTATGTCACTGCTGCGGATATCTTCCTCGAAGTCCAGCCTGAACAGGAAGAACAGGTGCTCAAGGAATTGATGGCAATGCCGATGATCACCTATGTTGCCTTTGGTCAAGGCACGCAGGAGGTGTCGATCGAAGCGCGCTTCAAGGATAACGATGAATTGCGCGAGTTCATCCGCCATGTTTTACCCTCTCTGCCGGGGGTAACGGTTAGCCGCTACACGCTCGTGCCGCGCATCTTGCGCAATATCGACGAATGGCTGCCGCCCCCAGAGGATTTCCTTCAACCCGACTAAGCGAAAGAAAGGAGAGCGATTGGTTCGAAACAAGTCTGTGCAATATCCTTCGTTCTTTAAACTTTGCCGTTCTAGTCTTTATTACCGAAAGGAGAAAAAGATGAACCCTCAAAAATCCCCCTTCTGGCTTCTAATCGTTTCGTTCATTATATTGGGTTTGACGCTGTCAGCCTGCGGTGGCGGCAAATCGGAGATCAAAATCGGCGCGCCGTTACCGCTGACCGGACCTTATGCCAGCGACGGCGAGCAAATGCTCAAAGCTTTGCAGGTGGCGGTAGATGAGCAAAATGCCAAAGGCGGTTTGCTCGCGCGACAGCTCAAATTGGTGCCTGGCGATGTGGGAGCGCTGGAGGCCGAAAAGATCAAGGCAGTGGGCGAACGCTTGATCGGCGAAAAGGTGGATGTGGTGATCACCGGCTATGCCGACTCGGGCGTGGATGCGCGCGTCTTCGGTGAGTACGACATGCCCTTCCTGCACGCCGATGCCATGACGCTGGATACCGAAGTGGTCGCTCAGGACCCGGTGAAATATGGCAATGTCTTCCAATACTGCCCCAGCGAGGTGTCTTATGGTATCGATGCCGCTGCCAACCTGTTCGAAATGGGCGCGAAAATGGGCTGGCAAGAACCCAACAAGAAGATCGCCATCGTCAAGGTGGATTACAGCTACAACATTTTAGCGGCTGACAAATTCGCCGAGTTAGTCCGAGGTCAAGGCTATGAGATCGTTGTCGATGAGGTCACCCAGTTTGGTGTGGTGGAATGGGGTCCCATTCTGTCGAAAATCGAACAGGCGCAACCAGCCTATGTGACCTTTTGGAACCTCGATCCGACCGATGCGGCGCGCTTTATGGTGCAATTCTCAGAGAAATTCGGCGAAAAGGGACTGAATGCGCTGGTTTTCATGCAGTTCACGCCTTCGATCCCTGAATTTTTGGAATTAGCCGGCACGGCAGCCGAAGGGTTGTTATGGACCGCCAGCATTAATCCGGTGGGCAGCGGTGTGGAGGATTACCGACAGCGCTGGATTGCGAAATACAACGAAGAGCCAAAGTCGATTTATGCTTATGTAACCCGAGATGGCTTTGATATCTGGGTGACTGCAGTGGAGAAGGCGGGTTGTGTGGATTGCTATGACAAAGTGATCGAAAACATTCGCAATACTACCTTCGCCGGCTTAGCTGGGGTGCATGTGTTCACCAGCACCGACCAACAATCCAAATACGGAGCCGACTTCATCCCCACCCTGTGGTACCAGATTTGGGGAGGGGAGAATCTCATCGTTGGCCCGACCAAATTCCAGAAAGCGCAGCCTCAACTGCCGCCGTGGATCAAATGACAATTGACTTTTTCGCCTTCCCCTCTCCCAGTCGGAGAGGGGAAGGGCATCCCTTTCTGTCCTATCTGCCAGAGAGGTAGGATGAAAGCCTTTGCCTTCAGTCCAAACTTGCTGTCGTTTGCCTGACGAGCCGAGTCGCTCCCTTCGCAGGGGCATGGATTGAAACCAGGAGTGTTTATGTTTGCTACCAAGGACATTTCAAAAAGTTTTGGTAAACTCGTTGCCCTTTCAAAGGTGTCCTTCGAGGTCGAAGAGAAAGAGATCTTCGGCATTGCCGGCCCGAATGGGGCAGGGAAATCAACGCTGTTCAATGTGATCACCGGCATTTACAATCCCACGGCAGGGCAGATCTTCTTTGAAGGCAAAGAGATTACCAATTACAAGCCCGATCAGATCTGTCGTTTGGGCATTGCGCGCACGTTCCAGATTCCCACTGCTTTTCATACCCTCAGCGTGTATGATAATCTGCGGGTGGGGGCTATCTTTGGCGCCCGTCGTCCCCAAAGCGCCGATGAAGTGATCGAACTGCTTGGCTTAAGTGAGGTGCGCGACTGCCCAGCGCGCAACTTGGATCTCTATACCACCAAACTGGTCATGTTGGGTGCCGCTCTGGCAACCGATTGCAAGCTGCTGATGCTCGACGAACCGATGGCAGGTCTTTCGATGGTGGAGATCAACAAGTTTCTGGACATCCTACAGCGCATCAATCAGGAAAAAGGGATTACCATCATCATCATCGAGCATTTGCTGGATATCCTAATCAGCTTGACCAAGCGCATGTTGATCCTGAGCGATGGACAAGTTTTATATCTGGGGGATTCGGCAGGAGTGGCCGAAGACCGACGTGTGGTCGAGGTCTATCTTGGAGGCAAAGGAGTTGCCAGCCATGCTCAACATTAAGGATTTGGACTGTTATTACGCCGATCTACAGGTACTGCGTCAGGTTAGCCTGCACGTCGGGGAAGGTGAAGTGGTTGCCCTCTTTGGCCCCAACGGTCATGGCAAGAGCACCCTACTCAAAGCCATCTGCGGTTTACAGCCTCCCAAAGGGGGGTCGATTCAGTTCAAGGGTGAAGAGATCGGCGGTCTGCCGGCTCACCAGATTGTCGAGCGTGGCCTTGCCTATATTCCCGAGGAACGTCATTTGTTTACCGATATGACCGTGCTGGAAAATCTCTATTTAGGGGCTTACCCTCGTCATGCGCGGGCGGCGGTCAAGAAGAATTTGGAGTTCGTCTTTCACATTTTTCCGCGCTTGGCTGAACGGCGCAATCAACTTTGCTCGACTTTAAGCGGTGGAGAAGCGCGCATGGTAGCGATCGGGCGTGGCTTGATGAGCGAGACTTCCCTCTTGATGGTCGATGAACCCTCGATTGGCCTTTCGCCTGGCATGAAAATGGCCGTCTTTGATGCCATCCGCCAGATCCATCAAGAACGGGGGATGACCATCTTGATCGTTGAACAAGAGATACAACACGCCCTGGAGATGTCCAACCGAATCTACCTGATCAAGAAGGGGCAAATTGCCTTTGAGCGCAAGGGCGAGGAGATCCAGGTGGAAGAAATCGAAAAGGCGTACTTTTAGGAGCGAGCAGCATGGAAAATTTTATCAATGCGCTGGTTAGTGGTCTTATCTCCGGTTCTCTCTACGCGGCGATGGCGTTGGGTTTGACCATCATCTACGGCGTCAGCCGCGTGTTCAATTTTGGGCATGGGGTCATTGCCGTCATCGGTGCTTATCTGACCTGGTATCTGCTCTCTGCGCTGGGAATCCCCTTCTTGTTGGCGACGCTGCTCTCGATGGCTTTTATGGCGGCCTTTGGCTGGCTTTTATATCGCTTTACCATCAATCCCTTACTGAAAAAGCCCAATTGGGAGTTTTCAACCGTCTTATTTATGTTGGGAGCGGGCATCTTGTTGGAAAATGTGGTGCTACAGATATTTGGCCCGCGGGTGAAATCCATTCCCTTGTTTGCGGAAGGGGCGTTGAAAGTGGCTTTCATCCAAATCAACTGGCATGAAGTGATTCTCATCGCCATCGTCCTGATCGCTATCCTCGCTTTAAGCCTGTTCTTCAAGTACACCCGCACCGGACAGGCAATGCGTGCTGTCGCTCAGTCCGTCCCCGGCGCGCAGGTGGTGGGAATCAATATTGAGCAGGTGTTTGGCTTGACCTTTGCGCTCGCCTTTGTGGTGACGGGTTTTAGCGGCATCTTGCTGGGCACCAAGTACTATTTGAACCCGCACATCGGCTGGGAGTGGATGGTCAAGGGTTTTGTGATCGTGACCTTTGGCGGCTTAGGCAGTACCAGCGGGGCAGTGGTCGCCGCGCTGATTCTAGGATTGGTTGAAGCAGTTGCCACGCTGTATTTCGGGGCGATTTGGGTTTGGCCGATCTGGTTTGTGCTGTTTTTGATCGTGCTGTTGTTGCGACCGCAGGGAATTCTGGGCGGCAGAGCGTAGAGGAGGAGAGCCTGCAATGAAGAACTTGAACTGGAAATCTGCACTCTATATTGTGGTCATTGCTTTTATCCTGCTCTACCCTTGGTTGGGAGCTTCGAGCTATAACAAGCATCTCTTCATTCTGTTCTTTATTTGGTCTATCGTGGCTGCCAATTGGAACCTGATGATGGGCTATGCGGGGATCAATTCGTTGGGCAATATCGGTTTTATGGCGATCGGCGGTTATACGGCGGGTATCTTAGCCAAGTCCTTTGGGGTACCGCCGTTTCTTACGGTGCCGATTGCCGGGCTGGTGACTTCGTTGGTGGTGACGGTGGCTTTGGGGTTACCTGCCCTGCGCCTCAGCGGCATCTACATTGCCCTGTTAACCTTGATCTTTGCCGACACCCTGCCCTCGATCTTGACGCAGACTCGGGAGATCACCGGCGGCGCTATGGGCTTGCACGAAATCCCTCCCTTCTATGCTGGCATGGATAAGACGGGTGCCTATTATGTCTGCTTTGCTTTCTTTTTGATTGCTTTGTTGATCATCTATCGGGTGATTCACTCCTCAACCGGCATGGCTTTTGTCGCCCTGCGAGATTCGGAGAGCTTTGCCTATTGTTTGGGGGTCAATAAGTTCAAAGAGCGTTTGAAAGTCTTTGCCCTTTCGTCCCTGTTGACTGGTGCAGCCGGTGGGGTTTACGTCCATGCCTTGGGAGATATTTCACCCACCACGTTGGGCATTGAACCCTTCTTGCTGACCATTGCAATGATCGAGTTGGGAGGGGTAGGCACCTTTTTGGGCCCGATTCTGGGGGCAGCCGTGATCGTCTTTGGCAATGAATTCTTGCGTTTGGCGGGCACCCTGCGTTTAACCTTGCTTGGCGCGTTGATCTGTACGATTATCCTGTTTTACCCTGGGGGTGTTATTCAACTCTTCAACACCCTCGAGCACCAAATCGAACGCTGGCTCAAACGACGAACATCGGCTGCTTAGGAGCAAGCCATGCGTGTGTTCTACACCCCGCGTTTGGAAGAGTTTCAGCCTCCCTACCAAATTCATTTTGGACAGGTGGTGGAGGCTTCAGAAGTGCCCGGCCGCGCCCGCCAAGTGGTCACTGCACTGGAACAAGCCGGCCTCGCCACCCTTGAACCGCCGCGCCGCTTCCCCTTGCAGCCGATTCAGGCAGTCCATGATGCGGATTACCTTGAGTTTCTGCAGAATGCCAACCAGATGCCCTTCTTAGACCCCGAATCGGAAGGCAAACCTTTTGAGGTGATCTTTCCAACCGTTTTTCCCTATTCGCATCGCTGGGAAGCACGAGCAGAGTCGGTAATGTCCCTGGCGAGCAAATATTGTTTCGATACCTACACACCCATCACGGCTGAGGTCTTTGAGGTGGCGCGCCTTTCCGCTGAATGCGCCTTGAGCGGCGCACAAGCCCTGCTAGAAGGAGCTGAGACGATCTTTGCGGCTTGTCGTCCTCCGGGCCATCATGCCACCCGTCATCAGTGCGGTGGCTATTGCTACTTGAATAACGCCGCCATTGCCGCTCAGTTTCTCTCGACTGCTGGGCGAGTGGTTATCTTAGATGTAGATTTTCATCATGGCAATGGCACGCAGGAAATTTTTTACGACACGGATCGGGTGGGATATCTCTCCCTGCATGGTGACCCGGCGACAACCTACCCTTATTTCAGCGGCTATGCCGATGAATTGGGCGAAGGGCGAGGGCGCGGCTTCAATCGAAATTTTCCCTTGCCGGTGCACACCGATGACAGAACCTACCTAGAGACATTGGAGGCGGCTTTGCAAGCCGCGCGCCAGATGTTGCCGGCCTCCCTGGTGTTATCGTTGGGGCTGGATACCCACGAGGAAGACCCGCTGGCGAACTTTTGCCTGACCACCGAGCTATATGCACAAATGGCGGCTCGAATTGCCCGTTTGAAATACCCTACCTTAATCATCTTGGAAGGTGGCTATAACCTCAACCGCCTCGGCGAGTTGGCGGTGAGGTTTGTCCGTGCTTGGGAAGAAACCGCCTGTCAGACATCATCTAAATAAAGGAGATAAGCGTATGACCTTGCGACATTTTATCGACACCCAGGATTACACCAAACAAGAACTGCTAGACATCATCGAATTGACGCGTAAGATCAAAGCTGCCGATAAGCAGGGATGCACTCCCAAACTCCTGCAGGATGCTTCGCTGGCAATGATCTTCGAAGAACCTTCCACGCGCACCCGCGTTTCCTTCGAGGTCGCCATGACCGAGTTGGGAGGCCATGCGCTCTACCTGAAGCCAGGTGAGATTCACTTAGGCGTGCGCGAATCGATGTATGACACGGCGAAAGTGCTTTCGCGCATGTGCGATGCGATCTTTGCCCGCACGCTTAAACACGAGACCATCACCGAGTTGGCAAAGTATGCCGAAGTGCCGGTGATCAACGGCTTGACCGATTACAACCACCCTACGCAGGTGGTGTGCGATGTGCTGACCATGATAGAGCACATGCCGGCGGGCAAAAAGCTGGAGGAGTTGAAGGTCACGTTTATCGGTGATGCAACCAATGTGCTTTCGTCGTTGATGTTTATCTGCACACGGCTGGGGATGCATTTCACGCACGCTGCGCCGCGCAAATATCAACCTCCCGAGGCGTGGTTGCAAATTGCCCGTGCTAACTGCGCCGAATCGGGTGGCAGCTTGACGATCACTGAAGACCCGATCGAAGCCGTGCGCGAAGCCGATTTCATCTACACCGACCTGTGGTGGTGGGTTGGGCAGGAAGACCAGATCCCCGAACGGCGGGCTGCGTTTATGCCGAAATATCAAGTCAATCTAGACTTGTTCAACAAAGCCCCGTCGCACTGTCAGTTTATGCACTGTCTGCCGGCTTCGCGTGGTGTAGAGGCAACCGATGAAGTGATGGATCATCCTCGTTCGATTATCTTCGACCAGTCGGAGAATCGGTTGCACACCGAAAAGGGCTTACTGGTCTATTTCATTTACCCGCGTTTGAAGCGTCCATCGGCGGAACTTCGAGCTTATCATCGTGGGCAAATCGAAGCCTTTCTGCACCAAATCGTGTGAGTGGAGTGTGCCCTCACCCCCGGCCCCTCTCCCGCACTGCGGGCGAGGGGAGTCAAGCTCCCTTCTGCCATGGGGCGAGGAGAGTTCGGTTCGACGTTCTTTGCACGAACAGACGAGTGAATTCTGAGCAGTCGGAGTTAAGAGATGACGCACACTTTATCTACCACCCCCCGTCAAGATGGTTTCTTTATGCCGGCCGAATATTTGCCCCATAAACAAACCTGGATGCTCTGGCCAGAACGACCTGACAACTGGCGTTTAGGGGCAAAACCGGCTCAAAAAGCCTTTGTCGCCGTGGCGACGGCGATTGCCCAGTTTGAGCCTGTGGTGATGGGCGTTAACCAGCGCCAATTTCTCAATGCCCGCGCCATGCTGCCGCCCCATATCCGGGTGGTTGAGATCTCCAACAATGACTCATGGATGCGCGATGTCGGGCCTACCTTTGTGATCAATGGCAAGGGAGGTGTCCGCTTGGTGGATTGGCAATTCAACGCTTGGGGTGGCTTAAAGGAGGGCTTGTATTTCCCGTGGGATTTGGATGATCTGGTGCCCCGCAAAGTCGCCGAGATCGAGGGCGTCGATCGCTACCCCGCGCCGCTGGTGCTAGAAGGTGGATCAATTCATGTGGATGGGGAGGGGACATTGCTCACCACGGAACAGTGCTTGCTTAACCCAAACCGCAACCCTGAATTGAGTAAACAAGAGATTGAGTCCTATCTAAAAGAATATACTGCCGTTGAACACATTATCTGGCTGGGAGAAGGTGTCTATAACGATGAGACCAATGGACATGTGGATAACCTGGCGTGCTTCTTGCGTCCTGGTGTGGTGGCGCTGACGTGGACAGACGATCATAACGACCCACAGTATCCGATCTCCAAGGATGCGTATGATCGCTTACGTCATGCCCGAGATGCCAAAGGACGCTCTTTGGAAGTGGTCAAGATCCATCAACCCGATCCCGTGCTGATTACCGCCGAGGAAGCCGAAGGGGTGGATGCGGTGGAGGGCACCTTACCCCGACAGGCTGGCGACCGCATGGCGGCTTCGTATATAAACTTTTACTTTTGCAATGGTGGCGCGATCGTCCCCACTTTTGACGACCCTCGGGATCAGCTTGCTCTAGAGACCTTACAGCGCTATCTCCCCGAACGACGGGTTGTCGGCGTCCCTGCCCGTGAAATCCTGCTGGGAGGAGGCAATATCCACTGCATCACCCAACAACAACCTTTGGGGTAAGGCTGGCTAGTTGAGGAAGTCCAAAAAGCAGAACGGCGGCAGTCCCTCGACAGCCACCGTTTTCAGGCTGGGTTGCGCCTGATTATATGGTTTGATGTCAGTTTGGCTTCTCTTCATCCCTTTTTGGATTGCAGAAGCCATGCTTCCGCAATCCAAATTCAGCCCGCAAAGGTAGCTCCCCTCCTACTTGTACAAGCCATCGTTTTCTCGAATCTAACAAACCACAAGCTCGCCACAATCTAAAAAGGTTTGATCGGCGATGGATTTGCATCTGGTATAATACCGCGCTAAGTTTTGGTCGGTGAGGTGCACGATGGCTTATATCCCCCGCTGTATGAGTACACAACATCCTGACAATGTGCAAATCCCTTTTTTTGCTTCTGATGCCGAGCTGCAAGGGGAGGATGAAGTACAGGAAGCTTACTACGTCTTTTCCCATCTGGGCTGTGAAGAGCAGATGTGGGATTATGAAGGTAAAGAAGTGGATAACTTTGTGGTCAAGAAGCTCCTTTCGACCTATGAGCCCTTTTTCCGTCAAGTGCTGATTGGTGAACATGTCTTTATCACCCCGCGCGTGCCCAACCCGGCTATCGAAAAAACCGAAGCCAAGATTCTCCTTGAAACTCTAGGAAGCATCCCTCGATCCTATGATGCAGCGATCCTTTTCAATCCTGATAACCCTGCCCCGATTTTTGAGGTTATCTTGCCGATGACCGTTTCGGCGCAAGACATCCATCGCATTTATTCTTATTATGTGCATTTTATTGCTGCCAAAGACACCCAGCAAATCCCCGGCGATACGATTACGATTGGAGAATGGTTGGGCATTTTTCGCCCGCAAAGGATCAATGTCATCCCGCTCTTTGAAGGAGTGGAAAATTTGCTCAATGCCGCAAACGTGATGGAAGAATATTTGCGGGATAAGGAATTCGAATACCAACGCGTCTTCCTAGCGCGCTCGGATCCAGCGATGAATTC
>FWWL01011018.1_pt1 | contig 10115 bp, 4 predicted proteins | sample 2228331 | NCBI WGS metagenome assembly FWWL01 (sample SAMEA103939775, study PRJEB20133) | metagenome
CTTGATCAACCGGAAGGGAAAACTCTCCGAGGCAATCATTTCGCCACATGAGGCAGCCATTATCGAGGCCAAGCCACTTCCCCGCGATCTGGCTCCCATTCAGCAAACACAACCATTCACCGCCTCTCGGCTCACTCAGCGAACCCCAACAAACAATCTCATCACGAGGTACCCGCCGTTGACCGTCCTTGGTTTGAAAAAGCACACCGTTTCCCTCTACGGCAATCAATTGTGCCTCGTCGATCGTCCCTGTCGTGAGGACCAGGTCTTTTGAGACGCCCTCTTTAAAACCCACCGGGCCGAGACATGCACATGCCCAGAGGATAACCACCAGGCCATCATGCCATTCGTGACGATGGCGGTGGTTCCCACGCCAATCGACTGCAACGATCCTATCTTTTCGTTTCTCTTCAGACAAACAAATCGGCTTAACGTCAAAACATTTCATCGTTCAAAAATGGGCAGGTAATGATTCGGGATTTGTAACACAAGCAGTGCCATGGCCGTTCCAAACTCCGGCGAGATGGGATCGTTCCACGAGCCATCGGGCTGCTGTTTTCCAATCAGCTCGTCGCGGATGCCGGCGTAGTATCGTTGCCAGAGTTGTCCCCCCCGCTGCCACATCGCCTGGGCGCAGTAGTAATGACCATAGAAATAGTACGGTTCCTGTCTGATGACACCCGGCTGCGGGATGAAACGAGACAAATACTCGATACCCCGTTCGATCTCCGGCCCCTCGTAGATTCCGGCGCTATAAAGTGCCACGACACCGGCTGCCGATCTGGCAAAGGCACTCTCTCCGGGAATTAACATGTATCTGAAACCGCCGTCGGGATTCTGGCATTTCTTGACGTACTCGACACATCGGTCAATTGTTTCTTTGGGAACGTGGATTCCCGCATTGCGGGCTGCCCGCAGGGCCATAATCTGACAAATCGTCACAGAGATGTCGGCATCCAATCGCTGGGGCAAATAGCGCCATCCGCCTTCGTTGTTTTGGGTACTGACGATCAGCCGCACGGCCCGACTGAGCTTTTCTCTCAAATCATCCCGCGGACTTGAGCCATAACACTCCGCCAGAAATAGTGTAGCGAAACCATGCTCGTACATCGGCCCCCGGCTGGCCGAAGGAACGTACAAAATCAGGCCGTTTTCATGGCAATTCGATAAGACATAGTCCAGGACGCGATTGACTTCTTCACCAAATCTGCCCCGATTGGGCAAACTGCCTTCGCACATCAGAGCCATCCCCGCCAAGGCTGTCACGGCGATGTTGCCTCGATAGGCCCCCGACCCGAATGAACCATCGACGTGCTGCCGGGAAACCAAATATTGCAAACCCCGCTCAATGCTTGCCGCGGCCTCCGGGGTGACCAAACTTGCCTCTTCGCAGCGTGCGCTTCCTACTGACCCATAGAATCCGAGCATCCCAAGCATGATCAAACAGGTACCTGCGCCGACAATACCAGGTTTGCGGCGGTCCAGTTCCGAAGCACAGCGTGTGGGAAATCGCTCCGTCCTCTTCACGGCACTCCCCTTTCCGTTACGGAGATGACTCACGGGCTCGAGACAATTCTCGATAATACGATTCGATTAAGGCGCGATACTTGGGCACAATTGTTTCCGCTGCGTGCTGAAGGACCGCATTGCGTTCGCGCTCCGGGAGCTCTCCCCAAACTTTTTGCAGGACCTCGGTCAACTCCCCGCGTTGGGAAGCGCCACCCTGGGGTACAGGACGCCGCGAGTCAGCCTCCGTTTCTTGGCGAGGCTGCGCCTGGGACGTTTGAGAATTCTCTTCCTGCTGCCGGCGCTCATTTTGGGTTGTCCCTGCCGATGGTTGTGGTTGCGCGTTTTGCATTGCTTGGTTGAGTAGGGCATCAAACACACTAACAATCTTGCTCTGAATTTGTCGGGTCTGCTCGCCTGTATCTTTCCGAGCAAGGCGAACCTGCGATTCTTTCATCAACTCCAAGACCAGGATCAAGGGATCGTTATCCTCAGGTGTTGCCGCCAAACCGAGTTCTTTTTCCACTTGCGAAGTAATAGTCCGGGTCGAAGCGGCAGGGAATCGCATGTCTTGCCCAGAAGGACGTTGCGCCGCCTCATGGGTTTGCCCTAGACACACACTCGAAAGGAATATAAGGCCCAAAGTCAAACCAATCATTACCGGTGATCTTTGAAACCAAAGCACGTTCACGACCCCACTCACATTTGCGAGGTTTAGTCTAGAAATAACGTACGAAACTGACTGTACAACGTCCTCTTCATTAAGGCGTCAAAAGGTCTCTCACGGAGCCAGGTTGTCCGGGTTTTGGCAACGTCGGTTGACGCTCGGTACCCGGTAACGGCGTCTGCGACCGTTCCCTTGCCGGTTCCGGACTCCGGCTTTTCTCGCCCGACGCGCTTTCCAAAAGCTCCTCGCGGAGTTTCATCACTAAGCTCAGAACCATGGCTTGTTCATGGCTCAACCGCTCCGACTCTGCCTCAAGCACCGTTGGGTTCTCACCGGGTTGCGAGCGACGTTTTTCAAGACTTTCGGTCCGCTGGTTAATACCCGCCTGCAAGTCTCGCAAGAGTTTGATCTGTGGTGCAAGGAATACAAGACTGGGCGATTGGGGCGCCCGGTCGTCACCGGTATTGGGCGGGGTTCCCTGTTCGGCAGGTGACGGTGGTGCCTGAGTACTGTCCCCCTGGATCGCCCTTGCGATCAACTGCAAGTCGTTCACGGCCATTCGCTGGGCCTCCTGCGTTGGGATGCCGCATTCCAGGCCCAATAGGTGCTTCGCTGCCGTACGGGTTGCGTCCTCAGCCCGCGTCAAAATCGCGGCGATTACCGGCGCGTCCCGGATATCCGCCCCCAATTGGGCAACTCGTTGGCCCAGGGCGTCTTGGGTACGACCCAGCTCAAGAACAATGTTTTTCCAAGACTCTAATTCCTCTGGTGTTTGCGCTTTACGTTTTTCAATATCTAAAGATTGGGTCCTTCTCAGAAGATCTCGCTGTTGGCCCATTATCTCGTTGACGCGTTGCACAAAGTCATACCATCGATCATGAGCCTTCTTTTGCTCTTGTGTCATCCGTTCTTGTCCCATGGCCTCAAGCGCCTGTTGCATTAGTTCCTGAGCCAACGTTGCGTTCTGTTCTGCTCGCCCAACATCTTTCTGTTGAGCCGATGCTTGGGCAGCCTGCATACGCTCGATTGCTTTTTGCAACAACGGCCGAGCAACTTCTCTCAAGGGCGGCGCCATTTGACCCGCAAGCGCACGAGCCCGTTGCTCAATCTCGGCCTGCTCACGCATAAACATTAATAAGGCCTCTTCAAGCCCCGTTTGCCGTGATTCTGCAAACTTGCGGATAAGTTCTTCCTGGGCACGGACAAGACTCCTCAAGTCGTTTTCCCCTTCCGCAAGTTCCACTTCGCGTCGGTCACCACCCTGCCCTTTTCCGTCCAAAAGGTCGATCAATTCTCTTAAGATGTGTGCAGACCGCTCCTCAAGGGCTAACGCCTCGCTCAAGCGATTTTGTTCCACGGCAATCCCCGCTTGACGCATCAAGGCGGCCAATCCGTACTCATTGATACGATCCAAAACAAGTGCGATCAATTGTGATTCTCTGCCGAGGGAGTCTCCCTCCGGCTTTTCAATACTTTGCGGAAATATTGCTCCTTGCCCTGAAACCATTTGACTCGATTGAGCGGTTAGATCGTTCCGACGTTCGTCAATCGACCCACCATCCGGTTCAAATCCAGGTCGCGTGATGTTCTGTTTTTTTGTCTGTTCAAGAGCTCCCAGCGTTTGCGCAACCAGCTCTTCAAGCTTGGTTGCCAGAAGCGTTTGACGCCGTGCTATTCTTGTAAGGGCATCGTGTTGGTTGGGGCTGAGGTCCTGAAGAGGGCGTCCCAACGTCTGCTGGCCTAAATCTCGCGTCTGTCGGATCAGTTCCAATTGCTCGGCGAGAAACTTTTCCAATTCTCTCCGCAGGGTGTTGATCAGCCGGATGCCGCTCACATTGTGGAGTAGCGACTCCAATGCCTTTTCCCAGGCTGTCTGATGAAAGGAGAATTGATCGGCATTTTGTGCCACATCTGCCCATTCCTTCTCAATGCCGAGCGATTGCTCATCTCCCGAGAGACGCTCGACCAAGTTCCTGGCCCAATTAGCGATCAGTCCAAGTTGCGACTCCGCGGGAAGTCCGTGTTGCTTCCAACTCGTTTCCAAATCGGTGCGTAACCTTTTCAATCGTTCAACGCGGTCCTGAATTACCTCTTGATATTCCGCCGTAGCGGCGAGGTCTTGCAGCTCATGAAGAATTCCCAACCCAGGCTCGGCAATCCGCCGAAAGGCCTGTCGTTCCAGGGTATCGAGCGTGAGAAGCTGATTGGCTTCCGTTCGCGAAAGGCGTTTTTCCGTACGCAACTTTTCGGAAAGCCTATCCCAGTCATGGTGGACCTTCACAAAGGACTCGTAGAGCTCCGCAAGCTGTTGGAGGAGTTTTTCCTCTTCGGAAGCCAATCGTTCGTTCAACTCATCTGGAGAAACTACCCGAATCTCAAGCGGCTCGCTCTCCGACGCTTGCCCCTTGTAATCTTCCGCACTTCCTACAAGCCGAAATGTCAGTCCGACCTTTCGCGCCGATACAGGTAATTGAAACACGTATTCTTTGTCGATTGCATCAACATGTCTCTCAAGCTCCCCCATACGAAGCTGCGTTCGCGGAAAAGGAGTCCCCTGGTACAGGGGAACCGAGGATCCGAGAGAGTTACCGCTGCTGTCACGAGTGACGAGGGAGATTTGGCGAATGGCTAGATCATCTCGGGCACTGACGCGGAGCGGGAATCTGCCGTTGGGCGTCATCACGAGCAATCGTTGACCTGATTCAAGGACGACTGTGGGCGGAGCATCTTCATACACACGGACTTCCCAGCGGGGCTCATTGACCGAGAATGTCCCGTCTGCGGCCTCTAACCGGATTCGGTAGTACCCGCTCGTTTGCAGAATCCATCGTTCCTGTCCAGACTGACCGCCTTTTCCACCAGGCACGCGGAAAGAATGTTGATCGGGAAAGATATCGGCTTGAAAACTTCCTTGGGGTCCACAATCCACCACGACACGCTTCAAGGGCCGGTTTGCGCGACCCGACAGTTGCACTTCAGTCCCCGCCAATGCCCTAAGTGGCCCGTGGGCCTCTTCGGGCGGCCATCCCGTGTATTCAGGCGGTTTGAGCCAAACTTTCAACTCGGAGACCTGGGGAGGATCAACGACTTCCACTCGTCGCCACGGTTGGCTACGATCGTCACCTCCGGTGATCAGAAACTGGAAACCGCTTCGGACGTTCTCCTGGCGGAATACAAACTGATTCCGGACTCTTCTCATGAGTTGCGTGACCGCTCGATGGGGTTCACCATCAAGTGGCCGAATGGTGATTTTTACCTCATCCGGCAATTGTCCGCGTTCCTCTGTAACCTGAACAAAAAACGTATCACCGCGGGATAATCTTTCTGGGTAGTGAATGACAACCAAATGGGTCGCCTGAGGATAGGAAAGATCACTTAAAGGATTGACGAGGCGGATGAGCGCCGTTCCCGCGACCACAGGAAACGCCAGGATCAGAGAAAAGCCGACAATCAAAGCACCCGCAGCGAGATACCCCGGCCAAAGCCTTGGACCTCGTTCCAGTACTTCCCGCCAGGGTGGTACTCTCCAGTGCAATTCCGCTTCCTCAATCGCCAAGGAACGCAAGGCCGGTGAGCCCCATCTGAGATCGTCCGGCGGAAGGTCCACGAGGTCACACGCCGCGGCCAATGAGACGGGCGCATGACCATGGAACTTCTCCAGCCATCGCGCGAGGCCAACCCTGTCGATGGAGAGTGTGATGGCCGGTTTGATCATTCGGAAAAAACACCACAGGGCGGCCACCAGTAACGTCCCTGTCGCCAGAAAGCGGAGTCCCCGTTCTTGAAAACGCAAGATATAATCCAGTGCCCCGAGCGAAAACACCGCGGTAATAAGAACCAGAATAGCCGAGCTCCAAGCGCGCACGATAAGCCTCCGACGAAGTCGCCGTCGCAAGCTTTCAACGTGTCGCGCAAATTCCGGTGTCATCTCGACCTCGGGAAAAAGTGAAACCCCTCCTGTCGTTATTCTATAACAAGCCGTACCGCTTCCGCAGAAGCCATTCTAGGGAAAGCGTGAGAACCAGCAGCAGCAAGACAATGGGAGAGTTCCACAACGGACGTGGCGGTAACGTCTCGATCAAGGTTCCCTTGCCATGAGGCAAGTCATCTCGAAGGCGGTGGACCTCCGTAGGTAAGTAGAAACCGCCGCCTGAAAGTCGTCCCGCGGCTTCCATTTCCTTCCGCGCCATTTGTGTTGCTTCCCATTCTTGCAGGGGCGGGAGCACGGCAAAACCGGTTGCCGGGACGATATTCGAGGTCATTGGAACCCATGCGTAGTATTGGCCCGGGGCAAGGTTCTGAAGCGTTGTCTCAAACAAATCTCCCCGCAAAGGATGACGTTGCAAGGTCACTTCCCCCCGTGAGCGTCCCTCATATTCCAACCAGACGGCGATACTCCCATTTCGCAGAGGCAGTTCCGCAGGATTAGGGCATTCCAACAACAGGTGGACGGAATCTCCTGCTCGATATTCGGAGCGGTCGGTGACAAGGCGCGGTGTTTTTGCGGATTCCAGTTTTCCCCGTGCCATGAAGCGGACGGCCTCGACCCAGTAGTGACGATAGGCAGCCAGTCCCGCCCATCGGCGCCAGCGCCATGTTTCATCTGTGGCATGGAATAGGACCCTGCCGGCGCCGACGTATTGAAAGACCACGACCGGCTCCCCGCGGCCTTCCTGCTGGTTTTCCTCACGAGACTCGACCAAAACCCGTGCCCCCGGTTTGAGGTCGATCACCGACTGAAACCAATAGATCGGCGGTAATGAATGCCATATCCGCTCGGTCTCGGTAGGTGAGCTTCCGAAGGCCAGCCAAGGCATCATTAGGCCATCCCGCGTGACGGTCAGCTTTCGCGCTACCGTCTTTGGCTGACCGATGTTCGCTGGAGACACCTTCACAGCACAAGGCAAGACCTTGCCAAGCGGTGACTGAGTGAACTCGTGGGGCATCGCGTGGGGCCCACCGATCACAATGAGCCCACCCGGTGGGTCCTTCTCCTCCACGAAGGCCGCCAGGGTCTCCAGGATGCTTGGTGAAAGTCGATTCGGGGCCACGTCTCCCAAGATGATCACATCGTAGGTCCACAACTCCTCGCGGGAGGTTGGAACGGCCAGTATTGCCCCTTTGACTTCCTCGACGTATTCCGGATCGGCCCCCAAGAGAATGGTCGTCAAATCAAAACCCGACTCGCGGATCAGGGCATTTCGCAGGAATCGATATTCAAATCGCGGCACCTCGTCAATCATGAGGATACGGATAGTCTCTTTCTTTACCAGGATTCTTCTGCTCATCGCGTTATTTCGCACATCAATTTCGTCTTGGATCGGCAAACACTCCAAACGTAATTCGATTTCACCGGCTTGTTCGGCCTTGAAGATCATGGTGAAGACGTTTGTCTCTCCCGAAATAGGGACCCTTTCCTCTGCCAGGACTTTCTGATGTGTCATATCGGTGAGACGAACCCTCGCCTCTTTCGTCACCGTGTTTTTTGCGACCAACTGTGCCTGAAGGGCAACCTGATCGCCCCAAAACACGGTATCTTCCATGACCCAGCTCTGTACACTCAGGTCTGGGGAGCCTTTCTCCGCTCCGAAGCCCACAAAGTAGAGAGGAACAAGCTCTTGACTCGCCCGTTTTGCCGCATCCTCAAGGCCCGGGCCTTCATTGACCACGCCGTCGGAAAGAATGACCACGCCGACCGGCGGTTGCCCGCGGAGGTGATCCATCACTTGAAGAATTGTCCTACCGAGGGGAGTCGTGACCCGTTCCGGCCGCCTCGCGCGTAAGGTGCCTGCAAGGTCGGCCACCGGCCCTTTGAGTTCGGTCTGCCCGTCGAGCAGATAAACCTTGAGGCGGTATTCGTCCGCCAATTCTTCGAGTAGGGATGTGGGTCCACCGCAGAGCACGTCAATGGCCTGATCCCAGCGTTCCCGATCAAGAGTATTCCCAGAATCGACCGTTACCCCTCCCCGTTGCGGTCGCCGATCCACGTCCTTAATTCGCATGCTTAACGAGTCGTCCAGAATCACCGCTAGGACCGGCATGCCCAGTTGTTCTGTCACTAAGATCCATTGTCCAAGCATAAGGAAGACGACGGCACACGAGAGACATCTCAAAGCAAGTAGGAGGTGACGCTGTTTCCAGCTCAAGTCGCCCCGCGTTTTCTTGTAGAAGCGATGAATCAGGAAAAGGACGAGAAGGATGATAACGATGGTTATCCAAACGGGCCATGGCCAATCACCGGCGACCCGCACGGACTGGCTTGTCCCGTCGGTGAAACGATGTGGCATCAAAGCGTGACCTAAGCGGTTGATCCAGTCAAACATTGAAAATCATCACGCATGACATCTTGCGAAATCCCGTCACATCAAACTCCTAAAGCTGCGCTCACGTCCCCGGTGTATGACGACCCCAATACAGTTCTCCCAAGAGCACAACGATGACCAGGCAAAGAAGCCATCGGGAAAGAGGTGATGCCTTCGCGGCGGAACTGACATTCGTAGGCGTCGTGCTGAGCGATTCCACCTCCGAGATGCACTTCACTTGGGGCAGCACCCCTTCAACAAAACCAACAAAGTTCCATGGTCGGATATCGGATTCGGCAACCGGCGGATTCGCCACGAAGACGGCCGTTTGTGAGCCTCCTGACGTCAAACGAGTCTCGGCGCGATAGATACCGCTGGCTTCGGTTTCGGCGTACGACCATCGTAGGTATTGGCCGGCTAATTGCAGGCCCTCCTCCAGTCGTTCTCCCCAGGGTGTTTCGAGATACACTGTCTGCATATCGATCTGCCAACTCCTGGGAAAGACCTGGCCTATGCGTTCGCCTGTAACCACAGTTTGCGCGGCCGTGCGCCCACTCGTGGCGTAGTTTTGAATCTCCAGGATCAATGGGACATACGAGGTCCATAGCGGCAAGGACGTCCAGGTTAAATCCGCCGATGTCGTCACCACCACCACGCGGCCAATTCCCACCGATCTGGTGACAATAAGGGGGGCACCATTGGTCAGTCGAAGCGCAACCTCAATATCTTCTTCTCGAGACAACTCAAGTGGCACATAGGTACGCACCGGAACCATCAAAAGCGACGGTGCCCATCGCCCTTGGAACACTTGCACGATCGGATGGCGAAATTCGAGGGGATCAATCCCACCCTCTTCGACTGATGCCGGTTCCCCAAACTGTCCCGGCAACAGATTGACGCCTCCGAAGGCCGATTTTCCTAGGCTTTCATGGTACGCCTGAACGTTGACCCGCGGCCCCAGAAAGATGATAAGTCCCCCACCCGATTCCACAAATTCACGGATCGCTTGGGCCTCGCCCAATGTCAGCCGGGAAACATCACAAAGAAAGACCGACTGATACTGGCCCAGGCGGGCCTCCGCAAGTCTCCCCTCCGGGATAACGTCGATCCGTTGCGACACACGTCCACCTGCCGCCGCTTGGGTGCCAAGGGCCACTCGCAGGTAACCGGTGGCCCCTTGAAACGGCAAGGGAGACGGTCGTCCATCAACGCACAGAACCGACCGCTCCTGTTTCACGCTGATGACGACACGACGCTGATCATCCGCAGGAAGCGGGTCCGCCGGCAGTTGGGCTATGACCACGTGATCACCCGGAGTGTCAAACTGATAGGTCCAACTGAAATAGGCCTGGGTCGCACTGCTCCAGTTCAAGACCTGATCGGCGATCTTTTTCCCGTCGATTAACCATTCAAGCCGCTTGGGACGTGTCTCGGGCGGCCCATAATGCGTCACAATACCACTGAATGCGGTCTCCTGGCCAACAATCACGTTAGCGGGATATGCTTTCAACTCGGTAAGCGCCGTGTTGGAAGGTTTCTTGACCTCTAACAAGAGGATGAAGAACTCGGCAAGATCGGCCAGCTGAAGCTTCCCCTCACTCCGGCCACCATCTGTGGCTTTTCCTGGTTCTGAAGGACTG
>FWWL01011020.1_pt1 | contig 10115 bp, 11 predicted proteins | sample 2228331 | NCBI WGS metagenome assembly FWWL01 (sample SAMEA103939775, study PRJEB20133) | metagenome
TGGGAAGCATCCCCAATTCCATGATGAGAAAATAAGATAGGTTCACCTTTGGCAAATCAAAATGCATGGGTAAAGGTTATGTTTGAAGTTACATTTGATAGTGTTCCCATAGTTATTGTAACACCTGTAAAGAATAGTTCTACATCGACTCACTTTTTTGTTGAAATAAGAAATATCACCCCGGAGGGTTTTGAATTCAGGGCTATCAATTATGATGGGAGCGGACATGCTTTGACTGCAGATTCAGTCAACTGGTTGAGCTTCGTTTCTTAGTTCTTTTTCGAGTTCATAATCTGGAGGTATGATATTTCTCTTCTTCATTATCTCGAGTATCAGTTCTGTCCTTTTTTGCACGAATCCTGATTCACTGAATGGGCTATATCTCAGAGGATTCGGAAGTATGGCTGCGAGTCTTGCAGACTCCTCAGGTGTGAGGTAAAGGGCTGGTTTACCAAAATAGTGTAATGATGCCATTTCTGCACCGAATATGCCATGCCCCCATTCAACGACATTGAGATAAAGTTCGAGGATTCTCTTCTTTGTGAGTGCTTTTTCGAGTCTCCATGCAATTATTGCTTCTCTGATCTTTCTAAGGATGGTCTTTTCTGGTGTGAGAAAGAGGTTTTTTGCCAGTTGCTGTGTGATTGTGCTTCCACCTGCTACGAATCTCCTTTTTATGATATCCTTTTTGATAGCCTCGATCGTGGCATCTATATCTATTCCCTCATGCATGAAGAATCTATCATCCTCTGCAATCAGGACAGCCTTTATGAGGTATGGAGATATCTCATTGAGACTCACATATCTTTTATGTATCCTGTAACCTTTTTTACTGTTTGCCAGTCTGTATTTCATCATCGATGTGAATTCAGGATTTTTGTACCTGAGGTATGATACAGATGGAATGGTAAGGAGATACCCTGCCATGAGAATGAGTATCGCAAGAAAAGATATAATAAATATCCTTTTTAGATTCTTTTTCACAGGAAATAATTTTATTATACTTGAATACCTCTCATCCAGTCATTTAATATAACTTATGAATATTCCCAGGGTAATGTCCACACAGCATCCTGATAATGTGAATCTGCCGTTTTTTGCAGAGACTCCTGATATGTCTGGTGATGATGAGATACAGGAGGCATATTATGCTTTTTCTCATCTTGCATGTGATGAACAGATGTGGGATTGTGAAGGCAAGGAGATAGATGACTTCGTTGTGAGAAAACTCCTCACAAGATACGGACATTTTTTCAAGAATAAAAGACTGGGAAGGGATGTTTTTCTTACGCTGAGACTTCCTAATCCATCCATAGAGAAGGAGGAGGCAAAGGTTCTTGTCGAGACACTTGAGAGCATACCCCGTTCCATGGATGCAGCAAAGGTCTTTTATCTTGATCCTGTGCCACCGATCTTTGAGGTGATCCTTCCAATGACCACATCCCATGAGGAGTTGAACAGGATTTATTATTATTACAGAAGATTCATCGTTGGTAAACAGAATGAGAGGATATACGATGGTGATATAACTGTCTCTGAATGGATAGGTGAGTTTCTGCCAGAGAGTATTCAGGTTATCCCTTTATTTGAGGATATGGAGCATATGCTCGATGCCCATAACATTATAAAGAGGTATCTTGAGGATAAGGAGATATCATACATGAGGGTATTTCTTGCAAGGTCTGACCCTGCGATGAATTATGGAATGATCTCTGCGATACTCTGTAATAAGATAGCACTCCAGAGGTTAAGGAGATTCTCTGAGGCATCAGGGATAAAGATATATCCTGTTCTTGGAGCTGGTTCACCTCCAATGAGGGGGAATCTCACTCCATATACAGTGGACGATGTAATAGCAGAATATCCTGAGGTCCATACATTCACTGTGCAGTCAGCATTCAAGTATGATAATCCTGTTGTTGATGTGGTGTCTGCTATAAAGAGACTCAAGGAGTTTGAGAGAAGACCATTCAGGGATATCGATGAGGGGAGATGTCTTGATATTATTGAGAGGGCTAAATCGGGTTATCAGATGGAACTCGAACCCCTTGCGCCATTGATAAATGATATATCAGTATATATCCCGAGAAGGCGGATGAGGAAGTTACATGTTGGGCTTTTTGGTTATTCAAGGAGCATGGGCAAGATAAGGCTTCCAAGGGTTATAGGTTTCTGTGCCTCGTGTTACTCCTTAGGGCTTCCTCCTGAGATGCTCGGTTTCAGTTTATTGAGTGATGATGATATATCATTTTTAAGGGATGTTTATTTAAATATCGATTCTGATCTCAAAAGAGCGATGAGGTACTTTAACCCAGACTCTCTTAACCTGGTGCCTGATTTTGTGAGGAATTCTCTGAAGAGGGTCCTTGATACATTTAATTATGAACCTGATCCTGAGCATCTCGATGTAACATCAAGGATTATTAATGCATTCAGGGCATCTGATTACAGGGCAATGGGTGAAATGATAGTTGAAGCGGGCCACATAAGGAGGTTTCTTGGCTAGTGGAAGACTATCTCTTTTTATCTCCACACTTTTTTATATCGGATACATTCCAGTGGCGCCAGGTACGGTCGGGACTCTTGTAGCATTTTTATTATATGGTCTTTTAAAACCATCCTTTCATGTACAGGTTATTCTTATACCATTTACCTATCTCGTGGGTGTATTTACTGCTCAAAAGACAGAGACCATTCTTCAGGAATCGGACTCTCCAAGGATTGTAATTGATGAATTTCTTGGTTATATGGTATCTGTATTTATGTTAGATATGACATGGAGAAACCTTGTTGTGGCATTTATACTCTTCAGGATATTCGATATCCTCAAACCATTTCCGATAAAATATATTGAGAAGAGATTGAGGGGAGGTTACGCGATAATGACAGATGATATTATCGCAGGAATATACACGGGTATATTCATGAGGTTGTTGGTGATACTGTGAGGTTATTCATTGCCATAGATATAAACGAGGATATTAAAAAAAGAATAGATGAGATGGTGGAAAGATTAAGACCATTCGCCAGGGATGCAAAATGGGTGAGGTCTCAGAATCTCCATATAACTCTGAAGTTTCTTGGTGAGGTGAAGGATGGAGTACGAGTGGAGAGGATCAAGAGACTTCTCGAGAATATTGCAGGAAAGACCATGCCTTTTTCTCTTCATTTATCAGGTACGGGATTCTTTCCTGATGAGAGAAGGCCCAGGGTATTCTGGATAGGAATCAAAGAGAGTGATGAATTATTGAGACTCTTTATGGAGGTTGATAATGGACTCTCTTCAATGGGTTTTCTTCCCGAGAAAAGAGGATTTTCAGGACATGTAACCATTGCAAGGTTCAGGGATTACCGTGATGCAGATGGACTCATGAAGGTTATCCCTACCTATAAGGATATTGATTTTGGTAGTATAGAAGTAAGGGAGATCGTTCTTATGGAGAGCATATTGAATCCACAGGGTGCAATATATAAGAGAATTGGAAACTTTTTATTCACTGAAAGGAGGAAAGATGAATAAGGATAAATTGAAGTCCCTGGAGACTGCCATATCCCAGATCGAGAAGGCATATGGTAAGGGAACCATAATGAGGCTCGGTGCTGATGAGATTGTTGAAGCCATTCCTGTGATACCAACAGGTTCACTTTCACTCGATATAGCTACAGGTGTCGGTGGTTATCCACGAGGAAGGGTGATAGAGATATTCGGACCTGAATCTTCTGGAAAGACTACACTTGCATTGAGTGCCATAGCAGAGGCACAGAAACTTGGTGGTATAGCAGCATTTATAGATGCAGAGCATGCCCTCGATGTGAATTATGCAAGGAGACTGGGGGTGAAGATAGAAGATCTTCTCATCTCTCAGCCCGATACAGGTGAGCAGGCATTGGAGATTGCAGAGACCCTTGTAAGGAGCGGTGCTATTGATATTATCGTGATAGATTCTGTTGCTGCCCTTGTACCCAAGGCAGAGATAGAGGGGGAGATGGGAGATTCCCTTCCTGGTTTACAGGCAAGGTTGATGAGTCAGGCATTGAGGAAACTCACATCAGCGATCTCGAGGTCTCAGACCACAGTTATATTCATAAATCAGATAAGGATGAAGATAGGAGTTATGTTTGGTAATCCTGAAACCACAACAGGTGGAACAGCCCTTAAGTTTTATTCCACGATGAGACTCGATATAAGGAGGGTTGAGAATCTCAAGGAATCCTCAGATACAGTTGGTGGCAGGGTGAAGGTTAAGATCGTGAAGAATAAGGTGGCACCTCCATTCAAACAGGCAGAATTCGATATATATTTCAATGAAGGTATCTCAAGAGAGGGTGAGATACTTGACCTCGGAGTGGAGAGGGGAATAATAGAGAAGTCAGGTTCGTGGTACAGTTATAACAATCAGAGGATAGGCCAGGGCAGGGAGTCTGTAAGGGATTATTTCAAAAATAATCCAAAGGTTAGAGAGGAGATAGAGAAGAAGATCCTTGAATCCCTTAATCTGAATTTCAGGAGGAGTTAGGGTATGGATATAAATGAACTCCTCAGAAAGACATATACCATGGGTGCATCAGACCTTCATCTGAAGGTTGGCTCTCCTCCAATAGTGAGATTACATGGTGAACTTATACCCCTCGACACAGGTGAGAAGGTGACCCTTGAAGAGGCTTTAAAGATCGCATTCTCTATAATGAGCCCTTCCCAGAGAGAGGAATTCAAGAGAGAGAATGAACTCGATTTTGCTTACAGTGTCCCTGGTCTTGGAAGATTCAGGTGCAATGCCTTTTTCCAGAGAGGCGCTGTTGGAATGGTATTCAGGGTTATTCCATTGAAGATACCGACATTTGAGGAGTTGAATCTTCCTGATGTACTCAAGAAGATTGCTATGGAGCAGAGGGGTCTTGTGCTTGTTACAGGAACAACAGGTAGTGGTAAGTCCACGACACTCGCTGCGATGATAGATTATATAAATTCAAACAGGGCTGTTAATATAGTCACGATAGAGGATCCAATAGAGTTTCTTCATCGTGATAAAAGAAGTATAATCAGTCAGAGGGAGGTCGGAAGTGATACCAGGTCATTCGTAAAGGCTCTGAGATCTGCCCTCAGGCAGGATCCTGATGTGATACTCGTTGGTGAGATGAGGGATTTTGAGACCATACAGACCGCCCTTGTGGCAGCAGAGACAGGACACCTTGTTTTGAGCACCCTCCATACAGTCGATGCTGCGGAGACTGTAAATAGAATAATCTCTGTTTTTCCACCTAACCAGCAGAAACAGATAAGACTGCAACTCGCATCAGTTATAAAAGGTATTATCTCCCAGAGACTTCTTCCAAAGGCTGATGGCAATGGCAGGGTTCCTGCAGTTGAGGTTATGCTCGGTACACTCACGATAAAGGAGTGTATTGTTGATCCTGATAAGACGAGACTGATACCTGATGTGATAGCACAGGGTAAGGTTCTGTACGGGATGCAGACATTTGATCAGTCACTTTTTGATCTTTACAAGGCGGGCCTTGTCACCTACGAGGAGGCACTTAAGTGGGCGTCGAATCCAGATGATTTTACCTTGAAGGTAAAGGGTATTCAGACCACTCAGGAGGTTGCCCTTGAAGGTGGTAAAAAAGAGAATTTCAGGATCGAGAGATTCTCGAAATAGTCTATCAGAGGCAGAAGATTACAGTTACAGACTCCTCACTTACAGGGCAAGGAGTGAAGGAGAGTTGAGGGAGAGGCTTTTAAGAAAGGGATTCAGTCTGGATGTCACTGAGAGGGTGATAGGTGATCTTAAAGAAAAGGGATTGATTGATGATTATGAAACAGCGAGGTCATTTATTCGCACAGCCATGGCAAGGAACCTTGGTTTGAAGGGTATAAAGGAATATCTCATTAAGAGGAGAATACCCGAGGAGATTATTGATGAGATCATCGATACAGTGGATGAGAGTGAATCTGCAGAGATTCTTACAAGAAAGTATCTGAGGAGGAAGCGTATGAAGAGACCCGATATCATGACCATAAATAGTTTAAGAAACTATCTTTTTAGAAGGGGATATGGAGATGATACAATAATGAATATTATCAAGAATCTTGATACCATTATGGAGGAGACATGAAGAGACTGATTTATTTATTTATTATTTTATCTCTCACAGGATGTGCGAGTTCTATAAGATTCTCACCCGGTGAGATAAGGTCATTTTCTGAGGATATCCAGAGACATATCGAGAAGGGTGAGGTGGTTACTGGTATGACATACATACAGGTGAGATATGCATGGGGAGCACCACAGAGTGTGAATGTCCTCGAACCGGTGAATGGAAAGTACAGGGAAGAATGGATATATTCATCAACAGGGATCCTCAAAACAAGGCTCATATTTGTTGATGGTGTACTCATGTCAATAATAACGACCGAACCCGGTATAGTGACAAGATGAAGGGTAGTGAAATAAGAAGAGAGTTCCTTGAATACTTCAGAAAAAGAGAACATACCATAGTGAAGAGTTCTTCCCTCATACCTGTAAGGGATCCTTCTCTTCTCTTTACCAATGCAGGTATGGTTCAGTTTAAATCGATATTTCTGGGTCTCGAGTCAAGACCCTATAAGAGGGCTGTATCATGTCAAAAATGCATGAGGGCAGGTGGAAAGCACAGTGACCTTGAATCAGTGGGACACACAGCGAGACACCATACATTCTTTGAGATGCTCGGTAACTTCTCCTTTGGAGATTATTTCAAGAGAGAGGCGATCAGGTTTGCATGGGAATTCCTTACGGATGTTCTTAAACTTCCACGGGAAAGATTGTGGGTTTCTGTATATGAAGAGGATGATGAGGCTGAAAGATTATGGATGGAGGAGTCAGGTATACCTTCCACAAAGATAGTGAGACTCGGTGCAAAGGATAACTTCTGGCAGATGGGAGATACAGGACCATGCGGACCATGTTCGGAGATAATAATAGATCAGGGTGAGGAGCTTGGATGCGAAAAGCCTGATTGTTCTCCTGGATGTGATTGTGATAGATTCCTTGAACTCTGGAATCTCGTCTTCATGCAGTATAACAGAGAATCTGATGGAAGACTCACATCGCTTCCACATCCGAGTATAGACACAGGAATGGGACTCGAGAGAATTACTGCTGTAATCCAGGGTAAGAAGAATAACTTTGATTCAGATATATTCGAGAATATCATAAGGGGTATCTCATCGATAACAGGCATAGAATACCATTCATCTCCTGAGAAGGATATATCCATAAGGGTTATCTCTGATCACATAAGGGCTATTGTTTTTTTGATGTCAGAGGGGCTCATGCCATCCAATGAGGGGAGAGGGTATGTGTTGAGAAGGATAATAAGGAGGGCATCAAGGCATGCCATGCTTCTTGGAGTGGAGAAGCCAGTATTGTCAGAGCTTGTTGATATCATAGTTGATGATTTCAAGGATATCTATCCTGAAGTGAAGGATGATCCCGTGAGGGTGAAGAAATTCCTCAGACTCGAGGAGGAGAGATTTATAAAGACCCTTGAACAGGGAACAAAGATACTTGATAGTGTTATATCGAGACTCAGGGAATCAGGAGCGAAAACCATACCGGGTGAGGAGATATTCAGACTCTACGATACATATGGTTTTCCTCTGGACCTCGCAAGGGATATAGCCATGGATGCAGGTATGATTATAGATGAAGATGGATTCCTTAAGGAGATGGAGCTTCAGCGCCAGATGGGTAGGCGCTCGTGGAGAGGTGAAGAAGAGAGGATACCAGATTTATACAGGGATATTATTAAAAATATCGGAGAGATTGTCTTTACTGGTTACGAGAGGATGGATGACAGAGGAAGGGTTCTGGCGATAATAAAGAATGATGAGCTCGATAATGTCCTCAAAGAGGGTGAAGAGGGCATCGTTATATTCGACAGGACACCATTTTATGGTGAATCAGGCGGTCAGGTTGGTGATAGAGGAGTAGTAACAGGTGCTGGGCTCAGGGGAATAGTTAAGGATACAAAAAGACCTCTTCCTCAATTGATACTCCATTATATAAAGATGGATGAAGGGGTTCTGAGAATAGGAGATGAGGTTGAACTCTGTGTTGATGAGGATAAAAGGAGAGCGACGATGCGTAACCACACAGCAACACATCTATTACATTCCGCATTGAGGAATGTTCTTGGGGATCATGTGCGACAGGCAGGTTCACTCGTGGAGCCTGAAAGATTGAGATTTGATTTTACCCATCCATATGCTCTTGATGATGATGAGAAGAAAGAGATCGAATTGATGATAAATAACTGGATAGTATCGAATAAAAGGGTCATAAAGAAAGAAACCTCTCTTGATGAGGCGCTAAAAGAGGGTGCAATCGCACTCTTTGACGAAAAATACGGAGAGAAGGTGAGGGTAGTGAGTATTGATGGGATAAGCAAGGAACTCTGTGGCGGTACCCATGTGGACTTTACAGGTGATATAGGTATGTTTGTGATGATCTCTGAAGAGAGTGTGGCATCAGGTATAAGGCGGATAGAGGCACTAACAGGTATTAATACCCTTCATTACCTTAGAGGATTATATGAAGAGATTCTATCGATTAAGAGACTTTTGAATACTGATAAGCCATATGAGAGATTACAGAAGATCCTTGAAGAGCAGAAAAATATGCAGAAGGAGATCGAGACCTTAAGAACTCGGAACCTCTCTATAGAGGCGTCGAAGGCACTCGAGAAGGTGAAGGAACTTAATGGTATAAAGGTTCTCTCTCTGAGACTTGATGGTTTGAAGGAAAAGGACCTGAGGATACTTGGCGATAACATAAAGGAGAGGATAAAATCAGGTATTATAGTCCTTGCATCGGTGAATAATGGACAGGCAAGTCTCCTCACCATGGTGACAAGGGACCTCACAGGAAGACTCAGTGCAGGAGATATACTCAGGGAGATATCTAAGATTGCAGGTGGCAGGGGTGGTGGAAAGCCTGATATCGCGATGGGTGGCACAAAGGACATATCAAGGATTGACACTGCCCTCGAATCGGTGTATAAGATAATTAAGAACAAGATTTCGTAAAGGAGGAGGTTATTATGTCAATGTTTGATATCCTGAGAAAGGCATTACTTGCAGGAATAGGTGCACAGGAGAAGGTAAAGGAACTCGTGGATGAACTTATCAAAAAAGGAGAGTTGAGCGAATCCGAAGGTGCAAAGCTTGTAAAGGAGTGGACAGAGAAGGCAGAGAAATCCACTGATACAATAGCAAAGACAGTTTCAGAGACTGTAAGGTCCACCATAGAAAGACTGAGACTCCCATCAAAGGAAGAGATAGAAAAGATTAACGAAAAGATAGATGACATACTCAGAAGACTCGAAAGACTCGAAAAGAGGGAAGAATAAGGCTCTGAATGCCCATTACAGCCCTCAGGTTAAGAAGGACATACAGGAATCTGAAAAGACTCAGACACATCCTTGCTGTATTTATAAAGTACGGTTTTTATCAGGTCATTGAGCAGTTAAATCTTCATAAGTACCTTCCTCTGAGAAAGAGACTTTTTGAAAGATTACCTCATCTTGAGAAATCACTGCCTGAAAGACTGAGATATGCCTTTGAGGAACTGGGTCCATCATTTATAAAATTAGCCCAGATCCTTTCTTCAAGGCCTGACCTCATAACGAAGGTCTTTGCAGATGAATTCAAGAAACTGCAGGATGAGGTTCCACCTTTTCCATTTTCAGAGGTTGAGAGGATCCTCCATGAAGAGTATAAAAGACCATTGAAGGAGATATTTAAGGAATTCGATGAAAAGCCCCTTGCAGCAGCATCCATTGCCCAGGTTCATGGTGCCATCCTCAGGGGAGGTGAGCGAGTGGTTGTAAAGATACAGAGACCGAATATTAAGGAGATAATAGATACTGATATAGATATCCTTTCGGTTATAGCGGTTCTTATGGAGAGGTATCTTCCCGAGGCAGAGTTCTTTAATCCGAGGGGGATAGTTGATGAATTTTCAAAAACTATAAAAAAGGAATTAAATTTCAGAGAAGAACTCAAAAATCTTATGAAGTTCAGGAAGAACTTTGAGAAGAATGAGAGGATCTATTTTCCTGTACCATATCCCCCT
>FWWL01009763.1_pt1 | contig 10112 bp, 9 predicted proteins | sample 2228331 | NCBI WGS metagenome assembly FWWL01 (sample SAMEA103939775, study PRJEB20133) | metagenome
AGGTTGCTGGTAGGGCCAAAAATCTCGTCGCCATAGCGCTGTGCCAGCAAGGCCAGCGCTTCGCCGAGACCGCGTACCAGTTGGTGTTCAAACACAATCGCGATATGACAGGGCGCGAGCAACGATGCCAGCCGGGGCCGACCAGGGCCGTGACGGAGCAGCATCGTCCCGCTTTCGGCAATCGCCAGCTCGACCCCGGAAAGACAGACCGGTACCGGCTCCAGCTCTTGCAGGCGCGACTGCCGAACGTCGCCACGGATGTTCGTGACGGCGGGTACCACACCACGAGCGCTCAGTAATGCTGATAAACCGGGTAGACCGATCTGGTTGATGTCCCAGCCGATCACCTGACTGGCCTGATTCTCTTCCAGTAACCGCTCGATGATGTCCAGCGCATCTTCAGCGGTAGCGACCCGGTAGGCTTTCCCCTCAAGCCTGGTCAGCTCAATGACAAATTGTTCGGCCAGATCGCCTTGTGGCGGCAGAACGAACGGTGGCGGTTCATGCGGTGCACGGGTGGCTTCGGCCAGAAGCTGTGGCCGGTTCGCGTGCAAACTGGTGCGAATATTGGCAAGAATCTGATCTCGGCTCATGCCTGTGCTCCAATCGGGCGTTCGTAAAACAGCGACAGCGGATCATCGGTGTACGGGCCAAAAGGGCCAATCCGGTAAAAACCGGCCTTTTCGTAACACCGGATGGCCGCATCTTGCAAAATACCGGTCTCCAGCCGGAGCAGGCGGCACTGGCGTTCCGCTGCAAAGCTGATTAGATGATTGATCAACCGACCGGCCAGCCCCATCCCCCGAAAAGCCGGTCGCACATACATCCGTTTCAGTTCGCCGTAGTCCGGGTAGAACTGAATCCCCCCACACCCGGCGGCTTCACCGTTAACCCGCACGACGAAAAAGGCAACACCTGCGGCGATCAACTGCTCAACGCTATACCCGTGCTGGCTTTCTGGTGGGTAGAGCGGTTCCAGCTCCGCTTCCAGTTCACCGATCAGAGCCAGGGCATCACTGCTATCAGGTCGTTCGGCCTGGATGGTGATCTCCATACGCATATCAGGCTTGTTCCTCATTCCGGCGCTGCTTCTGGCGTTCGGCCCACAATTCACGAAACGTTTTCGGTGGTGGTGCAGGAAAATCGCGTTGCTGCGTCCACAAATGCAAGGGTGGTGGCAAGCGACGAAAACGACCTTTCCGCGCCAGAATCCGGCTAAAGAAACGCGCCGCCTTGCCACTGGCGCGATACAGCGCCGGATGGGTCATCGTCAGGGTATAGCCACTAATCGCCGCTTTTTCAATCGGATTCGCCTTCCCCGCCTTCACGGCATCGGCCCGGTGGCGTAACAGCATATCGGGGATAGCGATCCGCACCGGACAAACCTCCTGGCACGCCCCGCAGAGCGAGCTGGCCTGCGGCAACAGATAGGCGTCGGGAAGATCGGGTTGCAGCAGGGGCGTAAGAATCGCCCCAATCGGGCCAGAATAGACCCCACCGTAGGCGTGACCGCCAATCGCCTGATAGACCGGGCAGGCGTTCAGGCAGGCACCACAGCGGATACAGAGCAGCGACTCGGCGTAATGACCACCCAAAATCCGCGAGCGGCCATTGTCGAGCAAGACCAGGTGAAACTCTTCAGGGCCGTCCTCTTCACCGGGGCGGGCCGGGCCGCTGATCAGACTGGTATAGACACTCAACTTCTGGCCGGTTGCCGAGCGCGCCAGTACCTGCAACATCACCCCCAGATCGGCGAGACGGGCAACAATGCGCTCAATACCCATAATCGCCACGTGAATCCGGGGCACCGTCGTCGAGAGACGCGCATTCCCCTCGTTCTCGACAATCACAATCGCACCGCTATCAGCCACACCAAAATTGACCCCACTGATCCCCATATCGGCCTGCAAAAAGCGTTGGCGCAACGCCTGACGGGCCGTGCGGATCATCGGCGGTACTTCGGTCGTCGGCTGCATACCGAGATGCTGCGCAAACAGCTCACTGACCTGCTCGCGCGTCTTGTGAATAGCAGGGGCAATAATATGCGACGGCGTCTCACCGGCCAGTTGAATAATATACTCACCCAGATCGGTCTCGACGACCTCAAAACCGGCGTGCTCCAGCGCCTCGTTGAGATGAATCTCTTCCGAGGCCATTGATTTCGACTTCACAATACTCTTCACGCCACGCGCACGCGCCAGATCGATGATATAGCGGCGAGCCTCTTCACCATCGGCGGCCCAGCACACATGCCCGCCTCGCGCTTCAACATTCGCCGCCAGTTGCGGCAGCAATTCATCGAGATGGGCCAACGCATGCGCCCGAATCGCCCGCGCCTGATCGCGCAGCCGGTCGGCATCACTCAACGCACCAATCGCGCCGGCGCGATTACCGACAAAGCGCGTCGTCGCCCGCGTCAACGCCGTCTGCAACGACTCATCGTGCAGGGCATGATCAACGCGATCATAGAAAGCAATCGTCTGCGCCATACTGTCTTCTTTCAGGCACACCAGCGATGAGCGACGGTCAGGCAATACCCTGACACACCGTCATCCCTGACGTGCATCAATCATATTCGCCAGAACCTCCGCCAGATGGCGGGCACGGGTCGCACTTTGTCGCCGGGAAAGCCCACCCGCAATCTGCGTCATACACGATACATCGCCGGTCACGAGCACATCGGCGTGAGTTGACTCAATCGCTGCCAGTTTGCGTTCGAGCATGGCCGTTGAAATGTTAGCCTGCTTCACCGCAAACAATCCACCAAACCCGCAACACTGATCACAACCGGGAAGCGGAACCACTTCGGCACCTTCCACCCGGCTCAGCAACGTCCGCGCCTGATTGCCCAGACCCAGAAAACGCAAGCCGTGGCAGGCGTCGTGGTACGTTAGCCGACCTTGAAAGCGGGCACCAACATCGGTCACACCCAGCACATCAACCAGATATTCGCTCAACTCATACGTGCGGTGAGCCAGTTCATCGGCAGCGGCAGCAAACGGTGTATGGGCAAACAATTCGTGGTAGAGATGACGGATCATCGCCGCACACGATCCCGACGGCAAGACCACATCGCCTTTACCACGCAAGACTTCAAGAGTGCGCCCGGCAACCGCATAGGCATCATCACGGAAACCGGCATTAAACGCCATCTGCCCACAGCACAGCAGGTCATCCGGTACGTCAACCGCTACCCCCTGCTGTTCCAGTAAACTGGCCGCAGCCAGTCCAACGGTTGGGTACAATTGATCAACGATACATGTGGCAAAAAACGTCACCCGACGGCGGCCGACAGTCACGGTCTCGTCTCCTCTGAGGCTGAAAGAGCATTGATACCGGTATTATAACCCAAGTTGCTACCTTTGTCACCACAGAGACACTGAGGACACAGAGTATGTGAATAACCCGGATCACTATCGTGAGACGTGACGTAGCACGCCAATGGGAACTGGCTGCTCCTCACATCGTTCATCCGATCACACCATCCGGTGTTGAGGGCAACGTCGTGCTGCTCATCATGGCAGTCAGCTTCTGTAGCCTGTTCACAGCATAGGTGGCAACTTGGGTTTTACTAGAAGTTATCTCCGTCATCACTGACAGAGTCTATGATCGTAACGAGCACCCACAGCATCGCCATGACCAGCAGGGTCAACGACGTGACACGCACCGGAACGTGTGCATGGCTGCCGCACTCCACACGCCGCGATACGCGCATAACGAGCGGGCAAAGCAACCTATCCAGCGCGTGATGATACCGCAGATAGTCGTTAGCCCTCATCTCATACCCACAACCGACAGCGTAACCGGTACAACACGCACCCAGATCGAGCACGGGATGTGCAGAGCATAGCTTCCGCACTCCAGATGTTGCGCATCACACAGCGTGGAAGTGGATATCTGACATTCATACCAGCCTCTGCAAGGGATAAGCCATCTCGGTATCAGTCGCAAGTCGCTTTCGCCGGGCTAGACACGTTGCGTATAATTGAAACTATGAATATGACACATTGGATTACAACCATCCGCGAACGACTGCAACGACCGGCACCGCCCCCTGAGACACGCCGGATCGGGCTGGCACTGAGTGGCGGCGGCGGCAAGGGGGCAGCGCACATCGGTGTCTTGCAGGTGATTCAGGAACTCGATATTCCGATTGACCTGATTGTCGGCACCTCAGCAGGAGGTGCGGTTGCCGTGCTTTACGCTGCGGGCTTTGATCTCGCTGCGATCCAGGACGTTTTTCGCCAGAGCGCACTGCGCCGGATTGCCACTCCCGATCCGACCGGTACCGGCATTATCGGCCAGCGGCGGCGGGAAGAGATGCTGTATCGTCTCCTCGGTGACCGCACCTTTGCCGATCTCAACCTGCCGTGCGCGGTCGTGGCAACCGATCTGGTCAGTGGCGAGACGGTTGTCCTTAATGAGGGGCCAGTTGTGCCGGCATTGCTGGCAACCACCGCACTCCCGGCGCTCTTCCCACCGGTGCCCTACGGTGACATGCTGCTGGCCGATGGCGGCATTCTCAACAATTTACCGGTTGATGTAGCGTATGATATGGGTGCCCAGCGGGTGATCGCGGTTGATTTGCGCGATACCCAGGCCGGATTCTCGCTCCAACCTGAAGAGAACGATAGCCTGCTGGCACGCTTTATGTTTGCGCCGAAGCAGTTTGCCGTTGCCCAGCGTGCGTTGAGTCTGCTAATGGCGGAAGCAACCGAGCTGCGTTTGCAGCAGTATCCGCCCGATGTGCTGATTCAGCCTGATGTTACGTCCATCCATACGCTCGATTTGAGCACTCCCGAAAAGGGGTACGCCATCGGGCTGGAAGCTGCACGTGAGCTGGCCGGTGAGTTGATCGATCTGCGGCTGTGGCGGAACGGTACGCAACTGGCGGTTCAACCGCAGCCACGCTGTGCCCGAAAGATCGAACGGAGGCGCCCGGTGATGATTGGCTCAAACCGATTACCGGCGCGTCCAGAGGCAGCAGGGACGGTGTAGGAGAAGGTAGAAGATAGGAAATAGGAAATAGAAAGAGGGTGAAGGGGGCGCTGGGGCGGCCCCTTCTTTCTGTGCTGGGAGGTGGTTATTGCACCACAGAGACACGGAGGGCGCGGAGGAGGAGATAGGAGATAGAAAATAGAAGATAGAAGGATAGAAGATAGGAGAGGAGAAAACAGGAAAAGAGGGTGAGGGGGCGCTAGGATAGCCCCCTCATTCTGGGCGAAAGTTCCTGTCTGAAACATCGACTTCACGGCTTGCATCACGCACAATTTCAGGGTACTATTTAATAGGGCAATATTGGACTATTCACCAATTTCCGTTGCGCTATGTCGGATACCGCCGGCCAACCAACTCTCTTATAGAGACAATTGACGGCGATGGAGACGCAAATAACCCCCGTGCAAGCCGGTCAACCACACACGTATAACAAGGAGCCTTTGTGAGTCGCCAACACACTATCCTGATCACGATGGGCGTGATGATGAGCCTGTTTATGGCTTCGATGGAGTCGACCGTTATCGCTACAGCCATGCCGGGCATTTTGCGCGATTTGGGTGACATTGAGAGTTTTAGCTGGGTGTTCGCTATTTATATGCTGACCAGCACAACCGCCGGCCCTATTTTCGGGCGTCTGTCAGACCTCTTCGGACGCAGGCCGGTCTATATGGTAGCAATCGCTATCTTTAGCCTGGGTTCACTCTGGTGTGGGCTGGCAACCACAATGCCTATGCTGATTGCCGCACGCGCACTCCAGGGGTTGGGCGCCGGTGGACTGCTCCCGCTGGCCTTTATTATCGTCGGTGATATTTTCACGCTTGACCAGCGGGCGAAGGTGCAGGGGCTTTTTTCAGGGGTGTGGGGCATCAGCTCGGTAATTGGCCCACTGATCGGCGGGTTTCTGGTTGATCAGATTTCATGGCACTGGGTGTTTTGGATTAATCTCCCTCCGGCGGCTATCGCTGCGGCACTGGTCTGGATAGCGTGGCGCGATCCGGTACGTGCAAACGCCAAACGACCACCTATCGATATTGCCGGTGCATTGTTGTTGAGCGTCGGGATTATCCTGCTGCTACTCGGACTCGATCAGCCAACGACGCCCAGCGGCATTCTTATGTTAAGCGCTGCCGTAGCGACGCTGGCCTTGCTGGTGATGGTTGAACTGCGGGCACCGGCACCAATCCTCCCGTTTCACCTGTTGCGCGACCGCACGTTTGCGATTGCCTGTCTCCATGGCATTCTGGCCGGCGGTGTGCTGTTCGGCAGCATGAACTACGTGCCACTCTTCGCGCAGGGAGTGCTGGGCACAAGCGCAACCGAGGCCGGCACCACCCTGACGCCGCTGATGCTGGGATGGGTCTTTACCAGCATTATCGGTGGCCGCCTGTTGTTGCGCATGAGCTATCGCACGCTCACGATTGGCGGGATGGTCATGTTTGTAGCGGGTGCCATCCTCATGGCCCGGCTCCGCCCCGATATGAGTCGGCTTGAACTGGCCATTGCGCTGGGGTTGATGGGAATTGGCATGGGTGCCAGCATCCCTTCGTTTTTGATTGCAGTGCAGAGCACGGTAGCCCGCAACGTGTTGGGAGCGGCAACCGCGAGTTTGCAGTTTTCGCGCACAATTGGCGGGACGATTGGGGTGGCTGTGCTGGGTACTTTACTGACGAGCCGGTTGAGTGCAGAGCTGGCAGCACGCGGCTTACAAGCCGATGCCGTTCCGGTTGAAGCACTGATCGGCGAGGGGGCAACCGCGATGACCCTTGCCGGCGAGCCACGACTGGCACTGGCGGCTGCACTGACCGCAGTCTTTGCCGCGCCGCTGGTGTTTGCATTGCTGGCACTGGCAGTGACCTTTCTGGCCCCTTCGCACAGCCCTGATGATCTGCGCCGTAAGCGTGAACAGCGCGAAGAGGTAACTACGGCGAAAGAAGTTGCGCCACAGCAGGCGGGGTAGGGGGGAGGAGGTAGGAGATAGGAGGTAGGAGATAGAAGATAATAGCTTTTGGCGATGAGGACGGAGTGGCTCTAGCGATGGGGCACTGACATGAGCAATCCTCACGCGGGCCGCATTGCCGCTGGCAACAATGAAACGACAAAGGTGTAGACCCCTTCGGCTGCTGCGATTGCCCGGTCAACCTGCTCTCGGCTTGGCTCCGTGGCGTATCCCGGATACCGGTAGAGACGTGCATACGGTGTCAACTCGATGCCTGCGTCAATCCATTGGACAAACTCTGGTCGGTACCCTGCGGCAGTGCGGATCAATACCTCAACGTCATGGATACGCTCGAACGCATGATCGCAGAATACCAAATACCCCTTCACGGCTTTCTCCGCTGCTTGCTGGCAGTGATAAATTGCAGTGTCAAGCAACGGCGGATCACTGGCGGCCAGGACACGCGCCGAGGCCAGGTCACGCTGTGCTTTGATCATCCAGCTCCGTACAAGGTGCGCTTTGGCGTCGGTCATACAGCACCTTTCCTTGGCGCGCAATTTGGTATTCCAGCGAAGCGCGCACGTCGCGTAGGAAATCAAACTCGGCACGTGTTTTGACGATAACATCCTTGGCAATATTAAGGCCACTCAAGCAGCGGTGCCCAAGCACGGCACGCTGGTATTCCGACAGGGTGCTCTCGGTGACGATGACCATGACATCGACGTCACTCCCTGCCGTTGGCGTTCCCCAGGCGTGTGACCCAAAGAGAATAACCTGCTCTGGCTGAAACACTGCAACCAACCGCTGCGTGATTTCGCGAAGCAATTCCTCGTTGACTGGTTTCATCGTGTATCATTGGACGAAACGCCCATAGGCGTTCACCGACACATCATTGGCATTGCCACAACGCAGCGCCGTGACGGTAATCACGTACCCTGGCTGGATGAGACAGCCGTTGCTTCCCTCACCCGGGAGCGCAAACCGTACCTTCACATTATATGTGCATCTCTTCGGGGATACAAGCTGGCCGGTTGCATGATCAGGAACCTCACGGGTAAAGCGGGAGAGGACCTGGCTCGACGTGTGACTTCCGTGCTGATTAACGCTTCCTTGTGTTGGGCTGAGCAAGCCGTTGCGCTGCATTGACCTGATATGAGCACTGCCAACGTGCGCAGAGCATGCCAGACATTACCCCAACACCCGTCTCGTTCCAGCTACACCGGAAGCGAGTTGAGACGTTACACCAGGCTACCCACTGTGCCAATCAACACCGAGGTTCGACCGCACTGCCGCCGGGTTGAGAGGAACAAAGGAGTGACCCCAGGCAACCAACAGGTCTCGTCCGCGAAGACATCGCCAACAACCACGGTAAGGACATCGAGCAGTGGTGCTTATTCGGCGCCGGTATCAAGCATTGCCACCATTGCCTGAAGGGATTAGAATGGTGCGCGTGAGCCGTCGCTATCAGCCCGCCGCTCACCGTCTGGCCGAGCGACGCGACCGCGCAGGGGATGTGGCGCAGCGCCGGCAGCGGCCCGGTCAACCCCCAGGACCTGAACCGCTCTGCGTATGCGCTGAACAATCCGCTGACATACACCGACCCGACGGGGTATCTGCCGCTGCTGCCGGTGCTGCTCATTGGCGGGATTGCGCTGCTGAAGGCGATTGACGACGGCTGGACGGCGTGGGATGCCTATCAGGCCACCCGCACGCTGGCCGACCCGGAGGCTCCTGCTGAGGAGAAGCGTGCGGCGACCGCCAACCTGGCGCTGATCGCCACCCTGGAAGCGGCCGAACCTGATGACCTGCTGCCGGTCGGCTTGCCCCTCGATGACCTGCTGCGGGTTGGGATCATCGGGGGCAGCAAGGGGGCGGGGAAATCATTACCCGCTGCGTATGAGATTGCGAAGGCTGGTGGCCGTCAGGCTGGCTTTCTCAAAAACTATCTCTCACGGCGTTCGGCAGAAATTGAGCGTGCACTACGCAGCCTGGAGCGGCAGGTCGCACTGCATCGTGACAAGCTTGCCAATCCCGCACAGTATGCCGAAGAGTGGGAAACTATGACTGCCAAAGATCGAGAAGATCTATTGCGGTACTGGCATAAAGAGGCCACCAATTACGCAGAGCAGGCTGATGTGCTGCGCGGCCTGCTGATGGAACGTGGTCAAGGAGGGCCGTGATGGATAACAACACCCTTATCTATTTTTTGCAGGATTTCGTCGTGCTGTTGCATGAACAAGCCATGGAAAGCAAGCAAAGGCGGGAAGCATGCCTGGCTGCCAACCCTACTCGGGAAAGGAATACAGACGCTTGTAGCTATGAACGCGGGCATGTCATGGCTTATTATGAGGTGTTGTCGCTTTTTGTCCATCAAATGATCGCGTTTGATATTCCGGCTGATCAGCTCGGCATCCCCAACATCGATCCCGATGAGCTGCTGCGCTAGCACAGCTTCCATTCTAGCCTGGACACCAACCGACTGCTATCGTAGCATGCGATAGTAATCACTCCCCGTCTCTCCAACAGCCCATCATGCACAGTAGTACCAGGTGATAGGGAGCGCAGCGCGGCGGCGTGCCCGCCACGCCCCAGGACCTAAACCGCTCCGCCGATGCGCTGAACAATCCGCTGAAGTACACTGACCCGACGGGGCATCTGCCGCTGCTGCCGGTGCTTTTCATTGGCGGGCTGGCGCTGCTGAAGGCGATTGACGACGGCTGGACGGCGTGGGATACAACTCACCCCTCCCTGTACCTGCACCTCCAAATCGGTACATACCCCACGGACACCATCCTGCCCCTCCACCTTCATCGACCAGAGCGGCACTATCCGCGATAACGCAAACAACCTGGGTGCCTGGCGACTTCTGGAGTGGCGTGCGGGATTGCCGTTTGCAACGACAGCGTGATCAGTCCGGTGGTCGATGCAGGCACCACGTTCCTCTCCTCGTTCCTACTCCCTACTCCCCCCTCCCTACTCCTTATCTCCTCCCTCCTATTTCCTATCTCCTCTCCCCTCTCTCCTCGTCCCTACGCCCTACCCTCTCCCCCTATTTCCTATCTCCTCTCTCCTATTTCCTATTTCCTATCTCCTCTCCCCTCTCTCCTCGTCCCTACTCCCTCTCCCTACTCCCTCTCTCCTATCTCCTCGTCCCTACTCCCCCTCCCTACTCCCTCTC
>FWWL01011021.1_pt1 | contig 10112 bp, 10 predicted proteins | sample 2228331 | NCBI WGS metagenome assembly FWWL01 (sample SAMEA103939775, study PRJEB20133) | metagenome
ACTCGGCGTATAGAAGTATAATTTTAATATGGACATAAGGAGCTACGCCGAGGAAAAGGTAGAGCGCGCGAGAAGGGTCTTAAAAGACCTGATGGCTTTGACCACCGATGTGAAAAACAGGGCGCTTTTGAGGGCTTCCGAGCTCCTACTTGAGAAAAAGGACTACATAAAGGAAGAGAACGCCAAGGATGTGGAGTTTGCCAGAAGTATGGGGCTCTCTCCCGCCCTCATAGACAGGCTTATCCTCAATGATAAGAGGATAGAGGGTATGGCTAAGGTTCTCCGTGATGTAGCAAAACTTCCAGACCCCGTGGGGGAGATAACGCGCATGTGGACGCTACCCAACGGGCTACAGGTGGGAAGGATGAGGGTGCCCCTTGGGGTGGTCTTTATCGTCTACGAAGCCAGACCCAATGTGACGGTGGAGGCTGCGTCCCTCTGTATGAAGTCCTCCAACGCCATCATACTCAGGGGAGGAAAGGAAGCCATAAACTCCAACAGAGCTCTGGTAGAAATCCTAAGGCAAGCCTGCAGGGAAGAAGGCTTCCCGGAAGAAGCCCTTCAGTTTATAGACAGACCCGAGAGGGAGATAGTCTGGGAAATCCTCAAGATGGAAGGCAAGGTGGATGTAGCCATTCCAAGGGGTGGAGAGAGCCTCATCAGAGCGGTTGCGGAGAACGCAAGGGTGCCGGTGATAAAGCATTACAAGGGCGTGTGCAACATATACGTGGATAACGAGGCGGACCTTCAAAAGGTGCTTCACATAGTATACAACGCCAAAGTTCAAAGACCCTCCGTGTGCAATGCGGTTGAGAACCTCATAATACACAGGGACCTTCTAAACACCTTCTGGAAAAAGATGGCTTACGTGCTGGGTAAGGCGGGCGTGGAGTTAAGGTGCGATGAGGAAAGCCTTAGGGTGATAAAAGAAGACCCCAAGCTCAGATTTGTAAAGGCTGTCCACGCTACGGAGGAGGACTATTATGAGGAGTTTTTGGACCTAATACTTGCGGTGAAGACGGTGGATTCTTTGGATTCCGCCATAGAGTTTATAGAAAAATACGGCTCCAAGCACTCGGACGCCATAATCACGGAAAACTACACCAAAGCCATGAAGTTTCTAAGGCTTGTGGACTCGGCGGCAGTTTATGTAAACGCTTCTACGCGCTTCACCGACGGCAACGAGTTCGGTCTGGGTGCGGAGATGGGTATATCCACCGATAAGATACACGCGAGGGGACCTATGGCGCTTGAGGAGCTTACCATACAGAAGTTTGTAATCCTTGGCAACGGTCAGCTCAGGGACAACTACGGAATACCTCAAGAAGTAATGCAGGGCTTAGAATCTGAGTTATAATATATTTTGAGGCCCGGTAGCTCAGTTGGTAGAGCACACGGCTGAAAACCGTGGTGTCGGCGGTTCGATTCCGCCCTGGGCCACCACATGTGTTATCATTTTTTCCATGCTCGTCTTATTGCTCTTGCTCCTTGTGAGCCTGTCCTCTGCTCAGGTGGTAGCCCGCATCAACAACGAGGTGATAACCAAGGAGGAGTTAAACCGCCTGTTTAGCGCCTATTGGAGGGAGATAGTCCACCTGCCTGTGGCTCAGGCGAGCTCCAAAGATGTGAACGACCTCCAAAGATGTGAACGACTTCCTCATAGAGTACGCCAGGTCAAGGATAATACTTAACGAAGCAAAGAAGATGGGTATAAGGGTGTCGGAAGGCGAGCTTGAGGAATACATAAGGAGAAACATAGGAAGTCTGTCCCTAAGCCCTGTAGTCAGGGATATGGTAAGGGTTGAGGTTATAACGCAGAAGATACTGGACGTCATAGCGAGGGATGTAAAAGTGTCTGACAATCAGATAACCGCCTATTACTACCTTAACCTCAGGGATTTTAAGATTCCCGCACGCGTTCTGCTCAGGAGGGTATTCGCCGAAGACTTAGACACAGCCAACGAAGCTTACAGCAGGCTCTTGCGTGATTCGGACCTGACGGGTTTGAAGGTAAGGGAAGGAGAACCCATGTGGTACTCCATTCAGACTCTTCCCAACTTGGTAAAAGACCAGCTCCATCCCTATGAGGTGGGGAAGGTCTCCAAGCCTATAGACACGGGGACGGGCTACCTCATCCTCCGGGTAGTGGACAGGAGCGGTGGGGGTATAATGCCCCTGGAGGAAGCCAAACCCATGGTTAGGGAAAAACTGCTCAAGGAGAAGAGAGAGGAGGTGTTCAGACAATGGCTTCAGAGGGTGTCAAGAAACTATCGCTTGGAGTTTTACTCCTTACAGTAGTCTTTGCCCTGTCTTGGGGACAGGTGCTTGTAGACAGGGTGGTGGCATCGGTCAACGGCGAGCCCATTCTGGAGACGGATGTAAAACTGGGCATGGTCTTTTACAACACAAACAGCAGGAGGGTGGTGATAGAAAAACTCACGGAGGACTGGCTTTTGTCTCAGTATGTGGAGAGCAAAGGTGGGAATGTCTCGGACGAGCTCTTGGACCGCATGATCGCAGACCTGGCAAAGGCTAACAACAAGAGCTTGGAGCAGTTCTTTGTGGACCTACAACAAGAAGGAATAAGCAGTCAGGACCTTAGGAGCTTTCTCAGACGCATAATCCTTGCCACTCAAGCTCTGGATGTGCTTCTGGCAAGGGACATAAGGGTCTCGGACCTGGAGCTGGAGGTGGAGAAGCTCAAAAGGGGTGATGTTAAGGTGGTAAGGGATGTGGAGCTCCTTGTGGTTGACAAAAGGGATGCCCAAAGGCTGGCAAATCTTATGGAGAAGGAAAAGAACTTGGAAGAGATAGCCAAGGCTCTTGGGTTAAAGGTGGAGCGTCTGAGTGTTTCCAAGGGTGAGCTTGTGGAGAGATTGGATGTGGAGGTATGGAGAGCTCCCAAGGGTGAGCTGGTGTTTGCTGAGGATGAAAAGCATATCTACGTAGCACGTGTCTTGGGGCAGAGGGAGACCACAGAAGGTGTGGACGTGGATGCCCTGAGGGAGGAGATATTCCGTAAAAAGCTTGAGTCCGCAAGGAAGGAGCTCCTTGAGAAGCTGAAAAAGAGGAGCTTTATAAGGATGGTAGGATGAAGGCTTACACCAAGTATCTAACGTTTAACACTAAAAAGAGAAGGGAGCTTATAAGGATAACGGATGAGGTAAAGAAGGCGGTGGAAGAATCCGGTGTGAAGGAAGGTCTTTGTCTTGCGTCTTCCATGCATCTGACCTCTGCTGTGATTGTCCAAGATGATGAAGAGGGTTTGCACGAGGACATTTGGGAGTGGTTGGAGAGGTTAGCGCCCTTCCGTGAAGACTACAAGCACCATAGGACAGGAGAGGACAACGGCGATGCCCATCTTAAAAACTTACTTACCCACCTTCAGGTGGTCTTGCCAATTACTAACGGCAAGCTTGACCTTGGACCTTGGCAGGAGGTGTTTTACGCGGAGTTTGACGGGCAAAGAAGAAAAAGAGTAATCATAAAGATAATTGGTGTATAGCGGATAAGATTTCTTCGGGCTTGAAGTCTAAACACCTGTAATCTCCAAACTTACACTCGCCTGCGCCGTGTATGTGGCAAGGCTGACACTCAAGGTTTTTGAAGAAAACCTTTCCCTCGTCCTCAAAAAGGGAAAAACCCAAGGTGGGGTGAGTCCCTCCGTAGATTTGGATACACTTGGTTTTTACAGCCCTTGCCATATGCAAAAGACCAGAATCGTTCCCAACAAACACCTTAGAGAGCTTTAACACAGCAAGCACATCTACAAGGGAGAGCTCCCCGCACAGATTAATCCCCGGAAAGTCTTCGGTCTCTTCTCTGTCCTTTTCGCCTCCCACCAAAACCACCTTAAAACCTTCCTTTATGAGCAGTTCCGAGAGCTCTTTAAAGTAGAGATACTTCTTCTTTTTGTAGCGCGCACCGGGTCCTAAGGTTATAAAGCCTTCGCCTAAGACATCCTTCCACCGCCTTAGCCTTTCCTGAGAAACTTCTATGTAAGGTCTTCCCCCCTTTTCTCCTATGGCTTGCAGGTATGCGTTTACCACGCTGTAGGGTTTTCTAAAGCGCTCAAAGTAGACGCTCAGTCTCCTCCTGACCGCTTGTTTGTCGTAGCTGACCCAACGCCCGCCAAGTTTAAGCCTAAGGTAAAGGGTCTTTAGGTTTTTGTGTAAGTCTACATACAGGTCAAAGCCCTTGAGCCTTTCTAAAACCTGTGAGAGTTTTCCCTTTTCTACCGCTATAACCTCTAATCTTTTATCATCCTCAAAGAGGGTATGGTAAGGTTTGTAAGTGAGAAGGTATGGCTTGTATCCTCTCTTTACAAGGGGGTCTATAACGCATGAGGTAAGGGCTACGTCTCCCAGAGAAGAGAGCCTTATAATTAGGGCGCTTTTGCTGTTATCCATAGTTAGCTCATCCACCGCTCACGGGGGGTATGATGGCAACGGTGTCCTCGTCTTTTATGTGATAGTCTTCATCCACGTATTCTTCGTTTACCGCAAACCTTAAGCTATCCAAAAGGTCCGAAAGCTCCGGATACCTTCCTTTGAGGAAAGCCTTCAGCTCTCTCACACTTCCGCTAAAGTTTAGTTCCTCCTCACCTTTCTTGAGCCTTTCCCTGACCACGGAAAAATACAGGAGCTTCATGGCTTTAAATTTAGTGTCTAAAATGCCTTATGCCGGTAAAGACCATAGCCATGTGGTGTTCGTTGACCGCTTGGATGACCTCAGGGTCCCTTATGGAGCCTCCCGGCTGTACGATGGCGCTTATACCCGCCTGATGGGCTATGTCCACGCTGTCCCTGAAAGGAAGGAATGCCTCCGATGCCAAAACGCTTTCTTTCAAGTCAAACCCAAACCTCTGTGCCCTGGCTATAGCACAGCGCAGGCTGTCCACCCTGGAGACATTTCCCGAGCCAATACCCAAGGTCATCCCATCCTTGGCAATCACCATTGCGTTGGACTTGACATACTTACACACCCTGTAGGCAAAGAGCATGTCTTGGAGCTCTCTCTCGGTTGGTTCTCTGTTGGAGACTATTTTGAGCTCTTGGTAAAGGAGAGTATCCTCATCCTGAAGTAGGTAGCCCCCTGAGACCTTCTTTACATCAAAGGAGAGGCTATGCCCAAGATGTTGTATTACCCTTAGGTTTTTCTTCTTGGAGAAGAGCTCCAAAGCCTGCTCGGAAAAGTCCGGGGCTATCACTACCTCAAAGAAGTGCTTGGTTATCTCTTGGGCTGTCATTTCGTCCACCGAGTCGTTAAAGGCTACTATGCCACCGAAGGCGGACTCGGGGTCAGACTGAAAAGCCTTTGTAAAGGCATCCAAGGGGTTTTCAGCCAGGGCTACACCGCAGGGGTTATTGTGTTTGACTATTACGCATACCGGCTTGTCAAACTCGGATGCAAGCCTTATGGCAGAGTCCGCATCCAAGTAGTTGTTGAAGGACATCTCTTTTCCCTGCAACACCCTTGCCCTTGCTATTCCCAAGCTTTCAAGGGGGTTCAAAAAGAGAAAGCCCTTCTGGTGGGGGTTCTCCCCGTATCGGAGCTCCTTTGAAAGCTTTAAGGGAAGCGCGCAATGCTCAAAGGTAGCATCCATTCCAAATAGGGAAGAAAGGTGCTGGGATATTAAGGCGTCGTAATAGGCGGTGTAGGAAAAGGCTTTAACCGCTAAGAGTTTTCTCTCTTCCAAAGTCAGCCCACCTTCGCTTATCCTCTTGGCTACCCACCCGTAATCCTTTGGGTCTACCACCACCGCCACCCTGTAGAAGTTCTTGGCGCTCGCCCTTATGAGTGTAGGTCCACCTATGTCTATAAACTCTAAAAGCTCCTTCTCTTGAAGGTTCTCTTGGGCTTTTTCCTCAAAGGGGTATAGGTTTACCACGACGACATCTATGGGCTTTATACCCAAACTTTTTATCTGCCTTACATCCTCTTCAACGTAATTCCTGAAGAGGATGCCTCCGTGGATGGCAGGATGGAGCGTTTTTACCCTCCCGTCCAAAATCTCCTGAAAGCCCGTGATGTCTTCCACCTTGATTACCCTAATGCCCGCTTCTTCCAAATGTCTGGCTGTCCCTCCGGTGGAGACTATCTCATAGCCTGCGGACTCAAGAGCCCTGGCGAGCTCCAAAATGCCTTCCTTGTAATAGACGGATATGAGCGCCCTCATTCTACCACCCTTATGTGAACTTCTTTGAGCTGTTTTGGAGACACGTAATCGGGAGCTCCCGTGAGGGGGCATATGCCCTTTTGGGTCTTGGGAAAGGCTATCACGTCCCTTATGGAGTCAAGACCTCTCATTATGGCTACGAGCCTGTCCAAGCCAAAGGCAAGCCCACCGTGGGGTGGAGCTCCGTATTTTAAAGCCCTAAGCAGGAATCCGAATTTTTCCTGAGCCTCCACTTCTGAGATTCCCAAGAGCTTAAAGATGAGCTCCTGAACTTCTTGCCTGTGTATACGAATAGAACCTCCTCCCACCTCGTAGCCGTCTATAACAAGGTCGTAAGCCCTCGCCCTTACCGAATGCACGAGCCTTTTTCTCTCTTCAAGGTCTTCGGTCCTTAAAGCCTGCTCCAAGAGGGGCACATCCTCCTCCACGGGCGCGGTAAAGGGATGGTGCAGAGACACGAACCTTCCCTCCTCTTCGTCCCACTCCATGAGGGGAAAGTCTACAACCCAGAAGATGTCAAACCTATTCTCATCTATAAGATTGAATTTCTTGCCTATGTGAAGCCTGAGGGCTCCAAGGATTTTGTATGCGGTTTCATTTTTGTCGGCGGAGAAAAATATGACATCCTTTTCCTGAGCCTCTACCCTTTCTAAGAGCCTTGCGGTCTCCTCCTCACCGAAGAACTTGACTATGGGAGAGTTAAGCCTGTCCTTTTCCACCTTTATCCAAGCAAGACCTTTAGCTCCCAAGGTCTGGACAAACTGGGTGAGCTCATCAATCTCTTTGCGTGAAAGGTCTGAGCCTTTGAAGTTTATAGCCTTGACCACACCGCCCTTCTCTATGGCACTTCTGAAGACTTTAAACTCCGTGTTTTGGAATATGTCCGTGAGGTCTACAAGCTCAAGACGGAAGCGCCTGTCGGGCTTGTCAGAGCCGAACCTCTCCATGGCTTCTTTATAGGAGAGCCTCTCAAGGGGAAGCTCTATCTCAACACCCAAGAGCTCCTTAAAGAGCCTATGAATCAACCCTTCGCTTATGCGCATAACGTCCTCTTCGTCCACAAAGGACATCTCAAAGTCTATCTGGGTAAACTCGGGCTGTCTGTCCGCCCTTAGGTCCTCGTCCCTGAGGCACTTGACTATCTGAAAATACCTGTCAAAGCCAGCAACCATTAAAATCTGCTTAAAAAGCTGGGGAGACTGGGGCATGGCGTAGAACTTGCCTGGGTGTAGCCTTGATGGGACTATAAAGTCCCTGGCTCCCTCCGGCGTAGACTTGGTCAGAAAAGGCGTTTCTATCTCTATAAAGTTATTCTCCACCATGTAGTTTCTGGTAATCTGGTAGAGCCTATGCCTGAAGAGGATGTTTTCCTTCATGCTATGTCTTCTGAGGTCAAGAAAACGGTATTTGAGCTTTATCTCCTCCGAAATGGGGGTCTCTTCATCTATGGGGAAGGGTGGGGTTTCGGAAGTATTCAAAAGCTCTAAGTTTTCACATAAGACCTCTATCCCACCCGTCTTGAGCTTTGGGTTTTCCGTCCCAGGCGGTCTTTTCCTTACCATTCCTTTAAGGCACACTACATACTCACTCCTTAGGGAGTCGGCAAGCTCGTAAGCGTGGGGAGTAAGCCTTTCCTCAACCACCACCTGAACTATGCCGGAGACATCCCTAAGGTCTATGAAGACCACTCCTCCGTGGTTTCTTACCCTGTGGACCCAACCGCAGAGGGTTACTTCCTTGCCTACATCAACCGAGGATAGATGACCGCAGTAATGGGTTCGTTTTAGCATGGAGTATATTATTATAACCATGTACGAGCCTCTTCAGCTTTTGCATGTGCTTACCGCTTCAGTGTGGATAGGCGGACACATAGTGGTCCTAAGGTACGCTTATGAGGCTCTCATAAAAAAGGATAGTTCTATCCTGCTTGAGTTGGAAAGCAGGTATGAGAAACTGGGCATACCGTCTCTGGTCGTGGCGGTCATTACCGTCTCTGGTCGTGGCGGTCATTACCGGTGTGAGTATGGGACTGCTCATGCTTCCACCGAGTGGTTGGATAAACAACTGGGCTCTGCTGGGAAAGCTTATAGCACTTCTCCTTACGATAGCCCTTGCTATAGATGCTAGGTTTAGAGTAATACCCTCTATCAAGGGCGGGAGAGGAAGCCTTTTAGACCTCTTCTTGCACGTCCTTGCGGTTACCCTCCTTTCCTTAGCCTTTACCTTCTTCGGATGGGCCCTCCACTTTGGCAAGTGGTAGATTATCAAACTTGTAAGACCTCATAAATTCCTCACCGCTTATCCTTTTACCTTTAGGGTTTATAAGCTCGAGGATTTCTAAGGCTCCCTTACCGCATGCTACTATAAACCTCTTCTTGTCTAAAACCTCCCCGGGCTCTCCTTCTCCTTCCACTGGTCTTGTCCTTAGGATTTTAACCCTCTGACCGTCAGGCAGTAGGGCATAACAGTTGGGATAAAGACCCCTTATCCTGTCGTGTATGCTTTGGGCGCCAGCCTTCCAGCATATACGGTACTCCTCCTTCAGTATGGGTGGAGCGTAGGTGGCTTGGCTGTGGTCTTGGGGTATGGGTTCTATCCTACCCTCAAACCAGTCTTTGATGGTTTTTAAAAGGAGATTTGCTCCCTTTACGGAGAGGCGTTCTGCAAGGCTGACGGCGTTGTCTTCGTCAGTTATGACTTCCTCCTCGTAGGAGAGGATGGGTCCTGTGTCCATGCCTTCGTCCATGAGCATAACCGTGTTTCCGGTTATCTTCTCCGAGTTCATGATAGCCCTCTGGATGGGTGCGGAACCTCTATACTTGGGCAGTAGGCTCGCATGCAGGTTTATGCATCCGTAAGTGGGATAGCTTATGACCTCCGGAGGTAGTATCTTCCCGTAGGCTACCACCACTATACAATCGGGTTTCTTCTCTCGAACTATGCCTATGAGCTCGGACTTTTTTGTGGGTTGGTAGACCTCTATGGAGTACTCAAGGGCTAAAAGCTTGGTGGGCGGTGGTGTGAGCTTTTGACCTCTACCGGCTGGCTTGTCCGGCTGGGCTACAACCCCCACCACTTGAAAGTTCTCTATCAGTATCTTTAGGCTAGGCACTGCAAACTGTGGCGTTCCCATAAAGAGTATTCTCATGCCCTTACATACTCTATGGCTATGTCCTCTTCCAAGGTCTGGACCCTCCTGAGCTTGAGCCTGGGCGCTTGCGAAAGACTCCCTATGCCTATGTCTCCAAGGGTCTTGCCCTTGCCTATCAAGATGGGTGCTACGTAGACCCATACCCTGTCAAAGAGACCCTCCCTTACAAAGCTTGTAGAAGTTATAGACCCTCCCTCAACAAGGATGTGCATGATTTCCTTAAAGTAGAGCTCTCTGAGGACCTCGTGCAGGTCCAACCTACCTTCTTTGACCGGAGCCATAAGGACCTCTACACCTTCCTTTTCCAAAGCCCTTATCTTTTCCCTGTCCTCCTTTGCGGTTATTATCAGAGTCTTGGCAGATTTGTCTTTTACCAACTTGGCGGAGAAAGGAATTTTTAAGTTAGGGTCCAAAACCACCCTTATGGGCTGTTTTTCACTCTTTACGTGCCTTATCGTCAAAAGGGGGTCATCCCTCAGGACGGTGTTTATGCCGACGAGCACTGCGGTTGCTTCCCTTCTAAGGGTGTGCGCATGTTTTCTTGACTCTTGGGAGGTTATCCACTTACTCTCACCGTTCTCCAAGGCTGTCTTCCCGTCTACGCTCTGGGCGAACTTGAGGGTTATGTAGGGTCTTTTTTGGGTTATGTAGGTGAAAAAGTCCTCATTGAGCTCCTTTGCTTGCTCTTCCAAAAGACCCACGTCAACCTCTATGCCGTGCCTTTTGAGCTTCTCAACACCCTTTCCGCCTACGATGGGGTTCGGGTCAAGGACTGTGATAACA
>FWWL01008132.1_pt1 | contig 10110 bp, 9 predicted proteins | sample 2228331 | NCBI WGS metagenome assembly FWWL01 (sample SAMEA103939775, study PRJEB20133) | metagenome
CAGGATGTTCCGGTGAATCCGAGGTGACCTACGCTCGTAGACGAGAAAAACCTCCCTGCCGTCGAGTCATGTGGCGACGGGGTATCGAAGCCGAGGGCCCACGACGATCCGGGGATGAGCGTACATCTGGTGAGGAAATACTGCGCGATATGCCGAGGGATGGTACGCTCCGTCCCTTCCCACGCACGGTAGACTCCCGTCAGCCAACGGTGTACGGCCTCGGCGGTGCCGAACAGTCCGGCGTGGCCGGCAACACCACCGAGGACGAAGGCGTTTTCATCGTGAACCTCACCCTTGAGTCTTCTCCGTCGCCAAGAACAGTGGGCAGTAGCGACGACCGGCTCTCCTGCGCCACACGCCGTGATGGGGTACCGGGTGGCCTCTAGGGGGGGAGGAAAAGGACGGTAGCCGAGCGCCGCATCGAGAGGGTACCACGCCGCGTTCCCGAGGTTTGAGAGAGGGCATCCGGTGATGTGTTCGAGGAGAAAGCCGAGGAGAAGGTAGCCGAGGTCGCTGTAACACGATGTGCGCAGTGGCCGGTAGTGAGGGGAGAGGCCGATGATGTCCCTAAGGAGGACCTCTCTTCGCCGTGGTGGATCGAGCGTGATGAGGTGCGAGAAGAATGGCCGGTGAGGTGGGAAGCCGCCTGCGTGGGCAAGGATGGCCCAGAGAGGCACATCCCGCAACAACGGGTGAAGCCACGAAGAGGGGAAAAAGGCGCGCAGTGGTTCGTCTACGCTGAGCGCGCCGTCAGCGCAGAGCTTCATCACCGTGGATACGACGACGATGGGTTTGGTGAGTGAGGCGAGATCGAAGAGGTGACGCGTTGAGAGGGGGCCGCCATCTTCCCCGTCACGTCCGAGGTATGTTTCAAAGAGCGGTGTTCCCGCACGGGCGACGAGCAGCGCCGCGGCGGTGAAGAGTCGTTCTTCGTGGGCTCGCTGGAGGATGGAGAGGAGGGTGGTTGACTCTCTCATGGGAAATCCTCTCGTTGGAGAAAACGCCGCGGAAGGGACAACACTCGATAGGGAGAGATGGTATCGGGTCCACCGGATCCGCTGTGTCTGCTCATGACCGGTGAGACGTAGGGAGTAGAGAACGTCATGGTGGCGCTCCGTGGTGTTAGGAGGGGGGAACACCGGATTCCATCACCGCCGAGAGGAGTGAAGGGACGAGACGGCCACGGTAGGTGTCTAGGAGAACTGTTATACCCTGGGGGATGAGCATCTGGTAGCCATCATGTCCGGCGGGGAACCCTCGCACCACCGGATAGCGAGAGGTGCCGCATATCCTCATAACGCGCGCTGTAATGGATGGCTCGTCACCACACCTAGTGAAACGGCCAAGTAAGAGGGCGCCTATGCGATCGAGCATACCGGCGATCCGCAGGTGGGTGAGCATACGATCAATCCGGTAGGGTGCCTCCCCGACCTCTTCGATAAAGAGTACGGCCCCTTCGAGGAGAGACAGTGGGAGGAAGGAGGTACCGAGCATGTGGACGAGACAGGTGAGGTTTCCCCCTATGAGCCTACCGGAGACAGTTCCATGGCGGAGCACCGCATCCTCGTCGAAGTGCCACGAGAAGGTCATCTCTCCTCGGAGGCGCGCGAAGAGCTCCGTACACTCTTCCTCAGGCTTTTCCGCGAGTTCGATGGCGTTTGGACCGTGGAAGGTCACCGTACGGCTCGTTGCGTGGGCGAAGAGATGGAGGAAGGTTGCATCACTGTACCCGATGAGAGGCTTATTGGACCAGGGAAGGCGGTGGGGAAGCCACGGGAGTACCTGGAGACTCCCGTAGCCGCCACGAATACACCACAGGGCAGCGACGGTCGGATCTTTAAGATGTTCGATGATATCCTTTGCTCGTTCCCACTCACTCCCTGCTGTACCGCATCGCCTCTGCCATATACGGGGAGAGTGGCGTACTCGATAACCGTGCGCGCCGAGGGTGTCCATGGAGCGCTCGAGGCGCGCATGATCGAAGGTGGCAGCAGGGGCGATGAGCGCGATGGTAACCCCTCGGGGAAGGTGTGGGATAGGGCGAGAGGCATTTACCATAGGTCTGAGAGGCCTGTGGCGGCTCAGCGGTTTCGCTCGAAGAGTATAAACAGTCCCTTGAGTGTGAGGTGTGGATCAACCGTCTGGATCGCAGGGCAGACCGGGGAGATAATGGTTGCGAGTCCTCCTGTCGCGATGGTGTTGAGTGGGCGGTTTGCCTCTCTCTCGAATCGCCGGATAATGCCCTCGACGAGACCGGCGTAGCCGAACACAATTCCTGCGTTCATCGAATCAATGGTATTCTTGCCTATGATGGACTTCGGGCGGACGAAGATCTGCGCGCGTGGTAGTTTCGAGGCCTTTTGGAAGAGTGCCTCACATGAGATCATGATGCCGGGGCAGATGACGCCCCCCAGGTACTCACCCTTCTCCGAGATGTAGTCAAAGGTTGTTGCCGTACCGAAGTCTATGACGACGGTCGCATCACGCATGGTGTCGTAGGCGGCGACGGCGTTCACTATGCGATCTGCTCCCACCTCTTTGGGGTTGTCGTAGAGGATGGGCATGCCCGTCTTGATGCCTGGCCCTACGATGAGCGGTTCAAGGTGAAAGTACTTCTGACAGAATCGTTCCATGGAGTGAAGTACAGGGGGAACAACGCAGGAGATGATGCAGTGTCGGACTACGTGAAAGTCGAGCTTCGCCATGCGGAAGAGATCGTAGACGAAGATACTCCACTCATCCTCTGTGGCATCCACCGCCGTACGAAGGCGCCACTCATAGAGGAGCTTCTCGTTGTCGAAGAGCCCTAACACCGTCTGAGTGTTACCGATATCAATAGCAAAGAGCATAGCGTGTCTCCCATAGTAGGTAGATTGTGTTACGGTATGGTGAGTGGTTGTTGGAGAGAAGGAAGCCGTCGCTGGATGAGGGAGACAGCCTCTTGGATCGTTTCATCAATAACCTCTTCCCTTCTCGCCTCAACCATGATGCGTACGACCGGCTCTGTTCCTGATGGACGGATGACGATCCGACCCTCCATACCGAGCGATTCTTCGAGTTTTGTGACGGTCTCGCGCATACCGGGAATTTCCCAGAAGCGTACGCCCTGTGCCATGGGAATGTTCACGAGTTTTTGGGGGAAACGCTCCATTACGGTCGCGAGCTCTGAGAGCGGTCTCTCTCTACGGCACATGATGGCGAGAATTTGGAGCGCCGAGAGAATACCATCCCCCGTGGTGTTGTAGTCGAGAAATACGAGATGTCCTGACTGCTCTCCTCCCAAACGATATCCCCGCTCTCGCATAGTCTCTACGACGTAGCGATCACCGACAGGTGTACGCACGAGTTTCGCGTTCATGCCCTGGAGAGCCACCTCGAGCCCAAGGTTGCTCATCACCGTTGCTACCACCGTCCGGTTGGGAAGGCGCTGTTGCGAGAGCATCTCCTGGGCACAGATAGCCATCAGCACGTCACCGTCTAAGATAGTTCCTCGTTCATCAACCATTATCACCCGATCGGCGTCGCCGTCGAAGGCGATCCCCACGTTGGCTCGGTGGTGTCGTACCAGTGCAGCGACATGGTGGGGAAAGAGCGCTCCACACTGGTCGTTGATGTTACGCCCGTTAGGCGTGATACCGGTGGTGATGACCTCTGCCCCGAGTTCCTGGAACACGAGAGGTGCCACCCTGTATGCCGCGCCGTGGGCGCAGTCCACCACGAGCTTGAGCCCTTCAAGGCTCAGATCCGAGGGAAAGGTGTGCTTGAGGAAGACGATGTAGCGCCCTTGTACATCTTCAATACGTTTTGCGCGACCGATGTTGTCATATGACGGGAAAGAGACTTCTTCAAAATGGTAAACGATCTCCTCAAGCTTGGCTTCGACGGGATCGGGAAGCTTGTAGCCGTCGCCTGCGAAGATCTTGATGCCGTTGTACTCGTAAGGGTTGTGGGAAGCGGAGATAACGATCCCCGCATCGGCCCGCATGTTGCGGGTGATGAAGGCGATGCCGGGTGTGGGGAGGGGACCTGCGAGGAGCACGTCCATCCCCATGGCACACAACCCCGAGGTCATGGCGTACTCGAGCATATACCCTGAGAGGCGGGTATCTTTCCCAATGATGACCTTCGAGCGGTGAGCATTGCGCCTTAAGACGGACGCCACCGCAACGCCCATCTTCATCGCGATCTCCGCCGTAATAGGGTGGATGTTCGCGACACCACGGATACCATCGGTACCAAATAGCGTTCCCATTGTTCAGTCTCTCCGAGGAAGTACATACGTTGGGGGGGTGACCGTCGTGATTCGATCCTTACCGCTGCGCTTCATCGTAGGAGCCTCTTTGGAGTGCGTCAGCCATCCGAACGGCCTGAACGTGGAACGCCACGTCGTGAACGCGCACGATGTGAGCACCAGCCATGATACCGACGGTGTTGGCCACCGCGGTACCAATCTCCCGCTCTCCTACAGGGCGGTCTAAGATGGTCCCGATGAAACGTTTTCGCGATACCCCAAGTAGTATCGGCCGCTCAAGAGCGCTGAGCGTGTGGAGCCCTCTGATGAGCTGGAGATTATGGGTAACTGTTTTCCCAAAACCAATGCCGGGATCTACTACGATCTGCTCTCGGGCAATGCCTTGGGAAGTAGCGTAGTAGATACGCTCCTGGAGAAAGGCGATAATCTCTCCGAAGAGACAGTCGTAATGGGGATGTTCCTGCATGGTTTTAGGGGTTCCCTGCATGTGCATGAGGATAACGGGGACGTTCATGGTTGCGACGAGAGGTGCCATCTCAGGATCAAAGCGAAGAGCGCTCACATCATTTACGATGTCTGCCCCCGCCTCGATCGCCTGTCTGGCGACCTCCGCTTTCATCGTATCAATGGAGAGGGGGATATCCGTGTGCATCCTGATGGCCTTAATGACGGGGATGGTACGTCGGAGTTCTTCCTCGAGTGGTACGGGATCGGAGAAAGGACGGGTAGACTCCCCCCCGATGTCCACGATATCGGCCCCTGCGGTGATCATTGCCTGTGCTCCCTCTACCGCACGGTGAGGGTCAACGAAAGTTCCCCCGTCAGAAAACGAATCGGGAGTGAGGTTGAGGATGCCCATCACGAGCGTCCGCTCACCGAGCGTTACACTTCTCCCACGAGGAAGCCGGAGGGTGAACAGTTTTCTTTCCATGCCTAACCTTGTGTTCTCTCTGGGGGAATAACTCCCGGTTTCAGTTCCTGGATAATACGGTCAATGTCGTTCCTCTGGAGGGTTTCTCTCTCCAAGAGCTCCCTCGCAATGGCGTGGAGAATCTCGAAGTTGTCCTGGAGGATGGTCATGGTTTGGCTATAGCAGCGCTCTACGATACCTCGAACCTCTTGATCAATCTCTACGGCCGTTTGCTCGCTGTAGTCTTTATGGCGAGTAATCTCACGGCCGAGGAAGATCTGTTCTTCACGCTTTCCAAAGGTCAGCGGACCGAGTTTCTCGCTCATGCCCCACTCACAGACCATCCGCCGTGCGATCTCTGTGGCCCGTTCGATGTCGTTGGACGCTCCCGTCGTTTGGGTCTTGAGGACGAGCGCCTCTGCCGCTCTGCCTCCCATGAGGATACAGATGTTGTTCAAAAGGTACTCCTTGGAGTAGGTGTGACGGTCTTCCTCAGGAAGCTGCTGCGTTAAAACAAGGGCTCGACCACGGGGAATAATCGTTACCTTGTGGAGTGGATCTGCCTTAGGCAGGAGGCGGGCAACAAGGGCATGTCCCGCCTCGTGGTAGGCGGTAATCTTTTTTTCTTCGTCGCTGATCACTACGCTCTTTCGCTCGATCCCCATGAGTACCTTGTCTTTCGCCTCCTCGAAGTCAACCATCTCGATGATCTCTTTGTTCTTGCGGGCGGCGATGAGCGCCGCTTCGTTGACGAGGTTTTCAAGATCTGCACGGCACCGGAAAAGCCTGGGGTACCTTTCGCGATGGTGAGGACGTCAACATCCGAGGCGAGCGGTTTTTCTTTAAGGTGAACGTTTAGGATATGTTCACGTCCTTTAATGTCCGGTACAGGGACTACTACCTGACGATCGAACCGTCCCGGACGAAGAAGGGCGGGATCGAGCACGTCAGGTCGGTTCGTCGCCGCGATGAGGATAACCCCCTCGTTCGACTCAAAGCCATCCATCTCCACGAGGAGCTGGTTGAGCGTCTGCTCCCGCTCATCGTGGCCTCCCCCTAGCCCTGCGCCCCGTTGTCTCCCTACCGCATCAATCTCATCAATGAAGATAATGCAGGGAGCATGTCGCTTACCCTGATAGAAGAGATCTCTCACCCGTGCAGCACCGACGCCTACGAACATCTCGACGAAGTCTGAGCCGCTGATGCTGAAGAACGGTACCCCTGCCTCACCCGCGATAGCCCGTGCGAGCAGTGTCTTGCCGGTACCGGGAGAGCCTACGAGGAGGACCCCTTTTGGTATTCTGCCCCCGAGTCTCGTGAACTTTTTGGGATCTTTAAGGAACTCGACGATCTCCTGGAGCTCCTGCTTCGCCTCTTCCACCCCAGCGACGTCCGCGAAGGTGACCTTTCCCATGCTCTCGTTGAGAAGCCGTGCGCGACTTCGTCCAAAGCTCATCGCCCTTCCGCCTCCGGCCTGCATCTGTCGCATGAAAAACACCCACACGGCAATGAGCACGATCATGGGAAGCCAGCTCACGAGTACTGTTATATACCACGGGGAGTCTTCCTTAGGCTTGGCGCTGATCTCAACACCGTGTGACCTCAGCAAGGTGATGAGTCCCGCATCGTCCGGCGCGTAAGTTTTAAAAGGCTTTCCTGATATGTGGTTCCCCTGGATGGTTACCTGGACAACCCGCCCTTTCTGCGTCGCATCGAGAAAGGCGCTGTAGGAGATTTCAAAGTCGTTGTGTGGGGGTTTGTTAAAGATATTGAAGAGGAAGATCACCATCAAGGTGATGGTTAACCATAGCGCAAGGTTTTTGTAAAAGGGGTTCAAATCGGTAAAGCCTCCTTACCTTCGTAGTAGAGTCGTTGCACGAGACGAGCTGTACCTGTGACAGCGGCCACGCTCAGCACACCTCATGAGATTTCTATTTTACGCACTCCATCACCATGACTTCAACGGTTTTTTTGACGATTGCCCCATCTTTCGGGAACGCAGGCATAGGTGATCTGGCTTGACAGAGAAGGTGAATGGCTCTACGAAAACAAACATAATTTGCCTTGGTCGAACTGTTTCGTGTTCATCAGTCGAGGGAGGAGTGTCCTATGGCAGAGAAAGGGCAACAACGGGAGCCGATAGAGAAAGAGTTACTCGTGCGATGGATTATGGATGGGCTACGGCGTACGATGGTGCACTACGGCTATTGGTTTCGCGAGGTAGAGTATCAACTAGGGTTCCAGAAGGCCGTCGCGGTGGAACGCGAAGCCGGCGATGCCTCGTGGGGCATTATGATCCAGAGGCTCTCCAAGGTGTTGGGTTTCGCGGTGGAGGACGGGATCCCTGTTGCGTTGAAGCGTAAGTCGGAGGAAGAGCTCTATGAGATACTCGACGCGGTGGCGGTGAACTGGCTCGCGAACGATGGGGTGTGGTTTCAAGCCGTTGAGAGGCCGTACGGGATGGACTATGCGAAGCGTTGTAACGACACCTGTTGGACGCGCTTCTCGCCCTACGAGGCGTACCGTATCAAAACGCTGATAGGTCTTCCCGAGAAGGCCGGTCTCGAGGGTCTCAAGAAAGCCCTTGGGTTTCGTCTCTACGCGCGTATTAACAAACAGTCCATCGAAGAGTTGGATGAGAGAAACTTTATCTTTCGCATGAACGAGTTCCGGGTTCCGGTAGCGAGGGAGCGGAAAGGCCTCCCTGACTACCCCTGCAAGTCGGCGGGGCTCGTTGAGTATCCATGTTTTGCCGAGATGATAGATCCACGCATTAAGACGGAGTGCGTAGGGTGCCCCCCTGACGAGCACCCCGATGAGTGGTGGTGCGCGTGGAAGTTTACGTTGGTGGAGTGAGATGAAGTGTTAGAGAACCCTCTTTGGTGACGAGGACGACTATGAAGACGACGCCCCCTTTACGCGAAGAAGAGCAGCAGTTGTTCCACCATCTTGAACCGAAGACGGTGAGTTTTCTCCGCAGGCGTTACAACCGTATCACTCGGTGGGTTATCGCCGATATTGTGCGCCGAAGTGCCTATCGGTATCCGGAGAAGCCAGCACTGATATTCGGGGATAGTGTGTACACCTATGCATCGCTCGATGGAGCCATCAGTCGTGTCGCGAACGGCCTGTTGAGACTGGGGCTTCAGCGTTACGACCGTGTCGCCATTCTCGCACATAATACTTCACACCACGTACTCACCTGGCTTGGAACGGCGAGGGCCGGTGGGGTGTACCTCGCCATTAACTATCTCCTCCGTGGGAAAGACATTGCCTACTGTATTAACCACTCGGAGGCGACGGTGTTCATCGTGGAGGATGCGCTCTACGAGCTCGTCGCCGAGGTTCGTGACCAGATGCCGGGGGTGCGGCACTGGATATGGTCGAATCAAGGGAGCGGGACACTCGCCCCCGAGGGGTGGATTGACTTCGATGAGTGGATGGACAGCCAGTCTTCGGAAAAGCCGGAGGTGGATCTCTTCATCGAGGATCCGGTGCAGATGACCTATACGAGCGGTACCGAGTCGCTCCCCAAAGGGGTGGTGTTGACGAATCAGTCGCTTCTCGCGCAGTACATGGGCTGTATCGTTGACGGCGAGTACGCGACGGATGATGTGAACCTCAACGCGCTCCCGATATTCCACTGTGCCCAGCGAGATGTTTTCCTGACCCCCTTTTTCTGGGTGGGGGCGACGAATGTGCTCCTCCCCAAGGCGGATGTGCCGGTCATCCTTGAGTCCATCGAACGACATAGAGCTACCGTCTTTTTCGCACCTCCTACGGTCTGGATTGGTTTGCTCCGCCATCCCGACTTCGAGAAGCGTGACCTCTCTTCGCTCCGGAAGGGCTACTATGGGGCTTCCATTATGCCTGTGGAGGTGCTTAAAGAGATCCAGCGTCGCCTTCCCTCGTGTCAGCGGCTCTACAACTACTATGGTCAGACCGAGCTTTCCCCGTACCATACGATTCTCAAACCGGCCGATCAGCTTCGGAAGCCTGGCTCTGCCGGCATGGGCGGCCTGAACATGGAGACGGTCCTCCTCGATGACCTCTGTCGGCCTATTGAGGATCCTACGATTCCCGGCGAGATCTGTGGTCGTGGGCCGCACGTGATGCTCATGTACTTCAAAGATCCGGAGAAGACCGAAGAGGCGATGAAGGGAGGGTGGTTCCACTCCGGTGATGTGGGTGTGTACGACGGGGATCGCTACATCACCGTTGTAGATCGGAAGAAAGATATGGTGAAAACGGGCGGGGAGAATGTATCCACCAGGGAGGTCGAGGAGGTGATCTACAAGGATCCGCGTGTCTCCGAGGTGGCGGTGATCGGTCTTCCCCACCCGAAGTGGGTTGAGGCGGTAACGGCCATTGTTGTTCCAAAGAGCGGCGAGATCATTAGAGAGGAAGAGATTATCGCCCGTTGTAGAGAAGAGCTCGCGGGGTTCAAGGTGCCCAAGGCGGTTGTGATCCTTGAAGCCCTGCCCAAAACGCCTACCGGAAAGATTCTGAAGCGGTATCTCCGAAAGATGTATCAGGGACTGTTCAACACTCCCTAAGGGTAGTGAGGGGGGGAGGAGGCGTTGGTGAGCACCCTCCTTCTCCCCCCCCTTAATAAGTAGCATATATGCGATTATGTCACTATTTATAGTCGCAAAAGTGCGGCTATTTGAGGTCCTAGCTCCTACGTTACCCCCCTATAAAGACAGTAATGTACTGATGTGTCACAGAGCGTGCTTACCAAATTTAAATGCGGATTGCGGAACGACCTGGGGAGAAGACGATGGTAAGGGTTGCCCTCACGGTGTGGGGAGGGATGGTTTCTCCCGCGTGCGACGCCGCCGGACAGTTGGTGATTGCAGATGTCGGGGAGAATCGCCGGGTAGAGCGAGAGGAGGAGCTTCCCTTCCCTCAAGATCCTTTCGAGAAAGCTCAGTCTCTCGCTGCATGG
>FWWL01011022.1_pt1 | contig 10110 bp, 5 predicted proteins | sample 2228331 | NCBI WGS metagenome assembly FWWL01 (sample SAMEA103939775, study PRJEB20133) | metagenome
CCAGCTTGCTCGTGCCGCCGAATAGCGCCACTCGGTCTTCTTTCCGGGCGGCGCCACGGGCAGCGTGACGCGCGCCTGCGCAAGAGTCACGATCGGCACCTCCGGCACCCGGGCGTCAGGGATGCGCTCATACTCCCGCGAATCGGAATGCAGGCTCACGAGCCTCGCCTCCTGGTCCGGCTTCGGGCGCAGCGCATAGGAGAACTCCGTGTAGTACTTCGAAAACTTCCGGTAGTTCAGGCGCGCGTGGAATGTCACCGGTCCGCGCACGTTGCGCGGGATTTGCACGCGGTAATGCACCGTGTCAGCGGCGCCGGGCGGAATCAGGCGCACGTAGAGCACGCTGCGCGCCTGCCAGGCGTTGCGCTTGTTGATCGGGTTGCCTTCGCCGTCCAGCATGTAGGACCGGTAGAAGTGCGCCCCGCGGTCGATGCTGCCGTCCTCTTCCACGCGTCCGGAGTGGAAGAACGTCCTGCCTTCGGCGTCGCGCCCTTCCAGCTCCAGCCAGACGTCGAACGCATCCACCGTGCCGCCGGGGAAGAAGTGCCCGATCTTGCGCGTGCGCACGACGACGTCAAGCCGCACCGCCGAGCCGGGCTCGAGCTGCGGCTGTACTTCGTCCAGCGGCGCGGCGATGCGCGAGATCTCCCGCAGCAGGAAGGCGCCGCCTCCGCGCTCCGCCTCTTCGCCCACGGCGAATGTGGTCATCAGTTGCGGCTCCGCCGTCCCGCGCCGCACCATCTCCGCGCCGTGCCCGGCATCGGCGGGGCTGGCGGCGAAGATGTCCACGGTGATGAATCCCGATTGCAGGAATCCCTTCACGGCAGCCATCTGCCGCTCGTCTCCGTTCGCCGCGGGCACTGCCGTGTTTGCCGCCGCAAAACGGTGATCATGCGCCATGCCGTTGCGCGCCGCCGGATCGCGCGACGGGAACAGCGGCATATGGCAATCGGCGCAGCCCATCGACTTTTCCGGATAGTAAAAGCTGCGCGCGCCCTGCCCGCTCACGCCGGAAGCTTGCCAGTTGTCATATTCGTTGAAGCCGCGCAGCCAGCGGTAGTGGTTCACCGGCTCGTCCAGATGCACCTTGTGGCAAGCCGAGCAGAACTCCGAGGTCTTCATGAACGGCTTCATGAAAGTGCGCGAGTGCGGCGACGGCTCCACTTTCACGAACAGGTCGTGGGCGTTGCGCAACAGGGCATTGCGGCTGCCCGCCACGGCGTGCAGCTTCGGATATTCGATGGTGAAGCCGCCGTTGCCCGCGGTGGAGTCCACGTGCACGATCGAGTGGCAGCTGACGCAGCCGAGCCCGGCGTGCGCCTCCGGCTTGTCCATCTGCTCCTTGACCGGCCGCTCGAACATTCCGGAAAAGAGCATGGCGTGATCGTGGCAGCCCGCGCACCACTTCGAGCCCTGCGTGCCGCTGATCTCCTGCATGTGCTCGATCGAGCGCGCGTAGAAACGGTTGTTGAAGCTCGACCAGCGGTGCATGGAGGACTCCCACTGCCGGTAGATCTCCTCGTGACACTCGCCGCAGCGCTTCGAGTCCATGAAGTAAGAGGACTCAATCAGCCCGCCCGTCGAAGTCTTCACCGCCGAGGGCCAGAACGGGCTTCGCGGCCCTCCGCCTTCCTCCTCCATCGAGAGCGGCACCACAGCCGGATTCCGGATCTCCTTCTCGCCTCTCGGCCAGGCGATTCGCAGCGAAAGCGGAAACAGCACCAGCACAGCGGCGACAGCCGCCGTCCAGCGGAACCAGTTCCTCGAAAACAACCTCGGCATTTTGCCCAGCTCCATCCGATGCCCAGTCTTCAGCCCCGCCCGGCGTCAGCGCAGCGCGCGCACCACGCGCATCGCCGGGCGCGTGTTGTATTTCTCGATCCACTCCCGGTGCGCCGGAGTGGAGGGGAAACGCTCGTTTCCGCCATACGGGTAGCCGCTCATGCCGTGGAACGGCAGCGGCTCCACCGACTGTGAGAACGCCGTGTTCGCATCCCGGTCCTTCGCCCAGCCATCGACCTTCAGCAGCCAGTCCCGCTTCCATCCCGCAGGCAGCGGCGGCAGGGAGCGCGCGTCGAATTCCAGCGCCAGCTCGTCGCCGGAGCCCATGATCACCATCCGGTCGTCAATGGCGCCGATCAGCTCCAGCACGTCGCCGAAGCGCGTGTAGCGCCCGGGCGTGGGATTCCACGGCGCGCGCAGCGACACCGGCTCGTAGAAGAACTGCTCCGGCTGCTTCCGCAGAGGATGCACGATGTTCTTCGAAAAGCCGCGGAAATGCAGGTCCGCCGCAAGGGCGCGTGCATGGCTCAGCCGCGCCGGCGGCGCCGAAGAGTCCTCGATCAGGAACGCCTCGTCCCAGTACAGCGCCAGGTTGGTGACGATCCGCAGCTCGCGCGGCGCGGCGGGGAACTTGCCCGTCAGGTCCACGGCGATCGTCTTGGGCTTGCCCGCGGGCATGCCCATGTCCTCGAGGATCGTCACCCACTCGCCGCGGCTGTTCTTCGCCTCGAGCCGCGGGGGCAGCAGCCCTTCGGGCGTCGATTGCGCCTGTTGCAGGAACGTCGATCCGTCCGCCCAGTCCACCCAGCCGTTCAGCACCAGAACAGCCCGGTTGTTCGCCGCGGCGTTGCCGAAATCGAGTTCGATTGTGTGCTTCTGCGCCACGCCGCGGAAGTCGCGTGCAAAGCTGTCCACATAACGCTTGTCGCGGCGCAGCAGGCGTTCGGTCACATCAGCGCGCCCGTTCAGGGTGGCGCGCACAGGGTAGATCCTCCTCTTGCCGCCGAAGAGCCGGAATTCCGGATACGGCGGAGACTTCCACTTGTCATTCGTGAAGATCTCCAGATCGGCGGGATGATCGACGGCGATCAGCTCGATCTGATCCAGATAGCTCACCTCCGCCAGCTCTTCGGTGATCCGCACCGAAAGCCTGCCGTTGCGGGGCTGCAGGCGCGCGCCGTCGATCCACACGTACTCGTCGTGGTCCACCGGGAAGTACTGCCCGTCGCCGGCGGACGCCCCCAGCGGCGCCACGCCAAGCACGTCGGTGATGTACTCGAAGCCCCGTCCGTTCCACGTCCAGATCATCGGGCAGGAACCCGAGAGCCGTTGCGCCTCCATGAATTTCAGCGAAGCGCCCGCCTTCTGCTTCACCTCGTTCTGGATCAGCCCGTTGGGCCATGTAATGCGCACTGTGTCCACGTCGGCGAAGTCGCGCAGCCCGAACGTCAACGGCACGCCGCGATACAGCTGCTTCTGGTAGAACGGGCCCGCCTTGACCTCCACTTCTGAATTGAAGGCAAGTTTGAGATTCTTGACGCCCGTGATCTGCACGCGCACCCAGCGGTGCGGCGTCTGCGTCTGGTTGCGCAGAAGCATCAGGCGCCCCGCGCCGTCCGCCACGGCGAGATCCGTGCGCCCGTCGCCGTCGAAATCGGCGGCGGCCCAGGCGGCAATCTCTTCGGGGAGACCCTCCACGCGCCGCGGCTCTTCCAGCCTTCCCTTCCCCGCGTTGCGCCGCACGGCGCCTCCGGCGATCACGTCCAGCACGCCGCGGTTTTCCAAATCCGCCAGCGCAGGCGCGCCCGGCAGGCTCCAGGCAAGCGGCTCGAGCCGCCCGGCGCGGTTCAGCGCCGCCCCGCCCTCCCACAGAAGGTCGAAGGCAGAGTCGTTGTCCAGATCCGCCACCGTCAGCCCGCGCGCCCCTGCGGGCACGGCGGGCAGTTCCGCGGCATCGAAGAAGCCGCCCAGGCGGTCGCGGTACAACATCGCGCCGCGGCCCGCGTAGCTGACGATCAGGTCGTGCGACTTGGTGTCGGGGATCATCCGCGTCACCACAGCCTCGAGCGCCTTGCCCTGCACGAAGGGGATGTCCCCGCTGCGGTCGGCGAATCCCTGCGGAAGCTGATTGCGCAGCAGCACGGTCTTCTCGCCCAGCAGCAGAAGATCCTGGTCGTAGTCGTGGTCGTAGTCCACCCACACGGCGGACTCGAACCGCCCCTGCGGCAGCGCGATTTTCACGGGCTCGAAACCCTTGGGCGTATTGTGCAGGATGGCAGGCCCTTGAGCGGTGAGCACGCAGAGATCCGGCCGGCCGTCATTGTCAAAGTCGCCCGCAGCCGCCCCGAGAACATCTTTCAATCCCCCGAACGCGGGCTGCTCCGAGGCCTGCGTGCCGCGCCGGAACAGCTGCAGTCCCGCCGCCGATGCCACAAGGAGGTCCGCCTGCCCGGCGCCGTCGACGTCCAGCACGAGGAGTTGCGCGCGCGGCCTCGCCTTTCCGGCAAGCGGATCCGCCGCGAAGCGGACCTCCGCAGGCGGCGCCTCCGGAGGGGCGGGCTGGATCGCCTCATAAATCTCCGAATAGAGGCTCCATTCCACGTCCTCGTTGCCCGTGCCCGCCTCCTCATGGCGGCGCTTCAGGTCCTGGAATTTGGCCAGTTTTTCCCGGGCCTTTTCCTGATCCCCGCGCTGCCTGTAGTAATTGAAGAGCTGGAAATGCGGCGCGGCAAAATTCGGATCCAGCTTTGCCGCCAACTCGAATTTCGCGTTGGCTTCCTCGATGCGGCCCTCGGCCTTGTAGAGCACGCCGAGGTTGTAGTGCGTGATGGGTTCGTCGGGGACGAGCTGCGCCATCCGCTCCAGCTGCTGGATCGCCTTCAGCGGCTCGCCCATCCGTTTGTATTCGATGCCGAGGTTGAACCAGGTATGCGGAATGGAGGGGTCTTTTTTCTGGACTTCCTCAAGAATCCGGATCCCTTCGGCGACCTTTCTGGCGCGCAAAAGCGCAAGCCCGTAATTCAGCTGGTCGATGACGGATCCCGGGTTCATTTCCACCACGAGACGGAACTGTTCCACCGCCTCGTTTTGAGTGGTCGGATTTTCGTAGTAAGCTTTGCCCAGCGTGCGGAGCCGTTGCAGGCGCTCTTCCCGCTGTTCCGTGCCGGGCTGTCCGAAGCCCGCCAGGACAAACGCAAGAAGGGCGCAGGAAACCGCTCCCGCGGCAAGACCCCGGAGTTTCATCTTGACCATTTCGTCATAGCTGCGCCGCGGCCGTCAATAACACGAACCTATTACCGCCCTTCCAGCCGGGCTTGCTGTCACAGCGGCTGGCGCGCAAAATGAAAGGGCAGGCGTTGGAGTTCGCCGTCAAGCGCCCTCTGGCCGGGCAGATGACTCCTGTTCCGCGGCCCGGCGGCCGCAGCTGCCGTTCCGCCAAAGGCCAGGCGAAGCGGAAAGGAGAGGCGCGCGATGGCGGTTCCGGCATCGTTGAATGAAGCGCAGAGGCGGCGCATCCTGGCCAACGCCGAATACGCCGACAAGCTGCTTGCAGACATCGAGGGCATTCTGGCCGGAGCGGAGGCGGGGCGGCTGTTCCGGCGGCACCATCCTGATCTGACGCCCGCACAGACGCGGCTGGTGCGCTCCTCCATCTCGCAATTCCGAAAGCAACTGGGGCGCTTTCTGCAGGCGGCAGCCATCGACAGCGACAGCCGGGGTCCGCGCTTCGGCGCCCTGCATTCGATCCTGGTGACGCTGGCGTTTGTGCGCATCGCCGTGCAGGAGCTGGCGCCCGAGCATCTGCGGGGCTACGGCGCTCTGGAGCCGGACGCCGAGGCTGCACTCCGGGGGGTGACCAACCAGCTCGAGTCGATGATCGCAATGCTCGAAGCCGAACTCCGCAGCGGCACGGGGGCGGACCTGGAGAGCCGGCTGGCGCGAACGCCGGAGGACGGCGGCATCGCGGCTCTGTTGCGGACGCTGGAGCGCATCATTCGCGAGGAAGACCTGGCCGAGTTCCGGCCCTCGCTGCTGCGGCTGGTGGAGAAGCTCGAGACGCCTTCCTTCGAGCTGGCCGTGTTCGGGCGCGTCAGCAGCGGCAAGTCGTCGCTACTGAACCGCCTGCTCGGGGTGGATGTGTTGCCGGTGGGGGTGACGCCGGTCACTGCCGTCCCGGTGCGAATTCTGCACGGCGAAGCGCCCGGGCTCACAGTGCATTTCGCCGGCGGCCGCGTGGAGCGTCTTCCGGTGGAACGGTTGCCGGAGTTCGCCACCGAAGAGCAGAACCCGGCCAACCACCGCGAGGTGCTCCGGCTGATCGTGCGGTTGCCGAGCCCGGTGCTGGAGAACGGCCTGGTGTTCGTCGACACGCCCGGACTGGGTTCGCTGGCGACGACCGGCGCCGCCGAAACGCTGTCCTACTTGCCGCGGTGCGACCTGGGGCTGGTGCTGGTGAGCGCAGTGACTCCGCTGAATGAAGAGGATCTGGCCACCCTGGATCAGCTCGTGCGTGCCAGCACGCCGGCCATGGTGCTGTTGAGCAAGGCAGACTTGCTGGCTGAGGCCGACCTGGAAAGGGCGATGCGCTACACGGCTTCCGCCCTGCGGCGCGAGCTGGGGGTGGAGCTTCCCGTGGCGGCGGTGAGCGTCGAGGAGCGGCATGCAGGCCTGCTGGAAGAATGGAAGCGCCGCAGCCTCCAGCCGGTGCTCGAACGGCACAAGGAGCTGGCCGCCGAGTCCCTGACGCGGAAGGCCCGCGCTGTGGGCGAAGCAGTGGCGGCAGCACTGCGGGGCCGTCTGGAAGGCGCGGGCGGCAGGATTCCGCGCCCGGAGCTGGAGCGCACGGAAGACATGCTGCGGCGCGCGGCAGCCGGCATGGAAGCGGCGAGGCGGGAGGGCATGAGTGCCCTGGACAAGCTGCGGGTTCGGGGGAAAGAGTTGCAGGAGGCAGCGCTTCAGCGGATTCTCGGCAAGGGGCTTTGGCGCGACAGCGAGGCCTGCGGGGAAGCCCTGCGTGCGGCTGCCGTACAGGTCTGCGACGCTGCGGCAGCCGGGATTCACCATCATCTGAAACAGCTCTGCGAGGTTCTGTCGGCGTCGCTCGTGCAGGCGCGCCGCGTGATGCGTCCCGGCGCAGAGCCCGAAGAGCCGCTGTTCTCCTGCGACGACATCCGCGGCGTGCCCGTGCCCTCGCCGGAAATGCTGCCTCGCTCGCTGAAAATGCCGGCAGTCGCGGGGCTGCCTCTGGCAGGCAGGTGGTTCGCGCAGGCGGCGCTGGAAAGGCAGGCGGGCGGCGCGGTGTGGCGGGTGCTGGAAGCGTATGCGAGAAGCCTCGAATCGTGGCTGCTCCGGCAACTGGAACTGCTGCAGCAACGGTTCGATGCCGAAGCGGGGGTGTTCCGCGCAGAGATCGCCCGGCTGCTTTCCGCAGGCGAAGCGGAGACCGGGCATCAGGCGCGCCTCGAGCACTGGCTGCAGGAACTGGAGAGGGTGGGAAACGTGGAAGCGGCACAGCCTCCCGGGTCGGGCAGGGAGACGCTTACGCCAACTGCGTGAGGGTGTCGATCCACAGCGGCGCGAACATCAGGTGGCCGCCGCGCCAGTATTGCGGCTGGGCGGCCAGACGGCAGAGCGTGACGATGCGGCCCGGGTTGCCTTCCGCTGCAGACAGGACGTGCCTGCGGAACTCGCCAAGCGATCCGCGGCTTTCGAGTCCGAATGCGCGGATGGCCTCTTCGAGCAACCCGGCGCTGGCAGCGCGGCCCAGCGGCTGCAACAGGAGTTCCTCCCGCGGATCCCACACGAGACGTCCGAGCCAGCCGAGCTGTGCGCGATTCACGGCAGAGGCCACCAGACCGCAACCCTCGATCCACAGGACGCGCTGAAGGAACCGGTAGAAGCGCGCGCCTGCAGGTGGAGGGTCGTCGATCCAGAGCCACCGGGGGCTGGCTTCCAGCGCCCGCAGGACCCTGGCCTGGAGCGCCTGGCTGGTGAGCCGCGGCAGGCGCTCTCCATGCGCCGCGGGCGGGACCATCTCCCGGTAGATTCCATCGAGGACCTCATGCAGGGGGCCGGAAGCGTTCACCACCAGCGGGAGGATGCCGCAGGCTGTCATTGTTTCCTGGACGAGCCTTGTCTTGCCGATGCCGCGCGGCCCGAATACGGCGGCGCGGCTGCCATGAAGCAACAGGGAAGACAGCACACGGGCCTCCCGATGGCGCCCGATCAGCGGAATGGATCCAGCCGCTGTGTCAGGGAACAGGGGCAGGGCCGGCATGGGCGTGCTCCTTGACACGGATCAGCTCCACCGGGCTGGAAGCCAGCGGCCCGGCGTGGATCATGGGATCGATGGTTTCTGCGGAATCGATGGCCATGGACAGGAGCGGCTCGCCGCCGCAGGTGAAATGGCGGCTGCGGATTTCGATGGTCTCGCCGCAGCCTTCGAGTCCGCGGAACACCCTGGCCGCGGCAATCTTCCGCTCGCGGCATTTCGTCATGATCACTTCGGGAAGCGGTTTGCCCTGAGACCGGCCACTTGCCAGGAGGTATCTGTCAGCCCGGATGGCATCCATCCCCGGCGCCGCCATGAACCACGCCTGTGGCATGCAGTTCTCTCCCAAAATCGGGATGTTCAGGGGATTCTGCCGGACCGGCCAACAATCCCGCAGCCCCCATCTGCAGGAGTCATTGGCCGTTGCTGGCAACGGCGGTCAGCGGACTCCACCGCCTTGCGGAATTTTCCTCCCTGATCGTATGCGCCGCGCGCGCCTGTGTCAAGGCGAAGCCGGCCTCGTCTTTTCCACCAGCCGCAGCACGGACTCGTCGGTGTCGAGGCTGGCAATTTCGTCGAGCCTCACCCACCGCACCTCACGCGACTCCGGACTGACGACCGGCTCCTGCGACAGCGGCGCCTCCGCCAGGAACCGGATGTCATAGTGCACGTGGGCGGGCTCTGAGCCGCGCGCCGGGATGTCGTGGGCGTCGACGTCAAACACCGCCTGCGTCACCGGCGTGGCTTCGATCCCCGTCTCCTCGAGCACTTCACGCATCGCCGTGGCGAGCACGTCCGGGTCTCCATCGCAATGCCCGCCGGGCTGCAGCCAGCGCCCGAGCCGCCGGTGATGGACCAGCAGCGCGTGCGTGCGCTCGGGGTCCACCACCCATGCCGAACCGGTGACGTGCCCGACCAAAAGGCTGCGCTCGAAGCAGTCCTCATGCGTTTCGACGAAGGCGAGGATGCGGGCGAGCATCTCCGCCTCGCGCGCATTCCATGGCCTGTGCGCGCGCAGCAGCCGCAGCAGCGCCTCGCGCCCCATCAGCGGTACAGCCTCACGTTGTCGATTTCGAGAAACGCCTTCTGCCCGGCCGGCCGGGACATGACAAATTCGAGCGAAACTGTTTCTTTCAGATCCGCGCTGCCCAACGCGGTGAAGGGCACGCGCAGCCTGCGCCATTCGGGGCCGGCCTCGAACGGCGCCTGCCCCTCGCCCCCCCGCCACCGCAGCAGCAGGCCGTAGGCGCCATCGCCGCGCGCGTCGAATTCCACGCCCTGCCACGCGCTCACATCCACAGGCAGCACGGCGCCCTTCGACAGCGGCAGCACCATCGCCGCCAGCGGGCGGTCCTTGTCGCTCATCTCCGCCATCACCGCCAGCGAACGATTCGACGGCCCGCGCCAGATGCGCTGATAGCTCATCTTCGTGAAGTCCAGCCCCGCGTCCGTGCGGTTCACCCACAGCGTTCCGATCCGCGAGCGCCCGTCTGCGGATTCAAAGTCGTCCAGCAGCTCGGGCGCCGCACCGCCTGTCAGCGGCAGCGGCGTAGGACCGGGCTTGCGCACGGCCGCCAGCAGATCGTCTCTTTGCACCTCGCGCCCGCCCAGCCACACGCGCTTCACGCGCCGGATGTCGCCGATCCGCTCCACCGGGTTGCCTTCCACCAGCACGAGATCGGCCAGCTTGCCCGGCTCGATCCGCCCGCGGTCTTCCAGCCCCAGCAGGCGCGCGTTCACTGACGTCGCCGCCGCAATCGCCTCCAGCGGCGTGAAGCCGCAGTTCACCATCAGCTCCAGCTCCCGCAAGGTGGATCCTCCGTGCGGGGTGCCCGGCATGCCGGCATCCGTGCCCGCGCCTGCCGCCACGCCCGCGGCGCGCGCCAGCACGCATTTCGCCATCAGGTGCGCCCAGCGCCGCTGCCGCGCCGGATGCGGCTTCTGCCCGCGCGGTTCATAGACAGCCAGCGTCTGCACGTAGCCCGTCTTCGCCGCCAGGATCTGCCCCACGGTTTCGGGATCCATCACCGCGTCGCCGATGCCATGGACGATCACGT
>FWWL01011023.1_pt1 | contig 10107 bp, 11 predicted proteins | sample 2228331 | NCBI WGS metagenome assembly FWWL01 (sample SAMEA103939775, study PRJEB20133) | metagenome
TGAGTCTCATAATAGGCTTGAATGAGAGTTTAAGGCTCTTGAAAAACGAAGGTCTCGAGAATGTCTTCAGAAGACATGAGAGGCTTGCTAAAGCCACAAGAAAGGCTATGGAGGCGATTGGACTGAAACTCTTTCCAAAGGAGTCTCCAAGTAATTCTGTTACAGCAGTGGAGGCACCTGATGGTTTTGATGGGCAGGCTATATACAAGAATCTGAGGGAGATATATGGTATTACAGCAGCAGGCGGACAGGATAAATTAAAAGGAAAGATATTCAGGATAGCCCATCTCGGTTATGCGGATACATTTGATGTCATAACCGCTATCAGTGGAGTTGAGATGGTCCTTTATTCGATGGGTTATAAATTGAAACTCGGTACAGGTGTTGGGGTTGCTGAAGAGATATTAATGGAGGTGAAGAGATGAAGATCCTTGTAAGCGATAATCTTTCTGAGAAGGGAATCGAGATTCTTAAAAAAGCAGGACTTGAGGTTGATGTAAAGACGGGTATGAAACCTGATGAGTTGAAGGCATGCATAAAGGATTATCACGGGCTTATTATAAGAAGTGCCACCAGGGTGACCGAGGATATTATAAACAGTGCTGTTAATCTAAAGGTCATCGGCAGGGCAGGTTCAGGTCTTGATAATGTTGATAAGGTTGCTGCAACAAAGAAGGGTATCGTGGTTATGAATACCCCGGGTGGTAATACCATTACAACAGCAGAGCACACCATAGGTCTTATTTTTTCTGTGGCGAGGATGATACCTCAGGCAGATATGTCGATGAAGCAGGGTTTGTGGGAGAAAAAGAAGTTCCTTGGTGTGGAACTCTATAACAAGACAATAGGAATAATAGGAATAGGAAATATAGGTTCTCAGGTCGCAAAGAGGTGTATTGCGCTTGGAATGAATGTCATTGCGTATGACCCATTTTTAAGTGATGAAAAGGCATCTGAGATTGGTATTAAAAAGGTGAGTCTTGAGGAGCTCTTTAAAAACTCTGATTTCATTACCATTCATACTCCCCTTACACCTGAGACCAGGAATCTCATCAATAAAAATACCATTGCTATGATGAAGGACGGGGTGAGGATAATAAATTGTGCCCGTGGAGGTATAGTTAATGAAAAGGACCTCTATGAGGCACTGGAGAGTGGAAAGGTTGCGGGTGCGGGTCTTGATGTATTCGAAAACGAGCCTCCCGGTGATAATCCCCTTGTGAGGCATGAAAGGGTTGTCTGCACACCGCATCTTGGTGCATCCACACACGAGGCTCAGGAGAATGTTGCTCTTGCTATAGCGGAACAGGTTGTCGATTATCTTGTACATGGAATAATAAGGCATGCTGTTAACTTTCCATCAATTCCTCAGGATCAGATACCTGTCCTTAAACCATACATAGACCTTGCAGAGAGGATGGGAATCTTTGCTTCACACCTCCTTGAGGGTGGAATTACTGAGATAACAGTTGAGTACAGGGGAGAGGTGTCGAATCTTAATAATGCACCGATCACCATTGCAGCGATTAAAGGAATACTCACTCCCCTTCTTCAGGAGACAGTCAATTTTGTTAATGCTCCTCTGATTGCAAGAGAAAGAGGCATAGATATAAAGGAAACTAAAGCAAAGGAAGCAGGAGATTACAGTAACCTTGTTACACTCAGGGTGAAGACATCCACAGGGGAACTCAATGTATCAGGAACACTTTTCAGTAGAAAGTCTCCAAGGATTGTACAGATAGATAAGTTTCCTGTTGAGATCATACCGGATGGTATTATGCTCATGATATATAACCATGACAGACCAGGAGTAATCGGAAACATAGGTACCCTTCTTGGTAAGAATAATATAAATATCGGAAGGATGCATTTTGGAAGAGAATCCGAAGGAGGACTCGCCATCTCAGTCGTTAATGTGGATTCAGAGATTCCTGAGACCTTACTTGAGGAGATAAAAGCCCTTCCAAATATTATTTCTGCCAGGTTAATAAACATAAGGATTTAGGCATACTATCGATTTCAGGAAGGAGACAGAGATATTATGTCTGTAATAGTGATTGTTGGTATGCAGTGGGGAGACGAGGGAAAGGGAAAGATAATCGATGTCCTTACTGAAGGTGCAGATATTGTTATCAGGTATCAGGGCGGTCATAATGCCGGTCATACTGTCGTTATTAATAATGAAAGGTTTATACTACACCTCATACCTTCAGGCATCCTCCACAATGATAAACTCTGCATCATAGGTAATGGTGTGGTCATAGATCCAGAGGCACTGATAAATGAGATGGAAGGTTTAAGGAAAAGGGGTGTGAGGGTGGATGAGAATCTAATAATAAGCAAGACCGCACATATCATCATGCCATACCATGTTATTCTCGATAATATTTCTGAGAAGACAGGGAAGACAAAGATCGGTACAACAGGCAGGGGTATAGGACCTGCCTATACCTATAAGGCACAGAGAACAGGAATAAGGATGTGTGACCTTATAGAACCAGGATATTTTAAGGAGAGGTTAAGGGATAATCTCGTTGAGGTGAATTTTTTATTGAAGAACAGATATGGGCTCGATACTATTGATTTCGAAGAGGTGTATCAGAGATATATGGGTTATGCTGAGATATTGAGACCATATATAAAAGACACAGAGATAATTATCAATGATGCGATAGATAAGAAGAAGAATGTCCTCCTCGAGGGTGCCCAGGGGACTCTTCTTGATGTGGATCACGGGACATATCCATATGTGACATCGAGTAATCCTGTGGCAGGAGGTGCCTGTATCGGTGCCGGTATAGGTCCTACAAAGATTACGGGTGTTTATGGTGTTGTCAAGGCTTATACAACCAGGGTTGGTGAAGGACCATTTCCCACAGAATTGAAGGATAGCCTTGGAGAGAGATTAAGAGAGAGAGGAGGCGAGTATGGAGCGACCACAGGAAGACCGAGGAGATGCGGGTGGCTTGACATGGTAACACTGAGGCACTCTGTAAGGGTGAATGGTGTGAATGGTATCATCATTACAAAACTTGACATTCTTGATGGAATTGATAAGATAAAGATATGCACAGCCTACAGATACAGAGGAGAGATTATAGAAAATATGCCGAAGGACGCCATGACCCTCTCAGGTTGTGAGCCTGTCTATGTGGAGATGGATGGCTGGAATGATGTGACGACGGGTATCAGGGATTATTCGGATCTCCCTATGAATGCAAGGAGATACCTTGAGACAATAGAGGAGATGCTTGGAGTTCCTGTTGTGATGATCTCAACGGGTCAGAAAAGAGAACAGATGATCGAAAAGATGAAGATCTTCTGATGACAAAGAGGCTTGCAAAGAGGTTCATCAGGAGACTCGAGATAGAGTTTTCTGGTGCTGGTTTTGAAGGAAGGGGAATAACGAGCGATGTATCACAGAGGGGGGTATTCATAAGGACACATAAAGTGATTCAACCCGGTACGGATATCGATATGAAACTCCACTTACCTGATGGCAGGGTGTCGTCTTTAAAGGGAATAGTGAGGAGATCGGTGAAACTTCCCTTTTTTACATCTGAGATTAAAAATGGTATTGGTGTTGAGATAATCGAAAAGGACGAGATATTTGATGAACTTTTAAAAGAACTCGATTTCGAAAAGAAGGAAAGTGCGGTGAATGAAAAGATTGATTCTCAGGATTTTATGATCATAACATGTCCTTCATGCGGCGTAAAGAACAAGGTTCCCCTTTCAAGATCCTCCATGTCACCAAGATGCGGTAAATGCAGGGCATTGCTTTATGTATAGATTAAGAGATTTCTTTTCATCTCTTGGTAAATTTTTTTATCCTTCACACTGTCCTTTATGTGGAGAGCATTCATTACATTCGTACGAGCCTTTCTGTGGTTCGTGCTGGAGTTCAATACTTCCTTACGATGGTTCCAGTTGTGGTATATGCGGTATTCCACTTCCTTCTCATTCAGATATATGCGGAGAGTGCCTGAGAGATAGACCATATTTCAGTAAAGTTATATTCTTTGGACTTTATAGTGGTGTTCTCAGAGAGGCTATCCATTATTTTAAATATAATGGTAAGAGAAAACTCTCTGATCCCCTTGGAAAACTCTTTTCAGTTCTTGATATACCGCAGGGTGATATGGTTGTGCCTGTGCCGATGCATAAGGGGGCTCTAAAAAGGAGAGGGTTTAATCATGCGAGTCTACTTGCAAGAAGACTTTCAGAGATAAAGGGAATACCTCTTAAACTCAATCTTCTTATGAAGATAAAGGACACCCCTTCACAGGTCTCACTCAGGAGAGAGGATAGATTAAAGAATCTCAGAAAGGCATTTATGGTTGGTGAAAGGCTTCGTGGAGAACATGTGATACTTGTAGATGATGTCCTTACAACAGGTGTTACAGCATCTCAGGCTTCAAGAGCACTCCTGAGTGGAGGTGCTTCGGTTGTGACAGTTGTTGTTCTTGCACGAAGCGGCATTGACATTTTACCATCTGAGAATGTAATTTAATTTAAATGATTGATCTTCATACACACAGTATAATGAGTGATGGTGAATTGATACCTTCTGAACTTATAAGGAGGGCGGAGGATATCGGTTATGAGGCAATAGCCATTACAGATCATGTGGATCACACTAACATTGATACAGTGATTCCAAGACTTCTTAAGGCAATAAAAGAGATAAGTAACCATGTCTCTATAGAGGTGATAGCGGGTGTGGAGATTACACATGTCCCACCACCTCTCATACATGATCTTGTTAAGGAGGCAAGGTCACTGGGTTCGATGCTCATTGTTGTGCATGGTGAGACCCTCGTTGAACCTGTAAAGGAGGGGACAAATCTTGCTGCAATAGAGGCAGGTATAGATATACTTGCCCATCCAGGACTCATGACAACGGAGGAACTTCTCCTTGCAAAGGAGAGGGGTGTTTATATAGAGATTACATCAAGAAAGGGGCATTCCCTTTCTAATGGATATATTGCAAGGGAGGCGCAGAGGTTCGGTATTCCTCTTGTGATAAATACAGATGCCCATTCACCTTCTGACCTCATAACACATGAGATGGCAAGAAAGATCCTTCTTGGAGCAGGTATAGATGAGAGCAGGGTTGAGAGTATTTTTGAAAATTCAAGAGCCATTGTGTCAAGGATTATGAGGAGGCAGTATGCCAAAAGTTATTAAAAAGAGGGTCCTCAAGAAAAAGGTAGAGCCTGGTGAAGAGTTTAAATCAGAGCTTCTGAGATTTAAGGAGGGTCTCAGCAAAAAAAGAGGCTATCTTATGAAGATTGCTTTTGCAGGAATTGTGGTCCTGGTTCTCATAACAGGCATAATCTATTATCTTCTTAGTACATCAAAGAAGGCAGAGAGACTCTTTGTAGAGGGTTATAACCTTTTTCATGGTGATTATATGAAGAAGGTTATTCCTGATGAGGAGAGATATGGGAAGGCAGCAAGGTTATTCAGTGATTCATATAAACTGAGTCCTGATCCTGTAAAGCTCATCTATCTTGCAGACACATATTATAGACTTGGACTTTATGACAGTACAATAAAGACCCTTGGAGACTTCAAAAAAAGATATTCTGATAACAAGTATCTTATGCCCCTTTATTACCAGAGGCTTGGTATTGTCTACAGAAAGATGGGAAGACTGGATGAGGCATTGAAGGTTTATGATGAGATGTATAAAGAGGGTTATACACTTAGAGATCTTGCCCTTAAGGAATCTATAGAGATACTGAATTCACAGGGGAAAAAGGATGAGTCCCAAAAGAGGCTCGAGATCCTGAAGAAGGAGTTTCCTGATTCTCCATTTGCAAAAAATGAATAGTATTTATGCATGAGACCATTAAGGCATCTGTATTTATCAATCGTCCACCCAGTTTAGTATTCAATTTTCTTAAAAAGGTTGAGCCAAGATTGAGATTGAGTCCTGTTTACAGGATCCTGCGGTTTCAGAAGATAACGGATGGTGATATAAATAAAGGCACCAGGTTTCATATTGTCCTTATGAGTGAAATGGGCAGGAGTGAATATATAAGTGAGGTTGTGGAGTTTGTGGAGAACAAAAGGATAACAACGATGGATACCATGGGTAGATTAAAGGTCAGGTTGAGTCTTGAGCCCCATGATGGAGGAACGATCCTTACACATGAGGAGGAATTCAGTTTACCTGATTATTTACTTGAGGATTTACACCGAAGTGATGAGCCACTCTGGCTCAGGATTTTGAAGGACATCTTCAGTCTCGACAGGAAGAGATTTATCGATAGAGAGATGGAAGAAAGATTAGAAGAAATAAAGAGGAAACTCAGTGCTTGTCTTGAAGAATGGCTCTTGAGGATCAAGAAAGAGATAGAATCAAGTCCATTATACTGACCTTTTCCTGTGCACCCTCTTTTTCCTCTTTTTGAAGTCATCAGGGTCAAAGACCATCTTGTTCCGTGGGGGCATCCTGAGTATTGTCCCTGGTGTGATGTACTTTTTACCCCTCATCTCAGGATTGAGGTCATATATGACTGTTACAGGGATTCTCCATTTTCTCGCAATTTTATCAAGTGTATCCTTATTTGAGACCTTATATGATTCGTATGAGAATCTTTCTTCGAGAGGAATATTGTTTAAATTTTCGATAAATACATCTTTTTTACCCCTTGGGATCCTTATCCTGTAGACATCCCTGTCGGGCGGTGTGCACCATCTTCTTATTTCAGGATTGAGTTCCCTTATTGTTTCGGTATCCACTTCTGCAGCCTTTGCGATTACATCTATGTCAACGGGTGAGTTTATCTCGACCTCATCGAATTCAAGAGGTTTATGAAACTCAAGGTCATCAAAGCCAAATCTCTGTGGTTCATATGCTATAAGGCTTGCGGCAATAAATTTAGGAACATACTCCTTTGTCTCTCTCTTCAGATAGCGATTCCTTCTCGTTATTAGTTCCTCGATATCATCGGTCTTTAATCTTTTTAATGCCCTGAGTATCTTACCTTCTCCTGCATTGTATGCCATCATCGCCAGATCCCAGGAATTGAACATGTTATACAGGTCTTTGAGATAATCTGCTGCTGCATGAGTGGATTTTATGGGATCCCTTCTTTCATCGATCCACCAGTTTATCTCGAGACCATATTTTTTTGCTGTTGATTGGATAAACTGCCATGGTCCAACCGCTCTGCTTCTCGAATATGCCTTTGTGTTGAATCCGCTCTCGATCAATGGAAGGAAGACGAGTTCCTTTGGAAGTCCCTTCATTATGAGGATCTCTTTCATGTTATCCACATATCTACCCGCCCTCTCGAGCCACTGAATGAATCTGTCCCTGATCGTTGTGGTGAAGATATCTATATGTCTCTCCACAGATCTGCTTATTATCTCATTGGAGTCATAATCAGGGATTACTGTTCTCAGATCGAATGAGTGAACAGATTCTGTTATTCCAGTGTTTTCTGATTCAGATGCTTCTGTATTATTCTGGTTTATCTCTGTATTTTCTGTAGTTGAAGTGCTATCTGTTGTGTCTCCAGATACATTCAATGGATGGATAATTAACATCATAAAAATGAAAATAATAAAATAGATGGAGTTAGAAGCGGATTTCATTTTTGTCTCTCCAGACATTTTCATCACTGTTATTATAGCAATTTTTATGCTAAAAAATCATTTTTTATAACATTTTATTTTTTAAACATTTTAATATAAAAGTTTAACATAAAATGACAAAAAATGTCAGTCAGTGTGAAATAAAGGTTAGAGTGGATTGAGTATCGAATTCAGGTTATCCATGCTCAGAGAGTCTCTGTGGATAACTCTATGTAAGATTAACTTTTTGTCATGAGGCTGCTTTTTTACAAATGTTATTGTGAGGCACTTCAATAAAAGCCATACTCTTATTTCCCTGAATATAGCTACAGTCTTGTATTTTAGTGTTATCCGTCTTTTCACAGGAGATTTTAGACAGCAATGAATGAAAATGTATTATAATATAATCTAATTTCTGAATGGAAAGGTGAGGGATATGAAGAGGGTTTTAAGCGGGATGCAGCCAAGCGGGAAATTGCACCTCGGTAATCTCGTGGGTGCATTAAAGAACTGGATTGATCTTCAGAATAGGTATGAATGTTTTTATTTTGTTGCTGACTGGCATGCCCTTACAACCCTTTACCAGAATCCTTCAGTTATAAGGGAATTTACAGAGGATATTGTGGTGAACTGGCTATCTGCGGGGCTGGATCCCAAAAGATGTACAATATTTATTCAGTCCAGGGTTCTTGAGCATGCAGAACTCCATATACTTCTTAGCATGATAACTCCAGTTGGATGGCTTGAGAGGGTTCCAACTTATAAAGAAAAACAGCAGGAGATAAAGGACAGGGATCTTTCCACTTACGGATTTCTTGGTTATCCTGTGCTTCAGTCCGCAGATATACTGATTTACAGAGCAGAGTATGTACCTGTTGGTATCGATCAGGTTCCGCATCTCGAGATTACAAGGGAGATTGCAAGGAGATTTAATAATTTTTATGGCAGTGTATTTCCTGAGCCAGAAGCACTCCTTACTGAGTTTCCAAAGGTTCCAGGAACGGATGGCAGGAAGATGTCAAAGAGTTACAACAATGCCATATACCTTTCTGATCCTCCTGATGTGGTGAGACAGAAGGTCCTCACCATGATGACAGATCCAGCAAGAAAGAGAAGACACGATCCAGGGAATCCTGAACTCTCACCCGTATTCCAGTTACATAAGATATTCTCTTCAAAGGAAGAACAGGAGGAGGTTGCTGAGGGTTGTAGAACTGCAGGCATAGGATGTATTGAGTGCAAACATGTGCTTCTCAGAAATCTCTTTATGGTACTTGAACCTATATGGCAGAGGCGAAGAGAGTATCTCGATAAACCTGACATTATAAGGGATATTATAGATGAGGGTTCACGCAGGGCATCCATGGTTGCCAGGGAGACCATGTCCATTGTGAGAGAGAGAATGGGTTTAAACAGATGATACTCGATATCGCATTCTCTCCATGTCCGAATGATACCCTTATCTTTTATGGAATAGTAAATAAAAAGATAGATCTTAAAGGGCTTGAATTCAGGGAACATATCTTTGATGTAGAGACACTTAATGAGAGGGCATGGAGGGGGGATTTTGATATAACAAAACTTTCCACAGGAGGATACCTTTATGTGAGAGATCAATATGAGATTCTTTCGTCAGGCTCTGCCATCGGTACCGGTTGTGGACCCCTCCTTGTTGCGAGAAAAACGATTGATGATATAAGAGAACTCGATGGGACAAGAATCGGTATTCCAGGAAGATTTACTACTGCAAATCTTCTGTTCAGGCTCTTTCTTGAAGAAAGGATGGCATACTCGAGAACTTCCCTGAGATTTATTCCTGAATACATGCTCTTCAGTGAGATAATCCCGGCTATTATTTCTGGAAGACTCATGGCAGGAATAATAATCCATGAGCAGAGATTCACATACAGGACATATGGTTTAAAAGAGATCATTGACCTTGGAGGGTGGTGGCAGGAGAAGACATCACTTCCTGTACCGCTTGGATGTATATGTATGAAGAAGAAGTATGGAAGAGAGATGATTGAAATTGTGAATGGAATATTGAGAGATTCTGTTCTTTATGGGATAGACCATATCTAGGAAGCCATGCCGTACATAAGGCTACACAGTCAGGAGTTGGATGAGGAGGTTATCAGGAGTCATATCGGACTTTATGTTAATAACTACACCATAGATATGCAGGATGATGGGAGGAGGGCTATCAATAAATTGATCGAGATGGCTGAAAGAGGAGTTTCTGTATGAAGACATACCTTGTAACAGGTTCGTGCGGATTCATAGGATGGAAGGTTTCAGAGAAACTCCTCAAGAAGGGTGCAAGGGTAATAGGTATTGATAATCTCAATGATTATTACACCCCTCTTCTCAAGAGGTGGAGATTGAAGAGATTGAGGGAACATGAAAATTTCATCTTCCAAAAACTCGATATCTCTGATTTTAATGCCCTTAAAAAGATTTTTAAAAGAGAAAGAATAGACGCGATAATAAATCTTGCTGCAAGGGCTGGGGTCAGGG
>FWWL01011048.1_pt1 | contig 10106 bp, 8 predicted proteins | sample 2228331 | NCBI WGS metagenome assembly FWWL01 (sample SAMEA103939775, study PRJEB20133) | metagenome
TACTATATCTCCTCATCTTATTCATCTGATCATATAATACAGAATTGCTAGGTGTATGCTTAAAGTCATGCCATGATACGAGTATACCATTCCAATTCAGTTCATGCTTGAGAAGTGTATTATATTCTATATCTACAAGCATTGGCTTGCTATCTATCAATCTTTTAATCACTTCTAACCTCTCCTCTTCATTCCCTTCAAATCTTCCTCCTTCATCTTTTGCTCGACAAGTAAATATGGCTCTATCCTTTACATCTGATGCTACCTCTAATGCCTTATCTAGATCATCCTTTGCTATATAATCAAACCTTATCTCTATAAGATCAGCAACCTTCAATGCTTCATCTATACTCTTACTTAACTCTTGAATATCCTTTACTGCTATAGTTACACATAACTTGCTCATAGATGCGATGAGTCTAAATATATTTAAATATGTTTCATAGCATAACAATTAAATCATCTATTATTATACTTAGTTGCATGAAAGGTAGGAATTATAGAGCTCCTGTAGGGATGCCATATGTTAGGACTGAGTATATAGCTGGTAATCCAGCGTTAAAGATAGCCAAGTTTACTAGTGGTGTTGCTGGTAATTATGATTATAAACTAGAGTTGATAGCTGAGGGCGTTGCACAGATAAGGCAGAATGCATTGGAAGCCTGTAGATTGGCAGCAAACAAAACACTTGCTGCTTCAATAGGAGAGAATTCCTTCTTTAGTGTATTAAAGATCTATCCTCACATAATACTTAGGGAGAACAAGATGATAGCTACGGCTGGTGCAGATAGGTTACAAGAGGGTATGAGAAGGGCATTTGGTAAAGCTGTAGGAAGAGCAGCTAGAGTAAAGCATGGTCAAACTATATTAGAGATATATGTTAAAAGTAATGCTTTAGAGGTTGCTAAGGATGCATTAAAGGTTGCTTCAAGTAAACTTCCAATAAAATCATCAATAAAAATTGTAAGTTTAACTCAGTAATTTATTCTTGCTTCTCATCATTACTATTGCACTTACCATTGCTATACTTATTACTAGTATTGCTATAGGAAACTCTGGAACTACGCTTATGCTAGTCTCTGTATTCCCAGCTATGTTAGTATTAAGCTTTTGCATAGGACCAGTACCCTTTATATTTACTTGCATTGTAACTATTCCTTCTCTATCAAACGTGTGCTTGATTACATCTATGCCCTCTGGTGCGTATCTATCTTGCTCTAGAATGATATTTCCATCTTCATCAAGGAACCTTATAGTATAGTATACATCTCTTATTATGGCATTGCTAGGAGTGAAGAATGATAGCCTTATCTCACTCTCTTGCTGGGGGAATATTCCTTGTTTTGGCCATTGTGCAATAATCTTTGCATTATTATTGTCTGTTGTCAAGACTACACTCTCAAACTCTCCTCCAGTGCTCTCAACTTTTTCTAATCTAAATCTCATTACATTCATATTGCCATCTGTAACCATCTGCTTCCTTATCTCTTGTAAGGTATTTGTATCTAACACAAAGTGAACTATCAACCTATCTGTGTATGTATATGGATCTACAACTACCCTCTTCTCATCAAGTTTTACATCATTTACATAACCAATAAACTGGCCTGTTGAAGCAATGGGCATATCTTTTGGAATTATTGCCTCCTCATGAACCATAGGTACCAAGTTTATATAGTTTTCCTCCCAATTAAATGGCATCTCAAACCTTAGTACATCCTCTTCAACCTCTAACTTTGTAATCTTGTCATAATAAGTTCTTACAGTTATAGGATACTCTTTACCTGCAGCTACTACACTAAACTCATTATCATCAGCAACGCTTACAAATGTATCAAATGTTATTGGTGTATCTAACAACTGCTTACTTGTTAAGGCTGATTTGACAGTGGCACTTATCTTATAGAGCCCCCCTTCTAAGAATATGGGTGCATCAACTCTTACTGGTTCACCATTCCTATTATAATAGCCCCCCAATTGTAACTCTTCTTCACCATATATACGAAAGTTTGGTATGTTTGTTGGATTTACTTGGATTTTAACCTCTCCATTGGGATCGTAAAACCAACCACCTAGTAATGTCTTGTCGTCTTTTTCTATTTTAACAAACATAGTAACCTGCGGTATATTTACATCATTATCAAAGTCAAAGAACCTTATCTTTATTATGGGATTAAGTCCTTCTTGTATGCTATAAAGCGCTAGATCTTCTGGGACTATCCTTGTCTCGATGGTTATATTCTGGCCACCAAAGTTTATTGGTACAGCCATATCTCCTCCTAGTCCGTGTCCATATGCTTTGTTAAGAGTTACAGCAAACGTAGATGCTAGTATCATTAGACTTAACGCATACACTAACTTCATTAAACTAACTAGCGTAATTTCCTTAATAAATCTTATTGCTTATGAGAATTATAAATATCTTAACTTCAAATTATTTCTAATCGCTATTACTCCTGCCATGGCTATTGCTATTATCATTAAAGCAATAGGAAATTCTGGAATGACTCTAAGATTGATCATAACCATTTCATCAGAACCATTGATATTCTCTAACACTAATGTATAACTACCCCCTTTAGTAAATCTATAGATCTGGATGTTGCTCATCTGAGACTCTCTATGGCTACCTTCTACAACATTACCCTCTTCATCAACTAGCATTATATCATACATAACATCTTCAAGTACATTATTGCTTGCATCTCTAAATGTTAGATTAAAGTATGTATCCTCTCTATCATTTATCTCTAATGGAGACCATTGTACATCAACTATTATATTCCCTTTATCACTCTTTACACTAAGTATCTGAGACCATTCTTTAGGCAATGTAATCTCTCTAATTAGATCACCTCCTCTAATCTCAAGTATGGCTCTATTTAGATCCTCACCTTCCATCATTGATGCTAATTCTTTTAACCTCTTCTGACCTATCATAAAGTGTACTATTGCACCCCAATCTTTAGATGATCTATCTACGAATATGCTCTGCTCCATACCATTTATATAACCTTTAAGTTCCCTATCAGCAAGCTCAAATCCATGAGGTAGATAATACTCAAAATGTAGCATCTCTATATCATCTACTAACGCCCAATCAAATGGCATCTCTGCCTTCATGATCAAATTTACCGGATCAAACTCTAGATCTCTTAGGCTATCATAATATGCTATAGTCTCTATCATATAATCCCTTCCATTATGTGTTAGCATTACATCTTTAATCTCTGCTAAAGTTACCAAAGCCTCAAATGGTATTCTCTGCTCTTTAGGTAGCGATTCACTATCCAAAGCAATAGGGGTTACTTTGAATCTATATAGCCCAGCAGTAGTAAATATGGGCCCTTCAACTATGACCATCTCATTGCCAGTCTCTCTCATATAGCCAAATGAGCCCATCTTCATACCTATTATATTTATACTCTCACTCTCAATGTTGTGGAATAATATCTCTAGATCTTCTACATCGGACATTATATGAAATGTCTCGTTAAGTAATAACGTATTATCTCTAAATCTACTTATCTCTATATTTGCAGCTATACCAGGTATAGCTTTCTTAGTGTTATCTATATGCTCATAGAATTGTATATGTAATTTTATATCCTCTAATTGATCAGCCTTCTTGAATTCTGGTTCTAATGAGATCTGCATAGAGACTAGCCTATCTCCAATATTCTTTGGTCCTACATCCTCCTTACCTAAACCGTGTCCATATACTTGAGATGTTGAAGCGCTTATAATGATAAGCATTGCCAATAACAATATCTTACTATTCATAAGGGGAGATTAGAGTATGCATTATAAATATATTTTGGTACATCTCTAGTGCTAATTGTAATAAAAATAGTATTACTTTCTTTGTAAGAACTTGGCCATTCTCTCCTCTCTATCTCTATGAGTAAAGCAGAGACTCCATCCCCAGAGTTCTAGCTTTAGACCTGTCTTTATATCAGTATCCATGCTTCTATTGATTAGAGTCTTTGATACCCTAATAGCTATACTACTATTCTTTGATATCTCTTTAGCCATACTCTTTGCTTCATTCAATAGATCTGCCAATTCGGTAACCTTGTTAAGAAGGCCTATGCTATATGCTTCATCAGCATTTATCCTTCTGCCAGTAAATACCAATTCTTTAGCCTTTGCTACACCTACTATCCTTACTAGCCTCTGGGTGCCACCCCATCCTGGAGGTATGCCAATGGTAACCTCTGGCTGTCCTAAGACTGCATTCTTAGAGCCTATCCTTATATCACATGCCAACGCCAATTCACATCCACCTCCTAAGGCATAACCATTAACCGCTGCTATTACTGGTTTGCTAAGATCTTCTATCTTATTCATGGTAGCATGCCCAGTAATTGCATATTGCTCTGCTTCCAATGGGGTTATCTTACTCATATACTCTATATCTGCACCAGCAGAGAATGCCTTCTCTCCAGCACCAGTTATTATAACGCATTTTACCTCATCATCATTCTCTAACTGATCCATAGTATTACCTAGCTCCTTGATTAGATCTATATTCATAGCATTTAACTTCTCTGCCCTATCAATAGTTACTAAAGCTATACCATCTTCCTTCTCTAACCTAATGTATCCCATTGCAAATGATAGATTTGGAGATTAACTTAAATGTATTGCTAACAAAAAGAAAAAAGTTTAACTTGACCTTATTGCATCTATCTCTCCATTGCTTACCCAACTTAGTAGTTCTGCACCAGATGGTTTTAGATCATGCTTACCTTGTAGATGGAGCATAACTAGCACGTAGTTAATCTGATTCAGCAATGGTTTGTACTTATTCCAATCATCATTACCCTTTGCCTGATTTCTCAGATCTTCTGGTACTTTAGACCACCACTCCTTGAAAGTTGCCATGTCACTAATTAATAGAGGAGATGTTGTTATAAGTTTTTTGGAAGTTAAGTAGAGCTAATATACTCAAAAATACTTAAGTGGTTTATAGATAAGATAGGTGTGAAGATAACTATATTAGGAGCAGCAAGAGAAGTAGGGAGATCTGCTATACTAGTGGATTGTGATGGGACTAGAGTGTTATTAGATTATGGAGTATTATTAAAGAGGGAGCCATTATTCCCAATGCATGTAAAACCTAGAGATATAGATACTGTATTGATAACTCATGCTCATCTAGATCATTCTGGTTTCGTTCCATTCCTATTCCTAAGTGGATCTGTAAATGTATATGCAACAGAACCAACACTGGAACTCTCAAAGTTACTAATTGAGGATATGTTAAAGATCTCTGGCTTCTATCTACCATTTGAATATCTAGAGGTTATTAACATGCTTAAGCACTCAAGATCTATTAAGTATAGGGAGAGCATATCTATAAATGGTGTAGATGCTCAACTCTTTGAATCTGGGCATGTCATTGGAGGTTCATCCATAGTAATTGAATATGGTAATAAAAGGATCTTCTATACTGGCGATATAAATACTAAAGGATCTAGGCTTATAAGAGAGGCAGATCTAGATATAGGAGATATAGATCTAATCATAACCGAGAGTACATACTCTATGGAGGATCATCAACCTAGAGAAGAGGCAGAGCGATCTCTAATCGAGTTTGCTAAGGACGTTGTCGAAAGGGGAGGAGTTTTATTCATACCAGCATTCTCAGTAGAGAGGGCTCAAGAGATAGTATCTGTCTTTGAAGCATATGGCTTTAAGCATACTATAGCCATGGATGGTATGGCATTAAAGGCCAACGAGATAATGCTCAAATATCCTGAATTTATTAGAGAACCACTTCTATTTAAGAAGGCTATAGATAATGCCATCTGGATAAGGAGTTGGGAAGAGAGGAAGAGGATAGTAAGGAGTCCTTCAGTAATAATCTCTCCAGCAGGCATGCTTGTAGGAGGTGCAAGCCTATTCTATCTAGAAGAGTTAGCAAATGATAGCAAGAATGGCATAGCAATAGTATCATATCAAGGAGAGAACACTCCAGGAAGGGCACTACTTGATGAGCGTGTAGCAATAATCAAGGGTAAGATAAGGAAGGTTAATGCTGAGATTAGAAGGTTTGATTTCTCTGGACATTCTGGAAGGCAAGAACTATTTGAGATGATAAAGAGGATTGGAGGTAATCCAAGGGTATTAACAATACATGGAGATGATGATTCATGTGTAAGATTTGCTGAGGATATAAAGAGTATAATAGGGCTTGATGCTCATGCTCCAGTTGCTGGAGAGATCATTGATATATGATCATATCTCACTACTAGTTATTACTTTAACCCCATTGCTCTGCATCTCTTTAATAGCTCTCTCCTCATCTCCAATGCCCTTTACTGCATCCCTTATTAGATAGACATTAAACCCATGCTTTATAGCATCAATAGCTGTATTCTTTACACAGTAATCAGTGGCAACTCCAGATATAAAGACATCTTTTATGTTATTAGCCTTTAGCCTATCTGCTAGATCAGTACCTTCAAAACCAGAGTATGCTTCCTTATCCCTATCCATAGCCTTTGATATTATCTCATCAACCCTTTCCAGATCCTTGTGAAGTTCAGCACCCTTGGTATTTTGCACACAGTGTTTCGGCCATGGTCCTCCCCTCTCCTTAAATGATATATGCCCTTCTGGATGCCAATCTCTAGTAGCAAATACTTTTGCACCCTTTAGATTAAACTTTTTTATACATCGATTTATGATAGGGATTATCTTATCGCTATCCCTAACTTCTAATACTCCTCCTGGCATGAAATCATTCTGCATATCTACTATCAACAATGCAGCATTCCTATCTATCTCCATAATGAAAATAAGTATTAAATGCTATTTTATCTTATACACTTAATACCTTTATCTTCTTAGATGAGAGAATGGCATTCATAAGCTCTTTACCAGTATCAGAGCTCTTAGAGACTTTTACTCTGCCACGCTTACCAACCACTGCTGAGAATAAGAACTTATCATCTATGTATACATTTATTGGCAAGCCTATTATTGCATCATTAAAGAAGAGATGTATTGAGTTTCCAGCCTCTGTTATCTCGTATGCTATCTCTTTACCAATAGACTTTAACCTAGGCTCTACATCTACATGTATACCAAGGATCTTTTCTAACTCTTTTATAGTAGCCCCATTCTTACCTATTATCAAGGGTATGCTATCCCTATCTACTCTAACCACAGCTCTATCACTTGCTACTATCTCTACTTCAGCATCTCTATCAAAGCGTTTGATAAAATCTAGTATACGCTCTTTTGCTAACCTTCTAATGCTATCATCCTCTTCCCTCTCTATTGGGATTACAACATTCTCTTCTCCATATGTATAGATCTCGTATTCAAGTTTATCACTCTCAAAATCTCTTACATCAACAACTGGTCTAGCAAGATCTTGCTCTTTCATGCCACTTGGTACTCTAACAGTTAATTTGAGATAGTAGATCTTCTCTATCTTACCATTCTTTACGAATATGATGGTATCTATTATATGAGGTATCATGCCTAGTTCAAGCCTACTCATAAACCTTTGGATGGCATCCAATGGACTTGAGGCATGTACAACCCCTACCATTCCCACTCCAGCAAGTCTCATGTCAGCAAATACCTCGAAATCTCTACTCTTCCTAATCTCATCAAATATAGTATAATCTGGCCTTACTAGCAATAATATATCTGCAGCCTTCTCAAAGGATCCTTCCAATGGTATATATTGTGTTATCTCATCGCTAACCTGCAAGTCTCTAGGAGATTCTAACGTCTTTACTATCTTTCCCTCACTCCTATAAAACTCTGCTAAACTACTTGCCAGTGTGCTCTTACCAGAGCCAGGAGGACCAGCAATGAGTATGCCCTCTGCTTTACTCTTTAGCCTTTCCATCAATTTGCTAGATATATTGTAATCTTCCAATCTTAGATTCACTATAGGCCTAACTATGGTAATCTCTAATCCATCAGAAAATGGTGGTTTGGTTATAGCAATTCTATAATTCTCTAACTGTATTACAGTTGCACCACTCCTGCTTATCTCTATTGAACCTTTACCATCTATGAGAGTAAGATCTATAACCTCTTTAACCATATCTGCTAGTTCTTTGTATGAAGATTTGGCATTGTTAAGTTTTACAAGTTTGAACTCTCCAGGCTTTCCCTTCTTTGCCAGTGGCTCTACATTCTCTTTAAGATGTACGCTAGTAGTCTGATCATCAAAATACTTCTCAAAGGAGTATCTCTCAATGACTCTCTTCTCCCTTATATGGGTTGCCTCTATACCCTCAGCCTCAGCAACCAATGCTTGTACATAATCAGCAGTTATAAGAGTGGCATTCTCGTGCTTTGCAACATCCTTTATTATTGCATCTATCCTACCACGCTTTGCTAATCTTATATCTTCTATGCTAGGTCTGATACCAACGAATCTTACATTGATGTTATTATTCTTTGCTAGCATTCTTATCTTTTTTATCTCTTCCAATCCAATAAATCCAGACTCTCTATTTATTGATGCCTGTGCTTGTAATTCATCTAGGACAGCATGTGGTATTATTATCTCACAATCCTTTAATTCTCCGCTCTCTATCATATCTGATATCTTTCTATCTATTATTATGCTTGTATCCAATACAAAACGTTTCAATGATATAACCACTCCAAACTCCAATAAATACCTAAGTTATGGCAATTCTATAACGCTATTGAATAACGATCTAAGATCTTTATTACTGGCCAATATTAATGGCTTATCTAAGATAGATATCAATCTCTCTAACTTATCTATATCAAGTATAAAACCATCATCTATAATTATAAGTTTTGTATCTACTGCAAGCATAAAAGATAATCTAAGTATAAGATATACAAGCACTTTCTCTCCAGCAGATAATTTATTAAACTCTATGCCATTCATAGATAAGGTATTGTTTTCATAACTCAATCTGATCTTTAATGCTTCTTCAAACTTACTTATGTAAGGATTTATCATTTCAATAATCTTATTTACAAGGCTAGTATATGCATCTCTAAGTATGCTACCTAATTCTTTTAATCCTTCTATACTCTCATTTGCATCTGCTATAGAAGAGTCTATCTCTTCCAATCTCTTATTAAGTGCTTCTATCTCATTAGAATTCTTTAAGGCTTCATTTAATTCATCTTTCTTCTTAGCAAGTAATGCACTCAATTCATTATACTCATACTCAAGCTTTGCTATCTCATTCCTTGTATTAATTAGATCAGCCTTTAATGAATCGTAATCTATCCCTTCTTTAGTTATAGAAGCAAGCCTCTTCTTGAGTATAGAGAGAGTATTCTTTATATTATTAATCTCTTTGCTAATCAACTCATACCTCTTTAACTTTAGAGTGTATGCAATATATTTACCAATTATATCTTCCTTCATCAATTCCTCATATTTCTTCTTCTCCTTATCATAAGAATCCTTATCAAACTTCAATGCTGAGATAGATCTTTTGTAGGCTAATAATCTATCATTGAGATGATTGCTATATTCTCTTATACGAGCCATCCTATTCTCTCTCTCCTTGCTTACAAACTCATTGCTGATCTCAGTCTTTATTATCATACTCTCAAGTTTTAGTATCTCTTCATCTGTTCTTCTGAGTTCCCTTACTATATCTAGGAGTACCCTCTCTTTATCTTTGATATTCATCTTTATTCTGTTTACCTCTTCCATCATGTGAGTAGTAAATTCCTTGATATTGCTCAAGGATTGATTACATGTTAAGCATTTTTTGCTCTCTTTTACACTCTTCATCTTCTTTAATATATCCTCTATATTCTCTCTCATCAAGTTGATCTCAGCCTCAACCTTGTATCTCTTACTCTCTAACTCTATCTTCCTATTATCAGCTTTAAGCATATCCTCTCTCAACTTCTTTATAGAATCTTTGTAATCATCTTTATAATTTGCATCTATCGTTAATAATGCAGATAGATTATCTTCTTTTATTATAGATTCTAGTAGAGATATATTATTAGATAGTATATCGTACTTTACCTTCTTGGCATCCAATAATGCTAAGCGCTTACTTGTTCTCATCAACTCATTATAATTACTCTTTATTGATTCGTAATCCTTCTTATTGACTTCCAAC
>FWWL01011024.1_pt1 | contig 10103 bp, 9 predicted proteins | sample 2228331 | NCBI WGS metagenome assembly FWWL01 (sample SAMEA103939775, study PRJEB20133) | metagenome
TCAAAAGTCTATGGCGGGGCGTTCGGGGCCTGGGTATCCCAGCCTGCCTCAAGCCATCGCTGCAGGCTGGGTTTTGCTACGCCGACCCTTCTTGCTCTGGGCCAGAGCTGTCTTGCCCTCCAAGGCCTTCAGCCCACCCAGCAAAGCCCAGTCCAGGGCCTGGTCTAGGTTCTCGGCAAAATGGAAGACCAGGTTCTGCCGCAAGTAGGGCGGGATATCGGAAAGATCGGCCTGGTTCCGCTGGGGCAGCACCACCTCGCGAATCCCCGCCCGCCGAGCCCCCAGCACCTTTTCCTTCACCCCACCGATGGGCAGCACCCGACCGGTCAGGGTAATCTCCCCGGTCATGGCCACATCGTTGCGCACCGGCACCTCGGCCAGGGCCGAGACCAGCGCCGCGGTGATGGCGATTCCGGCAGAGGGCCCCTCCTTGGGAATGGCCCCTGCGGGCACATGAATGTGCAGGTCGCTCTTGTCGAAGCGCTCGAGGGGGATACCAAAGCGTCGAGCGTTTTTCTTAGCGTAGCTGAGGGCGGCCCGGGCCGACTCCTTCATCACCTCGCCCAGCTGGCCGGTGAGGATCAGGTTGCCCTTGCCTGGCATAACCGAGACCTCGATGAACATGATATCCCCCCCTACTGGGGTGTAGAACATCCCGGTGGCCACCCCGACCTGGGGGCTACGGGCCTCAGATTCCGGCTGGAATCGGGCCGGGCCTAGGAATTTCTCCAGGTCGCCCTCGGTGATGCGTACCCGTTTCTTACCGCTCTCCAGAATTCTGCGGGCAGACTTGCGCAAAAGGGTGCCGATCTCCCGCTCGAGGTTGCGCACCCCCGCCTCGCGGGTGTAGTGGGTGATAATCCGCATCAAAGCTGCTTCGGTAATCACTACCTGGTTTTCCTTCAAGCCGTTTTCCCCAAGCTGGCGCGGCAGCAGGTAGCGCTTCGCGATCTCCAGCTTCTCCTGCTCGATGTAGCTGGTGAACTCGATCAGCTCCATGCGGTCGAAAAGCGGGCCTGGAATATGCTCGGGGAAGTTAGCAGTGCAGATGAAAAGCACCTCGCTCATGTCGAAGGGCACCCCCAGGTAGTGGTCGGTAAACTCCTTGTTCTGGGCAGGGTCTAAAAGCTCGAGCAGCGCCGCCGCGGGGTCGCCCTGGTAGGAAACCCCCAGCTTATCCACCTCGTCTAGCAAAATCACCGGGTTTTTGCTACCCACCTGGCGCATGCCCTGGATAATGCGGCCCGGCATAGCCCCAATGTAGGTGCGGCGGTGCCCGCGGATATCCGACTCATCCCTGGCACCCCCCAAGGAGATGCGATGGTATTTGCGCCCTAAGCTCTTGGCGATGGACTTAGCAATGGAGGTCTTACCCACCCCCGGAGGGCCCACAAAGAGCAGGATGGGGCCTTTGGAAACCTCCTCCGGGGGAATCTCGCCCTTTTTTTGGCGCTCTAGCTTCAGCTTGCGTACCGCCAGGTATTCCAGCACCCGATCCTTGACCTTCTCCAGACCGTAGTGGTCCTCGTCCAGGATGCGCTGGGCCTCCTTGAGGTCGATGCGGTCCTCGGTGCGGGTGTTCCAGGGCAGGTTAACAATCCAGTCCAGGTAGGTGCGCACCACGCTGGCCTCGGCAGAGTCGGGGTGCATGCGGGCAAAGCGGGAAAGCTCGCGCTCGACCTCGGAGCGTACGCTATCGGGCAGGTTAAGGGCGGCGATTTTCTGGCGGAACTCCTCCACCTCCATCTCGCCTTCTTCCCCGTGCAGCTCGCGCTGAATAGCCTTCATCTGCTCGCGCAGGTAGAACTCGCGCTGGTTCTTGTCGATCTCCTCCTTGACCTGCTGCTGGATGCGCCGCTGCGTCTCGAGCAGATCTAACTCGGCGTCAAGCAAAACCGCAATGCGCTTGAGGCGGTCGGTTACCGAGGGGGTAGCCAGGATTTTTTGCTTGTCCTCGAGCTTGAAGTCGAGATGGAAGGCGATGTGGTCGGCCAGCTGCGAGGGATCCTCGAGGTTCATCACAAACTGGGCCACCTCTGGCAGCAGGTACTTACCCTCCTTCAATAGCTGGGCAAAACGCTCCTTGACCTCGCGGAACAAGGCCCGCACCTCAGTCTCCCGCCCCTCCTCCTCCGACAGGCGCTCTACCCGGGCTTCCAGGTAACCATTGGCCCGGGCATAGCCCAACACCCGTACCCGGGCAAAGGCCTGCACCAGCATCTGCACCGAGCCGTCGGGGTTTTTGCGCATCCGCAGGATATTACAGGCGGTACCCACCTCGTACAGGTCCTCCGGGCCAGGTTCTTCGACTTCCTTATCCCGCTGGCTCACGATAAGGATGACCCGTTCCTGGCCTAAGGCCGCCTCAATCGCCCGGATCGAGACCGAGCGCCCAGCGTCAATGGGCATCACCATGCTGGGGTAAATTACCGAGCCACGCACCGGACACACCGGGAGGACCTCGGGAAGTTGTGGGATTTTATCGGCTTTTTCCATAACCAAAGGATTCTCCGTTCAAGTCTACAACCTAAGCGTCGTTGGCCATCATGAACCGGCCTAAGGCCAAACGTGAGTCTACCTATATCAAGTTTAGTGAATCAAGCCTTAGCAATAAGAACCGGCCACACAATGGCCATACAAACCTAGCCCGCCCATAGAACCCGGTATGCTGAAAGGGATGTACCTGGTACGGGTTGGCCTGCTGGTTTTGCTCTGGTCGCTGAGCCCCCTCCTCAGCGACCTAGCCTGGGTAAATCCCGGAGGGGCTGGCTGGAGCCTAGCCCTGAGCCAGCGCAGCGGCGGCGGGGTCGGGGGGCGGGGTGGATTCTCCTCCCCCCGGCCCGCCCTGCCCCGGGTTAACCCCTCCCCGACCCCTTCCCTCCCCCTGCCCACCCCACCCGTCTACCCCACCTATCCCAACCCCCGCCCACCGGTCTACATCCGCCCTGGCGGGGGTTCCAGCCTGGACCTGATAGCCTTGATTTTTATCGTAGGCATCGTTCTAGTCAGCATCTCGATGATGCGCGGACTACAGCGGGCTGGCTCGAGCAGCGAGCCCGAGAGCACGGTGGCCCGGCTGCGGCTGGCCCTCCTCTACTCCCCCCAGCTACAAAGCGATCTGCGGGCACTGGCCGATATGGCCGACACCGAAAGCGCACGAGGTCTGGCCGATCTTATCGACAATGCCGCAGTACGGCTACTGCGCGAACAGGCTGCTTGGCGCTTTGGCCAGTACCAAGTTTGGACCGGGAGCCTGCAGAAAGCCGAGGGGCAGTTCGACGCCTGGATGACCGAAACCCGCTCCGAGTACATCGAGACCTACCGCCATTTCGAGGGTAAGCGGATGGTTCAGGCCAACTACCCACCCAAGGCCGAGCCTGATGGGCGCTATCTCCTGGTCACCTTGCTGCTGTCCGTGCATGGGAACCTCCCTCCCGTACCCACCCCCCTACGGCAGGAAGGGGTTCGGCAGGCCCTTCTGGCCCTGGCCACCTCGAGCCCGGTCAACACCCTGGCCGCCTACCTGGCCTGGACCCCCGAGGCCCCGGGCGAGGCCCTCAGCGAGGCCGAACTGCTGGCGGGTTGGCCTAGCCTCGAGCTGCTCTAAATCAAGCAGGCTCGAGCAGGTTTTTCACCGCTGTGGCCACCGCTTGGTAGGGCGGCTCCTGGGCTGGCACCTCGGCCACCCAGGCCCAGGCCATGCGGCCTGTAGCATCCACCACATAGGCCGCCCGCTGGGCAAAGCCCGGCAGGCCCTTGAGGCTAATCTCCAGGCCAAAAGCCCGGGTAGCCTCCCGGTTGTAATCGGAGAGCAAGGGAAAGGCTAAGCCCAAGGCCTGGGCATAAGCTCCTAGAGTCCAGGGGGTGTCCACGCTGAGGCCGTAGACCTGAACCCCCAGCGTGTTGTAGAGGGCCAGGCCATCGCGGAAGGTACAGAGCTCCTTCTCGCAGACCCGGGTGTGGGCTGCCGGAAAAAACAAAAGCACCAAGGGCCTTCCCTGAACCAACTGCGGCAACAAAACGGGTTCGACCGCCGGGGTATAGACGGTGGCTGCAGGCAGCGGATCGCCAATCGAAAGGGCCATAGCCCCTAAAGGATACCCAAGCCCTCCTACCCTGGTCTACCTTTTGCCCCTGGCCAGGGTATTAGACTTAGAAACATGGTAGTGAACCGCCGCAAAACCCCCACCGTCTGGGTAGGCCGGGTACCCATAGGGAGCAACCACCCGGTGGTGGTGCAGTCCATGACCAACACCGACACCGCCGATATCGAGGCCACTGTAGGACAGGTCTGGGCCCTGGCTCGGGCCGGCTCCGAGGTGGTGCGCGTGACGGTCAACCACGAGGAGGCCGCCCGGGCCGTACCGGAGATCAAGCGGCGGCTGACCGACCTAGGGGTAGAGGTGCCCTTGGTCGGCGACTTCCACTTCAATGGGCACATCCTGTTGCGCCAATATCCCCAGATGGCCCAGGCCCTCGACAAATACCGCATCAACCCTGGCACGGTGGGCCGGGGAAAACAACAGGACCCCAACTTCCGCACCATGTGCGAGGTCGCGTTGGAGTATGGCAAGCCGGTGCGTATTGGGGTCAACTGGGGTTCGCTCGACCAGGGCCTGCTCGACGAGATGATGGATGCCAACGCCGCCCGACCCGAACCCAAAGACGCCCACCAGGTCACCCTGGAAACCATTGTGGAATCGGCGGTTCGCTCTTACGAATGGGCCCTCAAGTATGGCTTGAGTGAGGACAAAATCATCCTCTCGGCCAAGATTTCCAACGCCCCCGACCTGTGGTGGGTCTACCGCGAGCTGGCCCAGCGCACCCCGGCGCCCCTTCACCTGGGCCTAACCGAGGCCGGCATGGGGATAAGCGGTATCGTCACCAGCACCGCTGGCCTGGTTCCCCTGCTAAGCGAGGGCATCGGCGACACCATCCGGGTCTCCATCACCCCGGCCCCCGGTGAACCCCGCACCAAAGAGGTGGAGGTGGCCCTGGAAATCCTTCAGGCAGTGGGCATCCGCCAGTTCACCCCCAGCGTGGCCAGTTGCCCCGGCTGTGGCCGCACCACCAGCACCTTCTTCCAGGAGCTGGCCCAGCAGGTCTCGAGGCGGCTCAACGACCAGATGCCCCACTGGAAAACCCTCTACCCTGGGGTGGAAAACCTGAAGGTGGCGGTGATGGGCTGCGTGGTCAACGGGCCTGGCGAGTCCAAGCACGCCGATATCGGCATCTCCCTCCCGGGCACTGGCGAGGCCCCCCGCGCCCCGGTCTACATCGACGGACAACTGGCCACCACCCTGAAGGGTGAACGCATCGCCGAGGAGTTCATGGCCTTGGTGGAAGACTACATCCGACGGCGCTTTGGCAAACCGGCAGTGGAGTAGGTTCAACCGTCATTACACGGCTTTAGGGCCAAAACCGTGTAAACTTATAAAGGGTACAAGCAAAACAAAGGCACACCTTGTGTGTATTTGCTACACAAGGTGTATCTTTTCTTCATTTGGGCATAGCAAAAGAAACACGGGTTTGAACTATCCTGCCCCTATAGGAGGTACCGCTGTGGAAACCACCCTTATGCAAGTCAATAGCCAGCCCTTGGGACAAGGTTCGGTTTCAACTGGGGTGGTGCGGCCGGCACGCTTGGTGCTGGGACGCCCACAGCCCAAGTGCGCGGTCAAGGTCATTTGGGACTCCTTGCGCCTGAGCAAGGCCTGGGGAGAGGCCCTCGAGCTTTACGACCTGGGGCAGGAATAACACCAAGCCTTGCCCAGCGGGGAGGCTTCGCCTCTCCGCTTTATCTGTGAAAAGATGGCTTCCTTTGATTTGGAAGTTCGGCTGGACAAAAAACTCCCCCACCGTGGTACGATGAAGTCCCGTGAAAGTTAAGCGGCTCGCCTAAACCAAGGGGGCCAATAGCAGAGGTTCACAGGCGTTGGGCCAATACCCAGCGCAGCGCGGGGGTTTTTGGTATGAAATACATCTTCGTAACCGGTGGCGTGGTTAGCAGCTTGGGTAAAGGCATCCTCACCTCCAGCCTGGGGGCCATTCTGCGCGGGCGCGGCTACCGGGTGACCGCCATCAAAATCGACCCCTATGTCAATGTAGACGCCGGCACCATGCGGCCTTACGAGCACGGAGAGGTCTTCGTCACCGGGGATGGGGCCGAGACTGACCTCGACATCGGCCACTACGAGCGTTTTTTGGATATTGACCTCTCTCGAGCCAACAACATCACCACCGGCCAGGTGTACCTATCGGTCATCCAAAAGGAGCGGCGCGGGGAGTACCTCTCCCAGACCGTGCAGGTTATCCCTCACATCACCGATGAGATCAAAGAGCGCATCCGCCGCACCGCACAGGAGCAGAACGCTGAAATTGTGGTGGTGGAGGTAGGGGGCACGGTAGGCGACATCGAGAGCCTGCCTTTTCTGGAGGCCATCCGCCAGTTCCAGTTCGACGAGGAAGAGCAGGACCTGATGTACCTGCACCTCACTTTGGTACCCTATCTGGTCACCTCGGAAGAGTTCAAAACCAAACCCACCCAGCACTCGGTCTCCACTCTTCGGGGGGTGGGTGTCCAGCCCGATGTGCTGGTGCTGCGCTCCGACAAGATGGTGCCCGAGGATGTGCGGAAAAAGGTCGCCCTATTTACCAACCTGCACCCCGAGGAGGTCTTCAGCAGCCCCACGGTAGAGTTTCTCTACGAGATGCCGCTGGTGCTGGAAGAGCAGGGGCTGGGCCGGATGGTGGAGAAAAAGCTGGGCCTCAAACCCATCCAGCCCAACCTGAGCTTCTGGCAAAACGCGGTGCGCAAGCTCAAGGAGCCGGCCCACGAGGTCACGGTGGCCTTCGTGGGCAAGTACGTCAAAATGCCCGATGCCTACCTGAGCATTCTGGAAGGCTTCCGCCATGCCGGCATCGCCCACGATGCGCGGGTCAATGTGAAGTGGGTCAACGCCGAGGAGCTGACCGATGCGGCCCAGGCCGCCCAGTGGCTAGGCGATGTGGATGGCATTTTGGTGGGCCCGGGCTTCGGCATTCGCGGGGTGGAGGGCAAGATACGGGCCGCCCGTTATGCCCGCGAGAACCGGGTGCCCTACTTCGGCATCTGCCTGGGGCTACAGGTAGCGGTCATTGAGTACGCCCGCCACGTGCTGGGCCTCGAGGGCGCGCACAGCACCGAGTTCGACCCCTACACCCCCTACCCGGTGATCGACCTGATGCCCGAGCAGCTCGAGGTCGAGGGCCTAGGCGGCACCATGCGGCTAGGCAACTGGCCCATGCGCATCCAGCCGGGAACCCTTCTGCACAAGCTATACGGCAAAGAGTTGGTCCTCGAGCGGCACCGCCACCGCTACGAGGTGAACCCCCAGTACGTAGGGCCGTTGGTTGAAGGCGGGCTGGTCATCTCGGCGGTCACGCCCGGGGTGCAGGGACGGGGCGAGGGCCTGGTCGAGGCCATTGAACTCGCCGACCACCCTTTCTTTGTAGCCCTACAGGCCCACCCTGAGCTTTCCAGCCGCCCCATGCGGGTCTCCCCCCCCTTCTATGGCTTCATCGGGGCCGCCCTCAAGCGCAAGCACCAGGGCCTGTTCCAGCCCACCCAGGCCCTTCCTCACAAAATCTGATGGGCAAAGTGCCGCGCGGTGCGGCCCGAAAAACCCCGCCCCTCCAGGGCGAAGCGCAGGGCGGCCTGACGGGTGGCCTCATCGAGGGGCCGCCCCAGGATGTGGGCCACCGCCTCGAGGTAAAGGGGCTGGTCGAAGGGGGGGAAGGTTAGCACCAGGCCGAAGCGGTCGGCCAGGGCCAGTTTGTCCTGCAGGGTATCCCAGGCGGCAGGGTCGGGGGCGTGGGGGTCGGGCCGGTCAGCCCAGTGCTGGGCCACCAGGTTGCGCCGGTTGGAGGTGGCCACCACCAGCACATTGGCAGGCCGCTGGTACACCGCCCCTTCCAAAAGGGCCTTGAGCCGGTGAAAACGGGCATCCTCGCTGGCAAAGGCCAGGTCGTCGAGGTAGAGCACAAAACGATAGGGCAGCGGAGCCAGCAAGGCCAGCAGGGCCGGAAGCTGCTCCAGCCCGTCGGCCAGCACCTCCACCAGCCGCAGCCCCCGCTCGGCGTACTGGGTGCGCAGGGCCTTGACCGAGGTTGACTTGCCCGAGCCTCGAGCCCCATACAGCAGCATCGGCACCGCGGGTTTGCCCTCCAAAAAGCGCTCGGTGTTGGCCCGCAGGACCGCGATCTGCCGGGCATAGCCCACCAGGTCGTCGAAGGATACCGGGTCGGGCCGGGCCACCGCCTGCATTTGGCCATCGTACAGAAAGGCGGTATGGTAGGCGTAGATACCGTAGCCGTAGGTTCGGTACAGATGGGCTACCCCAGCCGCCGAACCCTGCAACAGCACCTCTAGCGCGGCACTTTCTGCCAGGGTCGGGGCCCGCTGGCCAAAATCGGCGAAGGGGTGCTGCTGCCGCAGGCCCTTTAGCTCTTCTCGCAGCCGCTCTAGTTCCTGTTCGAGCCAGGAGGCCAGCCCAGGGCTCAGGGGCTCCTCGAGGAGGCGCCGGGCCAGGGCCTCGTCGGCCAGGATGCGCTGGCTGAGCACCCAGGCCCAGGGTTCCCCGGCGGGTAGCCGGGCTTGGAAGAGTTCGGTCAAAGGGGTGGGGCCAAGTGGAGGAAAAAGCCGCATCGCTGGCTATATTACCCATCCTTCCCCGGCTTACAAAATGCCCACACCGGGCCCACGGCACTGGTCAAGGGCGGTGAGTGGAGGAATGCGCTCGAGGCCCTCTACCGCTGTGGTACATTTTGAATATGGGGCACATTTCTATTCAGCACACCATACAGCTTGGGGTGCGGGGCCGCCTGGTGCTCCCCGCCGCCGTGCGCAGGGCCTTGGGCCTGCGCGAAGGCGACCGGCTGGTGCTCCGCCTGCGCGAGGATGGGGTCATCGAGCTGGTCGGGGCCAGGGAAGTGGTGCAAGGAAGTAAGGGCCTGCTGGGCCGCCTGTACCCCGACCTGAAGGGCCAAGCCCTGGCCCAAGAACTCATCCAGGATCGCCGTAGGGAGGCCCTGCAGGAATGAGCGTGGTACTGGATGCCTCGGCCTTCTTAGCTTATTTGAACCAAGAACCAGGGGCTGAGGAAGTCGCCCGGCAAATGGTGGGGGGAGGTTTCATCAGCGCGGTCAACCTGGCCGAGGTCTACAGCAAGGTGGCGGAATGGGGCCAGGACGCGCACCTGCTGGAGCAGGCACTGGTGCGCCAGGGGGTGCTGGGGGGCGTGATGGAGGTGGTCCCCTTCCGCTCGGAGGATGCGCTAGCCGTAGCGGCCCTGCGCCCGCTGACCAAGGCCCAGGGGCTATCCCTGGGCGACCGGGTCTGCCTGGCGCTGGCCCATAGGCTCAAGCTACCGGTTCTCACCACCGATGCCGCCTGGCAGCGGATAGCGGTTGGGGTGGAGATCCGGGTCGTGCGCTAGGGCCGCCGGCATGACATGACACGAGCTTACCCACCCTTCCCCGGCTTACAAAATGCCCACACCGGGCCCACGGCACCGGTCAAGGGCGGTGAGTGGAGGAATGCGCTCGAGGCCCTCTACCGCTGGGGCCATACGCCGGTTCACTTGGTGTATATCGCTGGGGCCAGGGTCTGGCTCGAGGCGGGGTCTGACGCCTAGGGCACAGGGGCTATTGGGCTGCAGCTTAACGGCCTGCGCTTTAGTGGCGGCGAGCCGAGCGCAGCGAGGCGAAGCCGTCCACTACAAGCTCGTGTTGGGCGCAAGCGCGGACTGGCGCAAACCACCACCGCCGACCCGCCCGCCTGTGACCTGCGGGCAAAGTGCGACGGATGCCGCCACACTCCAACATCACCATAGCACCACCGCGGGCAGAGTACAACTGCAAAACACCCACCGACTGACCACCGCCACGCCAGGCCCGGCCATCGCAGGCCAGCCGCCTTGACCTTCCAACCAGCCCGCCCCAGGGAGCAGGGAAACGTCAGACACCCCCTGCCTATTTTTGGAAATAGGCAATCAGCACATCAACCAAATCAGGCTCACCCCAAAAGAATATTGCCCAAAGGACAATGGCAAGCGGCATCATAT
>FWWL01007134.1_pt1 | contig 10102 bp, 3 predicted proteins | sample 2228331 | NCBI WGS metagenome assembly FWWL01 (sample SAMEA103939775, study PRJEB20133) | metagenome
CTACAACGAAATTCCTTTCGATATCGTAGATGAAGTAATATTGGTAGATGATGCCAGTTCCGACAAAACTTTCGAATTAGCCCAAAAACTGGGTGTCAATCACGTCATCAGACACAACACAAACCTCGGATACGGCGGAAATCAAAAAACCTGTTACGACAAAGCACTCGAACTTAATGCTGATATTGTCATCATGCTACACCCCGATTATCAATATACCCCTAAACTCATACCGAGCATGGTATCTCTTATTGCCAGCGAACTTTATCCCGTTGTTTTAGGTTCACGAATTTTAGGAAATGGTGCTTTAAAAGGAGGAATGCCTTTATACAAATATATTTTCAATCGTATATTAACTTTTACGCAAAACTTTATCATTAATCAAAAATTATCTGAATATCATACCGGTTACAGGGCTTTTTCACGCGAAGTTCTTCATACTATCAATTATCATGCTAATTCAAACGATTTTGTATTCGACAATCAGATGATTGCACAAATATTTATGGCGGGTTTTGAAATTGCTGAAATTACTTGCCCGACTAAATATTTTGCCGAAGCCTCATCCATCAACTTTAAAAAAAGCATAAAATATGGCCTTGGTGTACTTAAAACTTCGCTACAATATCGCTTACACAAATGGAAAATGGGCCGTTATAAAATTTTCGAAAATAACTCGGCAAAAACTCATGAACAATGATAAAAAAAGGAAAAGAACTGAAACCCCATATTGGAATTTATGGACGCAGAAACTACGGCAAAAGTAGTTTTATCAACTGCCTGACAGGGCAAGATATTGCCATAGTATCTGATGTAGCAGGAACAACAACCGACCCAGTGAAAAAATCGTACGAAATAACCGGATTTGGACCTGTGATATTGATAGACACTGCTGGACTGGACGACGAAGGCGAAATAGGTCAGAAAAGAATTAAAAAAACACTCGAAACACTTTCTATCATTGACTTGGCTATTCTTATTATTGCCCATAATACATTCGACGAATTTGAAAAAAATATTATTCACGAATTTGAACAATGGGATGTACCTTATATTGTTATTTACAATAAAAGCGACCAAACCCCTCCTTCGCCCGAATTTATAAAGAATGTTGAAAACATCATTCAAAAAAAAGTATTGATTTTTAGCACTATACAAGCTGACAACCTGGATGAAATCATAAAAGTTATCAAAGAAACCATTCCTGAATCGGCTTATCGAACTCCTTCGCTGGTAGGCGATTTAATAAATCCGGGCGATGTTGTTATGCTTATTACGCCTATTGATGTTGAAGCTCCCGAAGGCAGATTAATACTACCACAGGTACAGGTTATCCGCGATATTCTTGACCACGACGGAGTTTGCATTATTTTAAAAGAACGAGAAGTAGATGCCTTTCTTCGACATCGTGGGCTTAAACCGGCTTTAGCCATTACCGACAGCCAGATTTTCCTGAAAGCTCATGCCATGGTTCCCGAAGATATTCCGCTTACAGGCTTCAGTGTATTGTTTGCACGATACAAAGGACCTTTTGATGCTTATCTGAAAGGAACACCCAAAATAGCTGAACTGAAAGACGGCGATACGGTACTTTTGCTCGAATCGTGTTCCCATCATGTTTCCTGCGACGATATAGGACGAGTTAAAATTCCTCGCTGGATAAGTCAGTTTACCGGCAAAAAATTACAGTTCGAAATAGTTTCCGGGCTTAGCTCCATTGCACGACCAATTACCGACTATGCTCTTATTATTCAGTGTGGCGGGTGTATGGTTACCAGAAAACAATTGCACAACAGACTAAAACCAGCCATCGATGCTGGTGTCCCGGTTACCAATTATGGAATGACTATCGCTTTTGTGCAAGGGGTATATCGCAGAGCCATTCAGCCGTTTATAAAAAATCCATCTTTCGATTACTTGTAATGTATCTTTTTTTGTTCTTCCACGTAGAAACGAAAAAAATTAAAATGTTTAGCGAATTTCCAAACTATATACATACCGTTGTTTTGATAGAAGATGATTATGCTTTAGCCACTTTGCTGGAATATAAAATATCAAAAGAAATCTACGAATTTATTAACTTTAAAACCTCGAAAGAAGCTATTGAATATATAACTCATCATAACGAAAATATTCTAATCATTATTGACTATGAACTTCCCGATATTGATGGAATAGAAACCATAAAGCAAATACTGGCCCTTAACCCTCAAATACCCTTTATTGCTATAACCGGAGCTGGTAACGAAGAAGTTGCCAGCCAGTTCATTAATCTGGGAGCTTCTGCCTATATCATTAAAGATATAGGTTTCATTGAATTTCTATTAAATGCTCTTCATCAAGCTGCACAGCGATATTCTTTACAAAAACATATTGAAAAACAATACGAAATTATTAGCGAACAGGAACAAAAATATAGACTTATTTTCAACAACATTCAGGACATTTTCATGCTTATAGATTCACGATTACAAATTATTGAAATAAGCCCGTCTGTCTATGAATTATTACGCATACCACCCGACATGCTTATCGGACAACCTTTTATTTACCTTATCCCTCAAAAAAATCAATGGAAAGAAGCATATAAAAAACTAAACAAATATAAATTTATTCAAAATTTTGAAATAGAACTATTTAACAAAAACAACAAAATTTACAAAACCTTTTCGATAAATGCTCAGTTAGTACCTTTTAAAAACAAAATAATAGCTGTAGTCTCGGCACACGATATCACAGAAATCAAAAAACTTCAAAAGCAAATATTGGAAGTATCTTGTAAAACAGAAGAAAGTGAACGACGAAGATTATCAGAAAACTTACACGATACGGTTGGACCTTTACTCTCTACAATAAAACTATACTTAAACCGTCTCCAGCACGGTGAAAAAAATTGTGTTGAACATCAAAAAATCATTCAGGAAGCTTCTTCCTTACTAGATGAAGCTATTCAAAATTTACGAAACATTTCAAACGATTTATTAAGCAACATCCTAACGGAATTTGGCTTAGAAGCCTCCATTATGCGTTACATTCAACGCTATAAAAATAGCGGAATAGATATAAAACTCGAATATCATCTATCCCAGCAAAGGCTCATTCCTTTTATTGAGAGTATTTTTTTTAGGACAGCCATGGAGTTGATCCATAATGGTATAAAACATAGCAAAGGGACTTATATTAAATTACAGTTTTACGAAAAAGATAGTTATTGGTATATCAACTATACTGACGATGGAGTTGGTTTCGATTTCGACGAAGAAAAAATTATTTCCTCATCAGGAAGGCAGGGACTTTTTAATTTGTTATACAGGATAAAAAACATTAATGGTAAAATATATTTTAAACGACTCGAAAAAGGTGTTAATATTTGTTGCGAATTCCCTATAAATGAATAAAATAATCTATATTATAGTGTTGTTTATTATTACGTTAAACTCTGTTAATGCTCAAATTTTTTACGACAAGTATGTCAATCTTAAACTTGGTCAGGGGATTTCGTTTGGAGGCTTAGGTACCGCTATCGAGTATAGATATAAAAGAGTCGGATTTATTGGAAGCATTGGCTATAAGCAAGAACAATATATATATGAACATGTTGTACCTTCGTCGTGGAACGTTGGAGCAGATTTCCGTTATTATGCTTCGAAAAACTACGCCAACTGGCAATTTTATGCAGGTGTACATGGTGGGTGGCTATCTAATTACTATCACCCCAATATTGCCAACCAATCTTACCGTTCAACAGTTTATGGTTTTGCTATAACGTCTGGCATAGAAATAAGAGAAGAAATATTAAACATAGAAATCGGTCTTAGCATAGACCCCGGAAGGTTAATCTTTTATCCATCAAAGCATCCATATTATTCAGACAATTGGTCTGTTTTGCCATCAGTAGCAATTGGAATCAATTTGTATGCACTTCGGGCCGAACTTAAATATAAACATACATTAAAAAACAATCCCACTCACCCAATTAAGCAGGAAGAATATATAAAACAAACTATCCAGAATCTTTCAGACGACAGTATTCATGCCAATCTAATCAGTCAGCAGGCTTCTGTTCTTCTGGAGTCGTGTACTTCATACTTTAAGACTGCTTACGAAAAGGCATTTTACCAGCACGACACATTATACTTGTTTAAACCTGTTGGGAATAAGAAAAACATTGTTGTAAAGTTTTACTTGCCATCTGTAAACAAAGAACAATTTATTTGTACAGTACTTAGCGATAGCATTGCCAATCCATCTGTTTTCTACCTTTCAGAAGACATCTCCCTTTCTTCTGCTGATGAATTACCTTATCTGCTTGACGAAACAGAACAAGCTCACAAGGCTATAAAGGGAGTTGTTTGCCTGTACACACGTCCACCCTACTGCTATGTTAATTTGGAACGCGTGTTTTTTAAGGTGCAACAAACCACTCTATACTTCGATCGTATCATCTTTTGCGAAATGAGCTACTAGCAAGCCTTTAACCCATTGTCACTTCTTTGTAACTGCAATTTTATCAATGAAAAGAAGAAGCAATCTCTTCTTTGCACTGTACAGTGGGCGTCATACTTCGTCTCGTTGCAAGCAACGGGCTCAGAGTGACCGAAGAGAAATACCCACAACCACTGTCATACTGAACATGTTGAAGTATGACCCACATAACCCAAGCACTATATAAGGATCGTTATTCTTCTATGGATACCAATGACAGAGTGAAACAATATTCAAATACAACAACAAAGACAACCCCGAAGGGGTAATAATTGTAAAATTTTTATATGTTTCAGACGATATTGATGAAAAAGATTTATAAGAATGGTTTGATTGGCTATTTCTCCCCTATGGTGGTTCATTTCTAATAGCTTCTTTGCATAATATTCTGACAGAAAGAAAATCCCAACCCACAATGTGAAATAATAGAATTAAGCAATGATAAAATATTCATAAATAATTTTGTACTTGGCACAATTTATGTTATATTGCAAAGCTAATTTTACCGTTTAATCATTTAAAAACTATTCTATATGAACCGTTGTTTTTTAATTCTCAGCATGTTACTTATTGCCTTTCAGGTCAATGGTCAACAAAAACCGTACAACTATCAACGAATGTGGAAAAAAGTTGACAGCTTAGAAAACAAAGGACTGGTCAAATCGGCACTGGAAATAGTTCAAAGCATACATAAAACAGCAAAAACAGAAAACAACGCACCACAAGTGGTTAAATCTTATATTTATCAAATAAAATACCGAAACATAATAGAAGAAGATGCGTTCGAAAAACTCCTAAAAGAAATTAGTCAGGATGCTTACAAAGCCCAATTCCCTTTCTCTTCACTATATCACACTTTATGTGCCGAGTTATACTGGCAGTATTATCAATCAAATCGTTATCGCTTTTATTATCGCACTTTTTCGCCCGATGAGGGCGACGATATACGTTCGTGGAGTCTCGAACACTTAACCGATGTTATTATCAAGCATCACATGGCTTCGCTTAAAGATAAAGAACTGCTTCAACAAAGCCCGCTTTCAAAATATACAGAAATCATCACGCCAGGATTTAATACCGAACAGCTTAGACCTACACTCTACGATTTTATTGCTTTTAGAGCTATAGATTTCTTTTCGAATAAAGAACTTACACTTTCCAAACCAGCCGACTCGTTTGACCTTAACGATAGCATATTTTTCAGCAATGCATCAACATTCATCAATGTAAAAGTTACTACTACCGATTCTCTTTCGCTTCAATATTATGGAATCCTGATTTTACAAGACATACTAAAATTTCACCTTAACGACTCCAAGCCCGATGCTTTGATCGATGCAGATTTAAAAAGACTTGAATTTGTATATCGAAACTCCAGCCTTCAAAATAAAGATTTGTATTATTTGAATGCCCTTAAAACATTATATCAGCAATATTCCTCATCGCCTTATTCCAATGCTATAGCATATTCTATTGCACTTAGTCTTTCTTCATCAGGAGATAAATATTCGCCAGAAGACAGCACCACTTTTGCCTACAAAAACTACAAAAAAGAAGCTTATCACTTTGCACAGCAGGCTTTAAAAAAATTTCCTGATGCCCTTTATACTGCACATTTAAAATCGTTTATTGAAAACCTCGAAGAACCAAGTCTTTCGTTTGATATAGAAGAAACCTGTATGCCCGGTGAACCTTTTGCTATTAAACTAACTTACAAAAACTTAAACAACCTTTACCTTACTATTCGTTCTATTGACAAAGAAACATACAAAAACCTTATCTACAATTATTACAACGACGTAACCAATCGGCTGGTGGCATCATCAAAATTAGTTTTTGAAAAAAACATTTCGTTACCCCCTACTGACGACTTTCATGTTCATAGCACAGAAGAAATTATCAAAGGGCTACCAACAGGCTTTTATGTAGTAATTGTCTCTAATTCACCCAGTCTATCAGACAAAAACGCAATACATTGCTTTCAAAAAATTTCTTCTACTTCACTGGCAGTCGTTTACAGCAAAGCAGAAGACGGTTCCTATACCATATTGGTTGCAAACAGAAAAACAGGAGAACCCATTGCAAATGCAAAAATTACTGAATACTTAGTTGAATATGGCGAGAAAAAAGACAAATATATTCGTGGGAACTCTTACATTACCGATGCCAATGGAATGGTAAAAATTTTACTTCCAGATAATCCGCTAAGAAAAAATAAATACGGCAATGTGTATATCGAAGTTACCTACAACAACGATACCTATATGACAAATAATCCATTCTATACCTATCCCTACTACCCATCCAATCCATACACCCAAACGATTATAACACTTTTTACTTACATATCTATTTATCGTCCTGGGCAAACTGTTTATTATAAAGGCATTGTACTAAAACAATATGACCGAACTCCTGAAATTTGTCCTAACTTCAGTGTGTCGGTGACTTTCAAAGATGCAAATTATCAATCCATTGAAACACAAGAGAAAATATCAAATGAATTCGGGACTTTCAGTGGCTCATTCAAAATACCCGAAGGATTATTAAATGGAACCTTTTATTTACAAACGCCTTATGGAAGTACAAACATAAGAGTTGAAGAATACAAACGACCTAAATTTTACGTAATAGCCGAAGCTATCGACAAAGAATATTTTTTAGATGATAGTGTAGCTGTAAAAGTCACGGTGAAAAGTTATAGCGGTGTTGCTTTACAAAAAGTTCCAGTAAAATATAGAATTACCCGAATTCCGCAATGGAGAGGATACTGGTATTATTACTACCGAAACATTCCAACAACCGAAATAACTTTTGGAACAACAACAACAAACGAACATGGCGAAGTTACCATCACTTTCAAAGCCATTCCAGATAAAAGCTACCCTATTACCGATGGGACTTTTTATCAGTACAAAATAAGTGTTGATGCCACCGATATCAATCAGGAAACACAATCTGCTTCCTGCACTGTTACAGCTGGTGCGGTCGGATTATTTTTTAATGTCAATCTGGACGAGCTCGTCTCTAAAAACAACATACAACCAATTCCGTTCTCTGCACAAAATGCTAATGGCAAAAAAATGAATGTAAAAGGCACTTATACTATTTACAAGCTAGAAGATAATCGTCAGTATCATCGAAACAGATTATGGCCAGCTCCCGATGTTTTTTTATATAACGAAGACCAATGGAAACAGCTTTATCCTGAAAATGTGTACAAAAAGCCCATTACGGTCTATGATTTAAAGCCCATACAAACACTCCTTTCTGCCAACTTCGACAGTCAGAGAGATTCTGTAATCTCTGTTAAAGGAATTTACTGGCAACCTGGTTCTTATCTTATTGAGATTGTTTCCAAAGATTCAAGAGGTAAAGAAGTAAAACATAAACAATATTTCACGATTTATTCAACCGAAAAAGAACCTATCCCCAACAACGAACCTTTATTTGTTGTATCGGAAAAAACTCGCTATACTGTTGGCGAAACCGCAAAAATTGTTGTAGGCAGTAGCATAGCAAACGCAAAAGTTTTATTTAACATATCTTACTTTAACAGCCCCGAAAAGTACGAATGGATAACCTTAGGTCAGCAGCAACAAATTATTGAACTTCCTATTAAAGAAGAACACAGAGGAAATGTTTATTTCAGCTTCTTTATGATATACAACAATAGACTTGTACAAAAGGACATTTTCATTAACGTACCTTACGACAACAAAGAACTGGTAATAAAAACAGAAACTTTCCGCAGCACCTTATATCCTGGGCAAAAAGAAACATGGAAACTAAAAATAACAGGAAAAAATGGCGAAAAAGTAAACTCGGAATTGCTGGCTTCGATGTATGACAAATCATTAGATGCTTTTGTTTCACATAACTGGCGATTTGCACCTTATGCCTATTTCTATAAGTCTCAATATTTATCTGCTGAGCAATTCTATACCAGTTCAGGAAGTTGCTATTCAAATTATACTCCCAGGTATTCTATTCCTTCCATTGACTATCCTCACCTCAATTTGTTTGGTTTTAGCTATTACTACAGCAGATATCATTATAGAGATGGCGGTGGCAGAAAGCCTAAAGCTTCCAGAGGGCTGGTATATGCTGCAAAAAGCGAAGCCCTTCCGGAAGCAGCAGTTCCTATGGATGGTAAAGCAGTTTTAGAAGAAACTGTTGCTACCAAGAAAAATGAAGCACAATCACAAGAAGGACAATCATTACCAGGAAAAGATAAAGACAACGAACAAAATATTGAAAAACCGTCTATTAGAACCAATCTTTCTGAAACAGCTTTCTTTTTCACCGATTTGCGGACAAACGAAAACGGAGAGATAGAATTTACCTTTACTGCACCAGAAGCCCTTACTGCATGGCGATTCATGGCTTTTGCCCACAGTAAAGATTTAAAATACGGCTTTTACGAAAACGAATGCATTACACAAAAAGAACTGATGATTACTCCACAATTACCCCGATTTTTCCGCGAAGGCGACAGCTTATCGTTATTCATTAAACTAGATAATCTCAGTACTAGCGACCAGATTGTTAAAGTAAAACTGAACATAGAAGATGCTATTAGTCAACAAAAAACATTTCGTTATTCGCTTGAAAAAGAAATCATGGTACAAGCTGGCAAGAGCGAAGCCGTAGCTTTTACCTATATGGTACCGCATAATCTTTCTCTGGCTAAAGTTACCTGTATTGCTCAAAATAAAAACTTCAGCGATGGCGAAGAACATTTTATTCCAGTATTGCCCAACCGAATGCTGGTCATAGAATCGCTTCCCTTTTATTTGCGAGGTAAGCAAAACAAAAATCTTAACTTTTCGCGTATAAATGAAGCTTCTCAAAGCAAAACCTTAGATCATCTGTCGCTCACTCTGGAATATACCGCCAATCCCATTTGGTATGCCATAAAAGCAATTCCCTATTTAAGTTCATATCCTTTCGATTGCAACGAACAATTGTTTAATCGCTATTATGCCAATATTTTATCAAAATACATTGTATCGAGCATTCCCAACTTTAAAAAAATATTCGACAAATGGCTGACAGATACTATTAACAAACCTCTGCTATCACCATTGTCTAAGAACGAAGAACTGAAATATGCCAGTCTGGCTGAAACACCATGGGTAGAAGAAAGCCTGAGCGAAACCGAACAGCGTCACAACATTGCTCTATATTTTGATGAAAAAAGAATCAACAAAGAGTTGCAGGCTGTTGCTCAAAAACTACTGAAAAACCAATATCCCAATGGAGCATGGGGATGGTTTCCAGGCATGCCCGAAAATCGTTACATTACACAATATATCGTTGCTTCCAATGGCCGCCTCGAAAAAGCTTATGACATTGATTCCAAACTTAGCCAGGCCATGCCTAAAGCCATTTATTATTTAGACGGACAGATTGAAAAAGATTACAAATATTTGTTGCGTAGTCTTACAAAAGAACAATTGGACATGTACATTCCCGAATCCTATTATATCCATTACTTATATGCACGAAGTTTCTATCTCAATCACAACAAGAGCTTTCTTTCATCGGAGGCCTATCGTTTTTATTACAACCAGGCAAAAAAATATTGGCTCGACTATCGCGAATTTATTCAAGG
>FWWL01011029.1_pt1 | contig 10100 bp, 8 predicted proteins | sample 2228331 | NCBI WGS metagenome assembly FWWL01 (sample SAMEA103939775, study PRJEB20133) | metagenome
GAGCGCGCTCCAGACTGCGCTTCTTGATGGCTCCTTGAACACATGCGCGCGTGGGGCAGAGGTAGGCTCCACGACCTGGCAGTCGCTGTTGAGGGTCATATGAAACTTGATAGGTTTGGGGATGACGGGCAAAGCGCAGGAGTTGGCTTTTGGGGGCGACGCGCCTGCAATAGGCACATCGCCGATGCTGGAGAGGAGTATCCTTGTTCGTGTTGTCATTCTTTCGCATAGACGGTCTCTTTTCCTAAGTGGCTTGGGCGTCTCGCCCGAGCAGGCGCACGGGCGGGACGCCCCTGCTACACTCGTGGCTTGGGCGTCTCGCCCAAGTAGCGCACGGGCGAGGACGCCCGTGCTACAGATAGGTTTGTTGCTCACGGACCTGTACGGACGGGTTTGTCGCCCTTTGCAATCTCCTCTTCCGAGCGCACGGTAATCTCCCAACCTGTGAGCTGTTCGGCAAGGCGCACATTGACCCCACCGCGCCCCACCGCCTGACGCAGTTGATTGTTCGGCACTACCACAAGTGCCTTCTTCTCCTGTTTGTCTAATATCACGCGGTTCACGCGGGCGGGGTTGAGGGCTTCGCGAATGAACTTTTCGGGGTCGCTACTCCACTCGATCACATCGATATGCTCCCCGAACAGCTCGTTGCTGATTGCTTGGATGCGCATGCCACGCTGACCAAGACATGCCCCTACAGCATCTATCAAGGGGTTTTTGGAGTGGACGGCTATCTTCGTGCGTTCGCCGGGTTCGCGGGCGATGGCTTTAATCTCCACATCGCCACTGGCGACTTCTGGCGATTCGTGGGCAAGCAGGCGTGCCACAAGGCGTGGGTCGGTGCGAGAGGCAATCACCTTCATATCACGCAGGCGCGGTTCGCGCCCACCTTCGCGCTGAGGCACTTGCACCTCCAACACCAACACTTTGATATACTCACCAATCTCGTAGGTATCGCGAGGGCTTTGATACTTTTCGGGAAGGATGACCTCCACTCGTCCATAGGAGAGCACGACTTTCGGACCGACGAACCGCTCAATACGCGCCGTAATGACATCCCCGATACTGGCGTTGAGGTCTCGCAGGGCATGCTCACGCTCTAACTCGCGCAGGCGTTGTACCAGCACCTGAAACGCGTTCTGAACTGCCACGCGCCCAAACTCTTCAAACGGCATCTCGATTTTCACACTGTCGCCCACTTCTAAGTTGGGGTCGATCTTCTGGGCTTCCTCTAAGTTAATCTGGGTGTGCTCGTCGGTGACAATCCCAACCACTTCCTTCTCGATATACACACGAAAGCAGTTCGGATAGTTCGGTGAGAACTCCGCACGAATACGCGCTGTGTGGGGGAGGTGGCGCTGACGACGATAGGCGTTGGCAATCGCCCCTTCAAGGGTCGCCACCAGCTCCGGGTACGGGATATTGCGCTCCCGTTCCAACTGTTTCAAAACCTCGATAATCTCGTTGCATTGCATCGCACTTGCCCCCTTAGGCAACCTGTTATAAAGAAAAGAGTGGGCAAAAACCCCACTCTTTTCCCCACCGGTGCCCGTTAAGAGTATACCCCACCCGCAATTCCGCTATAGGGTTTCGCCTGCATAAACCGACGCGCAATCTTCCCTGTGCCCAGAATGCCCCAGCGGTACTGCCGATTAGATGACCGTTCGGCTTGCATCCTCTTGGCGAGTGGTGGGGCGTATCGGCTTCACGCTTGCCACATATTCGGGTTCGTAGTCGATGAGCTTCAGCCAATCTTCCATCACATCGGACTTGGGGAAGATTTCGTTCTCGCTGTACTCCCGCTCGATTGCTATTCGCAGGTCCTCGGGGCGGATGCCGTGTTCGACATCTGGCTCGTTGATGGCGCGTCGAATGGCGTACTCCTTTGCGCGATCGACCACCGACTTAATCAGCGCACCGCTCACGAGGTCGCGCCAATAGAGCGTTTCCACCCCGCCATTGCGCAGGTAGACCTGCAGGAACTCGGTATCAGGTGCTTTACGCCAGAGATACTGTACTGCCTGTTCGATGAGGCACTCGCGCGCCTCCTGAGGCGAGTCGTAGCCCTTAAGGAACTCTGGGTCGAGCGGGAGGGTCTCGTGGAGATAGATGGCGAAAATCTCGCGAGTGGCGTCGCGGTCGGGTCGGCGCACCTTCACCTTGCGGTCGATGCGTCCTGGACGCAAAATGGCGGGGTCAATATAGTCTGGGCGGTTCGAGGTGAGCATCACCACCACATTTTCAAGGCTCACCAGCCCGTCCATCTCGGCACAGAACTGGGGCACGACCGTGTTGGAGATGTTCAGCCAGCGCCCTGAGCTTCGGGTGCGCAGAATCGACTCCGCCTCGTCGATGAAGATGAACACGAGATAGCCCTCGCGTGCCTTCTCGCGGGCGATTGCAAAAATCTCACGCACCATGCGCTCGGTCTCACCCAGCCACATGTTCAGTATCTTCGGACCGCTGATGTACATGAAATACTCTTTCACGGGCTTACCTATCCGCTCGGAATACTGGCGGGTGAGGTTGTAAGCGGTCGCCTTGCCGATGAGCGTCTTGCCACAGCCAGGCGGTCCATAAAGCAGGATGCCCTTGAGCGGTTGCTTATCGAACTTCCTGAAGATTTCGGGATGGAGCAAGGGCAGTTCGATTGTCTCGCGAATCAGCTGGATGGCTTCCTCTTGCCCTCCAATCTGGCTCCACTCGATGGGAGGTACCTCTTCGAAGTAGTAGTCGCGCACCTCTTGGTGAGGGATGTGCTCAATCGCCACCTTGAAGTTTGGCTCGAGGCGCACCTCATCACCGGGCTTGATGAGCGTGTCGAGAAGGTCAGATGAGCGGAACACAATTCGGGAGCTCATGCCTTGTGGGTCGTTCGCCACCCGAAGGCGGTTGCCGTCCAACACCTCTTGCACCTTTACGATGGGACCTGCGGGATGGTAGCCCATATCGCCAATCACAGCGAAGGCTTCATTCACGCGTACCCGCGTGCCCACTTTGAAATTCGGATTTTCTAACTTCGGGTCTACATTCGCATAGTACTCACTATCCCCCAGCGCAATCAAAGCGGTTCCTTCCTCAGGCGAGTCCAGAAACACCCCGATGCGGTTGGCGGGCGAGGTCAGTTTTTGATACGCCTCTTCATACTCTTGAATCGCTTGCATCGCCTCCTGCATCTGGCGCTCGTCTACCTCCAGCTGGTGGCGCAGCAGGCGAAGCAGCTGCATCAGGCGAATGTCGTTGCGCGGTGCCAGTCGGATTATCTCCTCGAGAATAGCCAGCGCGCGGACTTGCGTTTCGGGCAGTTCAAACTCGTCGTCATACCGTTTTGCCATTAGGATAGGACCTCCTCACCTACGATACGAGAATTATACACCATGAGTTTCAGGAGGAGGTGTGCTTACCCCTAAGGAAGGGCAATATCTTCTGAACCTTTCGGGTTCAGGAACCCTTCAGTCCCATGATTCGATTCAGGTACAATCCCCCTGATGCGAACGATTCGAACAGCCCCGAAGAAACGATTGCCAAGGCGGCGCCTCTACCTGCCCACGCGCCGACTGCTCACCTGCGATGAGTTCGAGCAGTTGGTCGAGAGTGGGGTCTTCATGCCTGAGGAACGGCTGGAGTTGATTGCGGGGGAGTTAGTTCAAAGGGAGGTGCCTGTGAAAAGTATGCATGCGACGGCGATTAGGTTGGTAGAGAATGCTTCGCGTAGTATCTTCCAAGAGGGCTACGATGTACGAAGCCAGCTTCCACTTCGTCTGAGTGAGTATGATGAGCCTCTACCTGATGTGGCGGTCGTGATAGGTTCTCCCCGCGACTATTCTCACCAGCATCCAACCACCGCTTTGCTGGTGGTGGAGGTCTCTGAAACCACGCTCAAGATGGACCGCGAGACGAAAGGAAGCCTGTATGCTTCCGCAGGTATTCCCGAGTATTGGGTGCTGAACTTGCCCGAACGCGTATTGGAAGTTTATCGCAATCCTGCGCCGATGCCAAGACGCGCCTTTGGGTATGGCTATCAAATAGTACTGAAGATGAACGAGCAGGAGACGATTAGCCCTCTCAGCGCTCCTAACGCTACACTCCGAGTGGCAGATATAATGCCTTAGACCTCCTAAAGAGCGGTGCCCACTACCTGCCTTATCGCTTGGAGGAGTACCTCTGAGATTGCTTAACTATCTCTCAAACGAGCTCGAGGCGAATGCACCCGCTATTCAGATTAAAGAGGCTATCACTACTTTAGGTATCATACACTCGAACGCAATGAGAGCGGATTTGGTGCGTGTTGGGGCGGTTCTGCTGATAGGAGTTGTGCTTCTCATGGTGGGCTTGCAGTTTCTGCAGGCGCGCTTTGCCGAGCGGGATTACTACTTGCTGAAAGTGCGCTTTTCCGATGCGCGCAACATCTCGGAGGGGGCCTCCGTGCTGATGGCGGGCGTGCGGGTGGGCACGGTGCGTAAGGTGGCACTGGTAGGCACACCCCCCAAAGCCGAGTTGACTCTTGCCATTCGCAAGAGCGTGCGCATCCCCGAAGGCTCCACCTTTCGCCTTTCAGCGAGTATCCTACTTCCCTCCGAGTCGCGCGTGGAGATTATTCCCCCAACCCACTTCACGGGCGTAATCCCCCCAGATAGTATTCTGGAAGGCGAAAGCCCACTGGACTTGGGGAGCGTCGCGAGCCGCTTGACCCCCGAGGTAGAGCGTACTCTGCAAGAGCTTCAGCAGACGCTTGTTTCTGCTCGCACTTTGCTGGAAGACCAAAACCTGCGCAGTGCTGTAGTGGAGACTCTGCGTGCGGTGGAGCAAGCCACCCAACGCTCCACACGCCTGCTTACACAGGTGGAAGGGCTTGTGAGCGAGAACCGTACGCAGGTTCGCCAACTCCTTGCTTCCGCTGTGCAGGCGACCCAAGAACTGAAGCGTACCTTAGAGAGCGCAAACGCACTTCTCCAAGACCCCCAGCTGAATGAAGACCTACGCGCCACCCTCGCCAGCGCACGCAAAAGCGCCGAACAAGCCGAGCAGATACTCCAGCAGGCGAACGCCCTGATAAGCGACCCTCAGCTCCAAGAGGACATCAAGGCTACTGCTTCAAACGTCCGTGAGCTGAGCGAGAAAGCGAATACGCTTGCCGAAAAGGCATCGACGGTGATTGAGAACGCAGAGACCCTCACTCGGAACCTTAACTCTGCCATAGAAGAAGGGAAACCTATTATAGAGCAGGCAAAGGGCACCTTCGAACGGCTGAACTCTGCCTTTGACCGCCTTGTGACGGTGCGGACGCTCGGCATCACCGACGCAACCTATCGACTTGAGATGAACTACAATAGCGATTTAGAGCGCTACCGCACCGATATTTTTGTTTCACTTCTTACCCGCGATAATCGCTCCATTCTGCTGGGCGTGTACGATTTTACAGAGAGCAACCGCTTGATTACCCAGCTTGGCATGGAGGTTGCCCCAAACCTAACCGTGCGTTATGGTCTCTATGCGTCGAAACCAGGAATTGGGGTAGACTATAGGCTTAGCGAGCGAGGCTCACTCTCGCTTGACCTATTCAACCCGAACGACTGGCAAGGCAGTTTACGATTCAACTGGCGTGTTGCCGATCGGGTGGGCATCTGGGGCGGACTGGATAGCCCGTTTCGCAAGAATCAGCCAGCGTTCGGTGTGCGCATCGAACGCTAAATGGGTATCTTGCCTGTGTGCTAAATGGGCAGGATGCCCAAGCCACGGGTGTAGCACAGGCGTTCTTGCCTGTGCGTTTGCTTGGGCGAGACGCCCAAGCCACGAGTGTAGCACGGGCATCTTGCCCATCAGCGAAATGGGCAGGATGCCCAAGCCACTAAAACGAAGGAGGTTTGCTCGTATGGAAGTGATTCTGGTGCGTGATGTTCCGAATCTGGGTAAAGAAGGCGAACGCAAGAAGGTAGCAGGAGGCTACGCCCGCAACTATCTGATTCCGCGCGGGCTGGCAGTGCCTGCTACCAAAGGCAATCTGCGTGCTTGGGCAGAGAAACAGCGTGTTTTACGCGAGCGCGCAGAACAACTGCGCCAAAAAGCGCAAGAGATGGCGACCCAACTCAACAGCAAAAGCGTCGCCGTTCAAGGACGCACTGCGCCCAACTCCACGAAACTGTTTGGTGCGATCACTGCCGACCACATAGCAGAGGCAATCCAACAGCAGTTTGGGTTGAAGGTGGACAAGCGCAAAATCCAACTGCACGACCCTATCAAGTCGGTTGGAACCTATCCTGTGCTTATCCACTGGGAGCCGGGCATCGAAGCCGAGATTACTGTTGAGGTCAGGGGTTCGGAGGCGCAAGCATAGCGCTGGGACGAGGAGCCTTCTGCCCTTCGGGGTAGCGAATGAAAAGCAGAGCAGTGGTCTGGCTCTTTGTGGGTATTGCACTTGTCTATGCGCTGTTGGTACCCCCCTTTGAAGCCCCAGATGAGCCAGACCACTTAGCCTACATCAACTTTATCGCCGAGAGAGGGCTACTGCCCAACCAGTATGACCCCGACCGAGCCGTTCCGCGTGAGGGGCATCAACCGCCCCTTTACTATGCGCTGGGCGCGTTAATCGTGCGGCTCACTCAGCCCGACAATCGGGTGGATGTGAATCCAATCCCCCACCGACCTCCTGACCCCCGCTACCCGCCTGACATCCCCATCTATCGGCATGTGGGACAGCCCATCTTTCCCACCTCTGCCGACCGTGTGGGGTTCTATCTGCTTCGCTTCATGTCGCTCTTGCTTGCCACCCTGAATGTGGCACTCGCAATAAGACTGTTGGGGGTACTATTCGCTCATCCTCAATCAACCCTCCCCACTCCCAATCCCCACGAAAAAGAGAGGATACAGCTGGCGTTGGTGTTTCTGCTGGGCATTCCGCAGTTTGCCTTCATCAGTGGGGTTATCAACAACGACAATCTGGCGAACCTGCTGGCAACGGCGGTTTTATTCAGCCTTCTCTGTCTCTTACGGGGTGAGAATGCTCTCTGGCGATGGGCAGGGATGGGGATACTGTTAGGGTTAGGGCTACTGGCGAAGAAGACCTTGCTTTTCCTGCTTCTGGTGGTAGGGACGGTCGCATGGCTCCAGTTTCGGAGAGCGGGGTATCAAGCACTTAGGGGGCTGGCGGTGGGGTTAGGAGCCATGGGGTTAGTCAGTGGATGGTGGTTTTATCGGAACTGGGCACTCTATGGCGATTGGCTCGGCACGGAGATGGAGGTGCGTACCTTAACTGAGTTGGTGGACGAGAAACCGCTATTCTCGCGCTATTTCTTGGCGAGTTTTTGGCGGGTGCTCTTTGGTTCGGCGATAGCGGGCTTTGGCTGGATGAATGTGGTGCTACCGCGCCCCGTGTACTGGGTGGCGTGGTTCGTCTTGGGGGTGAGTATGCTGGGGTTGATTCGTGCGTGGAAGCGTATGGAAACCCCTCTGCGACTGGCTTTGCTCGCAGTAGGGCTGTGTGTGGCGGGGATTGTGTACTACAACCTTACCTTTACTCAGCCTCAGGGGCGGTTCCTATTTCCTGTGCTACCCCTGCTCTGTGGCTTGCTGGCTTGGGGCATCTCGGCATGGTGGGACGGACGGGTTCCGCGCTGGGTGCTTTTGTTTGCTATCGGGTTGGCTACCGCTTTTCACCTCATCAGCTGGGCGACCCTCTACCTGTTCTACTATCCTGAGCATCGCTACATTTTGCCTGAAGAGGGGTATACTCGGTAGGGATGATGAAGGAGGCAGTGATTGGTGTCGATTTGGGTGGCACGAATGTGCGGGCAGGCGTGATAGAACGCTCGGGGCAGTTAGTGGGCGGGTTTGTGCAGAACCCCTCTTACGCTCAGGATGGGTTCGAACGCACGGTTCAGCAGATTGTGCTGACCATTCGCCAAGCCATCGAGCGGTCGGGGATTGCCGATTTGGCAATCGGGGCAGTCGGGATGGCGGTGCCAGGACATATCAATGGGGAGGGGGGCATCGTGCGCTGGGCACCTAACTTTGGGCGCTATCGGGGCGACCTGTTCGAGGAGTGGCGCAATATGCCCCTTGCAGAAGCGATTTATGCCCAGCTCGGTATCCCGGTGGTGATGGGCAACGATGCGAACCTCGCTGCGCTGGGCGAGTACTATTACGGGGCAGGGAAGGGCACGGCGAAGGGGTTGGTGATGCTCACGCTGGGCACGGGAATTGGGGGCGGTGTGGTGCTAACTCGCCACCAGATTCAGGGCAACGCGAACTGGGAAGGAGGCGTTCTGCTGGTCGGAATGAACGGAGGGGCAGGGGAGTTAGGGCATGCGATTATCAACTTTACGGGTCCGCGCTGTGGCTGTGGCGCGTGCGGGTGCGTGGAGGCGTTCACCCGTCGCGATGCTATCGTTGAACTGGCGCGCGAAAAGGCACGGCGCTACCCCCATAGTTGGCTCGCTCAGCATGACCCTGCAACGCTTACCCCCGCCCTTGTGAGCCAAGCCTACGAACAAGGCGACCCCATCGCCAGCGAAATCTGGGAGGAAGTCGGCACCTATCTCGGTGTCGCAGTGGCGACCTTCATCAACATTTTCAACCCCGAAGTGGTAGCGATTGGAGGGCAAATTGCGAAAGCAGGGGAACCGCTCTTTCGCGCCCTTCATCGTGCAGTGCGCGATTATGCTATCCCCACCCTGCTGGAGGACTGCCGAATCGTGCCTGCAGAGCGATTAGAAGACGCTGGTATCTTAGGAGGTGCTGTACTCGCATGGCAGAGAGTCGAGGCGAAGTAGTAGGGCGATGGCGGATGCACAAACGCACTGAAACGAAACCCGACGGGCGCAAACTCTACTACTACAGTTTTGAGCCTGCAGAGCCTCCTCACCCCCAAACTCCGCTCTTAGAGAAAGAGAGAAACGGGGAAGCGCAAACAACGGAGAGCAAGTTGCGCTAACCCCTGTTCCGATTTCTCTAATAGCCTTCAAAGAGGTATAATCCCTACGCACAACCAATAGTGCGCACGGAGGTTGCTATGCCAGAGTACCGACTATTGCTCAAGTATGTCGATGTGCCCCACTTCAACGACATTGAGGTCTACAAGCAGTATGGGGGCTACAAGGCGTTAGAAAAAGCGTTGCAAATGGACCGCCAAGCAATCATCGACGAGGTCAAAAAGTCGGGATTGCGAGGGCGAGGCGGGGCTGGTTTCCCCGCATGGATTAAGTGGAACGGTATTCCCAAAGACGATAGCAAACCCCACTATGTGTTGTGCAACTCCGACGAAGGTGAACCGGGCACCTTCAAAGATTTCGAACTGATGCTCAAAGCCCCACACCAACTCATCGAGGGAATAATTATTGCGGGCTATGCCACGCGCGCCAAGAAAGGCTATATCTACATTCGGGGTGAGTATGTAGAGTGTGCGCGCTCGGTGCGCAAGGCAATCGACCAAGCCTACAAAGCGGGCTATCTGGGCAAGAATATTCTGGGCAGTGGGCACGATTTCGACCTATATATTCATATGGGCGCAGGCTCCTATGAGTGTGGAGAAGAGTCGGCGATGATGTCCAGCCTGATGGGTGAGCGGGGCATGCCACGCCTCAAATTCCCTCACGCACCTCTACCCACAATTGCAGGCGTATGGGACTGCCCAACGCTCATCAACAATTGTGAGACGCTCTCCTGCGTGCCTCATATCATCGCGAACGGTGGAGAGTGGTACGCTCAGCTGGGCGCAAGCACCAAGAACTCACGAGGCACGAAAATCTTCTCGGTTAGTGGGCATGTGAACCGACCGGGCAACTACGAGGTCGAGTTCGGCACGCCCCTGATGGAGCTGATTGAACTGGCTGGAGGGGTAGCGGGGGGCAAACTGAAAGGGATTATTCCCGGTGGCTCCTCGATGCCAATCCTGCCTGCCGAGAAGTGCGAGAATGCGATTATCGGCTACGAGGAGCTGATGGAAGTAGGAAGTATGGTCGGTTCGGGCGGGTGCATCGTGCTGAACGAGCACACCTGCATCGTCCACTTTGCGTGGCGCACTGCTGAGTTCTACGCCCACGAGTCGTGTGGCAAGTGTACCCCTTGCCGTGAGGGCACGCGCTGGATGGTGCAGATTCTGGAGC
>FWWL01011031.1_pt1 | contig 10098 bp, 5 predicted proteins | sample 2228331 | NCBI WGS metagenome assembly FWWL01 (sample SAMEA103939775, study PRJEB20133) | metagenome
GCTTTCGCACTTTGTGCTGGGCCTGGCGCTTGGGATTGCTCCGGCAGGGGCATGGATCGCCGTGACGGGGTCGCTTGGCCTGCCGGCCGTACTCCTAAGCTTGGCTGTTTTGACGTGGGTGGCAGGCTTCGACCTGATTTACGCGTGCCAAGATTACGACTTCGACAGGCAGGCAGGGCTCTACAGCGTACCCGCTCTTATTGGCATCAAAAGAGCCCTGCGGCTGTCGACACTCATGCACGTTTTTACAGTTATGTTGTTGATTGCCGTGGGAGTTTCGGCGCAGCTCGGTTGGATCTACTATGCTGGTGTCGTGGTGACGGCGGGACTTCTCATTTGGGAGCACCGGCTCGTGCACCCGGAGGACCTTTCACGGTTGGAGCAGGCGTTCTTCACGGTGAATAGCTGGGTAGGCGTCAGCATGTTTGCGTTCACGGCAGTGGATCTTTATCTCTGAGAGATGCATGCAGATCGTCAGGTTTCAGGTTCAAGATTTTCGCAACTTGCGCCGCGTCGATCAAGAATTCGGGCCCGCGGTCAACGTGATCATTGGTCGTAACGCCCAGGGCAAGACAAACCTCCTTGAGGCGATGTTCATGCTGGTCACAGGGAGAAGTTTTCGCACGCGCAACGAACGTGAGCTCGTGCCATGGGACAAGCCAGATTATGTGGCCACCGTCATTCGCGCCAGCGTGCGCAACCGGCTTGGCACCGATCGCTATTTGGTTTCCTTCAATAAGCAGGAAAAATTTATTAGCGTCAATGATATCCCGCTGCAGCGCCTTGGAGAATTGATCGGGCGCGTCAACGCCGTACTTTTTACCCCAGGGGATCTTGAACTCGTGCAGGGAGCTCCGGCCAAACGACGACGATTTCTGGATATGTGCCTTTCCCAGACCAGCCGGACTTATCTGCAAGCCCTGCAGCGTTACGAGCTTGCACTCCGCCAGCGCAATGCTCTGCTACGACTACACGCACAGCGCAGCAACTTGGCCCGAGAGGTGGCCCCTTTTCATGAGGAACTTGCCACGATGGGAGCTCTTATCATGACAGCTCGTCGAGAGGCTCTTGATGAGCTGTCGGCCGTAGCTCAGGCCTACCACAGCGAAATCGCAGACGACGCGACGAAGCTTGTGTTGCGCTACCGTCCGAACATGGCTGGCGACCAGTGCAAGCGCGAAGATGCAGTGCGAGCGGCCCTTCTTACTGAGCTCGAGGCCAGTCTGGGAGAAGATTGCGCGCGCGGCGCGACCTCGGTGGGCCCGCACCGTGATGATTTTGATTTTCTCATCGACACCAAGGACGCGCGAGACTTTGCCTCGCAAGGCCAGCAGCGCACCTGTGTTCTGGCGCTGAAGTTAGCCGAATTAGCCTGGCTAAGCAAGAAACGTGGTGAGTTCCCCATCCTGCTGCTTGATGATCTCATGAGCGAACTGGATGAGAGCCGGCGGCGGCGGCTTCTGCGCGCTTTGCCCAGTGGGGCCCAGACGTTTATCACCACAACCGATCGCGCCCTCGTTGAAATCCAGAGCGAATGTCGCTGTTATCGAATATCCGCGGGCGAGATTGGTATCGAATAGCCAAGGGGCCATCAGCGGGTTCGCCTATCGTCGATCCTTTTTCCCTTCAAGTGATCGCGTCTCGACGAATGGATTCAATCCAGCAGTTATATTCCAGCCCAAATGCGACACACTGGAGCTGGAGGCTATCGAATATCGCTGAAAAGGTCCAGTAGCTTGTCATAGAATAGAACTAGAGCCAAGCTGGGGGCTGCCGGTTCGATTCCGGCTCGAAAGCCTAACCGCGTTGGCTAGTGGTCGAAAGGTCGCTCCGTGAATGGAGCGAGGAGGTAACAGCAGGTGTACGACAAGGCACCCTATACCCCCGGAATGCGGGAGGTCCTGCGAATCGCGAAAGCGGTCGCATCGAAATACAATCACGACTACATTGGCCCAGAGCACTACCTCTTGGCCTTGTTGGAAAAGGGTGAAGGGTTCGCGATCCGCACTCTTCAGCACTTGGGGGTGGATCTTCGCGGCCTCGAAGGCGAACTGCGCCAGGTGATGCGCGCTGGGGCGGATATCACGCCGGCGCACAGCACTCCCAACAGCGAAGCCAAGCGAGTGCTCGAAGCCATGAGGCAGATTGCTCAAGAGTTGCAACATCAGTGGATTGGAACGGAGCACTTGCTCCTGGGGATCCTGCGCGAAACCGATACAATCGCCGCCAAGATCCTTGCGCGTTTTGACGTCGATTTCGAACGAGCTTTACAGACTGTCAAAACGCTGGTCGATAGCACCATTGATTCGTCCAAGGGGAAAGAATTAGAGAAGGAAAAGACGAAGACGCCGGCTCTGGACACCTTTGGGCGTGATCTCACCCAACTTGCTCGCGAGGGGAAGCTCGATCCCGTCATTGGGCGGGAAAATGAGATCGAAAGGATTCTCCAAGTGCTGTGCCGGCGCAGCAAGAACAACCCGATACTGCTGGGAGAGCCGGGTGTGGGCAAGACCGCCATTGTGGAAGGGCTTGCCCAAAAGATCGTCAACGAGGACGTGCCGGAGCTGCTCAAGAACAAGCGGCTGATTTCGCTCGATCTGGCCGCCGTCGTGGCTGGGACAAAATATCGAGGGCAGTTTGAAGAGCGCATGAAGGCGATCATGCAAGAGATCCGGCGCTCGCAGGATGTGCTCGTCTTCATTGACGAGCTGCACACGCTCATTGGCGCCGGAGCTGCTGAAGGCGCCATCGATGCTGCTAACATGCTCAAGCCGGCGCTTTCGCGTGGCGAGATGCAGTGCATCGGCGCGACAACCCTGGAAGAGTATCGCAAGCACATCGAAAAAGACGGTGCGTTGGAGCGGCGATTCCAGCCCATTATTATCAATCCGCCCACGCCTAAGCAGACGATTGAGATTCTTCGTGGCCTCCGGTCGCGCTATGAAGAGCACCATGGTGTTCTTATCACCGACGAAGCCATCGAGGCTGCTGTGTATCTGAGCGATCGCTACATCACCGATCGACAACTACCCGACAAAGCGATTGACGTCATTGATGAAGCTGGTGCCCGGGGGCGTCTTCAGGCAACGACGAAACCCGAGGAAATCCGGCAACTCGACAAACGGATCGCCGAAATCGAAATGGAGATTTCGGAGCATTCGCTACGGATGGAATTCGAAAAATGCGAAGAGCTGAGGAAGGAGCGCAATGAAGCCATGGCGCGCCGCGACAAGCTGACGCGCGAGTGGCGTGCCCAGAGCTCCGACACGAAGATCTTTGGGACCGTGACAGCGGAAGACGTCGCCTATGTCGTGAGCAAATGGACAGGCATACCGCTGTCGCGCCTCGAAGAAGAAGAAAGCCAACGCCTGATGAAGATCGAAGAGGAGCTGGCCAAGCGCGTTGTCTCCCAAGAGGAGGCCATTAACGCGATAGCGCGGGCCATCCGCCGAGCGCGCGCGGGGCTCAAAGATCCGAACCGTCCAACGGCCTCCTTCATTTTCCTGGGGCCGACAGGCGTTGGAAAGACCGAGCTCGCCAAGGCGCTGGCCGAATTTTTGTTCGGCGATGAGAGCGCTTTGATCCGTATCGACATGAGTGAGTACATGGAGAAGTACTCCATTTCGCGCTTGCTCGGGGCCCCTCCCGGCTACGTTGGCTACGAGGAGGGAGGTCAGCTCACGGAGCCAGTACGCCGGCGGCCGTACAGCGTTGTGCTCTTCGACGAAATTGAGAAGGCACATCCCGACGTATTCCACTTGCTCTTGCAAGTCTTCGATGACGGGCGCTTGACCGATTCGTGGGGGCACACCGTGGACTTCCGCAACACGGTCATCATCATGACATCGAACGTGGGGACGAAAAACCTCCGCAAAGGCGGAACGCTTGGATTCACGTCGGCCGATGAGATCCAAGACTATGGTGCCCTGAAGAACAAGCTTCTTGGGGCTATGCGACAGGTCTTTACGCCTGAGTTCATCAACCGCATTGATGAGACGATCGTCTTCAAGTCGCTAACGCGCCAGGACATCGAGAAAATCGTCGACATCATGATCCAGCGGCTCAATGCGCGCTTGGAGAACAAGGGATTGCGTGTGCGCCTCACCGACGCGGCTAAGGCCTTCCTCGTGGAGAAGGGCTACGACAGCGAATACGGGGCGCGACCCATGCGCCGAGCCGTGCAGCGCTATGTTGAGGATCCCATGGCTCAGTTAGTGGTGGAAGGAAAAGTCACCAAGGGTGAAGTTATTGCCGACTTTGATGCCGAAAAGCAGGAACTTGTCTTTACCCCTGCCGAAGACCTTGAGCCAGCTGGAAGTGTCTCCTGAGCAAAACAACGCGTTTGCCAGCAAACATGAGGGCGAGTTCGCGAACTACGACTCGCCCTCAGCTTTTTCTGTGATAAGGAACGGTGGGCTTGGCTGTATCTAGTTTGGCAACAACTGGTGTGCGCCTGTAGCTCAGCCGGATAGAGCAACGGACTTCTAATCCGTAGGTCGCAGGTTCGAATCCTGCCAGGCGCGCTTGTATCCTACGGTGGGAACACAGATTCTCTTTGCGAGCAGAGTCATACGTCATGAGCGATCACGATTAGATATGGCAAGCCAATCACCACAGAGTTTCTCCGCCCAAGAAACGATGCAGGCCATTGCTCGAAACATTGAGCGTGTCATTCGGGGGAAATCCAAGGTCATCGAGCTTGTGCTTGTGGGTCTTGTGGGGCGAGGTCACGTGCTCATCGAGGACGTTCCTGGAGTGGGCAAAACGATTCTCGCAAAATCCCTCGCACGCTCGATTAGCGCCGATTTTCGCCGCATCCAGTTCACACCTGATCTTCTGCCATCTGACATCACTGGCACGACAATTTATCGCAGTGAGTGTGCGAGCTTTGAGTTCCGACAGGGGCCAGTTTTCACAAACATCCTTTTGGCCGACGAACTCAATCGCGCCACACCGCGCACGCAGGCGAGCCTCCTTGAGGCCATGGAGGAGCATCAGGTCACCGTGGATGGACAAACACATCCACTTCCAGAGCTCTTCTTCGTCATCGCCACTCAAAACCCCCTGGAGCAGGAGGGCGTCTATCCGTTGCCCGAGGCTCAATTGGATCGCTTTCTCATGCAGCTGGAAGTAGGTTATCCGACGCACGAAGATGAAATGAGTGTTGTGAGAGCTCGACTGCGCGAAGACCCTTTTACTGCTCTCTCACCAGTAGCAACTCTCAGTGATGTTCTGACGGCTCGCGAAGAGATGAAGCAAGTGCACGTCGACGAGACGGTGATCGACTATGCTCTCCGTCTCGTGGAGGCCACTCGTCGACACGAAGACGTCTTGATCGGAGTCAGCCCGCGGGCGTCGCTTGCCCTTGTCACGGCGGCACGAGCTCTCGCCTACATCCGCGGGCGCACGTACACGCTGCCGGATGACGTCAAGGAAGTGATGATGCCGGTGCTGCGGCATCGCCTCGTCATGCAGCCGCGAGCTCTGGTCAGCGGGAAAACGCCGATCGACGTTCTCGCCGAAATCCGCGAGCACGTGGCTCTGCCCTTGCGACTTCCTAACGAATGATAGCACGGAGGGATTGTGGTGGGGGCGGTCAACCATCGGGTGCGAAATCAACTCCCAGCACTGCTCCTTGCATGGCTCTTTCTTGCGGTCGTTTTTCTTACCACAGGCGTTATCCTGCGAGTTCGCAGTCATTTGGCCGTGGGCACCGGCCTGCTCGCAACACTCGTTTTCCAAAGTTTACGAGTGCGGTACCAAGGGCAACGTCTGGAGGCAGTCCGCCAACACTCTCCACGGGTACTTGAGGGAGACGAGGTGACCGTCTTGGTGCACCTGCGGAATACAAGTTATTTTGCTATTTACTTACTGCAAGCTTTCGATCGATTCCGTGCTGGTTCCCGCACAGTGCGCGGAGTGGTGGGCGCGCTGCCGCCTTTAGGGGAAGCAACATTTCAGTATCGTACGCGCTGTGACTTCCGCCGCGGGCTCTTCGTTAACGGTCCTATCGAGACAGAGCTTTCCGACGAATTAGGTCTCTTTCGCATACGCCGTAGCATTCCGGTCTTCACGAACCTCATCGTCTGCCCGCGCCCTCTGAAAACAGAAAGTTTTCAGCTTCTTCAAGAGGGCACTCGCCGAAATGTTGGCATCGCAATTGTGCCCCGCACAGGGCGAAGTGAACAATTTGCCGGTGTGCGCGAGTATCGCGAGGGTGATGCCTTGCGTTTCATCCACTGGCCCACGACAGCGCGGCTCGGGAAGCCCCACATCAAAGAATTCGACCGCAGCGCCGTGAGTGAAGTGACGATCGTCGTCGACATGTTCATGACAGGTCAAGCAGGCGTCGGAGCGTTGACCTCTTTCGAACAGCGTCTGCGTGCGGCCACGACGATCGCCTCAACGGCAATCGAAAAGTGTCATCTGGTTCGCATCCTTGCCGCAATCGAGCCCGCTGAAACGACTCGGCTGGGAGGAGGACCGCGTCATCTCCAGTATTTGATGGAGTGGCTGGCGCTGCGGATGCCTCGAGGAAAAGGAGACCTTGCGGGCGTGCTGAATCAGCATCTGTCGCTCTTGCGAAGGGGTTCGACACTCGTTTGCATCTTGAGCAGCACTAATACTCAGCTAGCCACCCTCGTGCCAGTTCTACACGCGTTGCGGCGCAAGCAAGTTCTTGTGGTCGCCGTCATTGTGGAAGATCGCTCGTATCTTAAACTTCGTGAGGAACAATGCGCGCTTTTTGAACTGTCGGCACCCACGGACGCTCTCGTTCGGACCCTGCGCGACGCAGGGGCAAAGGTCTATCTTCTTGCCCGGGGCGATGATATCGTGACCACGCTGGAGACGGGACCTGTCCAATGATGTCAGAAAGAAAAAACGAGACATTTGTTGGGATGGCGCTTGGTGCGGGAGCAACGCTGAGCGGCGTCACGACTCTTCTGCTCCTGGAATATCGCTACCCTAAGGCGCCGCTTGCAGGGATGATCTTCGCCACTGCAGTCCTTATCGCCTTTTTTTCGAAGGCGGCACGTCTTTTGATGGACGCACTTTCGGCGTGGCTTGAAGATCTTGAGCTCGCCGAACGTGCACTTTTGATTGTTCTTCTTGTTCTGCTTTTCGCGACCCCCAGCTATGTCCTGCGCCAATGGGAGCCAGCCCTTGGTGCTGTTATTGTCAATTTAGCGCTTATTCTCTTTTTCCCTGCACGAAGCGCTCTGATTTTGGTCTGCCTCTTGAGCGGGCTCTGTCATGTCCTTGTGCTTCCGCTTGTGAGTTCTGCAAGTGCCTTTGTGCACAGTTTGCTCTTTTGCGGCGGGCTGGTGGTCACGGCGGGTGCCCTGCACTTTGCCAACTGTGTCTCTGCGCGACACCCCCCTCTAGGGCTGGGACGAAAAGAATTTTGGCAAGCCATTCTCCTCCCAGCAGTGGTGACGTGTGTGAGTACCCTTGCGGCCTTTTTTCTCATTCCCAGTTCTTGGGAAACTTACCGTCCGCACTTCATGCTGCCTGCTCCTCAGCCATCACAGGTTGTCCTCAATCCGGAATTGTACGCTGTAGGGCAGGCTCTGACACGCGTTTCCGCCTTCTTCTTTCTCTTGGGAGCTTTCGCAATGCTTTACTGGCTTCATCGACGGTGGCGCAGAAGAGGAAAAACTGAGACCGAAGAGATAAGCGAAATTGAAGCAGAGCTCATCGAATTGCGACAAAACCAAGAGCAGCTGTGGCGTCGCCTCCGAAAAGCCCGAACACCACGAGGCCGCATTGCGGAGATCTTCGAACGGTTCGTTGAACAGGCCAGTCGCTTGGGATTTGCGCGACGTGACTCACAAACCCCGGCTGAATACCTGACAGAGCTCGCCGCCAATGCTGCTCTGAGCGAGCCAGTCGCTCAAGCAATTATGGCGCGTTTTCAACTGCTTCGCTACGGTACGCGCCCCGTGAACAAGGAGGACATTCAACAGTTTCTTGTACTAGTCGATAAAGCGCATCGAGAATTGCGCGAGGGCAACCAGGGTACAAGAACGACTTGAGGATAAGAGAAAGGGCTTTGCAGTGGCAAAAGGAGTAACAGCTATGTGGAGCCGCATCGAGCCACTTTTGAAAAGGGTAGAAAAGCCCGCGCGTTACATCGGAGGCGAGTTCAACATTACGCGTAAGCCCGACGAAGAGGTGGACGTCCGGATCGCTCTGGCATTCCCTGATCTCTACGAGCTCGGCATGAGCTACCACGGGTTCAAAATTCTTTACGAGCTCGTCAACGCTGTCCCCTATTTCCAGGCTGAACGGACGTTTGCCCCGGCTGCGGACTTCGAAAAGCTGCTGCGCGAGGAGGGCCTCCCTCTTTACACGTTAGAGACGTATCGTCCGCTGCGCGACTGCGACGTCGTGGGGTTCTCCCTTCAGCACGAGATGTGCTACACAAACGTGCTCAACATGCTCGATTTGGGCGGCATTTCTGTTCTCAGCCACGAGCGCACGGAAGAAGCCCCTCTCGTGATTGCCGGTGGACACGGCGCTTTCAATCCCGAGCCGCTTGCGGATTTCGTTGATGCTTTCGTGATCGGGGACGGTGAGTGGGTATTGCTCCAAATTCTGAGCACGGTCCGCGATTATCGTATTCGCAACGGCTCGGCCGTGGCTCGGCGGACCCAGCTCGAGCGTTATCGGGGCGATGGCACACGCGCACGACGGCAAGCCGTCCCGACATTTGATCGTGTGGAAGCTGAAGATCTCCAGTCGTGGCTACTCCCCAGGGCACAAACACGCGAAGAGCTTTTGCTTTCGCTGGCCAGAATCCCGGGAGTCTATGTTCCGCGTTTTTACGAGTGCCGTTACAACGCGGACGGCACCATCGCCAGTATCTCGCCTACCCGCCCAGAAGTTCCGGAGAGAACTACAAAAACCAACTATGATCTGCGGAGCGATTTTGGCAGTGTGCGGCCGGTCGTCCCACTCATCCGCACGGTTCACGATCGCTTTGCCATCGAGATCAAACGCGGTTGCATGACCGGTTGCCGCTTCTGTCAGGCAGGGATGATTACCCGCCCGTTGCGCGAGCGTTCGCCGCAACAGATTATTGAAATTGCCCGCCAGGGCATCGCGAACACCGGCTACGATGAGATTTCTCTTCTCTCCCTCTCGAGCGCCGACTACTCCCAGATTCTCTCCTTGACGCGGGCCTTGCACGACGAGTTCGCGTCTCGCGGCATCTCGATTTCGCTTCCTTCACTGCGCATCAACGCCTTCGACGTCGAGCTCGCTGATGAGATCGGCAGCGTCCGCAAAAGTGGCTTCACGTTTGCCCCTGAGGCAGGCACCGAACGCTTGCGGCGAGTCATCAACAAAGTTGTGGACGAAGAGCGCCTCATTTCGACCGTGGAACGCGTTCTCCAGAAGGGATGGCGCACGCTGAAGTTCTACTTCATGTGTGGCCTACCGACCGAAACCGATGCTGATCTGGATGGTATTATCGCTCTCGCACAAAAAGCCACTGAGCTGGGACGCAAGCACTTCGGCCGGAATTTCAGTCTCAACATCTCGCTCTCCCCCTTTGTGCCTAAGCCCCACACGCCCTTCCAGTGGCACGCCCAACCCACGTTGGAAGAATTGGAACGCAAGTACGCCTACGTGGAAGCGCGCCTTGATAAACGCTACGTGTCCTTCAAAAAGCACAACATTTACGAGAGCGTGATCGAAGGGGTTCTCAGCCGAGCGGATCGGCGAGTGGGACGTGCCATCCTGCGGGCTTGGCAGCTGGGCTGTCGGCTCGATAACTGGCAGGAGCACTTCCGCCATGATCTGTGGTTGCAAGCTTTTCAGGAGACGGGAATCGATCCGCACTTCTATGCGCATCGTGAACGCGGCAAAGATGAGGTTTTGCCGTGGGATCACATTGACGCTTCGCTGGGCAAAAAGTTTCTCTGGCTCGAAAAGACGAAAGCGGAGCAGATGGCGTCCACTGCCGATTGTTCCACCGATAAGTGCGCAGGGTGCAACGTCTGCGACTTCCGAGAAGTGAAAAACATCCTGTCCATTCGGGAGGACGGAGAGTTCGCGACCCGTCGGGATACGGAGGTCGCTTCGGTGCGCGAG
>FWWL01008561.1_pt1 | contig 10097 bp, 7 predicted proteins | sample 2228331 | NCBI WGS metagenome assembly FWWL01 (sample SAMEA103939775, study PRJEB20133) | metagenome
ATACGTCCTCGGGCATATTCGCGAAAGATATACCTTCTAGAATGAACGTAGCCTTGTGACCGCTCAGGCTTTTTACCAGCGCAGTCGGGTATCCGGTCTCTCGAGCTTGCATCATGATTGGCAGTCCAAGCGGTTCCAGTTCATCCAGAATGTCGCAAAATGCTGCATGGTCGAGTCGCCATTCCTGAAGCATCGGAAAGAACCTAAACATTCGGAACCCTTGCTCTTTGAGTTTGGCAAGCATTCCGGGCGGTCCAAAATAACCTCGCGGGTCGATGGTAGCAACCGGTATTAGCATCGGTTGTTCTTTGCACACGCGCAGGGTTTCGGCGTTTCCGTCCCCATGATTGTGCAGCGCACCCACAGTCGATATTGCCAATGCTTGGCTGACCTGATGGTTCTTCAATGCCGTTACCAAGCGTTCTACGGACATATCTGCCCTTACAAGAGGCCACGGACCGAAGATTGTGTTAGCGTCAATGATTTCAAAAGACATACTTTTCTCAGCAACCATTCTTAATTGTGAGGTTTATCAAACGTGAGCTTCCGTTTGGATTGTCAATATTGCTCTTCGCAGCCTTTCCAAGCACTTTTCTTTTCCGATCACTTCCATCAGCTCGAAAAGTCCTGGTCCAATTGTACGGCCTGTAATGGCTACGCGAACGGGATGAATAACGGCGCCTCCCTCTGCTCCCATTTCCGCACCTGCTGTTCGTACTGCAGCTTCGATAGTTTCAAGGTTCCAATCTACAATACCGGACAAGCGCTCAACAACTGCATTCAAGAGTGTTGGCGCGGTTTCCTTCGCAAGGTACTTCCGATAGCCTTTTTCGTCGTATTCAAAGTCATCACGGTAGAAGTAAGACACCATATTTGGTGCATCCTTCAAGAGGACCAAGCGTTCTCGGATAAGGGCAACTACTCGTATTAGATATTCACGTTCTTCAGTAGTAGGCGATTTGCTGACATAACCAGCCTCCTGGAGCCTCGGCAGAATTAGATCAGCAAGCTCTTCTACGCTCAGCATCCTTACATATTCGCCCTGCAGGTCATTGAGCTTCGCTAGGTCAAAGATCGCCGGATGATTAACTATACCCTCCAGGGTAAACTTTTCTATAAGTTCCTGGCGGGAATATAGCTTTTTATCTTCGCCAGAACTCCAACCCATAGTGGCCAGAAAGTTTAGCATAGCATCCGGCAAGTAACCATCTCGGATGTAATCAACCATTGCTGTCGAAACACCGCTTCTCTTGGACAGCTTTTTACCGGAAGTATCCAGAATCAATGGCGGATGAACCCACAACGGCGGATTCCATCCGAAAGCCTCGTAGAGTTGGATGTGTTTTGGAACGCTGGAGAGCCACTCGTCGCCACGAATCACGTGCGTTATTTCCATCAGATGATCATCAACCACACTTGCGAAGTGATAAGTAGGGAAACCGTCGGCCTTTATTGCGACGAAATCGTCCTGAAGGCTATTTTCGAACCCAATTCTTCCGCGCACAATGTCGTCAAACTCAGTTCGCCCTTCCAGCTTCATTTTGAACCTGATAACCGGGTTTGGATTTTCCCTTGCTAGTTTTTCTCGCTCTTCAGGATTAAGCTCACGGCACCTTCGGTCATATCCGATAGATTGTCGTGCCGCTTCTTGGGCTTTGCGCAGTTCTTCTAACCGTTCTTTGGTGCAGTAACAATAGTATGCCTTCCCTGCCTCCAACAATTGCTGGGCATACTTTTGATAAATTGGTAATCTTTCAGATTGAAAATAAGGGCCGTAGTCTCCACCTACGTCAGGGCCTTCGTCCCATTGCATTCCAAGCCATCGCAGGCAGAACTTTATTTCTTCGAGTGATCCTTCTACATATCGGGTTCGATCAGTGTCCTCAATCCGGAGGATAAACGTGCCTCCGGTATGCCTGGCAAATAGATAGTCGAACACTGCCGTTCGGATGTTTCCTATATGCGGCGAACCCGTAGGGCTTGGTGCAAATCTTACTCTAGGCTTCGTCACTATAACTACCTCATACATTGCACAGCCCAGGGGTTTTCGCCCTGGGCAAATGTTTCAACCGCTATTATCGAAAATCATTCTACCAAATGAACACGCCGATTGACTACCCAAAAACAAAACACACCTTGCCCGAACACGCCAGATCTTGTAGCATAAATATAGTTGCTGAAGTCTGTGGGGCGAAAGTGATAGCAATCATTGATTACAATGCGGGAAATCTTACTAGCGTGCGACTTGCACTCGAGTATATTGGCGCACCTTGTGAGATAACCAATGATCCGAAAAAAATATTCGCAGCGGACCGCCTTATATTTCCCGGAGTTGGAGCTGCTGCAGCAGCAATGCACAACCTTAGGGAACTCCGTCTTCTTGACGTCATCGAAGCAGAATTAGCTGACGGTAAACCATTTTTGGGAATCTGCCTGGGCACGCAAATTATTTTCGAGTTTTCTGAAGAAGATGGTGGAACGCCTTGCATAGGGCTAGTGCCGGGAACGGTCAAGCGTTTTCGACCTTCAGACCCGATGTGTAAAATTCCTCACATGGGCTGGAACGCTGTTGAGTTCAATAAACCGCATCCAATTACGCGGGGAATAGAGAATTCGAGCGAGTTTTATTTCGTGCACAGTTACTATCCAGTTCCTGCCGATCCTCGGTATGTGCTCGGAGAGACGGAATATGCTGGTGTTCGATTCGCATCCATGATTGGTAAGGAGAATTTGGTCGCCGTGCAGTTCCATCCCGAACGATCAGGCAGGATCGGAATGCGTATGCTCGAGAACTTCTGCAAGTGGAATGGAGTATGCTGACCAAACGCATTATCCCTTGTTTGGATGTTAGAAATCGAAAGGTCACCAAGGGTGTCAAGTTTCAAGGCAATATTGATCTTGGCGATCCCATCGAGATGGCGGTCGAATACTCTAACGGTGGCTGTGACGAGCTAGTTTTTTACGACATTACTGCGTCTGCCGAGGATCGGCCAGTGGATATCGAAATGGTGCGTGAAATCGGAAAAGTCATACATATTCCATTCGCTGTAGGTGGTGGCATACGGAATCTTAGCGACATGTATGACGTGTTAATGGCCGGGGCGGAAAAGGTTTCGGTTAATTCGCTTGCAGTAGAGAATCCTCAGATCATTGCGGAGGGCGCAAAGGCTTTCGGTTCTCAATGTATTGTGCTCGGTATGGATCCGGTGAGAGTTGATGATCGGGATCGGTTTCCAAGCGGTTATGAAATTACCACTCGCGGTTTTCGCAATCGTACTGGGATTGACGCGTTGGAGTGGGCAAAGCGCGCGGAGGACTTGGGTGCCGGAGAAATAGTAGTTAACTCCGTTGATGCTGACGGGACTCGTGACGGATTCGAACTGAATCTTACCCGATTAATTGCTACTAACGTAGGAATTCCAGTGGTTGCATCGGGAGGAGCAGGCACACCTCAACACCTGGTAGATGTCTTCTTGCATGCACACGCTGATGCAGCCATAGTGGCGAGCATGATACACACCGGCGAGTATACGATTGCTCAGATCAAAGAAGAGCTTGTCGCCGCAGGTATACCAGTTAGGCGAAAATGGTAACTAATCTAAATTGAAACCGAACTGTGAATGACAGTTCCAACATCTATTATTCCTATCTCATCTCAACGATTTGCGAAGTACAGCAAATCGCCTTGATTCCACGAAACCTGCTTCCGCGTAGAGCTTGGCAACTTTGTCATCGGTCCACATAAACCAGGCATTATGTAAGCCTTTGGCACGCATCGAATGCAGACATCGAAATAGCAAAACAGCGCCAATGCCTCTACCGCGCTCACTTGCCGATACACCAAAAGGGCCAAACCTACAGGCATTATCATGTTGGCAATAGCCTACCACGTTGTCATTCTCATGGGCAATCCAAACGTTATCTGAGCGGAACTCACCTGTAGTGATTCGGGTCACGGCGTCGCGAATGAAACGTTGCCAGTCGCCAGGAAATTCGGTTTTTGCCCATTGCAGAAGAGGTAATAGCAGTTCCGGACGATAGGGTTCGAATATAACTTTCCCCTCTAAAGCGGCTTCTTTCTCACGTACCCAATCAGGAGTGGTAAGGCGAACAAGATTTGCATCCATCGCCAGAGGTCTGTAGACTTCTTCATAGCCCATAGCCTTAAAGAAAGCTAGCGCTTCCGAATAAGCGTCTACGTCTACTCCCGGTATAAAATAGTTCGGTGCGTAAGGTGAAATGAGTGTGAGCTTGCATTCACGTGCGCGGAAGTAGCTTTCTAGATCCCGAACAATTGCCGCACCAATGCCTTGCCGCCGATACGGCTCGTCAACCGCAATTAGCGTAATCCATGACCTATCGAAATCTGGCGCAGCGTCTTCATTTGGATAAGTGCGGACAACTCCAAGACCAAAACCAACAACTTCCTTGCCGACAAGCGCAACGAGAGTTCCCCGTGTGTCGAAGTTGGGATCCAAAAGAACCTTGCGTTGAAAGATCTCGCTTGTTATGGGGTCGCGAGTGAGGCAGCGGTTTATAAGTTCGACCACAGCTTGAATGTCATCTGGTTCGTACGGTCTTAAGCATATCTCCATATTTCTTTCCCCTCTCACACCAAGTTTATCCGAGAGGAGACTTTTATCCTCCAAATGATGAGCGTACCAGTAGGTAAACTATCGAGGGCAATCTGTGGGTGTAAAGCTTCAAACCGAACTTATGTGGCTTTTTGGACTTCGATGCGATCTTCAACGTGGCGTACGCCAGGCACCCCTTTTGCCAGATCGACTGCTAGTTTTTTCTGTTCCTCAGTATCTACTGTGCCGCTTATCTGAACGTAACCTCCGCTTGCCGTAACGTTAATACACTGTCCAGACAATCTTGCGTCCGTCATAATTTGACGTCTCACAGATTCAGCTAATGCTCTGTTTACATGATGCTGTTCCATAGCTTATGCCTTTCATATTTCGTTAAGGATTCATGTTCATAGATATTGTACCCAATAGGATAGGTAGGGCTAATGTAAAACGCTGGATTAATCACTGAATGCAGGAACGAATCTGTGGAAACTCAACGGCTACACGGCCGCACTAACTAACAAGGGGCCGGTTTAGTTGCCGGCCCCTCTTTGTTTTATTCATCTGCTTCTTCGGATTCAATATCTCCGTCAGCTTCCAACTCCTCTTCTTTCTCAAGCTCTTCGACTTCCACTTCGTCAAGATCGCTTTCCTCAATAAGAGCGGTCTTGGAAAGAGGCTTGGCTGACGTTTTAGGTTCGGAGGTTTGCGCTTTTGGAATTCTGGCAAGAGACGCTACGGTGTCTCCAGGAGCCAAATTGATCAGCTTTACGCCCTGAGTGCTCCTCCCGCACGAACGGATCTCGGCGACTTTGATCTTAAGCATAATGCCGCCTGAGGTAACGATCACTATCTTGTCAGTGTCGTCCACTACAGCTGTTTCGACAATCTTGCCAGTCTTTTCGGAGAGGTTCATCGTCTTGATGCCCTTGCCTCCGCGGCTCTGGCGGCGGTAGCTTTCAAGCGGAGTACGTTTGCCATAACCCTTTTCAGTCGCCACCAACAGCTCAGCGTTTGGTCGGGCAAGGGCCATACCAACCACCCGATCATCCCCTTCGAGCTTGATACCTCGAACTCCTCCGGCAGTCCTGCCGGCAGAGCGAAGATCCTTCTCGCTAAACCGGATAGACATTCCGTTTCTGGTTACCAGAATAACGTCGTCATTGCCATGGGAGATGGCAGCCCATCGCAAGCTGTCGCCCTCTTCGATATCGAAACACCGCAAGCCGTTGGATCTGAGGTTATGGAACTCTGTCAGTTCGCTCTTTTTTACCTCCCCAAGCTCGGTGGCCATTATCATATAACCGTCTGTATCTATGTCCTTGACGGCAACAGTTGCAGTGATGCGATCACCAGGCTCGATGTTGATTAAATTGATTATGGCAGTACCCATCGCCTGACGTGAAGTCTGTGGGATCTCGTAAGCCTTTAATCTATAAACACGTCCTTTGTCTGTGAAGAAAAGGACATAGTCATGTGTAGTAGCCACGAAGAGATGAGCGAGCTTATCCTCTTCTTTCGCTGTGGCGCCGATTACTCCCCTACCTCCACGTCGTTGTGAACGGTAGGTATCTGCTGCTACCCGCTTGATATATCCGTCGCGAGTTATAGTTATAATGGTCTCTTCCTCTGGAATAAGATCTTCTTCGCCGATCTCCTCAGCTTCAAACGGAACAATGCGAGTGCGACGTTCATCGCCATATTTCTCCTTGAGATACCTAAGCTCGTCTTTGATGACGCCAAGTATCTTGACAGGATCGGCAAGCAAATCCTCCATCGAGGCAATGCGCTTCAGTGTGGCTTTATATTCCTCTTCGATCTTCTCGCGCTCCAGAGCTGTGAGCTGTCTGAGCTGCATGTTTAGTATTGCCTCTGCTTGAAGTTGCGAGAGTCCAAAGCGACTCATCATCTCGTTGCGAGCAACTTCCGCGTTTGGAGAAGATCGAATTATTCGTATAATCTCGTCCAGGAACTCAAGCGCAACACGCAAACCTTCGAGTATATGTGCGCGGTTCTTAGCACGTTGCAGATCATACTTTGTTCGGCGCACGACAACATCGACTCGGTGATCGATGTAGTGCTGCATCAGTCCTTTAAGGCCCAGAACTCGCGGTGCACCATCTACGACCGTGAGCATTATCACGCCGAACGTTTTGCGAAGGTCGGTGTGCTTTAGCAGGTAGTTAAGAACCTTCTTAGGATGAGCATCTCGCCGCAGTTCGATCTGTATGCGTATGCCGTGACGGTCAGAGTAGTTGAATATATCCGTGATGCCGTCTACCTTCTTGTTTTTAGCAAGCTCGGCTATCTTTTCGATCAGTGGTCTTACCCAAACTTGATACGGAAGCTCCGTTATGACTATAGCATTCTTGCCGCCTTCTATCGGTTCGATCTGAGTGTTGGCCTGCATTACGATCTGTCCGCGGCCAGTTTCATAAGCGCTCTTGATGCCGCGAGTGCCGAGTACCATAGCTCCCGTGGGAAAATCTGGCCCCTTTACAAACCGCATCAGATCGTCAACAGTCGCATCAGGATGATCGATCAAATATATTAGCGCGTCGCATATTTCTGTAAGATTATGCGGTGGTATTCTTGAGGCCATTCCGACCCCAATGCCTTCCGTGCCGTTGGCAAGCAAGTTAGGAAACTTGCCTGGGAGGACCATAGGCTCTTTTCGCGTCTGGTCGTAGTTGTCTATCCAGTCGACAGTATCTTTGTCAAGGTCCTCAAGCATTTCAACTGCGTAGGGAGACATTCGTGCCTCGGTGTAGCGCATAGCCGCAGGCGGATCAGGATCGATGGAACCGAAGTTACCTTGTCCATCTACAAGCGGATAGCGCATGTTGAAGTCCTGCGCCATTCTGTAAAGAGTCGGATAAATAACTTCCTGACCGTGTGGGTGATAGTTACCCTGAGTATCTCCTGCGATCTTAGCGCACTTTCTGTGTTGTGCCTGAGGGCCAAGATGGAGGTCGTTCATAGCGACCAAGACACGGCGCTGAGCAGGCTTCAGACCGTCTCTGATATCGACAAACGAGCGAGAAATGATTACGCTCATCGCGTAATCCATATACGAACGCTTAAGCTCGTCTTCTATGTTTACCGGAATTACTTCCTTTGCGATGTGGCTCAAGAGAAGATCCTCTCGTGGAAATCTTTTACTCCTTAATTGAGCAATAGTAAGACTATCGCTCGATCAGGCAGCGGAGATTTATCTACAAAAACATTATACTCCTCATAATCCGAAGGGTCAAGGAAGGGAGCTAAGTCTCGACTCGGCGAAGGTAATTGCGTATATTTGCACGTCGGGAGGCCGACAGAAGGACGAGAAGATGATCATTCCGACCACGCCTACTGCCCAGCTTGCACTGGATACTATCCTACAAAAGTCTGTAAAAGGCATTCCAAGCTGGCTTTTGAATATAATGGACCATTCAATTATCGAACGGTTGGCCGGAGTCTCGCCCGGTGAGTACCGAAAGCGCCCAGAAGAAGTTTATCGGGCTATGCAGGTTAACGTCGGAACTTGCTTGATGGATCAGTGGATTCCTGAAAATCCGCTTACGATGGGGGAGCACGGATTTGAAGGCGAGTCGCGCGGGACAACCACAGGAGCAAAAGAGATTGTCGTTGACGGTATGCTGATCGATTCTCCTGAGGCAGTCTGTGAGCACATGGAAAGGTTCGTATTTCCAAGAATAAAGGAAGCAATCGCGAACTTTGATGAAGACGCGAGAGTGAAGCAGATAATCGAACAGGAGGAGACTATTCAAGGGCGAATTGGGCCGACAATGCTCAAAAGCGGCCATGGGTTTATCAGCTTTCCCATCTTGGCCTATGGAACCTATGGTTATGTAAACTACTTTTGCGCATATGCATTGTATCCTGAAATTATGGAGAAGCATTTCTCGCTGCAAGCCGACCTAGCGCTCTTGAACAACAAAGCAGCTGCACGGGCTTATGTGGAGGGCAAACTTCCACCGCTTTATCGACTCGATCACGATATGGCTGATTCGCGTGGCACGCTGGTCAGCATAGAAAGCCTCGATAAGATATGGTTCCCGCACTTCGCCTGCTGTATTGAGCCTGTAGTAAAGGCCGGAGTGAGGTTGATCTGGCATTGTGATGGAAACTTGATGCAAATGGTGCCGCGTCTACTTGATTGCGGCTTGCGCGGCTTTCAAGGCTTCCAGTATGAAGACGGCATGGACTACGAGCGAATTTGTCGAATGAAGGATCGGGACGGAAATAGTCTCATCATCATTGCGGGCGTGTCCGTGACACGAACACTTCCTTTGGGTACTCCAGGAGATGTAAAAAGGGAGATCGATTGGCTGGTTGATAAAGGACCGAGAACAGGTTTATTCTTGGGCGCTTCGAGTTCAGTTGCCCCTGGAGTGCCGTGGGATAACATAAAAACTATGGTCGAGGGGTTCCGATACTATCGCGAGCACGGAAGATGAAAAGCACAGATCGGGAGTGGAAAATTGAAATCAAATAATATAGAGCCTGATATCAACACTGCGTTTACTTGGTGGAGTGAACTGCCGGCTAAGTGGACACCGATTGGTTGGAAGAATCACCTGTTCCGGTTCAATATACTCTATAATGGGATGCTGTTGGCAATCCCGGATCTAAACGCACGCACGGAAAGGTGGAAAGGTCAAGGATTGGTTGTTGGGTTCGTCAGAGAAAGCGGAGTTTCCAGAATGGGTCAGTCAACCGCAGGATAACAACTCGGTAGTTCAAGGCTGGATGTCGTGCGATGCACCGGTGCTGTATAGCGAATGGGCACGCGACGCACTAGTGCTGAGGCAAGAAGTGTTCGCGCACATTCCCGGCGGACAGGCTGTTCGGACTGGAATAGAAAGACTTTTTGCATGGTTGCGCCTATCAATCTGCGACATGGTCAATGGATTGCCTGCGCCTGATACATACGGTTTTAACATCAAGCTCAACTCGCCATATTTGATTGCTGGAGGTATGTCCATACGATACAATCTGGGTTACGACCTGGAAAAGTCTGCCTATCCTCGCAAGTTGCGTGCGGAAACCGAGAGATACAATTCCACAAGAGGATTGCGCATCCTCGAGCCTGATGGCAATATAAGGATGGCAATCGCGCCGAATCAGTTTTGCTGTGTAGAAGTGCATCCAGGCATGCCAACGGAGCGTGACTTTCTTCTGTTCGTAGAGCTCGACGTGAAGAAAGGGAGTAGTGTTGATCTGTTGGTTCCAATGCTTCCGACAGAGCCTGAGGTATTTGAAAAGGAATTGGCCCTTGGCTACGACGGTGCACTAGAGGAAGCCAACCAATTCTGGTCAGCAAAACCCTATACTGCGGCAAAGCTTTCAACGCCGGAAGAGCATATCAACAATACTGTCGAGCATAATCTCAAGCTTGCAGAGATCATCGCCGAGAGGAATCCTGAGACAGGTTATTACTCTCTGCTAACCGGTTCGTGGATTTACGCTGATGTGTGGGCAACTCCCGGCGCAATTCATCTGGTGATGCTTTTGGAC
>FWWL01010440.1_pt1 | contig 10095 bp, 8 predicted proteins | sample 2228331 | NCBI WGS metagenome assembly FWWL01 (sample SAMEA103939775, study PRJEB20133) | metagenome
TTCCCATGGACGTAGCCGTAGGCGACAAAGTTCTCTTCGCCAAGTACTCCGGCACCGAAGTCAAAGTGGACGGCAAGAAATTATTGATCCTGCGCGAGAGCGACGTCCTCGCCATCATCGAGAACAAATAATCTGGAAATTAGGAGGTAAAGAATATGGCTGCCAAACAACTCGTTTTTGCGGAAGATGCCCGACGGCGACTGCAAAAAGGGATTGATACACTGGCCACCGCGGTAGCCACCACTCTTGGCCCGAAAGGCCGCAATGTGGCATTGGATCGCAAATTCGGTTCCCCCACCATTACCCATGACGGCGTGACGGTGGCCAAGGAAATCGAACTCGAGGATCCGTTCGAGAACATGGGTGTACAGCTCCTCAAAGAGGCCGCTACCAAGACCAACGACATCGCTGGCGATGGCACGACAACCTCTACCGTCCTGGCCCACGCCATCGTCACCGAAGGCCTGAAGACCATGGCGGCGGGCGCGAACCCCATGCGTCTGAAGGTCGGGATTGAGCGCGCCACCGAAGCCGTAGTCGAGGCCCTGCGCAGCATGTCCCAGAAGATCGAAACGAAAGAGGAGATCGCCTCCGTCGCGACCAACTCGGCCGCCGATCCCGAAATCGGCAACCTGATCGCGGAAGTGATGGACAAGGTCGGCAAGGACGGTGTGATCACGGTTGAAGAATCCAAGACTCTGCAGTTCGAAACCGAATACGTCGAAGGTATGCAATTCGATCGGGGCTACATCTCCGCGTACTTCGTCACCGACCCCGAACACATGGAAGCGGTCATTCAGGAACCGTACGTCCTCATTCACGACAAGAAGATCTCCGCCGCGGCCGACATCGTCCCCATCCTCGAGAAACTCGTCCAGACCGGCAAGCGCGAACTGCTGGTGATCGCGGAAGACGTGGACGGGGAAGCCCTGGCGACGCTGGTGCTGAACAAACTGCGCGGCATGCTGAACGTTGTCGCCGTCAAGGCGCCGGGCTTCGGCGATCGCCGCAAGGCTATGTTGCAAGACATCGCCATCCTGACCGGCGGTCAGGTCATCTCCGAGGAAACCGGCCGCAAACTCGAAACAGTCACGCTGTCTGACCTGGGCCGCTGCGAGAAGGTCGTCGTAGATAAGGACAACACCACCATCGTCGGTGGCAAGGGCGATCCGGCGCAGATTAAAGGCCGCATCGAGCAGATCCGCGTCGAAATCGAGAAGAGCACCAGCGATTACGACAAAGAGAAACTGCAGGAGCGGCTGGCGAAACTCTCCGGCGGTGTGGCTATCATCCGTGTTGGTGCGGCAACCGAGACCGAACTTAAGGAAAAGAAGCACCGCGTGGAGGATGCCCTCTCGGCTACCCGCGCCGCCATTGAGGAAGGCATCGTGCCCGGTGGTGAAATCGTCTTCATCAACGCCATTTCTGCCCTCGACAACATCAAGATGGACGGCGAAGACGAGGCCATCGGCGTCAACATCGTCCGCAAGGCTCTGGAAGCCCCCCTCCGCAAACTGGCCGAGAACGCCGGCAAAGACGGTGGTGTGATCATCGAGAACGTGCGCAAGATTGCCAAGGAGAAGAACAACCGCAACATTGGCTACAACGTTCTCACCGATGAGTACGTGGACATGATCAAGGCGGGCATCATTGACCCGTTGAAGGTCGTGCGCGGTGCTCTCGAGAACGCGGCCTCCATCGCCTCCATGATCCTCACCACCGAGTGCCTGATCACCGATATTCCGGAAAAGGAAAAGCCCGCGCCACCCAGCGGCGGCATGGAGTACTAAACCGCTCAAGCCACAACCCGTTTCCCCAAAGGAAACGGGTTGTTGTTTTGATTTATAATCAACACAATGGTCACTACATCGCCGAGAATCCATGTATGGGTTTGCTTTCTCCTATTGAGCACAGGCTTAACCGCCTGTGTGCTATCCCCCGTGGCAGGGAGCCATACCCCTCCTTCAGTCCACACCCCAACCGCTTCGCCCCCTCCTCCAACCTCTACGCCCACGCCCATCCCCCTGGCGTTGACGGTCAACGGCGAAGGGATCACCGCGGCCGATTTCGACCGCGAAGTGGCTCGCTACCAGGCCGAATTAGCCGCCCTGGGGCGGACTGTTCGTCTGGCCGAGGCCGCGCAAGCGGTTTGCTCTGAACTGACCGACGAACTCTTGCTTGCCCAGGGCGCGGCAGAGAATGGGTTCGTGGTAGATGACACGATGCTACAGGCCCGCCTGGATGCATTGGCGACCCAAGCGGGTGGTCAGGAGGCCTTGCGCACCTGGCAGGCGACGCACGGTTACCTGGAAGACGAATTCCGCGCCATCCTGCGACGGCAGATTGCCGCGGCCTGGATGCGCGATCAGATTGCCGGCCGTGTTCCGACCACCGCCGAGCAGGTCCATATCCAACAAATCTTCCTGACCAGCGAGGCGGAGGCTCAGGCCGTGCTCGAACGTCTGGATAGCGGCATATCGTTCCAGGAACTGGCGCGCCAATACGATCCCTTGACCGGCGGTGAACTGGGTTGGTTCGCGCGCGGCTACCTGGCCGAAAGCGCGATTGAGGAAGCCGCCTTCCAATTGCAACCCGGTCAGTACAGCCGCATCGTGGTCAGCAGCGTCGGTTTCCACATCCTCTACCTGGTGGAACGCGACCCCGCCCGCCCTCTCTCCACCGATGCCCGCCTGACGCTTCAAGCCAAAGCCATTCAGGACTGGCTGCGTCAGCAACGCGACCGCAGCACGATTTCTTGCACACCTGATATAATGGAGAAGAATTGAGATTCAGGGAGAAGCCAGATGAGTGGTTTTGAACTTAAATCTCCAAAATGGAAGTTCCGCCTGGCCAGCAGATGGGATATTTTCTCTATCCTGCTCCTGATCGGTTCCCTCTGTCTGGCAGGGTATTACCTGGTCCTCTTTCTCAATCCATCTTCCGCCTTGAATCCCTTCCCTCCGCCTCCGGAGCCAACCCTGATTGTCCTCACGATTCCCACCCCCACCATCACGCCACGCCAGCTACCGCCAACCTGGACGCCCAGCGCGACTATTGAACCTACTGCGACGCGCACGCCCGCTCCTACCCTGACTCCTCCACCAACCGCGACACTGTACGTCATGAAGGGCGTCAAGACCCCCACCCCCAGCCGTACCCCCAAGCCCAACACGCCTTACTATGCCAGCGCACCGACTTACCTTTCCAGCACGATTTATCATCCGGAATCGGGCTGTAACTGGTTGGGAGTGGCCGGTCAGGCAGTGGACAAGAACAACAGCCCGGTGCTCTACCTGGTCGTCAAACTCGGCGGCTCGATCGGCGGACGCGAGATCGATCTTCTCACCCTCAGCGGCACCGCGCCGGCTTACGGTCAATCAGGCTTCGAGTTCGTGATCGCCGATCAGCCTATCGCCTCCAACGGGACGCTCTGGATTCAATTGCTCGAACAAGGCGATAAACCGCTGACCGACAAGGTATACTTCAATACCTATGCAGACTGCAACAAGAACTTGATCCTGATTCGCTTCACGAAACAATAAGCGGTCTGGCAAGAATATCCGCCGGAAATGTCTCTCCTGCCAGACGATTTAGGAAACCCGTTACGGAACAGAGTAAAGAACCGTGCGTGCCACCGAGTCTTCCTACTTTGCCGATTGGTCCGTAATCTCCCTCCGTTGGCTGGCAATCGTCGGCCTGGTCATTCCCCTGGCGATAGCCAATCGTCTGATTCAACCGGCCAGCGCCCTTCTGCTTGCGTTGGTGCTCTGGAATCTGCTGTTAACAATCCTGACGGGGCTGGGGCATCCCTGGCGTCACCAGCATCCTTTCAGCGTCGGGGTGGACTTTGTGGCAGCCTTCGTCCTGTTTTTGGCCCATAACGGCCTGGAGGGCCCGATTCCCTGGATTGGTCTTCTGCCTATCCTGTCCTCGGCGCTCTACTTCGGATTTGGCAGAACCGTCCTCGTGGCAACATTGATCGCCTTGCTGCAAGGCGGCAGTATCTATCTGTTCGCTCCCGGTTATTCCCTTGTGGCTTTGGCAGGCCTTGGACTCGCGCTTATCCTGTTGGGCCTCCTCTTTGGCGCGCTGGGTGACCGCGTGGTCGGTCATCTCCACGCCACACAACAGACCGCGCGGCAACTTCGGACCGCGCAGCAAAGGCTGGACAATGAACGCCTGCGCGCCATCTACACCTTGACATCCACCCTAACGGCCACGTTGAATTACGAGCGCGTCATCGATTCCGCGCTCGACATCAGCCTGACCGCCCTCGCCCCTGATCCGGAAAGCGGCGTGGACGACCGCCTAGTTAGCGCGGTCTTGCTTTTCTCCAAAGGGGAGAATCTGGAAGTCGCCGCGGCGCGTGGATTACCTCCCGCTGATTTACGCGTCGTCATGCCAGCAGCAGAAGGAGCCGTGGCCCATGTAATTGGTGAGGGAGAGCCATTGCTGGTCAACGAGCCGGCCAACGATCCCGAATTGGGACGGCTGGTCGCTTTGCACACTTGTCGTCAGGCTTACCTCTTCCCCCTGCGCAGCGGGGTGAATGCCTATGGGTTGCTGGTCTTTGCTCATCCCGAAGCCGATTACTTCACTCCCGATCGCGTCGAGGTGCTGGGCATCATTGGCCACCAGACGGTCGTCGCCATCCAGAATGCCCGCCTTTATCAGGAACTGGTAGACGAGCGCGACCGGATCATCGAGGTCCAGGAGGAAGCGCGCAAGAAACTGGCTCGCGATCTGCACGACGGGCCAACGCAGTCAGTCTCGGCCATCGCCATGCGCATCAACCTGGCGCGACGTCTGCTCCAGAGCAACCCCCTGGCGGCCGGCGAGGAGCTGGGAAAGATCGAGGAACTGGCACGCCGTACTACCCAGGAGATCCGCCATATGCTCTTTACGCTGCGGCCGCTGGTGCTCGAATCGCAAGGTCTGGTGGCCGCCCTGCAAGCCATGGCCAACAAGATGAAAGAGACCTACAACCAGAACGTGATCATTGAGGTAGATGAGAGCGTCTTGACCAATATGGAAATGGGGAAGCAAAACGTCATCTTTTACATTGCCGAAGAAGCGGTCAACAACGCGCGCAAACATGCACAAGCGGAGAGCATTTGGGTTCGCCTGCGGCCTGTCCTGCCCGAAATTGCTATGCTGGAAATCCAGGATAACGGCGTTGGCTTCGATGTAGAAGCGGTGATGAAGGCCTACGACAAGCGCGGTAGCCTGGGCATGGTCAATCTCCAGGAGCGCACCGAACTGGTCAACGGCGTGCTGGACATCAAATCCGCGCCCGGCAAGGGCACGCGCGTCCAGGTCTTCATCCCGTTGACGGAAGCCGCGGCGGAGCGGTTGCACCACGCGGCCGCGCGCCGAGGCTGAGTCCTATGCCCACGGCCGGTGAACTCTACTACATCCTTCACGAAAGCGGCGATCTCTCCAGACCGCCGCTTGTCTTGATTCACGATCTGGGCGGCAACAGCCTGGAATGGCCGGCTGAGATCCGCCGCCTGGCGGCCGGGCGCGTCATCGCCCTGGACCTGCCCGGTCACGGGAAGTCCAAAGGAGCAGGTCGGCAATCTATCGCGGATTACGCCGAAAGCGTAGCCACGTGCCTGCAATCGCTCGCCCTGAAAAAGGTCGTTATCGTCGGCGCCGGCATGGGTGGCGCGGTTGCTCTGGAGCTGGCGAGGTGCCATCGCCCTCTTTTGGGTGGAATCTGTCTTCTAGGTACAGGGGTGCGCCTGCCCATCCCCCAAAGCATCCTGGCCAACGTTGGCCATGTACAGACCTATCCTGCCGCCGTGCGTGACCTGGCCGCTCTGATGAGCGGTCCTCACACGGAAGCGGCTACTCTCCAGGCGTTGACGAAACGTCTGCTGAGCACGCGCCCTTCCGTCCTGCAAGCCGACTTACTGGCCTGCGATGCCTTCGACTTCACTCACCCGCGAGCCTGCGATGCCTTCGACTTCACTCACCCGCGACGGCGTATCCGCCTCCCGGCTTTGATTCTCTGTGGCACGGAAGATCGTTTTGCTCCCGCCGCAGACGCACAAGTCCTGATCCACCACCTGCCCCAAGCCGCACTCCAGACCATAGACGGTGCCGGCCACTTGATCGCTCAGGAACAACCACGACGAGTAGCCGCCTTGCTCGACCTGTTCACGGCCACCTTGCGCTGAGCCGGTGTTACCCCTCGATTCCGAAAAGCCCTTTCAGAATGGGAATAGCCTCCTGCACGGCTCGGGCACGATGACTCAGGCGATTCTTCTCCTCCAGCGTCAACTCGGCCATGGTGCGTCCCAGAGCCGGCAGCAGGAAGATCGGGTCATACCCAAAGCCATGTTCGCCGCGCTCTTCCGGGATGATTTCCCCCTCGCAAACGCCCATCGCCAGGAAACTACCCCCCTCCGGCAAGGCAATGGCCAGGACAGCGCGAAAGCGCGCCGTCCAGGGACGCGGTTTGTCTTGTAACAGGTCTAGCAGGTAGCGTCGCCGGTCCGCCTCGCTAGCGTTCGGGATCGGGGTAAAGCGATTGGAATATACCCCCGGCCGCCCATCCAGCGCGTCCACCTCGAGGCCCGAATCGTCTCCCAACGTCACCAGACCGCTGGCTTGGGCAAAAGCGCGTGCCTTAAGCAGGGCGTTCTCCGCATAGGTCTGCCCATGTTCCTCCACCTCCAGGTGGAGACCCAGATCGGCAGGTGTCAGAATTTCTACCCTTGCCAGCGGCTGCAACAGACGGCGGAGCTCCCTGACCTTGCCAGGGTTATTGGTTGCCAGCAAGAGTCGTGCAGGTAGATTCCCCACCTTGGCTGGAAAAGGAAGAACATCATCCATGGCCATACCCTATCCGATTTGCTCGAGCGCCCAGTGGATGTGATCGGCCAGCAAGGCATCCGCCTCCTGGAGAGCACGAGAAAGTACCGGCCGCGCCTCTGGGCAATGGCTGTTGCCCAACGCTACGGCTACATTCCTCAAATAGCCTGCATAACGCGCACGCCGGATAGGCGAATGCGCGAACCTATGTTGAAACTCCTGCTCTGTCAAGGTCATCTCTCGACATAAGTCCGGTTCGACAAGGTCAGGACGTGGGGCAAAAGCCGGATCAAAGTTGGAACCGGCAAAGCGATTCCAGGGACAAACGATCTGACAAATGTCGCACCCGAATATCCAGTTCCCTACCTGCGCACGCCACTCGCTGGGAATCGCTTCCCTGTTTTCTATGGTCAGGTAAGAGAGGCACCGCCGCGCGTCCAGCGTGCGATCTGGCAGAATACATGCGGTTGGGCAGGCATCCAAGCAACGCGTGCAGGTGCCACAGTAATCGGCCTGGAAGGGCTCATCGGGTTCGAGAGGCACGTCGAGGAAAATCTCTGCCAGGAGAAGATAGGAGCCTAGACGAGGATGGATGAGATTGGTATTCTTACCGATCCAGCCCAGACCGGCGCGCTGTGCCAGGTCGCGCTCGAGGACCGGGCCAGTATCCGTATAGACACGATGACCCACTGACCGTCCGAGCAATTTCTCCAGGAATCTTACCAGTGCTTGCAGACGTTCCGGTAGCACCCGATGGTAATCCTCCCCCCAGGCATAGGAAGCGATGCGCCCCCGCAAGGGAGCGGTATCATCGGGTACCTTCAAACGATTGGCCGGGTAGCATACGGCAAGTACCAGAACGGACTGACAATTCGGCAGAATCAGACGCGGATTCAAGCGTCGTTCGCGTGCCCGTTCCGTCGCCAGGTAGTCCATACGAGCGTGCCGTCCCTGCGCCAGCCACTCCAGGTAAGCGGCCGCGTGGGGCGGCGGTTCCGGCGTCGTGACCCCGGCCAGCGCGAAACCCAGACGTCGCGCTTCCTCTTTGACGGCCTGGGTCAGGGTAGACATCAGGGAGTAGGCGTAGGCGTGGCCGGAACGGGAGTGCCGCGCACTTGAAAGACAACCGTCAGCCATTCCCCAAAGTTGTACCCCCTATCGTTACGCAGGCGGAAAGTCGCCTGATAGTACCCGGACTCGACCGGCGCCTTGAGCGTGATCGAGACATCCACTTCCTCGCCTGGCTTGACGCTCTTTCCAATCGGCGATGGTGCAGGAGGCGAATTTTTAATGCTCTTCCAGTTATCACTGGCCCAACCGTAAATGACCGCGTAATTGGGCGTCCACGTGCTGATGCCGGTATTCCGCACGCGCCAGGTCTTGACAAAAACAGCGCCGGGGGAAATTTCTGAGCCATCCGGAATGGTCACATCATCCACGTAGACGGCGTCGTCGTACACTTCACCGCCGCTTCCGCCTCCGCCGCTCAAGGTCGGGAAAGGAGTTGGCGAAGGTATGCCGCCCAGCGGGGTATCGGTAATCAGGGGGGTATTCGTCGGTCGCGGCGTATTCGTTTCCGTCGGCGTGGGTGTATCCGTTGGAGTGGAGGGCGCGGCCAGCGCCGTTTGCGTCAGTTGGGCATAGGCAGTCTCCACCAGCTGGGTAGACACCAGATTCAAGTCCACCGTTGGCACGGGTGTCGGCGCGCTCCCACCACAGGCGGCGAGCATTAGCAGCAGGACTACCAGACTGGCCAGCAAAAGATAGAAAACATGTTTCATCGCAAATTTCTCCGTCTCAAGTGTGATCTCTGGTGAGGGAACGTTTCTCGCCTAGATTATATCGCAAACTCAAAGCCCAAAGGGCAACTTCTGGGATAAGCACACGAACTGTCGGCGAACTCCATGCCAGGGCGTCCAGGGCAGCGCGGTCTTCCATGCCGCCGACAGCCCCGTCCGTTTATTCGTTCTCGATATTCGTTGACGGTATCCGCGGCTGGACCAACAGAATCAATCCCAGCGTGCCCACGCCTGGGAAGTGCGCAACTCGGTACCCTCCCCCAAGAAATCAGCGACGCATTCTGGCTATGCGTCGCCTGTTGTACCGTGTCTGGCGCTGCCATGGCTGGGGCCATGCCCAGATTGAGGATGACTCACTCCGGCGTAGGAGTGGGCGTCTCAGTGGGAAGTTCCGTTGCTGGGGGAACTTCTGTCATCAGCGGAATTTCCATGGGCGTGTAGGTGGGCAGGGGCTCCCTCTCCAGCAAAACATGCCAGGGCATCGTCTCGGCAATGTCCAGCAAAGCCTCCAGCGAGAGAGCCTCCGAGTACAGAGCGACGGTGAGGAGATCCTCGTCCAACCACAGCATCACCTGACCAGGATAGGAGTACACCTGTCCGTCCTTCTCCAGAACGCCAGGCGAAGTCCCAACGCCCGCATACCCCTGCACCTCCACACGCTGCAATTGCAGCGCCTCGGCCAGCAACTCTTCCCGTTTCGGAGGATCATCCCCCCATATCTTGATGATGCACAAAAGCCCATCGTCGAACCAGATGGCGAAGGCGTAACGGAAACTGGGGTAGTAGCCGCCCCAGATTTCCTGGATTTGCCTGCCCGGCGGCACGGGAATTTCGGAGCGGAGAATCTCGCGCAGCTGCGCCGGCGTGATCCTTTCACCAGCCAGGAAGGGGTTGCCCTGCGGCATCCGCAGGCGAAAGACGGCCGTAGTACGAATGTACTCCATCAAATCGTCAAGCAAGAATTCATACTCCGGGTATTTTTGTGGAATTGCCTGACCCTCGGCGAGGGTAAACACCTCTGCTATGAGATAATGCTCTGGAATGATGTGGCCTGTACTGCACTCAGGACACCTCTCCAGCAGGAAAAGATAGGTCCCTCCCCCTTCCAGCACAATGGAGGGGAAGTAAACGAACTCCACACCTTCGTATTCCCCCCCAAAGGTGCGTACGCGAACGTGATCCTGTTCGGGACGACCTTTCAGGACCTGGAGGACGCGAACTTCATGGTCAGTGAACAGGGGATATACAGAGTCATCCGCAGTCTCCACCGTCATTCCTTCCGGGAGTTGGCCATCTTGGGTGTTCCAGCGGCTGGGATAGACGGTCTCCACCTGGCCGAGGACGATCAACTCCGCGTCGCTGATGAGATCATCCAGGTCCATGGCGATGAGCGAGACTCGCCCTAACAAGACCGTGGCGGGTGTGTTGGTAGGAGGAACAGGAGAGGTGGGAGTAGGGCGGCAGGCGCCGGCCAACA
>FWWL01011037.1_pt1 | contig 10095 bp, 7 predicted proteins | sample 2228331 | NCBI WGS metagenome assembly FWWL01 (sample SAMEA103939775, study PRJEB20133) | metagenome
AGGGCCAGGACAATAGATACGGCTATCCGGTTTGTATTTGAAAAACTTCGGACATGTCACCTGTCTATGACAGTCATTATGAAAAATTGCAATACATTGCATTATTCACCAACTTTGCCAGCAGTCAGCGCGGCCAGCAAGCGGCGCACCAGTTCGACCTCTTGTGCAGGGGTGCTGATTTCGCCGTCGAGGAGGGCGCTGCGCAGGCGGCTCAGGATGCTGCGGTAGATGGGGCCCGGCTCCACGCCCATGCGCCGCAAATCATCCCCCGTGAGCGCCGGCCGGATGTGCTGCAGCCGGCGCTGATACAGGTCGAGCCTCTGGCGCACCAGCCAGTTGTCCTCTGCCACGCGCAGGGCCAGCCGCGCCTCGTCGCTGGATTCGTCCAACGCCTCCACGATCTCGCTGGGGCGCAAGACATCGCGGCTCAAAAGCGGAATACGCTCCGCCAGCGCCCGCACTTCCAGGACCAGATCGCGATACTCCTTGCGGATGCGGAATCGCTCCAGGATCTCATGGGCCGCCTGTGCAGACAAGGGGTATAAAAGAAGCGCCAGATAGAGGCGTGGCATCAGGGGGAAATGAAACGCTAGGTGGAATTCATCCCCTTCACCAAAATACGGACGCAAGTCCCACGGCCACTGATTGGCCTCGGCGAGAAACATACGCCCCTGGTACTTTTCGTCCATATGCTTACGTAAGCGTTTGAGAAAGGCGTGGGTTTCCGGCAGGTTCTCGCAATTGGTACCTTCCGCTTCGTAGAGGTAGGGGATGGCATCGAGACGCATGCCATCAACTCCCAGATCGAGCCAGAACTCCATCGCCTTAAAGACAGCCCGCTGGACAGCCGGATTTTCAAAGTTGAGATCGGGTTGATGGCTGTAGAAGCGGTGCCAGTAGTATGCCTGCGCGACCGGGTCCCACGTCCAGTTACTGGTCTCAAAATCTTTGAAGATGATCCGGGCGTCCTTATAGCGGTCGGGTGTGTCCGACCAGACATAAAAGTTGCGGGCTGACGTACCGGGTTTGGCCCGCCGGGCACGTTGAAACCAGGGGTGCTGGTCAGAGGTGTGGTTACAGACAAGCTCGGTGATGACGCGCAACCCACGCCGATGGGCTTCGCGAATAAACACCTTGAAATCGGCCAGTGTGCCGTAATTGGGATGAATGTTCGTATAATCGGCTATATCGTAGCCATCATCGCGCAGCGGTGAGGGATAGAAGGGGAGCAGCCAGATTGCCGTTACGCCCAAATCTTGCAGATAGTCGAGCTTGCTGGTCAGGCCGGGAAAATCGCCGATACCATCACCATTGCTATCGCAAAAAGCGCGCACGTGCACTTCGTAGATAACCGCATCTTTGTACCAGAGCGGATCATCGGCTAACAGAGTCGGCGTCTTGGCCGGGCGTACACGGTTCATGCCACTCCCTCATCGTACAACTATCAGGCGAAGTACTCAAAGCCGCGCTCGTCACGGCGGAGCCGGCGAATACAAAAGATATGGACGGGAGCCATCGGGCTGAGCTGCACGTAGTTAAACTCTCCCGACCAGGTGTAACGTGCGTCTGTCAACAGATCGTGGGCCTGGAACACGCCGTTCACGTTCCACTCGTTCAGCGGCACCTGCACCCAACCACTGTGGGTACGTTCGGGATCAAGATTGACCACCACCAGAATGATGTCGCTGCCGTCCGGTGAGGTCTTGCTATAGGCGAGCAACCATTCGTGCTCGTGAAAATCGATGTCTACGCGGTGGAAGCGCAGGGTATCATTCCGGTGAAGGGCCGGATGCTCACGTCGAATCCGATTGAGCTGGCCGATGTAGCCGCGCAGGCTGTGCGGTGCATCGAGATTCCAGTGCCGGATTTCGTACTTCTCATTGTTGATGTACTCTTCGCGTCCGGCTACCGGCGTGTGCTCCATCAATTCATACACCGGGCCGTACATACCCCAACTGGCCGTCAACGTCGCCGCCATCGCAGCGCGGGTCATAAACACCGAGCGCTGACCGGCGTAAAACTGTGGGGTCAGAATGTCAGGCGTATTCGGCCAGAAATTGGGAATGAAGAAATCGCTGACCGGGCGGGTATTCAATTCCTGCAGATAGCTGGTCAACTCGTGTTTGGTAGTGCGCCAGGTGTAATAGGTATAGCTCTGCGTAAAGCCGATCTTGGCCAGATGGTACATCACCTTTGGCCGGGTGAACGCTTCCGAGAGAAAGATCAGGTCGGGATGCGCACTCTTCAGCGAGTTCAGGCACCAGTCCCAGAAGCGAAAACTCTTGGTATGCGGGTTATCCACCCGAAAGATTCGCACACCCTGCTCGATCCAGAACTCGAAGACCCGGCGCAGCTCTTGCCACAATCCCTGCCAGTCTTCCGATTCAAAATCGAACGGGTAGATATCCTGATATTTTTTCGGTGGATTCTCGGCATACTGGATGGTTCCGTCTGGGCGAGCGCGGAACCACTCTGGATGCTCACGCACATACGGATGATCGGGTGAGCATTGGAACGCGATGTCAAGCGCTACTTCGATACCGTATTTCTGCGCTTCGCGCACCAGCGCTCGAAAATCATCCAGTGTACCCAATTCGGGATGAATGCTCATATGCCCGCCATCGGCATTCCCAATCGCCCATGGGCTGCCCGGATCGTTGGGGCCGGCATTCAGGCTGTTATTTTTGCCTTTGCGGAAGGTGTACCCAATCGGATGGATCGGTGGCAGGTACAGCACATCAAAACCGAGTTCGGCAATGTACGGCAGCCGCTTGATCACATCGCGGAACGTGCCGTGGCGACCCGGCTCGTCAGCCGCCGAGCGGGGAAACAGCTCGTACCAGGCGGAAAAGCGTGCCCGTTCGCGTTCGACTGTTATCGGGTAAATCTCAGACTCGGTAGCAAATCGGCGTGGTAAATGGACAGCCATCAAGGAGTGGATTTCAGCGGCAAAGGCTGTATCAACGTCACCGGCAATCAGGGCCGCTTCAGCGACATGCAGCACCGCAGCATCAGCGCCACTGGCATTGCGCGCAGCCTCACCAACCAGCGCGGCACCGATCTGCAAATCGACCCGCACATCTTGCCCGGCAGCTAACCGCTTCTCGAGTTGATGCACCCAGGTCGCGAAACGGTCGATCCAGGCGACGACCTGAAACTCATGCCGACCGATGCTGTTCAGGGTAAACTGACCTTCCCAGCGATCATTGACCAGTAAACGCATTGGTGCTTCATGCCAGGTCTTGGCGCCTACCGGTCGATGGCGTACCACTGCTGCCAGTTCATCATGACCATCGGCAAACAGATCGCAACTGACCACCAGCGTATCACCGATGATTCGCTTCACCGGATAACGACCACCATCAATGATTGGCTCAACCGCTTCAATAATGACCCGTCGCCGTCCTTCACCGATCACCGATAGATCGAGCTTCGCTTTTGCCGCCGTGCGGCGAGCACGAGTGCGTGACTCCTTGACGGTCATTAGACCTCCTCAATCTGACAGCAAGCAATGTGCGTTCTGTGCACTTGCGATAGACGACAAACCGTACAGGTCGGTACGTCGTATGCTGGGGTATTGATAATCTGTGATGAAGCGCCAGCAGATGATATACGACAAACCGTATGGGCCGGCAAGCCGCATGCCGGGCATGTCCGTGATCTATGACAATGTTCAGTATGCCTGCCCTTTTGATTGTACGTTCCCCGGCGGGATGTGTCAAACTAGTTGCATGCGGTACTGATTGGTAACTTGTGTTAGTCGTCTAAGCATCTGCCGAAACCAGCACATAGTAGTTCTCTGCACGCACAAAATCGACAACGACATACCCGGCGGCAAAGGCAGCTTCAGCCCAGGCCCGAAAATGATAACGCCAGGCTTTGGCAATTGCTGGATCGTGCTGCTGAAGAGCAGCAAAATCGGCAGGAATAGCCAGCCTAACGACCGGTTCATGGGTAATCTGCACCGGCGTATCCAGCGTTGGGTTGAGCAATGGTGATTCGGCAACCTGATCGGCTGGAGGGCGGGCAAATGGCGAGTGTACCAGCCACCACTCGACCTGGAAGCGGTCGCTGGGCAGAATACCATCGATGAGTTCTGGCTCTGGCCCATACACATTCCGCAGGTAGGTGCGGCAGATTGTACCGAGCTTGTGCAGATTGAGATGGGCATTCCGGGCCAGCAGCGGATCAAACGTCCACGTCATCAGCTCCAGGTCTTGGGCCAGCACAAACTCGCGTTGCGCCCGTTTGAGTTGTTCGCCAATTCGGGCATCGCGCAGATCGGGGTGGACTGCTGCCATGTGTGAAGCGTGTTTTAACCGTCCGTCGGCAGTGCGCGCCAGAAAACCAAACACAAAGCCGACCAGTTCATCGCCTTTGAATGCCCCTAACACCAAGCCACCGTTCCGTTGCACGGTGGTCAGTAAGTTGAGCGGCACCACAAACTCGTCACCCCATACCAATTGCTGAAGTTGTTCGCACGCTCGATATTCGGCATACGTTGTCACCGGTCGGATATCAATCTGCATGGCGTCCTCTCAATAGACAGGTTACAAAAGTAATACACTGGCGTGCCCGTCGATCAATCGCAGCTCTTCATCTGGTGTTTCTGCTGTGTAGCTCCTATTATACGAGGTTGTGTCCTGAAGTCTGTTATCCAACTGCCCAAAACGTGTATTTCACTGTAGCCCAGGCTTCAGCCCGTGCCGAAAATCGTGTGGGGACGCAGGACATTCCCTGGGTGCTGATGGTGTCGCCACCCACCAACCTGACGCCGGATCAGGCCGTGGCCGTTTTGCACATAGCTCTTCTATGCGATATGTTATAATCCAATTCTCAATAACCGCATATGGGAGTCGAACCTGCCTGGTCTGGCAGGTTTGGCGAGGAGCCTTGTGTGCCTGCGCGTCCATTCCTCAAGTGGGCTGGTGGGAAAAGTCAGCTCTTGCCAGAGCTTTCGCGGCGCATTCCAGAGCGTTTTGGCCGCTATCACGAGCCGTTTGTCGGTGGTGGCGCACTCTTCTTTTACCTCTGGAACAATGGTCTGTTGCGACACGGGGCCATGCTGAGCGACCTCAACGCGGAACTGATCGACTGTTACATTGCTGTTCGTGATGAGGTTGAGGATCTGATTGAACTGCTGCATCGTCTGCGCCCGTATGCGACTGACCGTGATTTCTTCTACGATATTCGTAGTTGGGATCGCCAGCCAGATTTTGCCCGTCGCTCACGGGTGGAACGTGCAGCCCGCACTATTTTTCTCAATCGTACCTGCTACAATGGTCTCTATCGCCTGAACAACAAGGGGCAGTTTAACGCCCCCTTCGGCTATTACAAGAACCCGCAGATCGTTGACAGCGATAACCTCCGTGAAGTGAGTCGGGCTTTACGCAATGTTGATCTGCGGGTCGCCGATTTTGCCGCTGTCCTCGATGAGGCTCAGGCGGGTGATTTTGTCTACTTCGATCCGCCGTATGTGCCGGTAAGCAGTACCGCTTCCTTTACCAGTTACACACGACGCGGCTTCGACGAGGGTGAACAGCGTCGGCTTGCCCTGGTCTTTCATCAACTGGCAGCGCGGAATTGTTTTGTGATGCTCTCGAATTCATCAACAACCCTGGCACATCAGTTGTACGCCAATGCCTGCCGGGTCGATGTTGTGCTGGCCAGTCGTAAAATCAATTGCAACGGCTCACGTCGCGGGCTGGTTGAAGAGCTGATTGCCTGTAGTTTTCCGGCGGGCGTGCTCACTCCACACAAACTTGCCAGTGATTAGAATGTGTGCCGGTGCATGGCCTGTCAACGATATAGATGCGTCTACTCGCTCCGGCGCCAGTTCCAGGCGATCACGGCCAGATAACCTGCGGCACCAATTGCGATACCTACCGGCCAGGAACTACTGGCCTGAAAACTGATCAGACCGGCCAGCAACGGCCCGACGGCTGCCAGCAGCGGACGCAAATCGTCACCGGGCGGATGACTGGCCCGCAGACGACGGCGCACCGGCGTGGCACTCTCTAGCTGTTCGGGTAGCGTATCATCAGTTTCGTCGTCATCGTCTTCGTCTGTCTCGAAAATAGCAGGTGGTAAGGGGTTATCGAGCGGTGGATGTTCGCGTAGCTCGGCCCGGTACGCTTTCCGCCAGCGGTATGTTGGCCGCCGGCGCGTCTCGTAGAGATGGTAGGCCGCACGCTGTAAGAAGGCCGGCTGACCGGCGCTGAGCGTCATCAACTCGCGCACTTCATCAGCACTAAACAGGCGCTCACCCTCTTCGAGGTAGCTATCGAGCAAAAGGCGCGCTTCGGCGAAGCTCAATGGTCCCAGCCGCACCGTGGCGAATGGTTCACTCAGCATGGGTGGTGTGCCACGGATGGCCCCGACAACCATCAGATCGTATGCCAGCGTTTGCCCGGTTGGCCCGGCCACCCCGTGGTAGCCGGGCGCACTTCGCCGGGCCAGGCGGCCCAATCGTTCGAGCAAGTCTTCACCCCAACCGGCGGCAATCGCAGCCTCGACCCCATCGAGACAGATCAAGACGGGCCTGCCATTGGCCGCCAGACGCTGTTCCAGAGCCGCAATCGTTGGTTCACTCCCCCCCAGGGCACGAACGATCAGACCATACGTTGTCGCCGCATCAGGCAACAGGGAAAGATCGAGGTAGAAGGCGTTCAGATTGGGGATTTCCAGCACTGCTCCAGCGGCCTGTGCCAGATGCGTCAACAGCGATGATCGACCACTCCCGCTCGGCCCGTACAGCAAGAGTGGGCGACGGCGTTCGAGTTGTTCACATGCCGCTCCCAGCTCGCGCCAGCGACCAACAAATTTGCCCGGATCGGTAATCCGTCCGCGCTCAGCGAAGGGATTTTTCATGCGACCTCCACCGCTAACCTGTTTACCCGGTTACTGAAGGTACCAGCGTTCAATATTCCACAAGTAGCGCGGTGTTGTCAGATCAACCGGCCCGTCAAGCGTTTGTACCCGTGTGTTGATCACGACTGCGGTGCGATCAACCCATAAGTAGAGGTAAGGCAATTCGCTGGCCAGGCGAGCCTGGGTCTGGGCAATTGCACTGCGCCGTTCCTCGCGACCGTAGAGCTGACGGGCAATCAGTGCCTGCTCGTCGTACACCGGATCGTTGAAGCCGACAAAATTGCGGGTAGCACGGGTGTCACCTGGCCCCTGCTCAAGCTGACTGGAATGGAAGAGTGCAAAATCATCGGGGTCGTAGAACATCGTATCGGCAAAGTTCGGATCACCGGCGCCGTTCAGCCAGCTTCCCAACAAGAGGTCGAAATCGTATGGCGCCACGTAGCGCGCCAGAATGACGGTTGCGAAATCAGCCGGTTCTACAACAATCTGGATACCAATGCTGGCAGCAATCTCGGCGATGCGACGAGCAGCCACCAATCGCCGTTCATCATCGTTCCGAACGTAGAGGCGGGCGATCAGCGGTACTCCCTCTCGTTGGCGGATTGTCGCACCGGGAGGCAATACCCAACCGGCGGCATCAAGTATCTCGCGTGCAGCCGGCAGGTCGCCAGCCGGCAGTGGCGGCGTCAGATCGGCCCAACTACCCGGCAAGGCGCCATTGCCAACCGGCACACCTACACCCTTGGTTGCCGTCTCCACCAGGTGCGGCAAATCGATAGCCGTTGCCAGTGCTTGCCGCAGGCGCACATCGGCAAATGGACGACCGGGACGCAAATTGAAGGCCAGGAAATAGACCCCATTTTCGGGAATACTGCCACTACGCAACGTCGAGACATCACCGAGTTCATCTTGTGCCCCCCAGGGCAACTCGGCTACCAGCAACTGCCCGTCACGCAGGGCTTGCCGGGCTGTCGCGGTTTCCGGCATGGCCGTCAACACCACCTGATCGAGGAGCGGCGAGCCGTGGTGATACTGATCGTGGCGTTCCAGCACCAGACTGCCATCGGCCTGCCGTTCCCGTAGACGAAAAGGACCGCTCCCAATCGGCTGATCAAGAAAATTGATCTGACTCACATCACGCCCGGCAAACAGGTGGCGGGGCAAGATGGGGACGGCCAGTAAACTCAGCATCGGCGCATAGCGGCTGCGCAACTCAATCACGACCGTGCGTTCATCAGGGGCAGACGCCGCAGCAATGTAGCGCAGGTCGGCCAGGAGGGCAGTACTGGTTTCGGGCAGACTGCGCAGCGCTTCCAGCGTGAAGAGCACATCGGCAGCCGTCAGCGGTTCGCCGTCGTGCCAGTACACGTTCTGACGGAGCGTAAACGTCAATCGTCGTCCATCGACATCAATGTCAAGTCGCTCGGCCAGATCGGGGGTTGGCCACAGATCGGCATCAAGACGCATCAAACCACTGTAGAGCAGATCAATTAGATGTTCTTCACCACGAGAACGTGGCTGCCAGGGGCGCAGATCGGTAACAGGAGCAGCAATTCGTATGCTCAGTGTACCACCACGGGGAAGTGGGGTTGCCGTTGGTGGAAGTGTGGCTGTGGGAAGAGTCGTCGCTGTTGGCTCTGGTTGCGGCAGAGTAGCACACGCCGCCAGTACGAGACTCAACAGTATCGAGAGACATAGCAATCGGTTGTTGCAAAGCCTGTAATCGTTATGCATAGAAATATTATACCAACGCTTATTTTATTGGGCAGCACCTACCGAAACCTTATGGTACAATACAAAAGCAATGCAGAAACACAATTCCGACCGAACACCGGGGCACGGAAAGGGAACCACAATGACCTCACGGCTGCAAAAAGCGGAAGTGATCGTCTGGGAGCGATTAAGCCCTCTTGGTCAGGCACAATCCTTTCGCCGGCACAATACAATCTACACTCCGACCCAACCGGCACAAACCCTTTACCTGCTCATGAACGGTCAGGTTGGGTTACATCTTGCGTCACGCGAAGGACGATTACTCACTGTGCGTGTCGTTGAAGAGCGACAGGTGTTTGGTTTGAGCGTCTTTGAGCGTGATGCAACCTATGATACCTTTGCCGAAGCGTTGACGCCGGTACGGGTGCTGGCGGTTCCCCGGAGTGAGGTATTGCAAGCAATGGCAGAAGACGGGACGCTGGCCATGGCAATGCTTGAACTTCTCGGTCAACAACGCATGATTGTCAGCCGGCGGATTGAGGAGGTGGCCTTTAAGTCGGTTCCGGCCCGGTTGGCTTCAGTCCTCCTCGAAATGTCGGAGACGCAACAGGTGGCCGCCCCGCAACCGAATCGCTTGCCCCGGCGCACCCATCAACAGCTTGCCGATATGATCAATGCGTATCGCGAAACCGTGACCAAGGTCATTAATCAGTTCCGCGATGCCCGTCTGCTTGACGTAGATAGTTCGGGTATTACCCTGTTGAACCCATCCCGGCTACGCGAGCTGGCCCAGAGTTAGCGAGCGATCTCTTCAGGTGCCAGGCGCTTTTTGCGCTTGCGCATGTGTTCACGACGTACCACCAGCTTCCACCACAGGCCAATAAGCTGAACAAAGGTGCGCCAGAGCCGTGGGAAGTTGAAAAACTGACTCTTGCCGTAGGTGCGGTGGTAGTGATGAACCGGTACTTCGGCGAAGCGATAGCCGGCGTCTTGTAGCTTCTTCACCAGCTCCAGGCAAATCGTCCCGCTGTCTGATTCCAGCTCAATATCGTCGAATACATGCCGGCGAATAAGCCGAAAATCGCAGTCAACGTCGCGCAATTTAAAGCCAAAGAGAAATTTCACCGTGTGGTGGTAGATACGACCGATAATAATGCGATGCAACGGGTCACCGCGATCTATCTTCCAGCCATTCACAATATCGATGTCGTCACGCAGTGCCGGTAAGAGAAGCTTGAGTTCGCGTGGATCGTACTGCGCATCGCCGTCGGTGTAGAAGATCAGGTCTTTCGTTGCTTTGGCAAAGCCAACCCGTAATGCTCCGCCATACCCTAACGCCTGGCGATGTGTGTATACGCGCAACCGATCATAGCGCTTTGCCAGTGATTCGAGAACGTCAACCGTGTAATCAGTGCTACCATTCTCGACAACAATCACCTCGTAATCATCGGTAATTTCTTCCAGCGTCTCGATAGCTGCAACCACCATACTACCAATTGTACCGGCATCATT
>FWWL01011040.1_pt1 | contig 10091 bp, 7 predicted proteins | sample 2228331 | NCBI WGS metagenome assembly FWWL01 (sample SAMEA103939775, study PRJEB20133) | metagenome
GCATTCTGCATAAGTTCAGAAACATAGTGGAAAACTCTGAGGTTTAAAAACCTTGGAATTCTACCCCAAAATTGTAAATAAATATCAAGGAATTAAAGGCTTTGTCAGTTTTTATAATTGGGCCTATAAAATGAAGTATATGGTCACTGACAAAGCCAAGTGGAAGGCCAAAGTGGTGACTTTCTTTGAAAAATATGGTCTTGAGGCAACAGAGGAAGCTTTTGGTATTAAGAAATCCTCTATCTATAAATGGAGAAAGCTTCTCCGGGAAAACCAAGGTAGATTAGAGGTCTTAAATGATAAATCTAAAGCACCTAAACGAAAGAGAAAACCCAGCTGGGATCCAAGAATAGTTGAGTTTATCAGAAATCTCAGAAAAGAATATCCAAGGTTAGGCAAAGAAAAAATCAAACCTTTCTTAAATGAATTCTGTGTTCAAAATAACCTCAAGACCTTACACCCCTCTACTATTGGCAGAATTATCAAGAGGGAAAACCTCTTCTTCCATTCAAAGAAAGTCACTCATTTTGGTAAAATTGTTACCACTAAATACCGAAAAAAATTAAGAAGAAAAGGCTATCAACCAGAATATCCAGGAGACCTAATACAGATAGACTCTCTTTGTCGTTTCAAGGATGGGATAAGGCGATATATACTTTCAGCTATTGATTTAAAATCAGGTTTCTCTTTTGCCTATGGATATTCTTCTCTTTCCTCTCAATCAGGATTAGATTTTTTCCAGAAATTAGAATCAGTAGCTCCTTTCCAGATTAAAGCAGTTCAGACCGATAATGGCCTTGAATTTGAGAAGTATTTTAGGGGTTATCTGGAAAAGAAGGGAATAATTCATTTCTGGAATTATCCCAAACACCCTCAGTCAAATTCCAAGATTGAGAGATTCAACAGAACCTTACAAGAAGAATTCCTTGATTGGAACTGGAATTTATTTTATTCTGATTTAAAGAGCTTTAATCATAAACTAATAGATTGGTTGATATTCTACAATACCAAAAGACCCCACCATTCCTTAGGTCAAATCCCGCCATTGCAATATCTAATAACTAACCTTGGATTTTCCACTATGTTGTGGACTTATACAGGCGTTTTATTTTGCCAAAAATTGTGCTATTATTAATTCATATTCCGGGATAGTTCAGCGGTAGAACGCCTCCCTGTTAAGGAGGATGTCGCAGGTTCGAATCCTGCTCCCGGAGCCAAGTAAAACACTTGCGGCACTAAGTACTGGATCAAAAAAGATTAAGATAATGGAAACATTAATAAAAGCCGCTCGCTGGGCGAGCGGATAGAATTTATTCTTCGTGATTCTGTAATTGCAAAATTGCTTGAGATAGAACAATTGAAATTGCTTCAGCGATCAATTCTTTTCTAGAAATTTTACCAGCTGTCAAGGTTGAATGAGGATCTGTTGCAAGACCTCCAAATTTATCTGAAATTACTTTTCCAACCGTAATCTTATCAAACCCCTGAGACTCTGCTAACTTGACTGCATCTTTTGGAATTTCAATTCCACCGGAAGTAGAAAGCATTACTTTTTCATCTGGAAGAACCAGCGCGCAAACTGCCAAGTCTATGAATTTACTAGAAACCTTTATTATGCCATTTTCTACTGCAAGTGCAGGAAAACCCGGCATTTTATTCTTGGCATCACGAGCCCTATTTAGAGCCCCCAAAGTTATCTCTTCCAAACCAAAAGGCTGCAAATTAATTCCGGACTCTACTGCAACAGGAAAGATATTGGTCTGAATGCGAAGACGGTTCAGCGCCATTCTGGTAGCTTCCAGTTTATGGCGGCTGGTGCTAGCAAGTACCAAACCATTGCCAAAAAGATTCTCGGTATTTTCTTCTAATCTTTTTACCTTCTTTAATTCCTCCTCAAGTTCCTCAATATTATCAAATACTCCATCAGCAAACTTATACATTACATCCCATCGCTCCGGATTGTCTAGAACTATATATCCTCGTTTACCCCGGCCAATCACATACCCTAACTCAATATGCCCAGATTTTCCTGCAGGCAAATAAAGCACTGCAATATCGCACTCATCCAGATGTTCAAGGTCAAATCTGAAAACATGATCTGCGGCAAGACCCTGCAACGCTTCCCTAAAAGTCCTGCCTCTGGCTTTTTCATAGTCGCGCCACTTATCATCTGCTTCTGGGCCTGCTGCAAACCAATCATCAAAAACTTCAAATCCCAAAGCCCGGATTCTATTTCCGATTTCGGGAATTTTTGGATTTCTCAAAGAGCCAATTAAATAGACCTTAAGCCTTCTTGGCATAGCATCACCTCCTTTCCAATCAAGGCCTATGATTGAATTTAACGCTCGCAAAACTCTAAAGTCAAGTTATTGAGTTAGTTTAGTTCTCAAAACAGAATAATTCATTTGTTCTGATAAAAGAATTAAGCAAAATTCTTAAATATGGACTCTCAAGCTGAGATTTATAAGCTTCAATAGCTTGCCGCTTAACATCCCTTGCTTCTTTAGAAAGAGAAAATACTCTCCAGTCGCATTCATTTTTCAGATCCTCCGGAGGATACAATGGATAATCTGGCTGATAGCGGAATGGACGCGGGTACTCTGATATTTTCCAATGCACCAAAACGGTATAAAGCCTAGGGCTTTCCTGAAGTAATTCTCTTCCAAAAATTTCTCCAAGTGCGATTTTAACAAATTTATAGGTGGAAACATGATCCAAATTTTTATCTTTCTGATGATGGGTAATCAAAATTGTGGGATCAACTTCTAAAATTATCTCTCTTAAAAGTTCTACGAGATTATGTCCAGTATAAGGAGTGCCTGCACGATAACTTCCATCATAAAGACTGCGATTAAATCCTGTATATTTAGAAACTTTTGCTGTATTCCAGTTATCTTTTAACAAAGATTGCAGTTCTTTATCTGGAAATCCCAAAAAGTAAATGTTTCTTTCTGATACTCCGACTTTATTCAATGCCTCAATGCTTTCTATCATTCGCAACTTCCCTTCTTTCCTTAAATCTTCCTGTCTGAGACGCAATGTCTCTCCAAGTATAACGGCTGAAAAACGATTCGCATCACCATTAGTTAGCAAAACAACATATACCTGTGCGCCAAGTCTGACGGCTTCAAAAAGATAACCTCCGGCAGTAATTATCTCATCATCGGGATGTGAAGATATAACTAAAATTCTATCCCCTGCCCTTGGAGCAGGAAGTTCTGAGAAAACAGGAAATATCCTTATAGCAGAGAAAAATATTAAATAAACCCAAAGAAAAATTAAAAGAATCACAATTAACAGAAGTTGTTTTTGATAAAATTTTAACCAGCCCCATAATGACTGAATTTTTGCCCAAAAAGAAGCTCTTCTGCTATATTTCTGATGCTTTGCAAGATGGGTTAGTCCTGAAAGTGAAATATAGAGTACCCGCGCCCTAGCTTTTTTCATCTCTTTTGTCAAAAGCAATTCCCAGGCATATCTAGCTTTGCGTACCTTTTTATTTGAAAGTAATTTTTCAACAAATTTTCTTTTTATGGCGCGCTGCCCAGAAAGATGAGGAAGGATATTTTGCAATTCATCACCTTCTAAATACCCGACAACCATATCTGCGCTATCTTCAAGAATAGGATTGATCAGTGAGCTAATATGTTCTTTTTTAAGACCAAGAAGATCGGCATCAAGAAAGATTAGAATTTGTCCCGAAGATTTTTTGATACCTTCAAGAATAGCTCCTGCCTTGCCAACATTTTTTTGAAGCTCTAAAACTATATTTGCTCCGGCATCCCTGGAATATTCTGCGGTTCTATCCTTTGAGCCATCAGAAACAACAATGATTTCTGAAATGCCCAATGACTCTTTTGCTTCAACAATAGTCTTTACAATCCTTCCTACTGTGCGCTCTTCATTATAAGCAGGAATTATGCACGAGATCTTTTCCATAAAGACAGATATTTTTTATATATTATCTTTACCATCTCATTGGAAAAAAGATATAAAAGGAGAATGCCCAATAAAATTGCAATTTGTTTGAAACTTAATGGAACAAATTTAAATGTAGTCTGCCCCCTTGGATCAAATATTAAAGCTGCGGCTGCAAAAATAGAAAATACCGACAACATCAAAATTGAAAGATTTGGTATTCCCGCTTTAAATATAGGCAATATAGAGCGTAAAGAAAGAAAAACAAGTATTTCTGTCAAAATACTAAAAAGAAACCATCCGCTCTGCAGCACCTTTTCTCCAAAATGTAAAAATGTTCCAAAAAATATGAAATCAAAAAGCGCGCTTACTGCACCAAATACCACAACAAAAGGATATAAATTCTTCAGGTCATAACTTAAGGGTTTTGCAATTTCTTCTTTTAAGACATTATCAATAGAAATAGATATCATCGGAGCATCGGTTAGGAAATTGACCAGAAGAATTTGCGCAGGCAACATGGGCAAGAATGGAAGCAACAAAGAAGAAAATGTTACAGAGAAGAAATTGCCGATATTTGCAGCAAGAGTGGTCCGGATATATTTCATAACATTAAGAAATATTTTTCTTCCACGCATTACCCCCTCTGCAATTACCATCAGATCGCTTTCAAGTAAAATTATGTCTCCAACATTGCGCGCCATATCAGAAGCGTTATCAACTGTTAGTGCCAAATCAGCAATTTTTAGGGCTGGTAGATCGTTAAATCCTTCTCCTAGAAATCCTACAACACTATTTTTGCGCATTGTCTCTATAATCTCATATTTGTGCATTGGAAGAGTCCTGGCAAAAACATTATATTTTTTAACTGCTGCAAGTTTATCTTTTGCAGAAAGTTTACTAAACTCTTCTCCGGTTATGACTTCTTTTGGATCTTGAATAAGTCCTAACTCATAACCAACTGCAGCAACAACTTCAGGAGAATCACCGCTAATTATTTTAAGACCTATTCCCATACTTCTTAGCATTTCAAAAGCTGGCTTTGCAGTTTCTTTCAATGGATCAGAAAAAGCAAGCATCCCAACCATTACCATCCCACTTTTTTCTTCCTGGGCAATATCAATATCTCTAGTTTCTAGATTCTTATAAGCTAATGCAAGAACTCTTTTGCCTTCTTTACCGCGTTCCCTAAACCATTCCAAAACCTTTTGTTTATATGATTCATCAATTATCCTTCTTTGACCAAGCTCATTAAGATAATGACTACTTCTTTCCAAAACTGACTCTGGAGCTCCTCTAATTACCAAAATATATTTTTTATTATCTTCAAAAAATACCGAATTTATTCTTCTGATAGGATCGAAAGCTGCTAGATCTATTATTTTCCTTGAGCTAATATGTCTTTTGACATCTATAGTTGATTTTTCAAAAATTGCCCTATCAAATGGACTAATTATAGCAGCTTCAAATTTTTCAGCAGGTATTCCCAGCGCAGCTATCTCAATAACTTTTTCTGAAAAGCTGCCAAAGCAGTCTGTAAGGGTCAGGTGGTTTTTTGTTATTGTTCCTGTTTTGTCAGTACAAATTATCTCTATATTACCCAGATCTTCAATCGCAGTCAGCCTTCTAATTACAACTTTGCGCTTTGCAAGCTTCAAAGCTTCAGTTGAGAATGCAAGTGTGACCACAAGAGGTAGAGCTTCTGGTACAACCGCAACAATCAATGCAACTATAAAGACTAAAAAGTCTATATCAGCTCTTGCGCTAGTGATAGTTTTTGCAAAAAAAGTAATTGCTGCAAAAAATAAAATTAGATTTGAAATAAATTTTGCAATCTCTTTTATCTTTTTTTCAAAAAGACTTGGCCGGTCAATCTCATTTAATTTTTCAAATAACTGTGCAAAATAGGCGTGCTTTCCAGTTCCAATTACAACTGCATGCGCCCACCCCTCAACTACAACTGATCCAAAAAAAGCAAGGTTTTTTGCAGAAATCTCATCGCCAATTTCCTTAAGATCAATCGGGCTTCCATCTTTAGAAGCAGGCAGAGACTCGCCGCTAATCAATGATTCATCAACCATCAAATTCTTAGCATGCAATATTCTAAGATCTGCAGGAATCATATCACCTGCCTTGAGCAAAACTATATCACCGGGAACAAGATTTCTTATATCAACCCTATGAATCTTCCCATCTCTTTTGACAGTGGCATATCTTTTCAAGAAAGTGCGCAATTGATAAATTTTTTGTTCAGCCCTATATTCCTGGAAAAATCCTGTCAAAATAAATATCGCCATCAAAATTATGATGATAGCAGCATCTGTAATATTACCAACCAAAAAATTAAAAAGGCTTGCAAGAAACAAAAGAAATACAAAAAAAGAACGAATTTCTCTAATAAGAATCCTTCGCCAATCAGGGGGTTCGTATTCTACAACGTTTTGCCCATATCGCTGTAGTCTCTGCTTTACTTCTTCCTCTCCAAGGCCATCAGGGCTTGATCCGAGTTCCTCCAAGACTTTTGTTCCGCTCTTGATTATATAGCTGGAATATTTTTGCATTGAGATCTCAATATAAAGTATAACGCTATAAAAAATTTAGATTGTCCATAATCAGATCCCGGAGTTTGCTTGCAGCCTCAATTTAAGATAGGTATAATATTACTATATGTTAGACTTTCTCTTTTTATTGACCAATTATGACGATCTAGCTCTTCTGATTCTAAGAGTTACAATTGGAGCAATATTTCTGGTACACGGTATCTCCAAATGTTCAATGTGGAAAATGCAGCCTTCGGACCAAATGCCAAAAAGTATGATAATGACAATGCGCTTTCTCTCTGTAGTAGAACCACTTGCAGCAGCCCTGTTGACCGTGGGATTCCTTACACAAATCTCTGCAGCTGTTCTTGCAGCTATTATGCTCGGAGCAATCTATCTTAAGATTTTTAAGTGGGGAGCAAAATTCACAGGAAATAATGGTTGGGAATTTGACCTTATACTATTTTCTGCAAATCTTGTTCTGATTGTAATGGGAGCTGGCAACTGGAGCGTTGATTTTTACTTTTGGGGGCTCTAAATTTAGATAATTAAATAAAATGAACAATCTTGCCACTTTAATTGCGCTCTTGAAAGCGCTCAATGAGTTATTGGCATTAATTACCTCAAACCCTTCGCTGCATCCGGAAATAAAAGCTAATGCAATCCGTCTTGCAGAACGCGCACTCATTGTAGCCCAAAATTCAATTAAAAACCAAAAATCATACACAATTTATGAGAAAAATAAAATTGTTCCAAAACCAAATTATGACCTTTTTTCTTTGGAGAATAAAATCAATGAAATGATAAATCAAGAAAGAAATAAGTTGGGACTAAACCCTCTAATGCTTGATGAAAATCTTTCCCGAATTGCCAGAAAACATAGCGAAGACCAAGCAGAAACTAATCGCCTGACTACTTCAATGGAAAAACCATGCTCGTATCCGATGATAAGACACGAAGGATTGAAAACTGATAGCTTCACTCTCGCAGATAGATTGTATTCTGCTGCAATTCCTTTTCGAAGAGCCGGAGAAAATATAGCATTGCTCTCAACTGCAAAGGATTTTATGTATAGTGCTTTCTCTGAAGTAACCTGTCCCACTATAACTTTAAGAGATATTCCCAAAAACGCTACATTCCAAGAAGCAAAAAAAATTATTCTCTATAATATTGAAAGCGCCCAAATTGCCTTAGAAAAAGTTCCGAATGTTAAGTGGGTTAATCAGGACTGGCTTGATCTTGATACAATTGCCCAACGAGCAGTTTCTGGATGGATTGAATCTCCAGGACATTTTGCTAATATTACTAATGAAAACTTTACCAGAACAGGTATTGGAGCTGTAGAGGTGAATCGTTATATAATAATTACTCAAATATTTATTGAACCAAGATAATATTTAAAAATTATGCAGGAAAAAGTTAAATTCTACTTAATGATAGCTGGAATATTTGCGCTTATTGTCCTGCCCCTTTCTGCAATGCTTTATGCTTATTCATATACCCGTTCAGTAGATAAATACTATCAAAGCTTTTCAGTATCGGCAGAAGGAAAGGTTATAGCTAAACCGGATGTGGCAAAAATTATTTTTAGAGTTATTAATCAAAATGGTGATCTTGAAAAACTGCAAAAAGAAAATACCGAACGAACAAATAGCGCAATTGAATTTATTAAATCTAAAGGTATTGATCCAAAAGATATTCAAACCCAGAGTTACCTTATTGAACCACGTTATGAATATTATCCCTGCAAAATAGGTCCCTGCCCGCCCCCAAAAATTAGCGGATATTCAATAACTCAAACTATCTTAATAAAAATTAGAAATTTTGAGCTGATAGGAGAAATTATTTCAGGAATTGTAGAACGCGGAGTAAATTCTGTCTCTGGTCCTTATTTTGCAATAGATGATCCAACAGAACTACAAAATCAGGCAAGAAAAATAGCAATTGAGAAAGCTATAAAGCAAGCAAAAATTATTGCAGAAGCAGGTGGTTTCCAAATTGGAAAGCTTATTTCTATTGAAGAATCACCCAGTCCGATTCCATATTCCTATGAATTATTTAACCAAGGGGCAACAATGGATGGAGGCGCTAGTATTCCAACACCAACAATCCCGACAATAGAACCTGGATCTCAAGAAATTACGGTTACAGTCACACTGAGCTATAGTATAAAATAAAAAAGTCGCAGCGAAACTTAGCGACCTCCGTATCTTAACGGATTTTTTAATTTTTTTTGCTTTAATTAACGCTCTTCTCTTAATTTGAATTCCATATTTTGGGTCGTAGAAATCCCGGGATAAAAACTTCAGTTCAGAAGAAAGAAATTATAGTTGCAATAATTTTTCTGATGAGTCCCGCAATGTCTTCAAACATTGCCGGTATGAGGAGTTTCAAGACCTCAACTATGACGGCCGACCCCAATGCGCGAAGAAATTCCCACATGTTCGCAATTGGGGAGGGATATTGACTTCGTCGACCTGCGAAGCCATGACCGTCTTTGGTCCACCCCTCTACTTATATTATCTGACAAAATAAAACAACTGACAACCATATAATAAAATGCTATAATCTTCTCATAATGAAACACTATATTTGTACGGGCGGCTGCAAGGGGGTATCTGATCAACCGGGTGTCTGCCAGGCTAAAGACTGCCCGGATTACAACAAGCCCCTGAAAGAGTGTGATTGCAAAAATATCAAGCATCAAGTAAAGACCACTGTAACTGAAGAGACAAAAAGAGAAGATACCGTTATTAAGTAATTGACTATTATAAGCCGCATAATCTAAAGTTAAAGTATGCTCTTTTAAACCGCCAAAGGATGGCGCGGATTAGCAACTTCAAAAAAAAAAAAAATCCTGTCTATCTTGTGGTAACAAAAAGATAATCCCGCAATGCCAAGCGTTGCGGGATCTTAGATTTCTGATAAAATACTCACATTGAGGCGCCATCGTCTAGTCTGGCCTAGGACACGGGCTTTTCAAGCCCGGTACGCGGGTTCGAATCCCGCTGGCGCCACAATCAATGAAAATTCTTGGAATTGAAACAAGTTGTGATGAAACAGCAGCAGCTGTGCTAGAAGCATCAGGGGGTCTAAAAAAACCTTTTTTTAGAATAATTTCCAATATTGTTTCATCTCAAGTTAGACTGCATGCAAAATACGGTGGGGTGGTGCCCGCTCTTGCAGCAAGAGAGCATGAAAAAAACCTCCCAATTGTCACAAAACTTGCACTGCAAACTGTTTTAGGACACAAAAAAAATTACATTCTTCTCAAAAGAAAAATATCAAAAGATAAAATCTATCCTCAGATTCTTAAGGATCTTAAAAGAGCAAAAATTAATCTTATTGCAGTAACAAAAGGACCTGGGCTGGAACCATGCTTATGGCGGGGAATTAATTTCGCAAAAGAATTAGCTATTAAAACAAAAATTCCGATCTTGGGAGTAAATCATCTTGAGGGGCATATTTATAGCAACTGGCTTAAGACCAATAATGAATCTATTTTATTTCCTGCAGTATGCCTAATAGTTTCAGGAGGCCATACTGAACTTATTTTAATGAAAAATCATGGGAAATATCGTCTGCTTGGCAGGACTCGCGACGATGCTGCGGGAGAAGCATATGATAAAGTTG
>FWWL01000788.1_pt1 | contig 10090 bp, 7 predicted proteins | sample 2228331 | NCBI WGS metagenome assembly FWWL01 (sample SAMEA103939775, study PRJEB20133) | metagenome
GCCCCCGCAGCACGTATTTTTGAATCTTCCCCGAAGCTGTCTTGGGCAGCTCTTTGACAAACTCGATCTCCCGCGGGTGCTTGTAGGCTGCTAATTCCCTCAAACAGTGCTGGCGAATCTCTTCGGCAAGAGTCTCCGAAGGCTCATAGCCAGCCTTGAGCACAATGTACGCTTTTACGGTCTCGCCCTTGCGCTCGTCGGGAACCCCAACGACTGCACACTCAGCTACTGCAGGGTGCTCGTAGAGCACGTGCTCGACTTCCTTGGGGAAGACTTTGACACCCCCAACGTTGATCATGTCTTTCACGCGATCTACTATGTAGTAATACCCCTCTTCGTCTACGTACGCCAAGTCCCCCGTATGGAAGAACCCTTCGCTGTCAATGGCTTGTCGGGTCGCTTCGGGGTTGTTGTGATAGCCCTTCATCACCATGGGGCCGCGTATGCAGAGCTCCCCAACTTGGCCCACCGGGAGTCGTCTATTATTTTCGTCGACGATCTTGCACTCCGCCCCTTCGATGGGCCAGCCGATAGATCCGATCTTCGGCTTGGGAGCAGCAAGATTCGTGTGGGTCACCGGTGAGGTCTCCGTCAGCCCGTACCCTTCGTAGACGGTCACGCCGAGTTTCTTCTGCATCGCTTCGATTATGGGGACGGGCATCTTCGCCCCACCGGAGCTACAGAGCTTCAGCGAGCTGAGATCGTAGTGCGTGATCTTGGGGTGATGGAGCAGGTCGATATAGAGCGTGGGGACGCAGACCATGCTGGTGATCTTATGCTCCTGGATGAGCTGCATCGCCTGTTCGGCGTCCCAGCGTATCATGGGGTAGATGGTCACGCCCATGGAGAGCGGGCTGAGCATCAGCACGGTCATCCCGGTGATGTGAAACATGGGGATGGGCACAAGCAGTCGTTCCCCTGCGCCCTTGGCTTGCATCAGTTTCATCACGGCTTGAATGTTGCTGCTTAAGTTCTTGTGGGTGAGCAAGACGCCCTTGGGCTTGCCTGTCGTCCCCGATGTATAGGGCATGAGGGCGAGATCGTCGTCATCGCGCTCGACAAACGCGGGAGGATGCTTGAGCAACTCGTCGAAATTCGGATATGTCGAGCCGGGGCCAACGACGAAGACTTTCAAAGCGGGCATCTCTTGGGCAGCTTTCGTCACTTCTTCCAGCATGAAGACCGGGGCGATAATCAGCTTGGCGCCGGAGTCTGCGATTTGATGGAGAATCTCGCGTTTTTTCAGGGTAGGGTTCATGGGGGTGGGGACGCAGCCGGCCTTGAAGCCACCCCAAATGGCGATCACAAATTGGGGTAAATTGGGCAGATAGACGGCGAAGCGATCTCCTGGGGCAAGCCCGAGGGCTTGTAGCCCTCCGGCGAATCGGCTGGTCCACTCAGAGAGTTCCCTGTACGAGATCGCCCGTGGGGGCACGGCGTTGGGAATGCCAGGAAAGTATACGGCCGTCCTCTCCGGAGATTGTTGAGCAGCGCGCTCCAGCAGATGTGCGACGTTCATACTTCAAACCTCCCCATGCTGTACGGTGACAGTATCATACAATGAGAGCACCTGCGCAGGCAAAATTCAAGGTTTTCCCCCAGGCAGTTCTTCGATACGTCGGGCATACTGCTCGGCTTCGTCCAGCTCAAAGTGCAGTTCTGGAGTGTGCCGTATGCGCAAGTGCTTAGCGAGCGCCGTGCGCAGAAACCCGCGATGCTTCCTCAAAGTCTCGAGCGCTTCTGTCTCTTCGTCGGGGGCATCGTGGAGCACCCCCACATAGACCCAAGCGTGGCGCATATTGCAGGCGCGCCAAGCCCCATCGGCTCATAGGATCTCGATCTCGTAGTCTTCGACGGTGATCTCTTTGTAGTGCCCAATGGCTTCAACTAATTTTGCCAGGAGGGCGTTGTTGACCCGCCCGTCATTGCAGACGATCGCAGCCCCAAGCACAGCGGACTTCCAGTCGTCCAAGCGATCGATCTCGGCAATAGAGACATTAAATCTGCGGCGCATCTGGGCGATAAGACTTTGGATGATGTGGCGCTTCTCTTTGAGGGAGGACGGCTCATGGAGGCGCAACGTCAAGCGCACGACCCCGATCTTCATACGCATTCACCTCTGAGGGTGAAGGCCTATATGCGCGGCACGACCTCGCGCGTGTAGAATTCTAGAATATCGCCGACTTGTATTTTGTCAAACCCCGCGATGCGGATGCCGCACTCTTGGTTCTTCTCGACTCTTTTGACGTCCTCAGCAAAGTGCTTGAGGCTAGCCAGGGCGCCGTCGAAAATGACGGTGTTATTGCGCTTGACGCGCACGCGCGCCTCCCGCAGCACCTGGCCGTCGCGCACGTAACATCCTGCCACCGGGCCGACGTTGGGAATCTTGAAGACCTGACGCACCTCGGCCTCGCCGACCTTGGTCTCGCGGATCTGCGGGGCGACGAGCCCTTGCAACGCCCTCTTCACGTCATCGGTCAATTGATAGATGACATCGTAGACGCGGATGGGCACGCCTTCTTGATCGGCCATCTGCGCGGCCTTGTCGTCCACGGAGGTGCGAAATCCGATGATCACCGCGTCTTTGGCTGTTGAAGCGAGCAGCACATCGCTCTCGTTGATGTTGCCGATGCCGTCGTGCAAGAACTCCAGGTGCACCGACTCGACTTTGATATTTTTCAGTTCATTGCGCACGGCTTCGAGGCAACCGACGCTGTCAGCCTTGAGGATGATCTGCAGCACGCGCTGTTTCGCGTGCTGTTGCTGTTGGAGGATATCTTGGATGGAGCGGCGTGTTTTTTCTAAACGTTTGCGGCGCAGCTCTTCGAGGCGGGCTTCAGCGATCCGTTTAGCCTCCATGAGATCAGGCAGAACTTCGAAGCGTTCCCCAGCCCCGGGGACGTCCGAGAGCCCCAAGATCTGAACCGCCGATCCAGGGCCGGCCTCGCTCACGCGGCGACCGCGGTCATCGAGAAGAGCGCGGATGCGCCCATAGGCCGTATGGCAGAGCACGATGTCGCGTTCGCGCAGCGTGCCCTCTTGGACGATCACCGTGGCCAAGGGGCCGCGCGTGGCATCGAGGGAGCTTTCGATGACTACTCCCTTGGGCAGGGCTTGGGGATCGGCTTTCAGCTCTTGTAATTCGGCAACTAATAAGATCATTTCCAGAAGATCATCCACCCCCTGGCCGGTGATCGCTGAGATCGGCACGGTGATGGTATCGCCGCCCCAGTCTTCGGGGGTGAGCCCTTCGCGCGCTAGTTGCTCTTTGACGCGCTGCACGCTCGCCGTGGGCTTATCTATCTTATTGATAGCGACGATGATGGGGACCTTGGCGGCGCGAGCATGGCTGATCGCTTCTCGTGTCTGCTCCATGACGCCGTCGTCGGCGGCCACGACTAACACGGCGATATCGGTCACTTGGGCGCCGCGGGCGCGCATGTTGGCGAACGCTCGGTGTCCCGGCGTGTCAATGAAGGTGATCTTCTTGTTCTTATACTCGGCTTGATACGCTCCGATGGACTGGGTGATCCCTCCGGCTTCGCTGGCGGCCACGCGCGTCTTACGAATATAGTCTAAGAGGGTTGTCTTGCCGTGGTCGACGTGCCCTAAGATCGTGACGACTGGTGGGCGTGGGACCTTGGGTCTTGTGGGAGCAGGAGGAGCAGGCTTCTCGAGCACTTGTTGAGAGACTTTTGGCTCTGCTTTTGGCGCTGGGGCAACAGCGGTAGGCGCTGGTGCTGGGGGTGGGGGAGCCGGTTCGACTTGAGGCTTTGGCTCAGGAGCTTGTAATGGCGTTGGGTGAGTTTCGGGCTTTGGCTGAGGTGGGGGAGTGACTTGAGGCGCAGCTTGAGGTGTGGCGAAAAGCTCCCGTGCGATTTTATACTCTTCTTCGGTGAGGTTCTCGAAGCTGTGCTTGCGCTTCTTGATGCCCCGTTGCTCCAGCCGGGTGACCAGCTCGTTGATGGTCGTATTGAGCTCTTTGGCGACTTTGTACAGCTGCATGCTCGAAAAGCTCCTTACTTGTCCAACACTATTCTAGAAGTGCTATTGGAATCGGACAAATTACACTATACCGGGTGCTGAGTGATTTGTCAAACTGACCAGAGGGCGTGGCCCTCACCCCCATCCCCTCTCCCCTCCGAGGGAGAGGGGTGTAGGGGTGAGGGGCCTTGCATCTTTGAGCGTTGTGGCATAAAGTAAAAGAGCTATGGAGAGTCTTTTGGAGCGGTTAGCCGAGCTCCGCAAGAGATATTATGAGTTGGAGCATCAGCTCAGCCAGCCGGAGATCATAAGCAGTTCTCACTATAAGCAGCTCTCCCAAGAGTACGCGCGCCTCAAGCGTCCGGTGGAGCTCTATGAGCATCTGCAGCGTTTGGAGAAGGCTATACTCGAAGCTCGAGAGCTGCTCGATAGCGATGGCGAGCTGCGCGCCCTCGCGCAGGAAGAGCTCGCCCGTGCCGAAGCCGAGCGCGCTCGGATTTTAGATGAGGCGCGGCTCCTGCTCGTGCCCGAAGACCCTCGCGATGCCGGCGATGCGATTGTCGAGATTCGCGCTGGGGCTGGTGGAGAAGAGTCAGCGCTCTTCGCTGCTGATCTGTTCAGAATGTACAAAAAATACGCGGACGCCCATAATTTTCGTGTAGAGGTTCTCGACGCGCACCCGACTGATCTGGGGGGCTTTAAGCAGATCGTCTTTGAAGTTGCAGGGCCGGGGGCGTTCGGGAAGTTCAAATTCGAGAGCGGGGTGCATCGTGTCCAGCGGGTCCCGGAGACTGAAGCATCGGGACGGATTCACACAAGCACCGCGACCGTTGCAGTCCTTCCGGAATACCAAGACGTGCAGATTCAGATTCGCGATGAAGACATCGAGTTTGAGGCGTTTCGCTCTGGCGGCCCTGGGGGGCAGAATGTGAATAAAGTCGCGACGGCTGTGCGGCTGGTGCACAAGCCCACGGGGATCGTGGTGACCTGTCAAGAGGAGCGCAGCCAGCACAAGAACAAAGAGAAGGCGTTAAAGCTCCTGCGTGCTCGACTCCAAGAGAAATTCGAGTCGGCGCAGAAGCAAGAGATCACCCAGCAGAGACGGATTCAAGTGGGCACGGCCGCGCGCAGCGAGAAGATCAGAACGTATAACTTCCCGCAAAATCGCGTGACGGATCACCGGATTGATTTGACGCTGTATCAATTAGATCGCATTCTCGAGGGCGAGCTGGACGAATTGCTCGCGGCGCTCGATAGAGCCTATCGCGAGCAGCAGCTAGCAGAATTAGAGAGATAGACCCCTCTCCCGTCTTCATAGACGGGAGAGGGGCTTAGGGGTGAGGGCCTGTCAGCACCCTTGGCGCTTAGCGAGCATGATCTGTGAGCCAAGCTCGCGGCTGCCTCGTGCCCACGCGACATAGACGTTCCCTTGGGCATCTACAGCGATGGCCGTCTCCGAGGCATCGATCCCAGGGCCACGTAAGCCCAAAAAGACAAAGTTCGGTCCAGAGTCGGGAATATCCTCACGTTTCCACGTCTGTCCGCCGTCTGTGGAGCAGACAAAGCCCGTCAGCTCTTCTTCAGCGATGCTAGAGAAGCTCACGTAAAGATTCTTCCCGTCGCTGGCGATTGACGGAAAAGCCCCATCTTGCGCGATGACGACGCTCGGCTCCCATGTCTGTCCTCCATCGCGCGAGATCGTCAGCATGATATCAGCGCTGTCGGGAGCAGCTTGTTCGGTGTCGTCGTTGACGTTGTAGATCGAATTATTCAGAAAAGCCCATTCGGGCGCGTCGGAGAAGCCAGGGTTTTGAGTGACTTGGAACGGCCCCTCCCAAGTCGTACCGCCATCGGCGGTCTTGAAGAAGTAGACGTCGGCTTCATCGCTGCTTAAGGCGAGCGTGTACGCCAGATAGAGTGTGCCGTCAGGGCCTTGTGTCCATTGAGGCCAGCGCAGATAATCAAACGTCTCAAAGAGCGTTTGAAACTCTGAGAACGTCTGGCCGTCTTCGGATTTGCTCCAGACGAGTTTTGAGAAATCTTCAAACCAAGCGACGTATATAGTCTTTTGGGCATCGACGAAGACGTCGACGTTGCCGTCCCATTCGCCCTGCAGTTCGTGCTGGCCCGAAGCTGCGTCGGTCTCGGCAACCTTCAGCGGGGCGCTGAGCCATGTCTGAGCGCCATCGTCGGAGCAGCGGATGAAGATATCGCCGCCGAGGTCATCCCAGCCTTCCCAAACAACGCAGAGCCGTCCGCCGCCAAGCGAGACTGCAGGCGCCACCGGCCAGTCTCCTCCAGCCCCTGCGGAGACATTGATGGGATCTCCTGGTTGCAGGGTCTCCCCAGGAGGCACGACACTGAGCAAGATATCTCCGGCAAGGTCGGCCCAGACGACGTAGGCCGTCCCATCGGGTGCGACCGCCAAGTCCGAGTTGTAGACCAGATCATCCCTAGCAAACCCGGCCTCGGCGATCACAACCGACTGCCACGTTGCCTGCTGAGCTTGGCTGCCCCAGCCCACACCAACAAGCACAACCGCGAGCACCGACCACTTCCACAGAGTTCGAGAGCGCATATGTTCACCTCGCAGGGAAAAGTACAGTAATTATATAACTTTGGGCGGGGAAGGCAAGCTTGACAGCTGGGCCTGAGGGTGCTAATATAAATGCGCCTTATTGGGTCTATAGCTCAGTGGTAGAGCGCGCGCCTGATAAGCGCGAGGTCGGAAGTTCGATTCTTCCTAGACCCACCAAAAAAATAGTTCTGAGTTTTTCAGTTAAGCAGTTTTACAGTTTTCATTTTTGCCGGTGGCTAAAATCGAGAAATTTGAGGAGATCAGGGCTTGGCAATTGGCGAGAGAGCTCGTCAAAATAATCTACGGGTTCACACGAAAAGACCCCTTTCGCAAAGACTGGAGTTTAAGCGATCAAATCCAGAGGGCAGCTGTTTCTATTATGTCAAACATTGCTGAGGGATTTGGGCGCAGCTCCAATCGGGAGTTTATTAATTTTCTCCATATTGCACGCGGTTCCTGCTCGGAAGTGCGGAGCCTTCTCTACGTAGCCTGCGATTTGGGATACATCAGTGAGCAGGAATTCACTGGGGCTTTCAGGCAAGCCGAAGAGATTTCAAAGGCAATCTCTGGGCTTGTTCACTATTTGAGATCAGCTCGCTATTCTTCCTAAAAACTTGAACTTAACCCTAAAAACTGGTAACTTAGAACTGAGCAACTGACTAACTTAGAGCTGTCCTTGGGGCCGTAGCTCAGTTGGGAGAGCGCCCGCTTTGCAAGCGGGAGGTCGGCGGTTCGACTCCGCTCGGCTCCACCAGATTCTCGCCAATATTGTCTCTTCCCAGCCAGTCTTGTATACTCAGTGCGGTGGCTTCTGGCCTGTACAGACAGAGGGTAGCAGGGAGGAACCTATGCACCAATACGGCTTGTACATCGGAGGCCAGTGGCAGGAGACCCCCGCGACCTACCAAGTCCAAAACCCCGCTACCCAAGAGCCCATCGCGGTGTGTGCTGTCGCTACTAGCGCTGACGTGGATCGCGCCGTGCACGCGGCTCATCAAGCTTTCCCTCATTGGGCTGCCCGCTCGTATGAAGAGCGCGGCGAGTACTTGAGAGCGATCGCGAATGCCCTCAAAGAGCGCTTCGACGAGCTGGCGCTGCTAGAGTGCCAAGAGACTGGACGCCCCATCAAAGAGATCCAAGCCCACGACATCCCCGCGACGATCAGTCTTTTTGAGTATTTCGCCGGGATCGGCCCGGCAACTATGGGCGAGACCATCCCCGTCCCCGGAGAGTACTTAACATACACGCGGCGCGAGCCCTTGGGAGTAGTGGCAGCGATCACGCCCTGGAATTTCCCCCTGTGGCTTGCAGCCTTGAAGATCGCCCCAGCGCTGGCTGCGGGAAATACTATTGTCATCAAGCCCGCACCCACAACCCCTCTCACGACTCTGGAGCTGGCCAAGATCGCCGAGGGCGTCGGGCTGCCGCCGGGAGTCTATAACGTCCTGACAGACCCAACTCCGGCAACGGTGGGCAGTGCCCTATGTGCGCATCCGTTGGTGAGCAAGATCGCCTTTACGGGTTCGACGGCAACGGGGACGAAGATCATGCAGCTTGCTGCGCCCAACATCACGAGGGTTTCTCTAGAGCTTGGGGGCAAAGCGCCGTTCATCGTCTTTGCTGATTGTGACTTCGAGAGAACCCTCGCCCAGGCACTCTTGGCCAACTTCTTCGCTCAAGGGCAGATGTGCACTGCTGGAGCGAGGCTGCTCATCGAGCGCCCTCTCTATCAGAGATTTTTAGATGCGTTCATTGAGCGCGCGGCGAAGCTCAAAATCGGTGACCCCAGCGACCCCATGACTGAGTTCGGCACGCTCCACTCCCAAGCCCAACTCGACAAGGTCAAGCACTATGTGAGAGTAGCTCAAGAGCAAGGCGCGCGCTTGGTCTTGGGCGGCAAGCAGCTCCAAGGGGCAGAATTTGCTCGCGGCTTCTTCTTCGAGCCCACGGTCTTCACCGACGTCCAGCCGACGATGGCTCTTGCGTGCGAAGAAGTCTTTGGCCCGGTCGTCGCCGTGATGGCTTTTGAGGGCGAAGACGAGGCCGTTCGTATAGCCAACTCGGTCGAGTACGGCTTAGCCGCGGGGATCTTTACGCAAGATATGAGCAAGGGCCTTCGAGTCGCGCATCGGGTGAAGGCCGGCAGGGTCTGGGTCAACTGTTACAATATGCATCCGGCGGGTGTGCCCTATGGGGGGTTCAAGAAGAGCGGGTTTGGACGCGAGGCAGGGCTGCACTGCCTGCTCGATCTCTACACCGAGATCAAGAGCGTGCAGATCGACATCAGTCCGGACTTCTTCGATTGGTTTATGTGAGAGAAGGCCCTCACCCCCGGCCCCTCTCCCCTAGGTGAGCTACGGGAGAGGGGTGCCCCTCGGGGCGGGGTGAGGGCCAGTAGAAGGAGTATGCCATGCGCGAAACATTCTTCAGCTTCGAGCTGCCTACGCGTATTCTCTTTGGGGTTGGGGCTCTGGGCAATCTGCGCTTAGAGCTTGAGACGCGCGGCTGGAAGTCGGCGCTCGTCGTCACCGATGGCGGGGTGCAAAAAGCAGGGCTGCTCGATTGGCTCACAGCGCAGCTTAAGGGCCTTGACTACGCCATCTACGACGGGGTTCTCCCCAACCCGACGGTGCAGTGCATCGAGGGCGCTTTAGCACTTGCTCAAGGGCGTGATGTGCTCATCGCTATTGGCGGCGGCAGCGTGATCGACAGCGCTAAGGCCATCAATGCCGTCAAGACGCACGGCGGCTCGGTATTAGATTACGAGGGGAATGACGCTGTCCCCGGCCCCTGTGGCCCGCTCATCGCTATTCCGACGACCGCGGGCACGGGCAGCGAAGTCACTTTTATCGCGATGGTCACCGTGCCGGAGCGCACGCAGAAGCTCCCGTTGGTAAGTCGCTACTTGGCTCCGACCTTGGCTATTGTCGACCCCGAACTGACGAAGACTCTGCCCCCAACTGTGACGGCGCACACGGGGCTGGATGCACTCACGCACGCGATTGAGACTTTGGTCTCGATCTCAGCGCAGCCCATGAGTGATCTCTTGGCGCTGCAGGCGATCAAGCTCATTGTCGAGCATTTGCCCCGTGCCGTGAAAGACGGGTCAGACATGGAGGCGCGGGCGAGCCTCTCTTACGCAGCGTTGATCGCCGGGATAGCGTTCAATAACGGCTGGGTGGGGCTGGCGCATGCGATTGCGCATGCGTTGGGGGGGCTCTATGATCTGCCTCACGGGTTGTGCTGTGCGCTGGCGCTGCCGGCGACGATGGAGTTCAATCTCGACTCGCAAAGAGCAAAATACGAGCAAATCGCTGAGGCTCTTGGGGGCACAGGAGCAGACTCAGCGCCTGATCGGGTGAGAGAGCTGATGAGCGAAGTGGGGCTGCCAGTGCGCTTGCGGGATGTGGGCGTGAAAGAGAGCGATCTAGAGAAGATAGTAGAGCTGGCTCTGGCGGACGGTTCGGTGCTGTTCAACCCGCGCCAGCCCACTGCTGAAGAGCTGCGCAAGTTGGTGCAGAAGATCTT
>FWWL01011041.1_pt1 | contig 10090 bp, 8 predicted proteins | sample 2228331 | NCBI WGS metagenome assembly FWWL01 (sample SAMEA103939775, study PRJEB20133) | metagenome
TTTGCCGCCCGTGGACTGGCCTCAATCGAACCAGCGTGGGGTTGAAACGGGGGAGGACATGAGGCAGATCAAGCTGTTAGATACGCCTCAATCGAACCAGCGTGGGGTTGAAACCGAACATAATTTGTCAGATACAAAATCTCTCAACAGGCCTCAATCGAACCAGCGTGGGGTTGAAACATTATCGCCAAACTCGATAACCAGATCCAAGATAACAGCCTCAATCGAACCAGCGTGGGGTTGAAACGTAGGTCAATGTAATTCCAATAAAATCCACTAGGCCGCCTCAATCGAACCAGCGTGGGGTTGAAACCTAGTATTGTTGCTAGTGTTGTTTTTCCGCCGCCGTGCCTCAATCGAACCAGCGTGGGGTTGAAACGTCATCACGCGGGATATATATAATCGTCCCCGCAAAGCCTCAATCGAACCAGCGTGGGGTTGAAACAGGATCTTGCGAGGTCCATCTTCGTGATCTCAACTCAGCCTCAATCGAACCAGCGTGGGGTTGAAACCAAACGGAGGCTTGGGGACAATCACCAAATCCCACGCTGACCTCAATCGAACCAGCGTGGGGTTGAAACCCGGGTTGCGGCAGTTGAGGCCCAGGCGCTTGCCGAGCCTCAATCGAACCAGCGTGGGGTTGAAACCAGTCATCCGGATCCGGCGTCGTCCGCCCTGCCATCAGCCTCAATCGAACCAGCGTGGGGTTGAAACCCTAATCGCCAGTGTATTGAGGCGGCCGATACTGCGTCCTCTCAGGATCACGCCGCTCGTATTCTGAACTATCCATCCACATGAAACCCCCCTCACTCCTAATTCCGAGCTCCTTCAGCTCTGATTTCGGCACCTCCAGCTCTGATTTCGGCACAGAGATCGTGTAGGCCTGGAGCATCGGGCCGAGCAGCCGGGCGAGATTGAACCTCAGGCGGCGTCCGCTCTGGCCGGAGAGGCTCCGGACCTGACCCTTCACCTCATCCGGCCCCATGTGGAGGAACTCCCGGAGCGGTCGGAAGAGATCCTCCGAGTCGCAGAGCCCCTCCAAGAGCCTCCGGGCTTCCTCCGGGTTCCCATCCGACCGAAGCCGGACGGCTATCTCCTTCAAGCGCTCGGCAGTTTCGTCGGCGACGCAGAAGACGGGGACCTTCCAGGCGTTCTGCTGGTCGCGGAAACTGTCCCGAAATTCCAGCTCGTCGAATTCCCAAGCCAGAGCTTTGCGGATCACTTTGTCTGCGCTCTCCCTCGACAATCGTCGCTCCAATTCCTCAGCGTATCGTTGCTGGACCTCCCAATATTCCTCCTCCTCAACGATTTGGCGATCCTTAAGGACGTTCAAGGTTGCGTCCATAAACAAGGAATCGTAGATATAACTGTAGAACGCCCGCTCCCTGTTTCCCTCGTCGTCGATCCACTGATACACCCACACATCGGAGGGCGGCTTCCGGCTGGACCGGTTCACCCGCCCGCAGATCTGCATGAGGGAGTCCCACGGGCCGAGATCCCGCACGGCCTCGTCCATGTCCAGATCCACGCCGGCCTCCACGCACTGGGTGGAGACAACGCAAACCCAGGCGTCCGGCTCGTTTTGGGTCAGCCTCTGAATCTCGTGGATGCGGCGAAGCCGCCTCACAGGGATGACGCCGCCCGAGAGGAGGAAGAGATGAAGATCCCTGAACTCCCTGCCTTGCCGCAGTCGGGCGAGGTGGTCGAACAGGCGCTGGGCGCAGCGGATCGTGTTCGCCACCAGAAGCACCTTCTTCCCCTTGCGATCCCGGAGCCAGGCGGGCAACTCCTCGAGGTAGCGGCTGAAGGGCATGGGGTCCAGGTTCAGGCGAAGGCGGGTGCGCCGGAGGGGTTTGAAATAGTCCTCCTCGCGATCGACGAGCCTGGGGATCTCCCGAAGGAACGGGGGGCGGGTGGCCGTTATGTAGACGAGCCGGACGCCCAGCTTCCTCTGGAGACCGTGGAGGAATTCCTCGACGGCGGGAAGGAGACGGGCGGGGATCACCTGCACCTCATCCAGGAGCACCACCGATCCGGGCAGGCGGAAGAACCGGCGGATGAAGCCCCGGTCGGGCGTGAGGAAGGAGTATAGGAGCTGATCAAAGGTGGTCACCACCAGATCAGCGTCCCAGTCCTCCATGGCGAACCGGGCCCGCTCAAAGTCGGCGGATGCCTCGTCGTCGGCGGATGCCTTGTCCTCCCTCCATCGGCACCCGGGGAGGCTCAGGCTGTGGTGCCGCAACACCCGGGACTTCCCTCCGAGGGCTTGTCGGGCCACGTCCGCCGCCTGCTCGATGATCGACAGGTAGGGGAGGGCGTAGACGATGGGCCGGGGGGTTCTATCCTGCAACTTCGCGGCGACATACAGCCCCATCAGGGTCTTGCCCAGCCCCGTCGGCAGGGTCAGCCGGCAGGCCCCCGCGCCCGCCTGCGGCAATCTCTCCTGGATCTCCGCCCACGCCCGCTTCCGCAGTTTTTGGAAATCATCGCCCCCCTGGGGCCGTTCCGCGGCGTAGCGGCAGATGCACTCCGGATCGAGGGGCCGGGCCCGGGGCCGGTCCTCCCCCCCGAGCCCAAGGACGGAGGCGACATCCGCCTCGGCTAGGGCGGAGACGATGAGCAGGAGGGCGAAATATACGTCGAGGGGCCACTCCTCGCGACCGTCCAGTGCCTCCTCCAAGCAGAGGGCGAATTCCCCGAATTGCCCTGCGATGGACCTGGCGTCCGCCTTTTCGAAATCCTCCTGATACTTGGAGAACGAAACCTCTAGGCCGAGCGAATCTTCTTTAAAGGCGAACTTCCACACCCGCTCATCCATACGCCCGCGGGCAACATAGAGCTGATCCTCGATCTCGACCTCCTGGAAAGCCTCGGTGATGTTCCGCAACCGCGCATGGTGCCGGTTGACGGCGTAGGCGCAGACGAAGGGGAGCCGGCAGGTGGGATGGTCTTTGCCGGCGAACCAATCTTGCGCGACGAGGAACGTGAAGATCGAGGAGAGCGCGGCGTGCTCCTTATCTTTATCTTTGACGTTTGGGTTCCCATGTAAATAGTCCTGGCACTGTTGCTTCGCCTTCCCGAAATCGTGGGTGATCCCCACGATGAAGGCAGCGCGGACGAGGTCCTCCGCGGGGATCTGCAGCTTCAGAAACTCCTTGAGGTCGCCGAGCAACCCCGCCGCGCGGCGGCCCACGTCCTGCAGGTGATCGCACAGAAGGATCGCCCCCCGCGACCCCTCTGGGGGATGGGAGATCAGGGCGCGCTTCGGCAGCATCCCGTCGCTCCTCCGAAAGGAGGCCGGTCAAGCCCTCAGATGGGCGGTCGGCTCCAGGAAGACGACATATCGTTGGGCCCGCCGCAGGCGGAAGACGGTCGGCCCCCCCTCCCCGCGGCGGCGCACCCGGAGGGGCTGGGCATCGCCCGGCACGTAAACCTGATCAAGGTGCTTGAATGTCCGGCCCCGCAACACCTCGTTCGGCACCGCCTCTTCGCACAGCAAGCTGGCGTGTGGCCCGAGGAGCTCGACCGCCCCCGCCGCCCGATCGCCCGGCAGGGGGAGGACAGAGGCGATCTCGACCTCCTCCTCGCTCGCCGCCTCGGCTTCATCCTCCCCCTCCCACTCCACATCGGCCAGGAACCCCAGGATCCCCAGATACGGCTGGTAGACCCAGCGCTTCTGCTCCAGCCGGTCCCGTAGCTCCCGCATCCGGTCGGCGTCGCGGTGCCAGAAGACGATGCGGTAGTGGGGCCCTCGCACCACCTCCAGGTTCGCCTGGAAGGAAGGGCGCTCCCCCTTCGCCCCGCCGGGGTTGAGGCGCAGCTGGCCGCCCTCGAGCCGTGGCGGGCCCCGGCGCCAGTTCATCGGCATCCGGTCCTTGACGATCGGCCGGAGGGGGCACACCGCGATCCGCGTGTCGTCGGCCCCGAAGACCTCAGGGACCTCCTCCCGCCGGACGCCCAGGATCGCCCCGACCATCCCGACGACCGCGGTGCGGGGCGGGAACCCGTAGGTCAGCGCCGAGGTGGTGGTGAACCATTTGCGCCAGTGGGCGTGGGTGCCGCGCACGGTGAAGACCCAGACTCGGAAACAATCCGCCACGCCGTCCCCCTCGGATCACCAGTATTCGAACTCCAGCTTCCCCCCCCCGCCGACGAGGGTCCTCAGGCGGCCCTCCAGGTCCTGGGGTTTCGTCCTCAGGGCGCGGTCCGCCCGACACAAGATCCGCACGAGGTACTTCTTGCGCCCATCGACCAGACCGAACAGCTCCTCCAGGTCCACCTCGTAATCCCGCGGCGAGCGGATCGCCTCATCCTTCAGGCCGGAGTCCGTCTTGACGAGCCCGACCCGGTCGAGGAAGTAGCCGCACTGGGCTTGGTCCTTGAAGTCGAAGCGCAACAGCAGACGCGGGTGGTGGAAGGCCTTCGAGCGCGAGTGGAGGGACAGCGTCCCATACCACAGGGCCTCCATGAGCAGATTCACATCCTCTTCGGTCAACCCCGTATCTTCGGCCCAGTTCTCGTTGATCACGCCGTAGAAGCCGATGAGGGCGTAGGGGACGATGTATTCCTCGCGGAGCGTCCGCTGGCGGGCCCCCACCCTCGAGGCGAACCCGCCTGTCCCGCTGATCTGGACGACCCTTGCGCGGTGCAGGCTGAAGCCGGGGTTGAACTGCACGGGGCCGGTGAGATGCACCCCCGCGCCCTCCCCGCCGCCCGCGTCGGCCTCGGCCCCGCCCGCCCCTCCTCCCTTCGCCCTGCGCCCCCTCCGCGGGCCCTTGTCTTCCTTCTTCTGGATCGGAAGCAGGGCGCCGAACATGCGAACGTCCACGAAGGTCTTCACAAGGTTCTTTTTGATTTCCTCGATCTTCTTATCTGTTCCAGCTTGGGGCGGGCTGCCGAAGAACTTTTGGTAGCGCTCCTCCGCCGTCCAGACCTCCGCGTCCGAGGGGAGCACCCAGATCTCCAGGCCCTTGTAGCGGCGGAGGTAATCGCGGACGGTGCGCTTGAGGCGCACGTCGGTGACCTCGATCCGGCCCGTCTCGGGGTCCTGCCTCGGGCGGTTCTCGAACGGATCGCCGTTCGGGTTGCAGCGGAAGACATCATAAAGGAACAAGATCTCGGACCGATAGGGGTAGGTCAGCTTTCCTTCCATAGGTATACCTCCTGATCTTCAGGAATCTTCTTCCCCGCTTTCTTTCGCGGGTGTCTTTTGGTTCTTTTTCAACTCTGCCCGGACGTCCCCCACGACCTTCTGGTGGAGCGCCCAGCCCAGGCAGAAGCAGAACCGCGCCTCCTCGTCCGAGAGCGGTTTGCCCTGCGCGGCGAAGCCCGCCGCCGCCTCCTGGATTGCCTGGATCGCCTGATTGTTGAGCTCCAGCTGGCGCAGCTTGAGTTGGAGCTCGGGGAAGATCCTCATTTGGATCTCGTCATATGAGACGTCGAGCCCTCGCAGGAGGCTGACGACGGGCATCGTGCCGGCGCTCCACCCCCGCTCGGCCCGTTGCTTTTTCTCCACCTGCCCGAAGAGGGCCCCGATGAGGAACGCCGCCCGCTTCACCGACGTGTCGAGGGCCCCCATCGGTTCGAAGAAGCGCTCCCAGAACCCCTCGGGCAATCCATAGTCGGTCGTCTCCGCCTGGCCCGTCATACGAACCTCCTTTCTCAGCCCCTTTTTCTTTCTCAGCCCCTCGGGATCGGCGATCGCGGCGTAAACCGTCCAGATGCGCAGCGCCCGCTCGGTGATGGCGCGGCCTGCGTCCTCCTTCCCCCGGACGGCCGTCCGGTATGTGGCCCGCAGCAGGGCGTCGGCGTCCCGCCAGAACGCCTCCGGCAGCTCCCGCCCGCCCGTCAGGACGGCCTCCGCCAGGCGCATCGGCGTCAGCTGGAGTGCCCCTCGGGCCGGCGGCTCGCCCGCCCCCGGCCACGCCCACGCCTTCCCCACGAATCGGAGATCATCGGTGAGTTCGTTGATGAACTCGTTATCGATCTCGCCGAGCACCTGGTCTTCCCGCAACCGCCGGCGCAGGGCTTCCAGGCGGTCGCGAACCTCGATCAGGGAGCGGGGGAGGATCGCGTGGGTGGTGTAGAGGAAAAGAAACTGGTTCCCGCGCCTTTCGTGGAAGACCAGCGAGACGGACCGGAAGGGGGGATGGCCTCCCATCCGCTCGGCTTCCTCCCTCGCTTCAACTAACGCCCCGAGAAGCCCACGGCGTGGCTCCGGAAGCGCCCGTTTTTTCTTCATCGCCTGCTCTACCTGCTCGCGCCATTTGAAAAGGTGCGTCACGAGCGGGTGGTCCTGGTCCGATTGGTCCCCGGGCGTGAGGTCGGGGAGGACGAACGCCGGAACGCCCGCGATCCGGGCTCTCAGGTGCTCCTCGAGGTAGCCTTGGGCCACGGCGAGCCACTTGGCGCACTCGTCGCAGATCGGGGCGTTCCGCCAGGCCTCCGCCTCACGGCCCATGGGGTGGAAGCTGCTCTTCTCCACGGTGAAGAAGTCGAAGGGGATGGCGGGCCGGACCCGGCCCTCCCGGCCGCACCCTGCACACCACCCAGCCTTGCCTTCGCTCCGGGCCCGCCGCCCGCCGAACAGGCGGATCTCGACGAACCGATGGGCCCACGCCCGGATCTCGCCGGGCATCCGGTCCCGCCACCGGATCGTGATCAAGACGCTTACTTTGTTTTTGCTTTGGAACCAACTTTTGTCTTGTAGCCAACGTTCGAGCCGCCCGATCCACTCGTCCCACTTGTCGGTGAGGGCGTCGACGGCCTCCCCGGCTTCCTCGGCCTGCAGGCGGCGCAGGGCCCTCCGGATCTCCCGGATCGCTGTCTCGATGGGTTTACGGCCCTTTTTTTGCAACACCCATGACGGGCCGACGGCGTGGTTTCCGTGGTCCCGGGCATATAGATACTTGTATCTTTCCTTATCTTTGTAATCTTCCTCACTAATCTGTTCGGACGTCAGATCCATCACCGCCACCTTCACATCGGATGCGCCTGCCCCGCCGGCGGCGCTTTGGCACAGCCGGTGGAGGAGGACTTGGTCCTCCTGCCATCCGTTCCTCCGCCCCTCGTGGGCGGCCATCGCTTGGGCGATCCGAAGCAACGTCCGGATCATCGCTCAGCCACCCGGCTCGATCATGCCGAACCCCTGGCTGTTCCGGATGCCCAGCCCGGCGTCGTAGGCGAATCGGATCAGGTCCTCGTCGCCCCACATCTGGAGCCGCAGGTGCCATGCCCGCACCTTCGTGCCGAACACGCAAAGGAGCTTGCGCTGGGGGCTCCAAACGCGGATCTCTAGCTCCCCGCCCTGCCACGGGCGCCCGTGGAAGGCCTGCCACTTCGCGATGAGGTTGTGCCGCAGCGCCTCGACGAACTCGGGCTGATCGGGGGAAAGGTAGATAGGGTGGGGCGAGCGGCCCGGGTCGCCGACGGAGGCGGCGATGGGCGAGAGGGTATGGAAGGCCAGCCCGCTGCCGAGGGCGGGGGCCTCAATCGGAGCGACGTCTACGACTTCCACAGTGGCGCCGAAAAGGGTCAAGCGCCCCCCTTGATCTGCCAAGCCCCTCGCCAAGCCCCTCATGAACGCCTCGGCGAACCGGGGGTCGGGGCTACCGATTTGCCATATCATCCACCGGACGTCCGCCAGCCCCTGCGGCGTGAACCTCCGGTGGGTCGGCATCAGGTCGGAGTAGACGAACAGGCGGTAGACCCGATTCCCCCAGCGGAAACCGTAGTTGTGCAGCCAGCCCCCGTATTCAGAGTCCCCTGCCTGCAGGATTTCGTAGACCGCCCGCGTCAGGTCCGTGCGGTAATCCCACGGCAGGGTGATCGGCTCGGAGGTCTCGAGCAACAGCCGCAGCCGCATTTGATCTTTTCGCTTTCCGGATGTCCACCGGGCTGGACCTGGCCGTGGCCCCTGCGTTCGTTCGGAATCGTTCGTTGGCCTCCCTCTCCCGTCCCCGAACCCGAACGCCGTAAGCCGCTGATAGCTTTGATGCAGCGCATTAATATATAATATCAAACAATACCAAACAATGTAAATCTAGGGCCGACAATGGCCGGCCGCCGGGGCGGGGGAGCGGCGGCAGGAGAGGGTCTGGAGCCCCCGGTAGAGGCCGTTGGAGAGGGACCGCTTGATCCCGCGGAAGGTCCACCGCCCTCTACGCCCGACCTGCAGGGCCCAAGCCCGGGTCATCCACAAGCGCTTCCCGGCCTGGGTCGCATTCCCCATCCCCATTCGTGTACCAACTGGAGCCAGCTTTCAGGGCGGGCATCCGGGGATAGACCGGCCAGGCCTTGAGGTCCGCTGTCTGGCGCGAGCGCGCTGCGTCTGTGCGTCCTCCACACGGGCCTCCGGCGATCGATAGCCGTCAGCCTGATTCCTGTCCGAGCCCACCCCCGACAGACCACCATGGGGGGAGATCCGCCCTTCACCCGGTGGAGACTCCCGCCCGGACCTCGGCGCCTCACAGGATCGCCGTGGGCGCGCCTTTCTCCCGGCCCAATACCTCCCGGCGCACGGCCCCCCGGTCGGGGAGGATGTAGAAATACACGGCGTCCCTTTCCTCGTCAATGAGATCCCTCAGCTCCGCCCGGATCCGCTCCAGGCGGGCCGGGGAGACCTCCCCCTCGAAGGCGGAGTTCTGCACCCAGTGGAGATGGCGGCGCAGATACTGACACACCTTCGCCACCCGCTCCACCTCCACATCGTAGACGACGATCACATACATCTCCGCCGGCTCCCACCGGGAAGCTCCCCCACGAGGCGCGCGATGAGCCCCGGGCTCACCACCACGCCTTCAGCGGCGCATACGGCTCCATCTCCAGCAGATGCCGCACCAACTTGTAGGCCTCCAAGCGGATCATGGTGCGGTAGCTCACCGGGCGCTTGAGGCGCGGGTGCTGCACCGTCTCCCGCATCCGCTCCTCGAACTCGGCGACCACCTTCCGCCGTCCCCCCGCCTCGAGGTAGCAGAACCCCACCTCCTCCGCGAAGTCCTCCTCCCCCAGCATGTTCCGGTTCATCAGGGTGAAGATCATCCGGTCCACCACCAGCGGCTTGAAGATCTCCGCCAGATCCAACGCCAGGGAGAAGCGGCCGGCCGAGGGCTCATGGAGGAAGCTCACGTCCGGATGCAACGGGGTGTGGTAGAGCTCCGAGAGCACCGCCGCATACAGCAGCCCGTTGCCGAAGGAGATCAGGGCGTTGATCGGGTTCTCCGGGGGCCGCCGGCTCCGCCGGAACTCCTCCAGGTCCAGGATGATCGGGAAGGCGCCGTAGTAGGCGTCGCGGGCCCGCCCCTCCAGCCCCATCAGCGCCGACACCTCGCGGCACGCCTCCAGCTCCGCCATCGCCTGCTCGATGGCCGCCAGCGGCGCCTCCACCGGGAGGCCCTGCCGCCGGTAGTAGAGGAGGTTCCGGCGCATGTGGAAGAGGGCCCCCTCCACGAAGGCCCGGGCCAGGGGGAGGCGGCGGGCCGGGTCGGCGTAGTGCAGGGCCTGGGCCACCACCACCTGCCCCGCGGCGCGCGATTCGCGGGGGTAGAAGGACCCGGCGTAGAAGCCGTAGTAGTTGAAGACGTGGAGGCTGACGCCGTGCCGGCTCAGGAAGGTGAGCAGCCGGGTGTTGAGATCCAGCTCGCCCATGGCATACAGCGCCTCCACGTCCTCGATGGGGAGGGCCTGGCGCTCGGTCCGGCCGTCGGCCTCCCATTCGAGGTAGAGGGTGTTCTGGCGCCGCCGCAGGCGGCCGCTGCGGAAGATGTAATACGTGCGCCCCATCCCATCGGCTCCTACTATGCATATCTATGCGCTAAGAAGACGCGAGGTCCGGCCGGAGCGATGGATCAGGAGGCTCCTCTCCGGACTCCTCGGCGCAGATTCGCTCGAACGGACCGGTCAGATCTCGCCCCGTGGATGATCACGTCTTCGGGGGCGGCGAATCGGACGGGATACCCGGAGATCGGGACGGCGCGGGCGCGGGCGATGGCCAGCCGCGCATAGGAGGTTCACGAGAAGATGAAATCCACCCGCTCCGCTGGATGACACGCCGGATGGGATCCAGGTCCTCCGGCGTGGCCGCCAGGGTGAC
>FWWL01011046.1_pt1 | contig 10088 bp, 11 predicted proteins | sample 2228331 | NCBI WGS metagenome assembly FWWL01 (sample SAMEA103939775, study PRJEB20133) | metagenome
CCTTTAGGAAGCCCGTAAAAGGGGGGGTCTTTAATGGGGAATAGAAAAATATATCCCTTGATTAAACCCCCCTAAAAAAATTGATTTTTTAAAATTAATTTAGTAATGTTTAGAGTTATGTAAAAATATTTTTGAAAAGTAAAATAAATAAATGAAAGAGATTGTTTATGTTTTTAGTCATTTTGATTTTACACAGAATAAAAATATTGAATTAAGAATATCTTTTGAAAAAGATGATAATACTAATGATATTTTTGTTGAATTTATGAATAAAGAAACTGTGCAGGGATTTGAACCTGTTTGTTTTAGGAAAAGAATAAAAAATTTAAGTTTTGAAACATACATTGAGGAAAGTAATATAATTTTGAGAGAATTGTTATCAAGTCTAAATTTTAGATTTGTTATAAATGAAGTATATGCAGAGAAAGAGGAAATACATGTGCATGATTATATAGGTCAATGTAAAGGAGTTTTTTTAAATAGAAATGAGGCTCTTAATTTGTATAATTCTTTGATAAATCAAGGAGAGGCTTGTTTTATTGAATATTTTATGCCAGGTCAATTAATTCAATGTAAAAGTATTTATGAAACAAGGTTTTTAAATCAAAATGAATTAGACAATATGATAAATGAAATAATTAATAGTTTAAAAAGAATTGAAAATTATTTCATTTTAAAGAAAAAAGAAGAGGAAAGTTTACCTTTAGAAGTTGTTATAGACAATAATTGTTTATAAATTAAACTTACAGAATAAGATTTTTATTGCTTTTAAAATCATTCTCTTTCAATAATTTTGAAAGGTATTTTTTAAATTCATTGATAGACAATGATTTGAAGGGTCTTGAAATTTTTAAAATTGGATGTTATTATATAATATGAATAGATATAAAATAAAAAGGTTCAATTCCTTAAAATCTAAAAAGGAGGATAAAGATGGAAAGAGTAAAGATTGAAATAGAAAAAGGAGCATTAAAGGACGCTCCAGTTTATTGTAGTCATAAAAGAGGAAAAAATTGGCTTGCAAGAATAGAAAAAGATCCAAGGTCGCCTGGAGGTTTCAAGAGAGAGTTTGCTCCCAGAGCTTATGGTGAATTTTATTATATTTTGCCTGAAAGTTGGAAAGTTGGTGATGAGGTAGAGTTTGGTGCAGATTATTATACGAATTCTGGAAAAAGACATCCTAAAAGGTGGATTGGAAAGATTGTAGAGATTGGTGAGAATTATATTATTTTTGAAGGAAAAGAAAGGTGAAAAATGAAAGGGTTCAATTCCCTTTTCTTTTTAAAGGAGGAAAAAATGAAAAATTTAAAAAACATAGAACTTTTAGAAGTGTTATTTTATACTTATTGTGCTTTTTTATCAATATTTAATGTTGTTCAACTAATCATTGTTCTTATAAAAAATTAAAATATGAAAAATAAACTTGAAATTTTGCAAATTAGATGTTATTATATAATATATAATAATAAAATTAAAGGGTTCAAGTCCCTAAAAACCAAAAAGGAGGATAAAAAATGAATATTATAGGAAAACCTTTAAAAAGGTTAAGAATTAAAGAAAAGAAAAAAGGTGAGATAAGAAAAGATTGGTATAGGATTGAGCATGAAGATTTTCCCGAGGAACTTGAATACTCAGGTAAATACTCATACATACCTCATAAAGAATTGAAAGAAGCCATTTTAGAGTATCTTGAAAAGAACAATATAAAAGTGAAATTAGAGGAAAGGACTTATGGTTATAAAGAAGTAATTGATGTTCATACTGACATAAAGTTTAATGATAATTCTTTTGTGTTTTTTAGAATAGTCAATTCAACAGATAAAACAAGAAGTTTCATGTTCAGAACTTTCTTAAAGATAAATGATGCTGATATCCCACTAGTTCCTACAAGTTTTCTTCTTTGTTTATCTTATAAAAAGAAGCATGTTGGTGAAATTAAAGTTGCTGAATTACTTTCAAATGTAAAAAGAATTATAAAGTATGTAAAAGAAAACATAGATAGAATAGAGAAATACATAGAAATTCTGAAAACAAGAAAGATTAATTTTAAATATTTCAATATCTTTTTACATAGAAAGAAAGAAAATGGTGAATATGAAATTCCCGAAACAATTAGAAAAAAGTTGTATGGTTTTGTTTGCCATAATTTTTACAGGTGGAGGAAAAATGAGACTGAATATATTTCAGTCCTTGACTTTTTAACAAGACTTGTTTGGGCTATTTTAGTTTATACTCCTTCTCAATACGATATTTATATGAGATATATAGAAAAGTTTTTGGCTTTAAGTGTTTTCTTTTCAGTTCAGAAATAAGAAATGAAATTTAAAGGTTCAAATCCTTTTAAAATTTTTAAATTTAAATGTTATCATATAACATAAGTATGAAAGATAAAAAAATGGAATTTATAGATAACTTCATAGAAAAGTTTGTTGAAATTAAATTACAACATTGTAAATTTTATGATGAATATTATATTATAGATATTGCTTTAGCTCTTCATATTTCTTATGATTTTTATGGATTAAGAAGAAAAATTTTGCATCATTTAAACGGAAATTTAATCAAGCATATAAGAAATAAGATAAAAAAATATAAATTTGAAATTAAATATTACGATGATTGTAATTTGGTTTCGTTTAATAATGTTATAAAAGCAGATCTTGGTTTGGAAGTTTTTTATACTCATAGTATTAATTTTTGTTTTGATATTGTTAAAGAAGCAATTAAGGAGTTTCTAAGATATGAGTTAAATAATATTTTTGATGATAATATTTGTAAAATTGATTTAAACAAAGAATATTGTTTTAAGCCTGTTTTAAAAGCATTTGTTTACGATTATTCAAATATAAGTCAAGAATATCAAAATTTTGTTAAAAATGTTTATGATAATATTGATAATATTGAAGCAATTTCAAAGAGATGTTACATTCATGATTTTTCTATTAATCTTTATTTCATTTACGATTTAAAAAATGTGATTTTTAATGAATTAAAAGCAGTTCCTGAGATGTTTTATTATGATTTTGAGAATATTTTTTATAATGTTATTGAATCAAAATTAAAAGAAAAAATTAATTTAGCATTAGTAGTATTTTTAAATCTTTTTAATATTGAATGTGAAGGAATAATAACACAAATAACATATAAAAGTTATTCAAGTTCAAAAATTATAATTTCTATTAAAATATTAACTGAAGAGGAAAAAATTAATTTTAAAAGAGAAAACATCAAAAAAGTTATTTTTAATTTAGTTAATCCTTTTGTAAAAGAAATATTGAAGGAAACTATAAAAAATTATATTGTTGCAATAACGTGAAACAAATAACTCTTAATTATTATATTAATTTATCATTTGAAATTTTTAATTTTAAATGTTATAATATAATATATAAGGTTCAAATCCTAAAAAAGAAAGAAAGAAATGAATAAGAAAGAAAAGGTTTTGAACAAATTTTTAGATATACTTAAAAATGATAAAGAAAAAAGAGAAAAATTTTTAGATGCTGTTTCAAATTTATTTACTATAACTTTTGATTCCTATTGTGTTGAATTTATCCACAATGTTGTAGACCTTTCTTTTTTTGTAGAGATTAAAAATGTTTTTAATTTTAATGTTTCTGATTATAACAAAATAGAGAGGAAATTGAATAAATTTTTCTTAATTTTAGAAAAGTTATATTCAATAAAACATATTCAATGTCTTTATATTGAAAGAAAAAAAGGTTTTGAAATAAGTTTTTTGGAATATATCCCTTGCAATTCTATTAAAAATTATTTGTTTTATATAAATTTGATAAAAGATGTTTTTAAAAGAGTTTTAAAAGATATTTATAGTGAAATGATTGAAAAAAGAAAAAATTTAGAATTTAAAAAAGTTCAATATGATAATTCACAGATAAAATATTCTTCTAAAGTAAAATATATCCAGAAAGTTTTTAAAAAGATAAATGAAAAAGATATAGATAAACTTTTTAAAAAAGAATTAGATGCTTTTAATGAGTTAGAATTTTTACCTCATCATGAAAGATATTCTTTTTATTTAGAATATAAACCTTATGCAAGAAGTTTTTCAAGAAAAGCATATTATCTATTTAATTTTAAAGATCGTGTTAATATTTCTGATAAGTTATTTTTTGTTGAATCTTTGCCAGTGTATAATGAAAAAGGTGTTTCTTTTTTCTTCACAGTGCATGCTTTATGCAGTGCAGAAACAAAAGGAGTAAAGAAAGCACTTAAAGAATACTTGAAAAATAATCTAAGAAAAACCTTCTATGATTTTATAGATATTTCAAAGAAAGTTTTTATTAAAACTCAAAATTAAATATGATAAAAAAAGAGAAATTAAGATTTATAGATAATTTTATAAGAAAGTTTGTAGATATTAAATGTGATGTTAGTTTTTGTAAAAAATATCGTTTTGTAAATTTTAATGTAGTTTTTCATGTTCGTAGTAGTTTTTATGAATTGACTGGAGAATTTTTGGCTTTTTTTGAGGAAAAATTTGTAAAGTATATAAAAGAAAAAATAAAAAATTATAAGTTTAGACTTAAAAATTATTGTGTTTATTTAGATTATGATATAAAAATTAATTTTGAATTGAAAGTTCATAATGCTTGTGATATAAGGTTTTGCTATAATGTTGTTAGAAAAGTGATTGAAAAATTCTTAAAATGTGAATTAATTAACATTCTAAAAAATGATACTTATAAAATTGATTTAGATGTAGAACGCTGTTTTATGTATGTTCCAAATAGATATGTTTATGATTATCCAATAGATAAGGAATATAAAGAATTTATTCAGAGCATTTCTAATAATGTTGATAAAGTAATTTTTAAGAAATGTTTTATTGATGATTGTTTTCCTACTAAATTTCATTTTATTTACAGTTTGAATAATAGAATTTTTAATAAAATAAAAAAAATTTCAAAAGTGTTTTATTATGATTTTAAAAGGAGTTTTTTAATTGATTATGATTTGTATGAAAAAATTAAATCAATATTATCTATGTTTTTACAATTTTTTAATATTAAGGCTGATGATATAACAGTAAAATTAATGTATGAAGTTTATCCGAAGTTTAAAATTATAATTTTTGTTAAAACAACTGGATTTGTGGAAGGAATTAGTTTTGAAGGAGAAAAACTCAAAGAGTCTGTTTTTAGTTCAATTGATTATTGTGTTAAAGAAAAATTGAAAAAAATTTTTGAAAGGTGCATTTCTAAAATAAAAGAAAAAAGAGAAATCTTTGATTATTAAAATGTTTTGTTTTTATGTTTTAAAATTGTTGTCTTTCAATGATTTTCAGATATAATATTTCAAAATTATTGATATTCAATAATTTAAGACCTCTTGAAATTTTTCAAATCAAATGTTATAATATAATATGAATATGAAAAATAAAATAAAAGAGGTAAAAAAATTAGAGAATGAAATGGAGCAGTTTATAGATAAATTCATAGAAAAATTTGCAATAACAAAAATATATGATTATGATTTTTATGAAAAGTATTATATTTTGAATTTTAGTTTAGTTTTTTGCATTTTTAAAGATTTTAATGAATTATATAAAAAATCCGAAGAAATTCTTAATTATTTTAAAGTGCATTGGTGGAAATTTTTAAATAAAACTATAAAAACTTTCAATTTTAAACTTGTAAAAGATGATATTTTTATACATTATTTGAATAATAAAAATGAGATAAAAATCTTTTTTAAATTGAAGGTTTTTTACAATTATAATAGTAATTTTTGTTTTAATGTTATTAATAAAGCATTTAAAGAGTTTGTAAAAGATAAATTAATTGAAATTTTAAATTATGAAGGAAATATTTTTGATAATATTAATATAAGTCAATTAAATAAATATTATTTTGATAGCAATAAGTTTATTAATTTAAGTGAAAAACATAAAAAATTAGTTCAGAGCATTAATGATAATATTGATAAGATTAAAACAATTTTAAAAAGTTGTTCTATTTATGACCCTAATCCAATTTATTTTTGTTTTGTTTTTAGTTTAAGTAATATTATTCCTAATGAAATAGTTGATATTCCTCAAAGTTTTGTTAATGATTTTAGGAAAATTTTTAGACTTTTTGATTTTAAGTTCAAAAAGAAAATTAAAATGCTATTACAAGTATTTTTGAAACTTTTTGTTGAAGTAATGCATGTAAGAATAAGAACAAATTTTACAATTGACTTTTCTGAACTTAGAAATACCCGCAAGTTTAACATCATAATTGCTATTAGAGTTTTAAATGAAGGAAAAATTAAACTTGAAAAAGAAAAACTAAAAGAAATTGTTTTTAATTTAATTGAACCTTATTTTAAAGAAATTTTTAAAGAAGTATTTAAAAATTATATTTTTGCAATAACATGAAGAACAAAAAAATCTTTAACTGCCAGAGCAATTTATTTTTTATCTTTCAAAATTATTGTATATCAATAATTTCAGAATGCAGTATTTTAAAATCATTGAATATCAATAATTTTAGACCTCTTGAAATTTTTAAATTTAGATGTTATAATATAATATGAAAAGAAATAATTTAAAGGGTTCAAATCCCATAAAACTTGAAAGGAGGTAAAAAATGTTTAGTATAAAAGAAGCAAAAGAGTTGCTAAAACACTTGTTTAAGATTAGATTACCTGTCCTTTTGAATGGACCTACAGGGGTAGGAAAAACCTCTATTTTATCTGAAATCTCAAAAGAGGAAGGATACAATCTTATAGATATTAGGCTTGCCAGAGAACTTCCCGAAGGCATCGGAGGTGTTCCTTTTCTTGATGAAAAAGAACAAGTTTTCACAAAGTTTCTTCACAAGAGATTGAAAAGTTCAATAGATAAAAAAAGTATTGTGTTTTTTGACGAATTTAATAGGTCTCATATTTGGCAAAGGAATGCTGTGATGAGTTTATTTTATGAAAGAAGACTTGAAGATTTTGAATTACATCCTGAAAGCGTCGTAGTGCTTGCTGTGAATTTGGGTAAAAACTATCAAGTTGATGAGATTGATGAGGCGGTTTTAGCTAGATGTGCCATTCTGAATATAGATTATGACAAAGAAAGTTTTATAGACTTCTCTGTAAACAATTATAACAATTCTTTTACTTATTTAGCAGAAAAGATTGATGAAATTTTTCAAAAAATCCCGACTAGTCAATTCAAAACACTTGAACCAGCAAGATCCACAAGAAATCTTGAATTTGTATATCAAATTTTAGACTATTGTGATGCTCATAATATTGATGAAAAAACAAAGAAAAAACTTCTTTCTACTGTTGTTCCAAGAGATATTCTTTCTCTTATTAACCTTCAAGTCAATTTTGAATTAATAAAGAAAATTATTAGCGGTGAATGGAGGAAGGACAAAAAAATTTTTGAAAAAGCGGAAGCAGATATATTTGGTATAATGAATGTTTTAAGATATAGGAAGTATAATACTGTTGATGAAGTGAAAAATGTTGTTGAATTTTGTTATCAATTTTATAATTCAAAGCAACTTAAAGATCAATTTGTGATATTCATTACACTTTTGAATAAAATAAATACGCAACTTTTGGCTTCTTATCTTGCATCTCTCCCATCTGATTCTGAAATTATGAAACTTATATTAGACAGCATATCTGATTCAATTAAATATATTTAAAAGGAGGAAAAAATGAAAGATAAAAAACTTGAAATTCAAGAAAAAAGTTTAGAAAAGATTATAGATGAACTTATGAGAAGTCTTGTTTTGGTTTCTAAACAAGATGAAATTTTTTATATTTATTTTCTTTTATCTTGTATTTTAGAAATTCTAGATGATAAGAAATATAAGGAATTTATTAAAGAGTGTGGTGTGGAAACACCCGCTTTTGCTCATTTTAATGATGAAGGTTTACCTGTTGTATCTTATACCCCAGAGTTCAAAGAGTTTTTAAAATGGTTTAAGAAACTTAATCCTTTACAGGTTTTTAATAATCTTTCAAAACATGAAGTTTTACATTTGATTTCATTACATCCTTTTAGAATTGCTGAATATATCAAAAGGAAAAATTTGCCTCTTACACAAGATACATTTGAATTTTTAAATGTTGTTGCAGATAGTATTGTTAATAAGCATATAGATAAAACATTTATTGAAGAAGGAAAAGGCGTGCCTCCTCATCCCGAAAATCTCACATTTGAAGAACTCGCAGATAAATATTTAGAAAAAGCAAAGAACAAAAAGAAAGATAAAAATCAGAATAAACAATGTGGTTTTCCTATTCAAGTTGATAGTTCTAGTCAAAATTCACAAAATCAAAATAATCAAAGTCAATGCAGTCAGTCTCAATCTTCTCAAAGCAATCAATCCCAAACTTCTAAAAAGCAGAAAGGAGGTTCAAGTCAAGGTTCTAAAAAATCAAAGAAAAGCCAACAGAGTTCAGAAAGTTCGGGTCAATCTAATCAAAATAATCAAGATAATCAATCTCAATCTTCTCAAAGTCAAAAAAGTTCAAATCAAAACAATCAATCTTCTCAAAATTCTAATCAAGGTAGTCAATTTCAATCCAAGTCAAGTCTTCAAGAGCAAATAAATGAAGCAAAAAGAATGCTTTTAGATGATCTTGGTGTAAAATCAAATCCTGTGAAAGATATACTTGAAAAATTGGTAAAAGAACTATTAAAAAAGAACATTGATGAAATCAAAAGACAGGCAGAACAATTCAAGCAAGAAATCATAAACAGAATAAATGAAGTTCAGAAATTAATAGGAAGTGTTCCTGGCGAAGTTACAGAAATAATAAAAAGTTGGAAAACTGTTGAGATTGAATTAGAAAATGAAGATGAGTTTATGACAGAATTTCATGAAGTTGAAAGGTTATATATTTCAAGAAATCTGGTTAATCCTAATTTGCCTGTTTACAGACCTTTTTCAGGTTCAAAAATTCTTTTGATTGTTGACACATCTGGTTCAATTGGATATGATGAGGCAGAATATTTCTTTGGACTTATAAAAGATATATCTACGAAATATGAAGTATTAGTTTTTGAAATTGATACAGAAATTAAGAATGAAAAGCCTTTAAAGTTTTCTAAGTTCAGTGATAATAGTGAACTTGTTTTCAAAGGCAGAGGAGGAACTTCATTCAAAGATTTAGAAAGACTTGATAATCTTTTGAGTTTTACAGAAAAAGAAGAGATAAAGAAAGTTATTCTCTTGACAGATGGTCATGTTATAGAGTTTCCTTCTTTCAAGCCTCTTCAAAAATCAGAGTGGATTGGAATTACAACTGATATTATTCCCTCAGACGCACCAAGTTGGATTAAAAAATGGTTTCATATTAAGAAACTTGTGAAGAAAGGAGTTTAGAAATGAAAGGGTTCAAGTCCCCTTTTAAGTTTTTTAAAGAAAAATGAAAGTAAAATTAAGTGAAAAAGTAGAAAAAATAGCAAATCAATTAAATGAATGTATTAATCAAGAAAAGAAAGAAAAATTTGTGGAAAGTATATTAGACAAATTTGTTTTAGAGTTAAAAAATTATTTTATTTCAAATACAGGTTTGGTTAATTATAATTTTAGTTTAGAAATTGTTTTAGAAGAAGAGGAAATTATTTATTTATTGTTAAAGACTGTTTATTATAGTCCATCGGATATAAAAGAAGATGTTGCAAATCTTCTTAAAAAAGATTTATTTGTCTTACAAAATTTATTTGATATAAAAAATTTAAAAGTTGAGGGTTGTTCCAAGGTAGGAAACAGAGTTTTTTTTAAATTTGAAATTTATTATTCTTCTTCTGTTTTAAATCTTGCCTTTCATTTAAATATTTTAGAAAAAACATTGTTTGATATTTTAAAGAAATTTTTTTTGGATTTAATTAATAAAAATTTGGAGATTTTTGAGGACTATTTTAAGCAAAAAGAAAAAAAAGAGGAGGATAAAAATGGAAATAAAATTAAATAAAGAAATAGAAAAAATAATAAGTCATTTGAGTGAATGTATTAAGCAGGAAAAGAAAGAAAAATTTATTGAGAATATAATAAATAAATTTGTTTTAGAATTAAAAAAGCATTTTTTAGATAGTAAAGATTTAGGTAGATATATTTTTTGTTTAAAAG
>FWWL01011055.1_pt1 | contig 10081 bp, 4 predicted proteins | sample 2228331 | NCBI WGS metagenome assembly FWWL01 (sample SAMEA103939775, study PRJEB20133) | metagenome
GAGCAGGGCGGCGCGCGGCGCGGCGCGCGGCGCGGCGCGCAGGATGGCCGGCTCAGTGACGAGCAGATCGCCCTGCTGCGCGCGGCGGTGGCGGGGGAGATCCTCGAGTTCGCGAAGAGCCGCGGGACCGTTCCGCGTCACATCGAGCGGGCGGCGGCGGAAATCCTCGAGCCGCGGGTCCGCTGGGAGGAGGAGCTGCGCCGCGTGCTCCGCGGAACGCTCGGGAGCATGAGCGGCATGGTCGACTACTCGTACGCGCGGCCCTCCCGCCGCCGGATCCCGAACGTCGTCCTCCCCAGGCTCGTGCGCCCGCGCGTGGACGTGGGCGTGATCGTGGACACGTCCGGATCGATGTCCGCGCAGGAGCTTGCCCAGGCGCTCGCCGAGGTGCAGGGCATCATTCGTGCCCAGGGAGCGGCGGTCCGGGTCTATCCCACCGATGCCGCCGTGCACGGGGTCCAGCGAGTCTGCTCGGCTCGCGACGTCCGTCTCATTGGAGGAGGAGGAACGGACATGACGGTCGGGATCCGCCGGGCGGAGGAGGAAAGGAACGACGTCATCGTCGTCATCACGGACGGATGGACGCCGTGGCCGGACCGGCCCCCGCGGCAGCCGGTCATCGTCGTGCTGACGGACCCGAGCATCCGCTGGTCCGTGCCTGAGTGGGCACGAGTCGTCGTTGCGGCTGAGTCCGCCAGCGACCTGGACGAAGATGAGCCGCCCCTGGGCACGCCCCGGCGCCCCGTGCTTGTCGACGGTGACATGGTCGCGGGTTAGGGTTCCAGGCCCGGCTCGTAGCCCGCGTTCGCTAAGAGCACAAAGGAGGGAGTTGACGTGGAGAATGCCCGAGTCGAGCTGCAGCTTCGGCTGATGGAGGTTCCTCCGGCAGCTGCCGGCGGCGAGCCCGCCGCCTCGTTGACGGAAATCTTCGCCCAGTGGAGCGAAGCGGAGGCGATGGTGCGCCAGGCGGCGGAACTGAAGGTGCGCGAGGCGTTCTGCGCGGTCTTCCACCCGCTGCGCTCGCTAACGCCTCGCACCGCTCGGAAGGTCGCTCAGCGGCTGCCCGCCCTCGTCCTGAACGAGAGGGTCATCTGGGAGCCGGACCCGAGCGGGTCCTTTGCGTGCCCGGGGTGCGCCGACGCTCAAAGGAAACCGGGCAAGGGTTCCGAGGGTCGAGACATCCTCCACGCGGCGGGGCTTCGGGATCCGATCGATGTCGCCGACTGGCCGGAGCTCGAGCGGGGGCTGGAAGCGTGGCGGGCTGATGCCGAAGCCGCGGTGCGGAGCATCGCGGCGGCGATGGAGGCGTACCTGCGGAACACGGAAGGCGAGCGCGCGGCGATCGCCGGCCAGATCGCCTGGCTTCGCCTCGCGCGAGACGCCAGGTCAGAGGAAGCCGGAGAGAGCTGAGGCAACCCGAAGGTGCGGCGGCGGGGCGCCCGCTCGGGCGCCCCAGGCCGTCTTCGTTCCTAGCCAGGCGTCGATTCAGGGCAACGGACGGCTGACCGCGCGGGCGCCTTCACCTCGTGTGCACGGTGTTTCGAGAGTCTATGCGCAGTCGGCCCTGGGAGACCAGGTTGTTCAGCGCCTGCTCGAGCGGTGCGCGAATCCGCCTGCCGAGCCGGCGGAATCCAAGGAGGCCGGCCACGTCACGGAGCAGGTCTTCCACCAGGCAAGGCTCCAGCGCCTCGGCTGAGACGCGAAGCAGGTCCTCCAGTTCTCGAACATCTATTTCCTCGGGGCGCCGGACGGTGGTGTTGTTCTGGGGATCGGCGATCCGGGGAGTCCCGGCGTACGCATCGCGCTCCCGGTGGGCGTCAAGGAAGGACCGTGGGGGCACGTAGAGCTCCACCCTCTTTTCCCGGAGCAGGCGTGTGCGAAGGTCCGGGGTGGGGTCAATTGGCGTCGGATTCAGGGACAATTGGTGCTCCGCGCTCCGTTCGGTCTGTAGGCGGCGCGCGTTTCGGCTAGAGCGATGCTCAGAGCGGGCCTTGCGAAGCGCATCTTCTACCTCTCGACGGAGACGCTCCTCGGCTCGCTTGCGCTGGTACCACCAGTCCAGCGACCATACGCGCACGACTCGCCAGCCCTGACGCTCCAGCCACTCCTGGCGGATTCGGTCCCGTTCCCGGACCGTGGGTAATCGGTGGTACGTTGCGCCGTCGCATTCCACGGCAACTTGCACGCGACCTGGGTCACGGGGGTCCCACACGGCGAGGTCAATCCGGTACGGCCCTACCCCATATTGCGGCTGTACCTCGTACCCCCACGAACGGAGAACATCTGCAACGGACGCCTCGAAGTCAGAGTCGAAGCTACCGCGCTGCTCGTCTTCATGGACCGCTTCAGGAGGGAGAGTGCCGTCGCGGGCAAAACGCAGGTAGGCCTGCAGCAGTCGAAGGCCAGCCTGCTCCGAGTTTTCGGAGAGGCGAAGGTCCTCGGGCCGAAGGGAGGTAACCACGATGACCTTCTCTCGTGCTCGAGTAATCAGCACGTTCAGCCTTCGCTCGCCGCCCGCCTGGGTGAGCGGGCCGAACTGCATGGTCAGGCGGCCATCGGGCCCTTGACCGTACGTGGTGGAGATGATGATGACGTCACGTTCGTCGCCCTGGACTGCCTCCAGGTTCTTCACGAAGAATGCTTCTCCGCCGGGCCACTTTGCTTCGTCCCACAGGACGCGCAGGCTGGGGTCCTCTAGGGACTGTCGCTCCAGTTCGTCAAGCACCGCGTCCTTCTGGGGTTCGTTCATCGTGACGACCCCGAGGGTCCGGCCGGTTCCTGACCGCTCCAGGTGGTCTCGGACCAGCCGGCAGACCTCGTCGACCTCAGCCTGGTTGACGCGGCGCCCGCTTCGCTCATAGACGGCGTTGCTGAGATAGCGATACTCAATCCCCGTGTCCCGGCCGGGTACGCGTGGCGTGGGGAATGTAATGAGCGCGCCGCCGTAGATGTGGTAGTTCGAGAAAGCTATGAGCCTTTCATCCTTGCTACGGTAGTGCCAGCGCAGGAAGACGGACGGTAGGGCCCCATCTAAGTCGTCCAGGATGCTTTCGCCCTCCGGCCGGTATGGTGCCTCATCCTCATCATCTTGCTTGTCGTCATCGGATACTGCATCGAGTATGCGGGCCTGAAAGAAGGCGGTCGGCGGCAACTGTTTCGGATCCCCGCAAATTATGACCTGATCTTCTGCCCTGTATATGGCGGAAATAGCGTCCTCCGGCCTGACTTGAGACGCCTCGTCGAATATGACCACGTCGAATCTATGGTCTGGAAGAAGGAAATGGCTGACAGATAAGGGGCTCATTAACCAGCAGGGCTTCACTTCGAGCATGGCATGGAAGGCTTCGCGGATCACCCACCGGATGGACCGGTGGCGCCGCCGCTTGCGTGATTCGCGGAGTAGTATCTGGACCTCGCGGCGGCTCTGTACGAGATTTGCTCGCTTATCACTGAGGGCTTGAACGGTCGTTGCCGATGCCCACTTCGATAACTCTTGGTCTAGTTCCCGGAACTCTTCCAAATACCGTTGATGATGCTCCCAGCGGAAATCTCGTAGCGCTGGGTCGGTGTCGAAGACCCAATCCAGCCAACGCGACAGAACTAGCCGCTCCACCGCACGAGGCAGTTCTTCTGGAGGGAGGTCAGTGACGGAGAGGATAGCGTCCACCGCAGGGGCAGACAGGTGGCTAGCAAGGGCATCCCGGAAACGCTGGAAGTCGAGGTAGCGTTGAACCTCGTCCACACGGTCCTGCATCGCTTCGAGCTGTTGGCAGAGTTCTTCGAACGTGGCTGCAGGGAAGGATTTCTGGCCGGCTACGAGGGGGAATGGATGCTGGAAGAGGGCTCGGACTTCCCGGAATGCATCGTCCCACTCCTTCAACACCTGTGCGAGCCGCGCTGGAGATGGGCGGGCCGGCTGATTCAAGCCGGCCTCCGCCAGCGGGGTCGGAACGCTCTCCAATCCGTCCACTCGCGCGGTAATGCCTGCCCACACGTCCAGGGCGGAGAGGGCTCTTTCCCATTCCATCGGGTCTTCCGCGGGCACCCAGCCCCAGGCGTGACGGAGGCTTTCGGCCAAGGAACGGAAGCGTTCCCTTGCCGCGAGGCATCGGGCAAGGTCCTCGACGACGTCCGAGAGCTGAGCCAGGGTCGGTGCAGCCGCCGGGAACAGGGAGAGCAGGAATTCCCAGTGGGCGGTGAGGCGTGCGAGAGCTTCCTCCAGGCGTCGAAGCCGCTCTACGAGCGTGTGCGGCGGTTCAGCCGAACCGGGGAGCGAGTGGATCGAAAGTCGAAGCTCGTCCGACGCGCCGGCGAGCTCGTGCCACGCTTCCACTAACGCACCCGCGAGCTCCAGCTGCTTTTCATCGGCGTCGACCTCGCCTGAGAGAACCCTGCGAACCTTTTGCGGTAGACCGGTCTGGAACGCGTCACGAATACCTTCTGCTAGCTCCAATGCCTCGAACGTTTCCCCGGTCCTGGTTTGGAGACCATCGTAATAACGCCCGAGGAACTGCGTGAGGTCGGGCTGCTGCTGGAGCTTCTCCAGAGACGTCTCCAGGACGCGCAAGTCCCGTAGAGTCTGAAGCGTGTGGAAGACCTTGTCCTTTGAAGGCTTTCTGCCCCGAGACGCCCGCAGGAGGACGCGAATTACGCGTCGATACGAGGGAGAAAATAGGCGAAATGGGCTCCGGTGACGCCGTTGCCAGATATCCCACGCCGTCGCGGCCTCGAGCGAGAAGAGATCTTCGCTCCATTCCTGGAGAAGAGAGTTTCGGAGGTCGTGGCACTTCGCCAGCTGGGTTACGAACTCTCGAGCCCTCTCGAAGTTAGCGGGCGAGACGCCTCGCTCAAGCCAGTGCGGCTCTAGTCGTCGTCCCTGCGCCAGCGGACGAGCTAAGCACACCGTCCGTTCGACGTCCCGCAGGGTGAGGCATGGTCCTAGCCCCAACGACGCCCGAAGGGCGTCCGCGCATCGAAGGGCCCTTTCGAGGGCAAGAGATAGCTCCTGAATGAGCGGACGGTAGTCCAAGACAATAGGAACCGGCTGCTCGAGCACATCAGTGGATGACAGGAAGGAGGTAAGATCGGAAAGGCGCGCCTGTAAATCTCGCAGTCGGTCATAGGACAGCTGCGACTCAGTGTTCGACTCAAGTGATTCCACATTGAACTTAGTTGATAGCTGGCGTTTCAGCTCGTGGAACTCGAGTAGCGCGGCAAGAGCGTCCCTGCCCTTGTCAATCCAGCTGTGAACGTCCTTCGTAACAGTCCAAGCAGAAGGCAGCGGCGGCAAACGGTTAAACTTCTCTAGCAGGCTGCAAAACTCGCGTGCGTCTTCTGTCGTCACCGGTCGACGGAGCCCCAAGCCTGAACAAACTTCGTCTAGGGTATCGAGCAGAGTCCGCGTCGCCGAATCCAGATGGCGGGCTCGCTCCAGCAGCTCCGCCCGGGCCTGTTCCGTGAAGGGGCGTTGCAGCAGGCCGCACCACGGGAATGCATGCCCCTCCCGTGCTAGGTCGGCCACGGAGGCCAGTTGCTCGGCCAGGTGGATGATCTCTGCTCGTCTCGCCTCCGTGAGGGCTGCCGCATCGAGCGCGATTTCCTGGTGCACGTGAAGGATGGGCAGACGGCTGGCACGCCCGATGGCCCAGTACGCTGTGCGGTTCAACGGGCTTCGCACGGTATGGACCGCCCGCACGTATCGGGCGAGGGCGTTTCTGCGCAGATCGAAGGCGCCAAGAACCTCCGGCGCGGGAGTGGATGGAGGTGCCCATCCCCTCTGAAGCTCGTCCGCGATGGACTGGACCACTTGGCCGCGCCGGGTCTTGAAGTGGTGGAGGTCGAGACAGAACGGCTCCAGGCCGACCTGGCGCAGGCGTCGGAGCACCACCTCCAACGCAGCGCGCTTCTCCGAAACGAAGAGGACGGTTTTGCCCCGTCCCAGAGCATCGGCAATGATGTTGACAATAGTTTGGCTTTTGCCCGTACCTGGAGGGCCGTGGACCCAGAAGGTCTTACCTGCGCGCGCCTCCAGTACTGCTTCCAGCTGGCTGCTATCAGCTGGCAGGACGGTCGCAATGTCGCGAGACGGGCGGTCGTCGATTGCATTCCTGTCAATGGCGATGGGTATGCCCAAGTCAGGCTGCGGTATGCCTGCGAGTGCTTGGACCACAGGATGACAAATAATGCGTTCCTCGTTATCCTTCAGGTCTCGGTAAATCGCCATCTTAGGGAAGGAGAAAAGGTTAAGCCAACAGAGGCGCTCCACCTGCCACCCGCGCTCTTCCGCGGCAAGCTCAAGGGCCTCTAAGGTTCCAAACAAGTCCTCTAGGTCGGCCTCAGGGAGCACTACCTTTTCCACATCCTGGAGGTACGTTCGCAGTGCAAGATTAAACTGCACCTCCTCGTCCTCCCGTAGGGTCAGGAGGAAGGGGTCTACGGGCGACTCTTGCTCGAGGTTGACGGGTACCAGCAGCAGGGGGGATTCCCAAACTTCGGGGCCGCTCTGCCCCGAAACTCGCTGGACGGGGCTCCAGCGGAGAAGCCCAACAGCGAGGAAGAGCGTCCAGAAACCCGCGTCTTCATACAACGTCCGGACCCGTCGGCGTAGGCGGGTCAGGGCAGCGGGGAAGTCCCTCGTCGCGGCAGAGACGCTCGCTTTCGGATAGCCGGACCACCGCGCCTGACGATAAAAGTAGCGAAGCAGCCCGCGACCCAACTCCGAGTCCTCCGTATCCGAGGGGCCTGTCAGGTCCGTCCAGTCCTGTGGGACGAGGACCACGGGGCTCTCCTCCTCAACGAGCAGGGTCCAGATCTCCTCCGGGGATGGGTCTACCAGGTGCAGTCGCCTTCGGCTGGGAGGGGAGTGGAGGAGGGGGTTACGAGGGGTCAGGTCAATGAGCCGCTTCCTCCACTCTTCCATCGCTTGCTTGAGCCGAGCCTCTATCGCCGGTGAGACGGCCCGCGATTCTCCGAGCCTCATGATCGTCACCTGTCAACTTCCAGTCCGTGCCATTTTCGTGTGACCCGTTTTCCTCGGGCCACATGTGGGACAGTATGTCACGGTGTTACTGCACTTATCGACGCCTGCCCATCCTGCTCGCAAGGGTGCGTTCGGGAAGGAGTGGTCCGTGTTGGAAAGGAGACCCTCTAGGGGGTGAACGAGCGCCTGCAGTCCCAGTGAGGCGGCGTCGCGCGAGCAACTCGCGTGAGGGTGGTCAGCGCGGAACCGTGTGGGCGGGCCGAACGTGGCAGCACCGTTGTGCCCATCTGGCCCGCACCGCACGTCTGAGGCTCCTGTAGAATGCGGCGCATTCCATGGCTACCTGGCGGGATCCGCATCTCAACGTGTTTCACGCCTACCGCGGAGGACCGGCAGGGGAGGGAGCTCGGTTCCGCCAGCTCGAGGACAACCTCACGCGCGCCTTGGGGATCGTGCTGGCGACCTTGGGTCCCCGGCGAGAGGCCGCACCCCTGCTGGAGCGGATGGGCGTCGACGAGCGCCTCTGCGAGGAGCCTTTTCAGGTGCTGCTGCAAGTGCCCGCTCCGTCGCCTGGGTGGCCGCCTCCATCTCGGCGCACCTTGCTTGCGATCGTCACCGAGAAGAGCGTTCAGGGCGCCGAGGCGGTGTTGCCGGGGGAAGCCGCCCCGGGCGGAGCGAGAGCCGACATGGTGCTCCTCTGGCCGGACGGGGCGCTGGTGGTCGAGAGCGAGCTGAAGCCGAAGCCGGAAGAGCAGCAGATGAAGCGGTTGCGCGGGGTGTTCAGCCCCGCCAGGGAGGCTCTCTGCACCTGGAGCGAGCTGGCACGGGCGGTACGGGAGATGCGCCCGCGAGATGCAGCGGAGAGGTTCCTCCTTCAGCAGTTCGAGGAGTATCTGCGCATGAACGGGTTCGGGGGATTTACCGAGGAGCACTTCGCCTACTTCGCGTGGAGCCCCGAGCGCCGGGCATCAGAGCCGGTGACGAAGCGCGGCGCCCAGCAGGCGATGCGGGAGCTGCTGCGCCAGCTGAAGGCCGCGTGGGGCGTCGATTGGGAGCTTCGGGTGGGCCAGCTTCGCGACAGCGACCGCACGCTGTGGGGAAAGCTCGAGCCCACGCCCCGCCCAGCGCCGCACCTGTCGCTGGAGATCTCCACCGACGGCCTGCACGTCTTCGCCAACGTCGAGACGAAGCGCCCGTTCGAGCGGTTCGTTGCCAGCTGGGAGCGTGACCCCCAGGGGCTGAGAAGGGCCTTGGCAGTGCTGTCGGGGAGCACGGACGGAGCGTCGCTCTAGCGGAACGCGTGGGTGCTGACGGTCCTGAGGCGGATTCAGCGGGAGAGCCAAGGGAAAGCCCTTCCTAAGCGGTACTGGCGCTCGCCCGCTGTTTCCGTCGCGGTCGCAACGCTGGAGAAAGCGCCGCGGCTTCTCGATGCGGCGGCGGTAGGAGGCCTGGCAGGCGGTACAACCGGATATCGTGGACCGGCTCTGCAGCGATGCCCGCAGCCTCACGCCGTACTTCTCGTGGCTCGGTCTGGACACGCTCCCCAAGGCAGGAGGCGAGGGCGAATGAAGCTTGACGAGGGACGGCTGCAGGAGATCCGTTCCTGGTTGGCACGGTGCCGGCCGATGCCCGAGCGCTGCGAAACCATTCCGTACCGCCGGCGCTTCTCCGCGGAAGAGGTGCAGGCTCTGGCGTACGGGTTCCTGCCGGCGTCGATGGACGACCGCTGGGTCGTGGTCATGCGGGAAGGTTGCGTCGACTTTTACCGCAGCTGGACCGGGATCCACGTCTACCGCGTGTTCCTTCGAGCTGGCGAAGACGGCGCCGAGGCCGAAGAGATCCTCGCGAACCGTGACCTTCGCGAGCATGGGAATACCGACCCCGCGAAAGACGTGCGTCTCGTTGACGACCTTTTGAGTTGCTCTTTTCCTGGTGGCGGTCAGAGGAGCTCGCGTGAGCACCGAGGTGATGCGCGAAGAAGTCGTCGGAAGTCGACGTCCCGGCACCTCCGCGCGGCGGCTGCAGTTCGTCGCCAGAAAGACGGGTTGCGTTCCCGACGGGCACGACTTCGTCAACGGGTGTCGCGGAATGCTCTTGCGTTTGGTTCGGTGGTGAGGTAGGGTTGTGGCCGTATCGAGAGAGGCGCGAGGGAACCGGCCCGATGACCGCCCGGCAACCCGGTGGACGCCGCCAGGGTGCCAAAGCCGGCCCCGCCTGATGGCGGGGGACGATACGGCTCACGTCGAGCAACCAACGGCGTGGGCCCCTCCGGCGGGCCGAGCAGGCCCGCACGACGTGCAGGAGGCGGCCGAGATGATGGGCAGCGTTTTCCCCGGCTGACGTCCTAGGTTTCCTCTGGCCTGGCGCAGGCAGGCTGGGTGCCGCGTTGTGCCGCCGCGTGCGGGGGCGGCGGGCACGGGTGCGGTCTGCGTCCTCTCTCGGTGGACCAAGGCTGGAGGTGCGAAGCGATGCGGGCCGTCTTGGAGGCGCTGGCGATTGCGGTGCAGGCGCGCATCCCGGTGTTGCTCTGGGGTGCGCCCGGGACGGGGAAGACGTCGGTGGTGCGGCAGCTGGGCGAGGTGCTCGGGCTGCCGGTGGAGGTGGTGATCGCCTCCATCCGTGAGCCGACCGACTTCGCGGGGCTGCCGATCGTGGCGGAGGGCGGGGTGCGGTTCGCCCCGCCCAGCTGGGCATTGCGGCTCGCCGAGGCGGGCAGGGGCATCCTGTTCCTCGACGAGCTGACGACGGCACCCCCGGCGGTCCAGGCGGCGCTCCTGCGCGTCGTCTTGGAGCGCACCGTCGGCGACCTGGAGCTGCCGGAGGGGGTGGCGGTGGCGGCGGCGGCGAACCCGGCGGAGGAGGCGGCCGGGGGATGGGAGCTGAGCCTGCCGCTGGCGAACCGGTTCGTGCATCTCGAGTGGGACGTTCGGGCGGATGCGTGGGCGGATGGGCTCGAGCGGGGGTGGGCGGCGCCGAAGCTGCCGACGCTGCCGCGGGACTGGTCGCGGGAGCTGGCGTGGGCGCGGCAGGCGGTGGCGGAGTTCGTGCGTGCGCGGCCGCGCCTGCTGCTGCAGGTGCCGGGTCGGGACGCCACGCGCGACG
>FWWL01011058.1_pt1 | contig 10080 bp, 14 predicted proteins | sample 2228331 | NCBI WGS metagenome assembly FWWL01 (sample SAMEA103939775, study PRJEB20133) | metagenome
CGGGTAAAGTTCCATCAAGTGAAAGGTGCCGTAGCCTTCTGTAAACCCGAGAGACTCTGCTATGACTGTCCCGTTATAATTCAGCCGGTTGTACAGGCTGCTCCGCCCAAATGCGCTCGTGGTGGTCAGCGCGACGAGATGGGGTGGCAGGACGCGCTGTTCCATTTCGGTCACACGCCCAGAATACTTGCGCCAATAAGCCTGGCGAATTTCGTTCGAGGCGGCCACCAGGGCGACCAGCTTCCCGCCCAACAAACGATTGTAGGGTGGTACGGCTCCCAATGTTTGAATGTCCATCATCTGATTGACCAGCTCTGTCTTCTTACCAGGGGGATAACGAAACAGGCGATCTCGCGCTGGGAAACTGAGGGGTGGTGACTGTAAAGCGAGCAAGCCAATCAGTTTATGATTTGCCCGATCTATGATTAAGAACCTCAACCGGCGTCCGAATCCCTTGGAAAATGGAATGGACCAGAGTAATCGGGCAACACGGAAGAGATTGTGTTGTTGCTCTGTTGTGACTTCAACCAATGTGGGTTCAATATACTCAGGTATGATTTCTTTGCCATCAGCAAAGAAGGTAAGATATTTAGGAAGATGCCGCCGAAGCCAATTCTGACAAGAGAGGATTTCTAATTGAGAAGCCGGTCTGTGGATTTGTCGCAAGCTCTCCTTATCAACGCAAGAAGGAAATAGCGTGCCATCCTCTCTCCTCATAAATCCCACTTCTTCAAGTCTATTAAGCACGAGTCTCTTTAATTCTATTGCGTCCACTCTAGCGACCTCTATCGCGTTGAGGATCAACAGTACTCACAGCATATTGTGACCTGCCTCAGAAATTATACCCAAGTAGTGAGACTCGATCTCACGAAAGGTATTGACACATGCATAGATTTACATTATACTACTCACAGCACCTTTATCACCTTCAATAAAAAGCGTAACGCCCCAAACAGGGCGCTACGCGCCCCATTGGGGCGTTCTGCGAGCCGTGTGTGTGCACGCTCGCAGTTGGGCAAGCAGGCGGCTGCTTACCCCGCACAATTGTAACACAAAAGCATGCGATGAGGAAAGCACCCCTGCGAAGCCCAGGGGTGCTTTTGTTTGGGTGTTGGTTCGGGACTAACCCTCCGTTTTCCGACTGCGCCAGGAGCGGCAAGGTGTCCCCGCCACCTTGCGGTGGGTGCAAGTCCCACCCGGTCGGACTGCGCTCCTATGCCTGATTCCTGGCTTGCTTATCGTATTCATAACGCCGCCGAATTTGCAGGCGCGATGCGCGATTACCAGACGCGCCGAGGCGTGCTACCATCGGTCGTGCAGATCAGCACGCGTGCGCCTGGCGATCTGGTGGCCCTAATCGAAGAGCAAACCCAGCGTCAAGGTCTGCTTCTGCGTCGCGCGTCCTACATGCTGGCGCGCGATGTCTGGTTTAACCATGGCGGAGCGGAATCCTGATAGAAACCCAAGAAAAAGGAGACCATCATGCTTGAGATTCAATTGATCGGAAATCTAGGTAAGGACCCAGAAGCGCGCTACACGCAGGATGGCGTGTTCGTCGCCAACTTCCCAGTGGCGGTCAACGTCCGCAAGGACGAGACCGTCTGGGTGGAGGTATCGGCCTGGCGCGAGCTGGGCGAGCGTTGCCACCAGTACCTGACGAAAGGCCGTCAGGTACTGGTGCGGGGAACGCCAGAAGTGCAAGCGTTCACCCGCAAGAACGGCGAGCCGGGCGCCGCGCTGAAAGTAGTTGCCCAGATAGTGCAGTTCCTGGGCGGCGGCAAGCACGAAGAGGAGAGCGCCCCCGCCGCCGAGGACGACGTTCCCTTCTGATCTGATGGCCTATGGGCACGCCACGCGCCTGGGGCGTCCCGGCAGGGCACTACTGGAAGGTAGTTGAGGACCCCACTCGCACGGGCGAGGATCCGGGCTTCTTCTATGGTGGATGCTTTCGTTGGTCGGACATCCAGCCGCCTATTGGAGCAGAGACCCGGCGTATTCCCTGCCCATGGCCGAGTGGGACGGTCTTCGAGAACATCCGCACCGGCGAGCGGGTAGTCATCCGCCGGGGACGTGTCATCATGTTGGGAGGCAGGCGTGAGAAGGATCGCTCTTCTGTTGTGCGCCTGCGCGCCGAACCCGCTTGACAGGGTTCTTGGACTCCTCCCCTGCCTCACAGCGTGTACACATATACAAGTCGCACGCACGTATGCAAGCACGTAGTGGTCTGCTTTTGTCCCTCTTTCCTGGCCTCGGCCTGCTTGATCTGGGATTCATCGAGCAGGGCTGGACGGTCGTGCGCGGCCCTGACGTGATCTACGGCTCGTCCGACATTCACGAGTTCCACCCTCCGGCGGGCGTGTTCGAGGGTGTGATTGGCGGTCCACCCTGGCAAGCGCGGCACTGGCGGCAAGGACTGGTGGACGAAAACCTGATCCCCGAATTTGCTCGGTGCGTTGCTGAGGCACAGCCTGCCTGGTTCCTCATGGAGAACGTGCCGGGTGCCCCTGATCCGGACGTGCCTGGGTACGCCGTCCACTCCTTTCTGCTCAACAACCGCTGGGTGGTGAACGCTACTTCGCAGAATCGCCTGCGACGCTTCTGGTTTGGTGTGCGGGGTTGGGAAGCAGTAGACCTGCGCCGGTGGATCGAGTACGCCGCATTGGAGCCGGGGGGGGAGAATGCGGTACTGACCAGTGAGCGGTTGCCCGGCCGTTCCCTGGTGCGCAAGTCGTTGCGCCTCCAGGGACTGCCAGAAGATTTCCTGGACGGCGCACCTCTCACAGTCGAGGGCAAACAGCAACTGATTGGCAATGGCGTGCCACTGCCCATGAGTCGGGCGGTAGCGCGAGCCATCTGGCAATTCCGGCACGCGGAAGCGATAAGCGTGCTGACATCTCTATCTCTGGAGACCTATGAAAATCATCACGCTTGCTAACCATAAAGGGGGTGTAGGTAAGACCACATCTGTCGTGAATTTGGGGCACGCCCTGGCCCAAATGGGCAAAGACGTACTCCTGATTGATTTCGATCCGCAGGGGCAGGTTGCCACTTCGCTAGGGATGGAGCAGGGTGCGGGAGCGTTCTACTTGCTCTCGACGGCCATTGACCCGAACGCCAGCCCGCTGATGGTCCTGCGCCAACAGATGCGCTTCAGTGGGCGGGAGCACCTGCATCTGATTCCTGGCAATCCCCTGACCAACATGGCGCAGACCATGATCAGTGCTTCCAACGCGCCGATCTCGATTGTGCGCAAGGTGCTGATGCCGCTTCTGGAGGATGGCGAGCCGGACTACATCCTGATTGACACCGCTCCCTCCATTGGCGGCGTCCAGGAGCGGGCGATCTGGGCGGCGGACCTGCTGATTATCCCGACCCTGCCTGATTCAGCCAGTTTGGAGGGGGTGCGGACGGTGATGGCGATGGCTACCGAGCAAAAAAGCAAGGGTTGGCATGGGATGCTGTTTGGCATCCTGCCGACCCAATATGAGGAGCAGACGCGTGAGTCGCGTGCCTCCATGAACGATCTGCGCAAGGCGTTCGGCTCGCTGGTGCTGGACCCGATCAGTCGGCGCACGGTGCTGCGCGAGGCTCGCAGTTGCGGGCAGACGATTTTCGAGTACGCACCGGAGAGCCAGTCGGCGGACGAGTACCGTCGTCTGGCGAAAGCGATCCTGAAGGTTGGATGAGGCTATTATGCCCAAGCCAGAACGCCGCAATCCCCTGGAGCCCCCGGATGAATCTCTGGTTACCACATGGCGGCAGGTAGTGGAATCTATCGCGCCGCCGGAACGCTTGGAGCCGCGCGAACCTACCAGGCGCAAGCGCGACTGGGAAAAGGCGCATCCCCCACGTTGCTATCGCGGGGTGCCAGCGGAGGTGCGGCAGGAGATTTGCGAGATTGCACGCGACCTGTCTGTGCCAGCGGACGAGGTGGCGCGTGCGTTTATGGAGTATGGTCTGCAATGCGTGAAGAACGGCACGCTGACCCTGACGGGCCGTGCCAGCCAGACGCGCGTCAAAATGACGCTGTACCCGTTTACTGGCGCAGGCTGGGCAGAGAACGGCTGGCAACCCAAGCCGCCCCCTCGCAAGCGCAAAGGGGGGTCAGCGGCGCGGTGGAGAGAAGTGGCTCTCTACCGTATCCCCGATACGGTTCACAGGCAGGTTAAGCTGCTAGCTGGTGAACTTTACCCAGTCGGCGAGGTCGCGGCAGTCCTTCTCAAGCACGGGATCGAGAGCTATGCGCGCGGCGTTTTGGTGCTCTTGCCGCAACCCAGAACGCCCGCTGGATTAGACTGGCGCGGAGGAACATGATCAAATCGCGGGAAATTGAGAGGAAATTTTTTGAACGATTGCGGCGTTGTAATCGTGCCGCAATCGTGCCGCAATCGTTTTTTAATCGTGCCGCAATCGTGCCGCAATCGTTGCCGCAATCGTTGCGCCTACAGGAAGGCCTACAAAGCCCTTTTTAGGCCAATCACGATAGATTGGCCGTCCTTGAAAAACCGCCGTTCTACAGCCTTCCTGTGAGCAAATTTGAAATTAAGAGGAGTGAGACATGGAGATCGATCTGGAAGCAATCTGGAACGATGTTTTGCAGGCAATCCAGGGTGAGATTCCCCAAGCCTCCTTCGAGGCTTGGGTACAAGATACCCGTGCAGTGCATCTAGAGGACGATACCATGGTCGTAGCTGCGCGGAACGCCTACGCGCGTGACTGGCTGGAATCTCGCTTGAGCGAGATTGTCCAGAACGTCTTGGTTGAAAACGAATATCCATGTCGCCGGGTCCGTTTTGTCGTTGTCCGCAATGAAGAAACCAGGGATGGCAATGACGACGAAGGCCAGTCTCTCATTGATGCAGAGATGGCCTACGTGACGCGTTACCAGTCTGTAGTTCAACCAGAACGCGTTATCGCCTTTCCGGGATATGCCCTGCGCTTGCTGGAGCAGGGCGAACTGTCCCCCAAGCAGATGTCACTCTGGTTGGGGTTCCGCCAAGCGGTGTACCACAAGAATCAGCGAGGCCCTGTGGTGCGAGCGATCTCCCATCGGGAGGTTTGCCGATACGCCATGATGAGTCGGGCGTCATATTTTCGAGAGATTCAAGGCCAATCGTCACTAGCAGGGGGATTGGTCGAGAAACTCTCTACCGGCACAATGGGTGACGCTTGCACCTATCGCGTGTATATGTCTCCGCGCCTGACGCGCCGCGATAGCGCCGCCATCTATCAAGTGCTGGCATCCAGGGTAGCCCAAGCCTCCTCTCTCGACGAGGGCGTTCAGCAAGTACTGGCTACCCTGAATGAGATGATGGAGGGCAATGTAGCATCATACTTGGATTTGGATGTAGACACCATTTCACAGCCGTCATCATCTCGCGATGTGACGGCGATTGTGCGCGATGTCTTGGGTGTTCAGGAACTACCTCCCGAACTCCTGGACGCTGCTGAGTGCCTCTTCGATCATATTTTGGGGGCGTATGGCTGGGTAATCGTCCCCCATTATTTCCTGACGACTGTTGTACCATCGTTGGGACTCAGCCATGCTCAAGCATGGGCGATTATCCTACTCAGGGACCGGTGTTGGTATGACTACGAAACGCATACACAGAGCAACCTGGTCCAAGTTCCCGGCGGTATCAGTCAAATTGCCCGCTGGGTAGGTGTCTCGCGTCGTAGCGTCGAACTCTGGATGCAGTCCGAGAAGTTTAATCTGTTCGTGCAAAGCGTTGATGATAGCACCTTCCTTGTTCGCCATAGCGAACCGCTTGATCTGTCCGCTGATGGCGTGCGGGCAGAATGCGAAAAAATGAGACTGGTATGCGAAAAAATGAGACGGGGTATGCGAAAAAATGAGACGGGGGGGTGCGAAAAAATGAGACGGGGTATGCGAAAAAGTGAGACTCTATTAAAACCTCTATTAAGCTTTAAAACCCCTATTAAACCTCTACAACCACCACCAGCGCCAAGCGGCGATTTTGCCACTACGGAAGAGCAAACGGTGGTGGTGAACCCGCCTTCGGCGTGGGTTTTGGAGCGTCTCATCCAGAATCACGTTGTTTCGCCCAAAATCCTGCAACGTCTACGTGGGGGGAGTGGGCAAGCTCTTGTTTCCTGGCTGTTGTATGCCCTCTCCCCAGCAGGCGTTGGTATTCGCCACCCCTGGAATTATGCCCTGGATCGGCTAGCTCAGGATCCTCAACACGGAGCGGGAGGAAAGTACGATCTCCTCGCGTCTATTCCCCCGCGCGACTTGTTCAACCTGGCTCTGGCGTCCAGCCGGGGGAATGTTGCTTGGAGTAACCTGCCATATCAAAAGTTGTGGCAGGATGTTATGGGCACAAGCCAGCGTGCTGGGCAAGCATTGCTTGCCCTTCTGTTTCCAGGCCATCAGCAGATAGAAATGGTTGCCCAGCGCGAATGCTGGGAAGATGCTGATGGCGGCCTGAAGCATACAGTTGAAGTCAAGCGGAGTATCCTTTGAGCGAACGGCATGAAAATTCAACGGGTAGGGTAGCCCCTCGGCCTGCTGGCCTTGGGGCATGGCGCGCCCGCAAGCGCGCGGGGGGCGGCCTGCCGTCCACGCCCCCCACCGACGGGCGCGAGAGCGCCACGTCGTCAGGGGGCGGGACGGTAAGTCCGCCCGAGGAGGTGTCCGATGCATGTGACTGACTTGGGTGACTTTGAGGCCTGGCTCTGCGAGCGGGATCGCAGTGCGGCGACCGTGCGCTCGTACCTGGCGGACTTGCACGACTTTGCGGCCTGGTTTTGCCGCACCAACGGCGAAGCGTTGTCGGTGGAGCGGCTGACCCCGACGGACGTGCGGGAATATCGGGCTTTTTTGCAGAGCGTGCGGCGTGTTCGTGCGGCGACCGTGCGGCGGCGGCTGATGGCTTTGCGGGCGTACTGCCGCTGGGGGCTGGAGGTGGGCCGTGTAGAGCACGACGCCACGGCGCGCTTGCGGTTTCCAGGGGCCACTGCTCTGGCGCCGCGCTGGTTGACGCGTCAAGAGCAGTGGCGGCTGGTGCGGGAAGCCGAGCGTGCCAGGGCCGCGGCGGACACTCCCTCGCGTCAGCGGCTGGCCCTGCGCGACTGGGCGCTGGTGGTCTTCCTGTTGCACACAGGCCTGCGCATCGCGGAGGCCTGCGCCCTGGAAGTGCAGGACGTGGAGATCGGCGAGCGAACGGGCTGGGTGCAGGTGCGCGATGGCAAAGGCACCAGAGCGCGCCAGGTGCCGCTCAACGCAGAAGCGCGGCGCGCCCTGAGGGACTGGCTGGAAGAACGCGGCACAGACAGCGGGCGACTGTTTGGCGGCCTTACCCCCTCCGGCGCCTACCGGCGGTTGGCGACGCTGGGACGGCGGGCAGGCGTGAAAGTCCACCCCCATACCCTGCGTCACACATTTGCCAAAAATCTGGTAGATTCAGGAACCGGACTGGAGCGCGTCGCTGCCCTGCTGGGGCACAGCAACCTGAACACCACACGAGCCTACATAACCCCCAGCCCGCACGACCTGGAACGGGCAGTACAGGGGCTGGAGGGGGGATGAATGGACGGTGGACGATAACCTGTGCTCGCTGGAACAGCGAACCGAGTTCCCTTTAACCGCTGGCAAACGCCCGAAGGGATGGGCGAGAGAGATTATGCGAAAAGCCTATGGCAGGGACGTCGCCCTGGCCTATGTCTATATGCTTGTTGCAGATTGTCGCCGGGCAATGGAACGGCGACCAAGGAGTGAATCACCATGAACCGCTATCCCATTACGGATTTTCCCGAACGGTGTTCCCGTCACCATGCTCCAATGGTGCAGGCGACGAAATCCTCGCCGCTGGTGTGCTTGGTGGAGTGGTTGGTCCAGCGCGCGGGCGGTGCGCAGGTCGTGGACCTGGTGCTGCACGACGAAGACCTGCCGATGGTCATCCTGGCGAACGGCATGGCGTTGCCCATCAGTCTGGCGCTCGATCTGAATACTGGCCAGGAAGTACCCCCGACGCTGGAGGACGTGGACGGCAAGTACGTGGCCGACATCACGTATGCCCCGCCCCGGAATGGCCAAACGGAAGCCCTGTCGGTGGAATTGCTCCCGAAGGGTGCCAGGGTGAACGTAGAGCGTGGTATCTTCCTGCTTCTGGACATGGAAGCCCTGCTCTACATGCTGTTTGAGGAGGAATTTCGGCGGGCAGAGCCGTGAGGGTGGTGGACGGTAGACGATGGACGGTAGACGATGGACGGTAAAGCCGACGGCCTGGTATCTGGCCACGCTGGGCCGCCCGTTACGGGTCTGGCGACGGTCGTTCCGCACGATGGCAGAAGCGCGCCGCTACCGCGATGCGCACGGTCTGTCATCAGACTGTCACGCCTTTCGCGGCAGTACGCTCCTGAACTGGAGCGAAAGCAAGGGGACGCCCATCGTGTTCGTGGAGGTAGAGGAGGATGATGTTTAAAGAAATCGAGATTCTGGTCGGCGATGCCAGGACCCTGATCGAGCGAATCCCGGATCGGTCGGTGGACTTGATTTTTACTGACCCTCCGTACCAGAAGGAATTCTTGCCGCTGTACGGCTGGCTGGCGGAAGCGGCGACGCGCGTGCTGAAGTCGTCCGGCTTTCTGCTAACTTACGTTGGCGGATACCACAAGGCCACAGTGATCGAGATGCTGAATCGCTACCTGGAGTACTTCTGGGATTACGTGGAGATACACCCTGGCAATAGCAGCGTGATCTACCCACGTCGGACAGTGGCGCGCTACAAGTCCATCCTGGCCTATCGCCTTCGCGGAAGCCAGGCTGTGCCGGTTGTCGGCAATGTCCTGGGGGCGTTTGAGGGAGTAGGATACGACAAACGTTTTCACGTTTGGGGACAGAGCGCGAATACGGCACGCTACCTGATCGAGTGCTTCACACACCCAAGCGATCTTGTCCTTGATCCTTTCGTTGGTGGAGGAACGACGCCGTTCGTGTGTAAGCACATTCAACGCCGCTGTATTGGCTTTGAGGTTGATCCCGATGTGGCAAGGGTTGCCATGGCTCGCTTGTCAGGCTGGCAACCACAAGTTGTGCAACAGATACAGCTACCGTTGTGGGACGATGGACATTAGACTTGTGCGCTACATCCTGACCTGGCTTCGCAACCTGGTGCTGGACTTGCTGGCAATTGTAGGCGTTGTGGTAGGCATGGCTTTATTCTTGAGGGTCTTTTACCCGGAAGTGTTGGACTTGCTAATGGCAACGGTGCAGGTGTCGGCCTTTTTCATCAGTGCCCTGCGCCTCTGGCCGCTAGTCTTTTTGGCGTTGATCGTCCATGCCGCGCCGCGCCGGAAGCGACGACGGTAGTTGGCAACGACGCAGGAAGGGAGAGTATGATGGATAATAGAGACAAATGTTTCTTACGAGCATCCCTAAAAAAAGGGGAGTTTCGTCTTTCATGACGAGGCGATCCCCTGGTCTTGTGAAACAAATGTTTCTTTGTGGTCCCGGGAGAAGATACACCCATGAAGCGCTTGACGGTTGCCGAACTGGATGCTTTGCGCCGGACTATCCATGAGTATATTTGCGAGGTAGGCTACGTGCCGCCGATGCGCGAACTGGCGGCGCAGTTTTCCTGCCCCACTGTGACCGCCTGGCGGATCGTGCGCTCCCTCGGCTGGGAAGCGCGCGGCCACCGCTGGATCAGAAAAGAACGAAATAAACCATGTTCAAGAAAATCCTGATGATTGTGCTCCGCATGGCGGCTTTGAAACAATTGTTTCTTTTGCGCCATCCGCAAAAGCGGCGGCTTTGAAACAATTGTTTCCCGCTTTCTATTGCCCCGCAAATGGGCGACAGCAAACTTCCCCCCCTGCGCAAACGGCAACGAGCGGTGGACTATGTCATCCAGAACGACTGGGGGAGCGGGGCGACGGTCAACGTGACCATCCGCAACAACTCCAGCACGGCGATCAACGGCTGGACGCTGGCGTGGGCGTCCCCTGGCAACCAGCAGATCAGCCAGATGTGGAGTGCGACGTATACGCAGAGTGGGCAGAACGTCTCGGCCTCGAACCTGAGCTGGAATGCGGTCATTCCGGCCAACGGTGGGACGG
>FWWL01011061.1_pt1 | contig 10078 bp, 11 predicted proteins | sample 2228331 | NCBI WGS metagenome assembly FWWL01 (sample SAMEA103939775, study PRJEB20133) | metagenome
GGGCGGCTCCCTCCAGCACGGGCACCTGGAGGACTCCGGGGGCCAGCACCCGCAGGTGCAGCAGGGTGGGGACGCTGAGCGCCACGCCCACCGGTAATCCGACATCGCGCAAGGCACGCAAGCCGCTCGGGCCCTTTGAAACCGCAGTTTTTGGAAGAGCCGGCACTAAAGCGGGCCAAAGACGCGCGCAAAGCAGAATATAAAGCGCGTAAAGCGTGGCCAAAAGCACCGCCGGTGTTGCCGAGGCAAGAAAAAGATCACTTATCGAGGTGCCAGTGGCAACGCCATAAAAGATGAGGACGATCGACGGGGGCATCATGGTTCCAAGCGCGCCACCGGCGCAAACGATGCCCACCGCCAAGCGCCGATTGTAGCCAAGCCGCAGCATTTGCGGCAAGGCGACGAGCCCTAAAAGAACAATCTCTCCCCCAATGATGCCGGTTGTTGCTCCAAGCACGAGCGCAATCATCACGGTCGCCAGCCCGACCCCGCCTGGGAGTGCGCGTGTGACGCGCGCAATGATGGCATAAAGGTCGCGTGCAATACCCGACCCTTCGATCAAGGCCGCCATCAACACAAACATTGGGACCGCAACAATCGGAAACGACGTGGCAAGATCGTAAGTTCGGCTTGAAACGATGAACAGCGCATTGGGGCCAAAAAACCCCGCTGCTGTGATGACCGAAACTGCCCCTGCGGCATAGGCAAATGGCACTCCCAGCACCAAGAGCAGCCCAAGCCCCCCAAAGATCAGTGCGGAAAGCGCGGCAATATCCATCAGCCTCCCCATGCGCTCGAGGAAGCCGATTGCCGGCCCTGCCTCAGCCGCAGCGCTTGTCGAGTGCGGGCCAGGAGTTGCAAGAACAGAAGCACACTCGCAAGCAAGAACAGCGTGCGGACGACGGGCGGCAGCGGCACATTCCAGGCCCGACCAGTTGTCTCAGGCCGCCATCCTGTGGCATCGAACTGCCAGACGCCGAGCCAAAACTGCCGCGCTGCCCCCCAAGCCAGCCCAAATAGGAAAAGCGAACCAACCGCGAAAGCCACGGCGTCGAGCAGCTTGCGGAGCCGAGGCGGCGCGTGATCATAGAGAAGGCCGATGCGAATGTGCTGTCCCTGGCGCTCGGCTTCTGCGCCCGCCAAGAAGAAGGCGACCGCGCAAAACGCGGTCACGAGTTCCACGGCCCAAATCGTCGGCCGGTTGAAGGCGTAGCGGGCAAAAACCTCAAAGACAATCAACAGCGCGGCACAAGCGATAAGCCATGCCGCTCCTCGGCTCACAGCAGCCGTGAGGCGATCGATCATGCGTTGCGTGCTTAGCTTAAAAGGCCAATTTTCCGCATGAAGGTGCGATGGCTTTCAACAGCTTCCCCTGCCATTTCCGAAGTGCCACCAAGCCGATTCCAGATTTCGGTTAAGGCGGCGCGAATTTTTTCGCGTTCACTGTCCGGCCAGCGAATAAGCGTGATCCCGCTTGCCACAAGCCGTGCCTCTGCGTCGACTTCGGCGGCAAGGAGTTTATCGCGCAACCGGGCTGAGAATTGCGCCGCTTCGCTTTCAATGAGGGCGCGCAGATCGTCATTGAGGCTTTCCCAAGCCCGCATCGAAACCGAAAGATCGGTCACACCCATTGAATGCGGTGCATAGATCGCATACGGGCAAATTCGATGCAGGCCGGTTTTTTCATTCAGGTCTAGCCAGGCCCAATCCGCCGCATCGATGACCCCGGTTTCGAGGGCGTTGTAAACTTCCGTTCCGGGGAGCACCACAACGCCTGCCCCAAAATAGGCGAAGAGGTCGCTGATCAGGCCTTGTGGCGCGCGAATGCGAAGACCGCGCAGTTTTTCAACCCCGTCAAGCGGCATCTTCGACGGCAACCACTCGGCCAAGGAAAAAATTGGCCTGACACAAAAGATATCGTAGCGCTCGTAAAGCCGGCGCAGAAGCTCGAGGCCACCGCCCTCATCCCACCAACGATCGCGCTGGTCAACATCGTCATAGGCTGCCGACGTGTCGCCAATGATCGCAAAGGCCTGATCCTTGGCCGCAAAATAGGGCGGTCCGGAATAATGGCCGGTTAAAATACCGCTTCTGATCGCATCGATGGTTTCGGTTGGGCCGACGACGGCCCCAACCGGAACCGCCTCGATTGCAAGCGCGCCATCCGATTTGGCCCCAAGCTCGGCGCACCAGGCCGCGAAATCCTGTTGAATGTCGAAGCCACCCGGCAGATACCCTTGGATGCGCCACGTATGGCGCGCTTGCGCATTGGCGCGTCCAATGAGCGACGGTGCCGCAAAAGAGGCGCCAAGCCCAGAGAGCACCGCGCGACGAGAAAGCTTCATCGTTTGTCCTCCCCTCAAAAGGTTTTTTTGCGTTCGACCGGCCTTTCAGGCGCCAATATGAACCTGGGGCTGCGGTTGACGGGCATTCCATTCTTGAAACAGCGGGCAAAACTCGCAGTGCGCCGAAATTAGGATCAAATCTTCGTTTCCAACGACCTCCGCCTTATGCGGCACCCCCCGGCGGAGGATAAACGCATCACCCGCTTTGACATGCAAAGTTTCACCCTCGACCTCGACGATCATCTCCCCTTGAATGACATAACACGCATCGTCACCGGGGTTCGTATGCAGGTCCGATTTGAGGCCGGGTTTCGCACGGTACATCGTGAAGCGAACAAAATCCGACCCCTGTCCTGGGGCAAAGAACACGCGCTTTTCGATCTCTCCGCGAAATTCAAAGCGCGTGTCCTCAAGGCGGCGAATGATTGCCTTTCGCTCATCGGTGGTTTCGATCCCGTCCATCGTATTCCTCCCCCAGATTGGTGACACCGGCAACAAACGTGATTGCCTGCTGCACGAACGCCGCGTCCGAATCGTCATTGACTATACCAGCGGTCATTGGTTTAGCAAACAAATATTTGGTTGATCGCTTTACCGAGGCGTGCCAGCAGGCCACGCCTGAGGCGAGCGCGCGCCGCCCACGCGCCGCCGCCGTCCAGAACCCACATTCTTCCAGCGCGCTCGGCTTCGAGCCAGTTTGCAGCGGTTCATCGTGCAAGTCCTTTCCCCTCCCGCGCGCCCGCAGAGCGCCGTTGGAATCGACGATCGTCAACACCGAAACAGTGTTCCCCGCAGGCACGCTGGCAGAGCGTCTCCTTGGGTTTCGAACCCGACGCGCCCGTGTTTTCTGCCCACACGCGCCCACGCAGCACCTCAGCCATCCGGCAGCGCCGACGTTTCGGACCACTCCGTGAAGCCAGCGCGGATAGGAACACACCGAGCCCGGCAAGCGGATCTCGCGCCATAGACCGGGCTTGCGGGCTGCACGGCCAAAGAACGGTGAGGGTCAGCGCATTGTCATAATCGGCTCTGGCCTAAAACCTACGCGGAGCCCCTAGGCGCCGGGCGCCAACTTGGGCGCAGGGTGCCAAAGTAAACCAGCTTTGCAGAAAGAAAGTGGTTTTTCTGACAACACAGGCGCGGCTGGTACAGGCGCGGGTTGGGGCAGCGCAAGCGCAGGGGCCGCTTAGCCGTCCTCGCGTTTTCGCCGATGCGTGGCTGCCACACGTGCCGCTTCTGCATAGATGCCGGTCAAGACATTGAGCGTGCGCGTGGCCTCGGCCAGCTGATGGGCAAACCCCGGCAGGGCTTCGACCGCAGCAATCAGAAGGCGGCGCCGCACCTCGGCGTAATCATCGGTGATTTTGCGCCCGGCTTCGGTGACCTCATAGGTCACCCCCGTTCGCCCTGCACCATGCCGCACAATCAGACCCGCGGCCAAAAGTTTGCGCAACGAATATTGGATGTTTGGGATATCATCGCGGTTCGTGAGCCGGGCCAGATCTTTGATCGTTTTGGGCCGGTCATTCATGCGGATGATGTGCAAAAGCGCGTTGTCCGGTCCTGTCGCGGCCAGGTCAGATACCGAAGCCAGACATTCCGACTGCCAGCGGCCAAACCCCTCAAAGGCGCGCATCAGGGCAAACTCGAGCTCCGTCGTGGCAATCTCGACAGGCGTTTGCGAAAGATGCCAGCGGTAATCAAGCTTTTCAAACGCCGTTTCTTCACCTTTCGAACGCTTTCGAGCCATCACGCGCCTCTGGTCAGGCTTGGTTTTGCTGTCTTGCTCACTTTCAATTTTTGGCTGTCTTGCTCACTTTCAATTTTTGAATGAGCGCGACGCCGATCGCAAGCCCTCACGGGCACGGCAGCGGTGGGAGGCGGTTCCGGCTGCGCCAAAAGGGCGCCGAAATCGGGGCGAGCAGGCTAACGAACTGTTTTTAGATAGTTTTTTTAATGTTGTTTTATGAGTACTTTGTGATAGGTTTTCTCATAGAAAATTTATCGAATCATCGAGGGAGGGATGGTATGGTTGAAAACCGCATGCTCAGGCCTGGCTTCAAGCTCGGCACCTTTGCCACCAATTGCTCGGGAGGAATGACCCCAACCAAGCTGCCTGAACGATGGGTTCCGAACTGGTTAAACAACCTTGCGCTCGCAAAGCTTCTTGATGAGGCTGGGATCGACTTCATGCTGCCGATCGCGCGTTGGATCGGTTACGGCGGCGAGACTGATTTTCACGGCGAAGTGCTCGAGACCATCACTTGGGCAACCGCGCTTCTGGCCTGCACGAAACATCTGACGGTCTTTGCCACCGTGCACACTGCGGCCAATCATCCGGTTGTAGTGGCCAAGCAGATTGCCACCATGGATCAAGTCAGCGACGGCCGGGTTGGGCTCAACATCGTGGCAGGATGGAACAAGCCTGAATACGAGGCGCTCGGCCTCGAGCTCCCTGACGATCACGAAACCCGCTATTCCTACGCACAGGAATGGTTCGATCTCGTTCGCAAGATCTGGACCTCGAAAGAACATTTCGACTGGAACGGCACCTATTTCCGCACCATTCGCGGCCAGAAGGGAGAGCCGAAACCTCTGCGCGGCTCAGTCCCGATCATCAACGCCGCAGGCAGCCCGCAGGGCCGTGCGTTTGCCGTCAAGAACGCCAATTTCCTCTTCACCTCGGTTGTGGATCTCGACCGTTCCAAAGAGGAAGTTGCTGAGCTCAAAGCACGCGCCCGTGCCTATGGACGCGAAGTCGGCGTGTTGACCTTTGCGCACGTGGTCTGCCGACCAACCGAGAGCGAGGCCAAAGACTATGCGCGTTATGTGATTGAAAATGCCGATTGGGACGCGGTCGATAACCTGATGCGGCTGCAATTGGCGCATGCGATGTCGTTCCCACACGACCTTCTCATGAAGATCCGAGAGCTCTTCGCACTTGGCCACGGAGGCTTTCCGCTTATTGGAACCCCAGATCAAGTCGCCGAAGGGATCCTCAAACTGCATGCCGCGGGCCTTGCTGGAACAACACTCTCTTTTATGGATTACATCAAAGAATTCCCCTATTTTGCCGCTGAAGTTCTCCCGCGGCTTGCGCGCGCGGGTATCCGTTAAGGGGGGCGCCGATGCCAGAGCCACGAGACACCGCTGAGAAAGCCTATACCCCGCCCACCCCAGACACCTTCAAACAGGCGATGCGGGCGCTTGTGGGCAATTGCAGCATTATTACCATTGGCGCGGGTGAGCGCGCTTCGGGCCTTGTTGTTACCTCGGCGATCTCACTTTCAGCGGAGCCGCCGCTCCTTCTTGCCTGTGTCAACCGCAGCTCCTCGAGCTATCCGCTGCTCAAGGAATTCGGTTGTTTCGGTTGGTCGTCCCTTGGGGCAACGCATCAGGCGGTTGCCGAGCGATTTTCGGGCTTTGGCGGCATCAAGGGGCCCGCGCGCTATGAGGGCGCGGAGTGGGAAACCGCGGTCACCGGGGCACGGCTCCTCAAGGGGGCTCCCGCTGCCTTTGACTGCACGGTCGAAGAAATGATCGACCGCGCCACCCATGCGATCCTGATCGGCCGCGTCCAGGCGATCCGAACCACGCCTGGGGCGGGGGCGTTGATTTATTGGAACGGACGGTTTCGGAGCCTGGCCGATTAGACCGGAGACCCTGCTGCGCGGGCGCACCTGAGGAAAACGCCGCAACGGCATGTAAAGGCGTTCATGTAAACCGCGCTGAGGCGCAGCCTTGCGCGCGTCTAAAGCGGCACAAGGCGGGAAAAGCGCGACTGTTCCCAAAGGAGCGCTTTTCCCGGCCCATGCTGGATGGCCACGATCCGGCCGATGAAGACTTGGTGGGTCCCCGCAATGACCGATTGTGTCACCTCGCAGCTAAAGGCGACACAGGCATCCCACAGAACCGGCACCCCCCGCGCATCATCGCGCCAATCGCCGAGCGTAAATTTTTCTTCGCCCGTGGCGCCATCCTTGCCCGCAAAGCGCAGCGCCAAAGCATGCGAGGGGTCGGGCAGGAGGTTGATGTTGAAGAACCCGGTTTCAGCAATTGCGGCACAGGTGCCGGTTTTGCGGTTGATGCAGACAAGCAGGCTCGGCGGGCTGTCGGTGACCGAGCAGACGGCTGTTGCGGTAATGCCGCGGCGCTCGCCGCGCAGCGTCCGGGTGGTGACAATCGTCACCGCACCCGGAAACCGCGCCATCGCAGCGCGAAATTCTGCTTGATTAACCGCCACGCCCATCGTGCCTGCTCCTTTTTACGCGGCTTGCTTGAGTTCGGCCAAATAAGCCGCCGCCGCATCGGGGTCAGCGAACCAGGGAAAGAAGTCGCGCGGATCGTCAAAGCCGTTGGCAATGCGGTGGGCAAGCCCTGGAACCGCCGAAGCCGTGCCCATGATTGTAAGCACATGCGGCGGCGGCGGAGCGAGCAACATATTCGTCCACCGCACCACCCATTGCGCATAGTCCCAATAAGTATCGAATGTTTCCTGCATCCAGGCGGCATCGAAAGGCTTCTTGCCACGCTCGAGGATCCGGCGCAGATAGATCCGCGCGGCCTTGGCGGCATTGTTCGAGCCCTGCCCCGTAATGGGATCGTTGAGACAGACTGCATCGGCCAGGCCCAAGACCTTTGCCCCCGATGGCAGCGTCGCGACCGGCTTGCGCACAACGGGGGCAAAGCGGCCGGTTAGGATTCCGTTCGGATCGGTGAGCGCGATGTTTCGGCAGCGTTCGGCCTCCCACGGCAGGAATTTTTCCAAGATCTCCTTTGAGCGGGCGAGGTGCTCGGCGGGCGTGCGGACATCATGCCAGCAATCCATGGGCCCGCCCGGGATGCCCTCGAAGACCATCATGTCGCAGGGGCCGGTAATGGTGAGCCCGGGGAAGACGAAATATTCCCCAACCCCCGGGATCAGGTTGAAGTTGACCGCCGAGTGACCCGGGCGCGGGGTCATGCCCGTGACATAGGTGAGCGCAAGCGCCCGCATCGGCTTGTCATAGGGAGATTTCTCTGGGTCCCGTTCAAAGATGCGGCCGATCTCGCCCTTGCCTGAGGCGACAACCACAAGATCATCCTCACGCGCATAGAGCTCAAGATCAGAGATTCCCGCCTCTTTGATCACAAGCCGCCCGCCGCGGCGCTCGATTTCTTCCATCCAGCGCGGAAATTTCACCCGCTGGTCAATTGAATAAGCATTGCGCTCGAGCCTGCCGACCCAGTCGATCAGCTTTTCCCCCGGCTTCTCGGGATGCGGCACCGTGAAGGCGATGCCTTCAACAGGCGGGCACTGGTCGGTCCAATAATCAATGCCAAGCTCGCGTTCGGCTGCAAGCGCCTCGCCAAACATGCATTGGCTTGACATGATCTTGCCAGTGCGGATGTCTTCGGGCGTGCGGTTTTGCACCACCCGCACCTGATAGCCATGCTGCAAAAGGCCGAGGGCGAGCATCAGCCCTGATTGCCCACCGCCCACGATGGTGATCTTGCGCATCGTTTTCTCCCTGTCGCTTGTTCGCCATCATTCCATCAGCTTCGCAATTGCCGGCTCGGCGCGCTCCGGGCCCATGGCGGTGTAGCCACCATCGACGCGAATGTCGGTGCCGGTGATGAAGCGCGCCTCGTCCGAGCAGAGGAATAAAACCGCGGCCGCCACCTCGTCCGGGTCAGCGGTGCGGCCCATCAGATGGAAGGGTGCCGCCACCGCATCGGCCTTGGCGCGATTGCCGCCCGAGAGCTTTTCGATCACATTCGACCAGGTCCAACCGGGGCTGACGGCATTTACGCGAATGCCATCAGGGGCAAGGTCCATGGCCTGGTTACGGGTCAGCTGCAAGATCGCCGCTTTCGAAACCGGATAAAGCCACCGACCCGTCTGCGCGACCCGCGCCGAGATCGAGCTGAAATTGACAATCGCGCCGCGGGTTTTGGCGAGCTCCGCACGCGCCGCCTGCATCAAGATGACCGAGCCCACGACATTGACATTGAAGCTTTCAAGCCATTCCGCGCGTGTCGAGGCCGCACCATTGTCAAGATAGGTGCAGGCGACATTGACCAGAAAATCGATGCGCCCGAACTGCCGTTTGGTTTCGGCCACAAGCGCCTTAATCTCGTCGTCATTGCGCAGATCGCAGCGGAAAAAGGCCACGCCCTCGCCCACAAGGGCGCGCCCGCCGTCTTCGTCGATGTCTGCCACCATCACCCGGGTGCCGGCTTCGCGAAACGCCCGCACGATGGCCTGGCCGATCTTCGTTGCCCCGCCAGGCACGATCGCCACCTTGCCGTCCAATCCGCGCATTGCCGCCTCCTACCTTCGCGCCTATGCGAGCCGGACTCTGCCTGAGAGCCGCAGCAACACTATCCAATAAACGCGGCGGCTATCCGAAAAGCGAAAAAATTTGGGTTTGAAAGATCTCGCCGCTGGTCAACCAACCGCTCACGCGGTATATTTCCACCGTGAGCGTTCGTTCCGAAGGGAGGGCGGAATGAGCTCGCCAAAGCCCGCGGCGGAACTTCCGCTGCAAAGATATGTTCTTTTTCAGACAAACGATCTGGACGAGGCGCGCGAGCGTGTTGCGGCGATTTTCTGCCCGCATCGGCTGGAAATCGTAGGTCGCGGTGGGCTTGACACCCGGCACCACCACCTCAAGGGCGAGCGGCTTTCGCTCAACTACATCGACTATGGTGCAAAGACGCTGATCGCGCCGGGCTTTTTGCGCGACTTTTACCTGTTTCAGATGCCTGTTGCTGGGGCCGCCGCCATCTGCAATGGCCCGGATCAATACATCGCCGATCCGCGGCGCGCTTCGCTTCTAAACCCGCATTTGCCAACCACGATGATTTGGGGTGAGGGCTGCCGGAAGATCCTGGTCCGGGTGGAACGTGCGGCCCTTGAAAAGCAGCTTGCCGCGCTGCTTGGCCGGCGGCCGAAGGCACCCTTGACCTTCTCGGGAAGTCTCGACCTAACAAGCCCGCCGGGGGCCGCGCTGCGCGGGTTGATCTTGCATCTTGTCGCCGAAGCCGATGCAGGCCGCGCGCTTCTTGGGCCAGATAGCCTGCTCGGCCGGCAGATCGAATCGGCCTTGATGACGGGCCTGCTCGAGGCCTACCCAAACAGCTACAGCGCCGCGCTTTCTGGGCAAAGGGCTGCCGATCTGGCGCCGCGGTTGGTTCGGCGGGCGGAAGAATTCATGCAGGCCCATCTTGACCGCCCTCTTGCCGTTGAAGATCTTGCTGCGGCCGTGGGCGTGAGCGTCAGAAGCCTGCAGATGGCCTTCCTAAAATTCCGCGGAACCTCACCCATGGCTACGCTGCGCGCGCTGCGCCTGGCGCGGGCCCATGCCGATTTGCAAAATCCAAAATCGGGCGACACCGTTACAACCATTGCAACGCGCTGGGGCTTCCTGCATTTTGGCCGCTTCGCCGCGCTCTACCGCGCCCGCTATGGTCAAAGCCCCAGCGAAACGTTGCGCGCGGCGCGCAGCGAAGCGTTTGAGGGCTAACATTTGCCTTGACCACGTCACAATCAGTCAAACCAGCTGCGGGTTGGATCAGGATCAGGGATCGCGTCGAGGAGCTCGCGTGTGTAGGCGGCCTGCGGACGCTCGAAGACATCGGCCACCGGGGCATCCTCGACAATCCTTCCTGCCTGCATCACCATCACCCGGTCGGTGATCGCGCGCACCACGTGCAGGTCGTGGGTGATGAAGAGATAGCTCAGGCGGAAC